>ERZ888423.678-NODE-678-length-34025-cov-7.493465_pt1 | contig 34025 bp, 35 predicted proteins | sample MGYA00520523_ERZ888423 | MGnify/ENA primary metagenome ERZ888423 (study PRJEB32303, sample SAMEA104408611) | aquatic metagenome | biome: Brackish water; feature: Pelagic; material: water | place: Baltic Sea | collected 2014-06-08T10:24:00 | depth 30,27 m ...
ATCAAACGAACTCTGCGTAACGCAGTGGCGGAAGTCGAGCCCCCAAATCGCCACGGCGTTACGTAACTTCGTCAGAGTTGGGTAATTTCAGCCTTTTCGCGCCGCGCGCAGTCAAGCCGCGAATGTGGCCGCGGGTGTCAGAACTGAGTCCGCTCAGCCTTCAGCCGCTAATTGCCCGCACGCAGCGGCGATTTCCCGGCCCCGGGTGTCACGCACCGTGCACGACACCCCTCGTTCCCGAACTCGTCTGACGAATTCGCGTTCAACGGATTTGGGACTGGCGTCCCACTCACTGCCCGGCGTCGGGTTCAGCGGGATGACGTTGACATGCACGAGCGATCCGAGCGCGCCGTGTAGGCGCCGCCCGAGTAGATCCGCCCGCCACGGCTGGTCGTTGACGTCGCGGATAAGCGCGTACTCGATCGACACCCGCCGGCCGGTCACGTCAGCGTAGTAGCGCGCCGCATCGAGTGCTTCGCTGACATTCCAGCGGTTGTTGACCGGCACCAGGGTGTCGCGCAGTTCGTCGTCGGGAGCGTGCAGCGAGAGCGCCAGCGTGACGTTGAGCTGCTCGTCTGCGAGCTTGCGGATCGCGGGAGCCAACCCGACGGTGGACACGGTGACCGACCGCGCCGAGATGCCGAACCCGTTGGGCGGTGGCGCAATGATGCGACGGACCGCAGCCAGCACCCGGTTGTAGTTGGCCAGCGGCTCGCCCATACCCATGAAAACGATGTTGGACAGCCGGCCACCACGGGCAATCGCGTCGGTGTCGTCGCTGCGTAGCTGCGCGCTCGCGGCCCGTACCTGCTCCAGGATCTCGGCGGTCGACAGGTTGCGGGTGAGGCCGCCCTGACCGGTTGCGCAGAACGGGCATGCCATACCGCAGCCGGCCTGCGACGAGATGCACACGGTGTTGCGGTCTGGGTAGCGCATCAGCACCGACTCGAACGTCGTCCCGTCGACCGCGCGCCACAGCACCTTTCGGGTCTCCCCGGCGTCGCATGCGATCTCGCGTGCCGCATCCAGCAATCTAGGGAACAAGGCCGCCGAAACCTGTTCGCGCACCGCGGCGGGCAGGTCGGTCATCAGCCCCGGATCGGCGATCAGCCGGCTGTAGTACTGATTGGCCAGCTGCTTACCGCGGAAGGCCGGAAGCCCGAGCTCAGCGACCGCGGCGGCGCGACCTGCCTCATCGAGGTCGGCGAAGTGCCGCGGCGGCTTGGCACGACGCGGCGGATCGAATACGAGCGGCAGGGCCGGCACAGATCCAGACATGAGTCCCGCCAGTATCGCATCCCCAGGCATATCCACCCGGGTCCAAGCTGGTCAGGCCAGCAGGGAAAACACGATCCAGGTCGCCACTGCGGACGGTAGGACTGAATCGAGGCGGTCCATCAGCCCGCCGTGCCCGGGTAGCAGCGTGCCCATGTCCTTGATTCCGAGATCCCGCTTGACTTGGGATTCGACCAGGTCACCCAGCGTTCCGGTGATAACGAGCATCAGGCCGAGCGGCACACCCACCCAGCCCGGGTTGTCGGTGAGGAACTCGACCGCGAGCACCGAGGTGGTCACACCCAAGACGAGAGACCCCGCCAACCCCTCCCAGGACTTCTTCGGGCTGATCGCCGGCGCCATCGGGTGCTTGCCGAACAGCACCCCGGCGGTGTAGCCGCCGACATCGGAGCCGACGACGACAAGCATCAGACAGAACACCCGGCCAGCACCGTCTGCAGGGTAGATCAGCAGCACGCCGAAACTGGCGAACAACGGCACCCAGGCCGCCAGGAACACCGTCGTGGACATGTCTCGCAGGTAGTTCTGTGGCGCACTGGACAGCCCGCCCGACACCAACCGCCAGATCATGGCGACCAGAACAGTTCCACCGAACGCACCCAACGCACCTGCGGCGCCGAACGGCCAGGTCAACCAAACCATCGCCTGACCGCCGATGAGCAGCGGTACGAGCGGTATCGAGAAGCCACCCTCGCGCAATCGGCGTACGACTTCGTGAGTTGCCACTGCGACCGCCACGGCGACAACGGGAACCCACACCAGCGGCGCGAACAGCAGAGTGGCGATGAGCATGCCACCCAGGGCCACCCCCACCGCGATCGCGGCAGGCAGGTTGCGCCCAGCCCGCGACGCCTTCGTTGTTGGCTTATTCACCGGCTGTCCTGCCACAGGAGTCGATTGCTGGTCGGTCATGTCAGACCTCCAGCAGCTCGCCTTCTTTATGTTTGACCAGCTCGTCGACCTGGTGCGTGTACTGGTGGGTGCTCTTGTCGAGGTCCTTCTCTGCGCGGGTCACCTCGTCCTCTCCGGCGTCGCCGTCCTTCTTGATGCGGGTCAACTCTTCCATCGCCTTGCGACGAATACTGCGGACCGACACCCTGGCGTCCTCCCCCTTCGATTTCGCCTGCTTGACCAGGTCGCGGCGCCGCTCCTCGGTCAGCTGAGGGATCGCGATACGGATGACGTTGCCGTCGTTGGTCGGGTTGACCCCCAGGTCGGAGTTGCGGATCGCGTCCTCGATGCTGCGGAGCAGGTTGGCCTCGTAGGGCTTGATGACGACCAGGCGAGCCTCGGGCACGTTGATGCCGGACAGCTGAGTGATCGGCGTGGAAGAACCGTAATAGTCGATATTGATGCGATTGAACATGCCGGGGTTGGCGCGGCCGGTGCGAATCGACGCCAGGTCGTCGCGTGCCACCGCCACGGCCTTCTCCATCTTCTCCTCGGCATCGAAGAGGGTTTCCTCGATCACGTTTGTGCTCTCCCGTCCCTGTCGCCCGTCTTGAGCGCATGTCGTCGCCGGCACTCGCCGTGACGACACCTGTCACGTGGTGACCAGTGTTCCGATCTTCTCACCCGCGACTGCACGCGCGATATTGCCATCCGTGAGCAGATTGAACACCAAGATCGGCATACCGTTATCCATGCACAAACTGAAGGCCGTAGCGTCGGCGACTTTGAGGCCGCGGTCGATGACCTCGCGGTGAGTGATCGCGGTGAGCAACTCGGCGTCGGCGTGCACACGTGGGTCGGCGGTGAACACGCCCTCGACCGCCTTGGCCATCAGGACCACGTCTGCGCCGATCTCCAGCGCCCGCTGCGCGGCGGTGGTGTCAGTGGAGAAGTACGGCAGTCCCATGCCCGCTCCGAAGATGACCACCCGCCCCTTCTCGAGGTGCCTTCGTGCCCGCAGCGGAATGTAGGGTTCGGCCACCTGGCCCATCGTGATGGCAGTCTGCACCCGCGTCTGGATACCTTCCTTTTCCAGGAAGTCCTGCAGCGCAAGGCTGTTCATCACGGTACCGAGCATGCCCATGTAATCGGAGCGGGTGCGTTCCATACCCCGCTGCTGCAGTTGTGCGCCGCGGAAGAAGTTACCGCCGCCGATGACGACGGCCACCTGGGCGCCGCTACGCACCACCTCGGCGATCTGGCGCGCTACCAGTGCGACCACGTCGGGGTCGAGGCCGACGTGCCCGCCGCCGAACATTTCGCCGCCCAGTTTGAGCAGCACTCGTGAATAGCCAGGCGTGATCGGGGCCGACGAACCTGAACCGTTGGGACTGGTGGATTCCGCCATCGGACTCCTTTGCGGTCCTCGCATGCGATCGCCGCCCCTTCCCTTGCCGCAGACGGCTGGCCCAATCCTGCCTCATCGCAGCCGCCGGACCACGTCGGGGTGCGGTTTCCCGCCGCGGCCGGCTTCAGCCCTGGATTCGCCGTGACGGTCGGGCTTCCTCGAGCTCGTAGGCCAACTCGAGAAGCCGGGCATCGTGGCCGACCGCGGCGGAGAACATCATCCCGACTGGTAGCCCGGATTCAGATTCAGCCAGCGGCAACGAGATCGACGGCTCACCCGTCGCGTTCTGCAACGGAGTGAACGCCACCCACTCAACGAGCCGGTCGATGATCTGCTGATACTCGGCCGTCGGATCGAGATGGCCGATACGCGGAGTGACCTCTGCCAGCGTCGGTGTCAGCAGCACGTCGTAGGTCGAGGTTGTCCGCGACGTGATCCGTCGAACGCGTGCCAGCCGGGCGATGGCCAGCGGCACCCGGTGCACGTTACGGGCGGCATGCCGCTCGAGCCCCAGCGTTAAATTGTCGAGCTTGCTGCGGTCGAAACTCTTCCCGAAGGTCCGGGGACCGCCCCGCACGAGAGCGAACGCCAGAAACGACCAGTAGAGCAGGAAATCCTCCATGAAGCGGTGCGGCACCGGGTTGTCGATCACGCTCACCCGGTGACCGAGCTCCTCGAGCAGGGCGGCGGTCTTCAACGTCAACTCCCGCACCTCAGGGCCGGCCTCGCGGGCAACCGAGTGTGTACACACTGCGATGCGCAGGCGCTGCTTGCCGGGCCTGGTGATGTCGCCTACAGGCGGCAACTTGGGGTTGGCGGCCACCCGTTCCATCTCGCGGTAGAACGCGGCGGTGTCGCGAACCGAGCGGGTGACCACGCCGTTGTGGACGATGCGCAGCGGCATCAGCCGCATGTCCCTGTCGATGGGAAGCCGGCCCCGGGACGGTTTGAGGCCGACCAAACCGTTGCAGGACGCGGGAATCCGAATCGAACCACCGCCATCGTTGGCGTGCGCGATCGGCACCACACCGGCAGCCACGAACGCGGCCGAACCCGACGATGACGCGCCGGCGGTGTGTTCGGTGTTCCACGGATTGCGCACCGACCCCAACCGTGGGTGCTCCGCCGAGGCGCTGAAGCCGAACTCCGAGAGGCGGGTCTTACCCAGAGGCACCAGACCGGTGCCCAGGAACGCGCGAGCGAAGTCACCATCGGCAACGGCTGGTCGCGGCTCCCAGGCGTCCGTCCCACTCATCGTCGGCATTCCGGCGACGGCAACATTGTCCTTGATGAACGACGGCACCCCGTCGAAGTAGCCGCCGTATACGCCCCGCTGGTCAGCGCGCGCCCGCGCGTACGCGAACGATTCGTAGGCCAGCGCGTTGAGCGCGGGGTTGACCGCCTCGGTGCGAGCGATCGCGGCGTCGATGATCTCGCGGGCCGAGACTGTCCCGTCCGTCAATGCATTCACCACACCGACGGCATCGAGGTCACCCAGGGCATCCTCGGAAGATTCTTTGCCGAAGGCGTGAATTCGGTTCATAGCCCGACGGTACCAAAGCGTACCGCCGGGTTTCCCCGCTGCGACGAACGAGCTAGGCCTGTCCGACCTCGAAGCGGACGAACCGCGTCACGGTCGCCCCGGCTTCATCGAGTAGCGCCTTGACGGATTTCTTGTTTTCCGACACCGACGGCTGATCCAACAGAACGACGTCCTTATAGAAACCGGTCACGCGACCTTCGACGATCTTCGACAGCGCCTGCTCGGGCTTGCCCTCGTTGCGGGCAGTCTCCTCGGCGATACGCCGTTCGTTGGCGACGACGTCTTCGGGCACGTCATCACGCGTCAGGTACCGGGCCTTCAGCGCGGCGATCTGCAGGGCAACCGTGTGGGCAGCCGCCTTGGCCTTGTCCGCGTCGGCCCCGGTGTACTCCACCAGGACACCCACCGCGGGCGGCAGGTCAGCGGCCCGTTTGTGCAGGTAGGTCTCAGTCTTGCCGTCGAAGTAGGTGGCGCGGCGAAGTTCCAGCTTCTCCCCGATCTTCGCCGACAGGTCGGCGATGATCTGCTCGACGGTGCCATCCCCAACCTTGGCGGCCTTGAGCGCGTCGACATCGTTGGACTCCGAGGCAACCGCGGCAGCCACGATCTGGTCGGCGACCGCCTGGAACTCGGCGTTCTTGGCGACGAAGTCCGTCTCGCAGTTGAGTTCGACGAGCGCACCGTCCCTGGCGGCCACCAGGCCCTCGGCGGTGGCACGCTCTGCGCGCTTGCCGACGTCCTTGGCGCCTTTGATGCGTAGCAGTTCGACGGCCTTGTCGAAGTCGCCGTCGGAGTCGACGAGCGCGTTCTTCGAGTCGAGCATTCCGGCTCCGGTCAGCTCCCGGAGACGCTTGACGTCGGCAGCGGTGTAGTTAGCCATAGAAGCCCTTCCTTAGAGGACGAAGCAATATCAGGGGGTCGGTTCCGGCGCAGCCGCTACCGGCGCGGCGTCGGGCGCGACGGTGGCGGCAGCGGGTTCCGCGGCAGCGGGTTCCGCGGTGGCGGGTGGCCCTGTGGCGGGTGGCTCTGTGGCGGCGGCGGCTGTGGCTGCGGTGGCCGTGGTGGCACCAGCCAACAGCTCCTGCTCCCACTCGGCGAGCGGCTCGGCGGCCCCGGCCGCCGGCTTGTCCGCACCGCCGCCCGAGCGGGCCTGCAGGCCTTCGGCGACCGCGGAGGCCACCACCTTGGTCAGCAATGCCGCCGCGCGGATCGCGTCGTCGTTGCCCGGGATCGGGTAGTCGACGAGATCGGGATCGCAGTTGGTGTCCAGGATCGCAATGATCGGGATCTTCAGCTTGCGAGCCTCCGCAACAGCGAGGTGCTCTTTGTTAGTGTCGACGACCCAGATCGCCGAAGGCACCTTCTGCATGTCCCGGATACCACCCAGGGACCGATCCAACTTCTTCATCTCGCGAGTCAGCATCAGGATTTCCTTCTTGGTGCGACCCTCGAAACCACCGGTCTGCTCCATGGCCTCAAGCTCCTTGAGGCGCTGCAGGCGCTTGTGCACGGTGGAGAAGTTGGTGAGCATGCCACCCAGCCAGCGCTGGTTCACATACGGCATGCCGACGCGGAGGGCCTCTTCGGCGATGGACTCCTGCGCCTGCTTCTTGGTGCCGACGAACATGACGGACCCGCCGTGCGCGACCGTCTCCTTGACGAATTCGTACGCCTTGTCGATGTAGGTCAGCGTCTGCTGCAGGTCGATGATGTAGATGCCGTTGCGGTCGGTGAAGATGAACCGCTTCATCTTGGGATTCCAGCGACGGGTCTGGTGCCCGAAGTGCGTGCCGCTGTCCAGCAGCTGCTTCATAGTTACTACGGCCATGCCGATGCCTTGCCAATCTGTCGGTTGTTCGCGCAGCGTCCGGTGACGCCGAGCCCTGGTGACTGCTGGTTGCCGGACCCGCTCCGAGGAATATTCGGGACGAGACCGCCGACATCCGGGTACGACCGCCGATGGGCGGCCATGTGCAGACACGCGAAGTCAGCCCGCAGTTGCGAGCTGCTGTGGGGAAGTTTACACACTGAACAGGCGGGCTCTGACCACCGCGTGAGTTCTCCACAGGCCGGCCGATTCGGACTGGCGTAGCGCACGCCGATCGGCTGAACTGGCGTTATGCGGATGCTGACGGCGATCACGGCCGTGTCGGTGCTGTGCGTTTCCCCGGGGGCGGCCCCGGCGTTGGCGGAGGGCGGGCGCCTCGATTGGCCGTTGCGCCCCCGTCCGGCGGTCGTCGCTGCATTCGACGCCCCCTCACCCAACTGGCAACCCGGCCACCGCGGCGTCGACCTGGCCGCGACCCCCGGCCAGCTGGTTTACGCCGCGGGTTCGGGCACCGTGGTGTTCGCCGGTGAGCTGGCGGGCCGCCCACTGGTGTCGATCGCCCATCCCGGCGGCCTGCGCACCAGCTATGAGCCCGTTCGCCCCGCGGTGCGGCCCGGTCAGGCGGTGACCGCACAGGCCGTCATCGGCGAACTGATGCCCGGCCATACCGGCTGCGTGGCGCCGGCGTGCCTGCATTGGGGCGCAATGTGGGGGCCGGCGGCGCGGGCCGACTACGTCAACCCCTTGGGATTGCTGGCGAGCACCCCTCTTCGCCTCAAGCCGGTGCGTTGATCCCATCAGGGTCAGGGTTCGGCGTGGGTGCGGGTGAGTCAGCCGCCCTGACCGATCATCCCGAGCAGTGGGTCGCTGGGGCCGATGTCATAGGTGCATTCGCCCGGACGCGGGTCGGGGACATACGCCCAGAACAGGACTCCGGCGGCTCCGGCGGCGCGCAATTCGGGGACAATCCGTGAGACGAGGTCATGGCGTTGCGTCAGCGGCATGCAGGATCCGGCGTTGACCCCCAGTTCTGCGACGACCAGCGGCTTGTCGAGCTCACGGGCCTGCTGTAATCGGCGACCGAGGCCGTTGTAGCGGTCGCCCGGCAGCTCATGGCCGACCTCGTAGTCGTGGTACTCCAGCACGTCGATGCCAGGTGAAGCGCCGACATAGGTGTATTCGTCGCCGGCCGATCCGCACTGGCCGCCACCGGCCCGCCCGCCGAAGATCACTGCGTCCGGGTCCAGTCCGCGGATGCGTGCGCCGACCTCGTCGAAGAATCGGCGAAGGATCGCGGCCGCGTTCGCCGGGCATTGCCGGGCGCGCCAGTCGCAGTCGGGCGACCCGCAGTTCGACGGTTCGGGTTCGCCGACCGGAGTCCAGGCGACTGTCGCGGGTGACTTGCCCCACCGGCGAACCGCAGTGTCGGTCCACTCAGCGAACGACATGGGTTCGCCGGCAAACTCAGACCAGCCCCCGGAAAACCAAGCACTGCCCTTGAAGTCGCCGTTCTCGCAGGCACCTTCGCCCCTGGCAAGCACAGCGTTGAGTAGTTGATGGTGACCGGCAGCTGCCTCGAACACGGCGTCGAGTGGGCCGAAATCGAGCTTTCCAGTGTCCTTGTTCAGCGCGAAGCTCGAGTACACATTGACCCGCGTCAGAGTGTTCGGTGGCAGGGCGCCGAAGTACTCGTCAAGGTCGACCTCGGCACCGCAGCCAACGTTGATCTGCCAGTCGGTACCCAGTTGATATGCGTTGACCCCCACCGGCCACCACGGCTTGCCGTCCAGCGTCAGCGACATGCCTGAGGTGCCGACCCGGTTGATCAGGGGTTCGTCGTCGGCCAGGTCACCGCTGCTGCAGGCCGCGGAGCCGACTACCACCGCGACGGCTGCGGTGACGGCGCTGATCCTTAGCGTGCGCCGGTCAGCCCTGCTCATGCCCGTGGGTGGGCCTGGTCATGAACGGCGCGCAGCCGTGCAACGCTGACATGCGTGTAAAGCTGGGTGGTGGCGAGGCTCGAGTGACCGAGCAGTTCCTGCACCACCCGTAGATCGGCGCCCCCCTCGAGCAGATGCGTTGCGGCGCTGTGGCGCAACCCGTGCGGACCGATGTCCGGCGCCCCGGTGACCGCGGTCATCGTCTGGTGCACGACGGTGCGGGCCTGGCGCGGGTCCAGGCGCCCGCCGCGGGCACCCAGCAGCAGCGCAGCGCCCGACGCGGCGGTGGCCAACTCCGGCCGCCCGCGCGACAGCCACACCGACAGCGCTGCCTTAGCGGGCTCACCGTAGGGCACGGTCCGTTGTTTGTTCCCCTTGCCCAGTACACGTAGCAGGCGGCGCGAGGTGTCGATGTCGTCAACGTCCAGTCCGCACAGTTCGCTGACACGGATGCCGGTCGCGTAGAGCATCTCTACGACGAGTCGGTCCCGCAATGCGAGCGGATCACCTTGCTGGGCACCGGATTTCGCTGCATCCATGGCGTCGATCGCTTGGTCCTGACGTAGCACCGCCGGCAGCGTACGACGCGCCTTGGGTACCTGTAGGCGGGACGCCGGGTCCTCTGCCATCAAGCCGCGCCGCAATGCCCACGCGGTAAACGTCTTTACCGCCGAAGTGCGCCGGGCCAGCGTCGAGCGGGCGGCTCCGGCCCCAGCCTGGGAGGCCAGCCATGAGCGCAGCAACGGCAGGCTCAGACCGCCCGGTCCGGTGTCGGATCCGCGCTGTGCGACGAAGTCGAAAAGCGACCTGAGGTCGCCGAGGTAGGCACGCCTGGTGTGCTCCGAGCGCCCACGCTCCAGCGCGAGGTACTGGTCGAAGTCCTCGAGAATGGCCTGCACTCCCCTACCGTGGCAGACCGGGGCGGCAGGGCTCAGGTGACGCGCCGCAGCGCCTCGGGCGTGAGATCAGCCAGCGTGGGGTATCCATCGACGGCCATGATGAGATCCGTTTCGGCCAGCAGCGCCCGCAGCACATGCACGATGCCGTCCTCGCCGCCGATGGCCAGCCCATAGGTGTACGGTCTGCCGACACCGACCGCGGTCGCGCCCAGGGCCAGCGCCTTAATGATGTCGGCGCCACTACGGATGCCCGAGTCGAACAGCACAGGCATGCCGTCGGCGGCGTCGACCACACCCGGCAGGCAGTCGATCGCGGGCAGCCCGCCGTTGGCTTGGCGGCCGCCATGGGTGGAGCAGTAGATGCCGTCGACGCCGCCGTCGCGCGCGCGGCGGACGTCATCGGGATGGCAGATTCCTTTGAGCACCAGCGGAAGATCGGTCAGCGACCGCAGCCACGGCAGGTCCTCCCAGGTCAGTGGGTTCCCGAACAGCTGCACCCACTGCAGGACCGCGGCCTGCATGTTCTCCTCTGGAGGTTGGGCCAGCAAGCCGCGAAAGACCGGGTCGCTGGTGTAGTTCGCCAGGCACTGGCCGCGCAATTGCGGAAAGTTCGACGTTGCCAGGTCACGCGGTCGCCATCCTGGGATCCAGGTGTCCAGGGTGACGATGATCGCCTTGTAGCCGGCGGCCTCGGCCCGGCTGACGAGGCTGGCGGCCAGGTCGCGATTGGTGGGCGTGTAGAGCTGGAAGAAACCAGGGGTGTCGCCGAATTCGGCGGCAACGTCCTCGAGCGGATCTTCAGTGAGCGTGGATACCGCCATCGGAACCCCGGTGCGGGCAGCGGCGCGGGCCGCAGCCAGGTCGCCATGGCCGTTCTGTGAGCAGATTCCGATGACGCCGACAGGGGCCATGAACAACGGCGACGGCATCGTGATGCCGAACAGGTCAACGGCGAGGTCACGTTCACTGGCGCCGACCAACATTCTGGGCATGAGCCCCCAGCGGTCGAAGGCGGTCCGGTTCACCCGCTGGGTCTGCTCGTCACCGGCTCCCCCCGCAACATAGGACCAGATCGACGGCGGCATGGCGACTTCGGCTTTCGCCTCCCAACCCGGGTAATCCATGGGAAGCGTGGGGAGCACACCCGACAGGCCCTGCAGATAGATCTCAAGCTGATAGTTACCGAAGGTCATGACCCAAGGGTGCCACTGGCGCCCGTTCCGGCACAGCTATTTCGCTTCAGCCTCGGCCAGTTCGCGCTTCCACTGCCGGAACGTCTCCTCGGTGCGCCCGCGCCGCCAGTAGCCCGAGATCGATGACGCCCACTGGGCGTCGACGCCCCGCTCTTTGCGGATATAAGGACGCAGGTTGTGCATGACTGCTTGGGCTTCGCCGTGGATGAACACCTGGACCTGCCCCGGTAACCACGCCGCTTCCTTGACCGCGGCGATCAGCGGGGCCTGATCGCCGGCGCTGTCGTCGCCGATCAGGTCAGCGCGGCCACCACGATAGATCCACGCAACATCGACACCGGCCGGTGCGCTCAACTCGACCTCGTCCTCGGGTCCGGCCACCTCGAGGAAAACCTTGCCGACCGCATCGCCGGGTAACGCTTCTAACGCCGCGCTGATCGCGGGAAGCGCCGCTTCATCACCGACCAGTAGATGCCAATCTGCGGCCGGATCCGGCGAATACGCGCCGCTGGGACCCATCACAAAGATCCGCTGCCCCGGGGTCGCGGCGGCAGCCCACGGGCCGGCGACACCATGGTCACCGTGCACGACGAAGTCGATAGTGATCTCGCACCGCTCAGTGTCGACTTGGCGCAGCGTGTAGGTGCGTACCGTGTGATCCAGCGCGGCGAAGCTGTCCAGCGTCAGCGGTCGCTCGAGGGTCCCGGCATCGACGGTGTCATCGACGAACAGCAGCTTCACGTACGCGTCGGTGCTCTCGATAGGCGTAAACGTGTCAAAGCCCGTTCCCTCTCCTGAGCCGCCGAGAATGACCCGGATGACGTGTCGCGTCAGTTGCTCGGTGCGCACCACCTCGAACGTGTGCACCCGACGTCCTGCCACGTGAACCATCCCTTCACTGCTGAGCTGTCGGTTTCGACTATACGAGCGCCTCGTGCGCCAAAGAGATATCCATGCCCGGCTCCTACCTCTTGGTCAACTTCCAGCTGCCCTCCACCTGCGTCACCAATCCACGGACATCAAGCATGGCCAGCGGGCCGAGCACCTCGGTCACCGGCAGTCCGGCCGCCACCGCGATATCGCCCACCGTGCGCGTCCCGCGCCGGGGCAGTGCGTCATACACGGTGAGCTCCACCTCGGTGAGCTCGTCGATCTCAGATGTCGGCCGGACGGCATCTGGTGCCAGCTCACCCATCCGACCGACCAACTCGATCACGTCCGCGGCGCGGGTCACCAGGTTCGCGCCGGCGGCGAGCAACACATGACATCCCACCGACGTCGAGGACGTCACCGGACCGGGCACCGCACACACAGGTCTACCCAACGCGTGCGCCCAGGCCGCAGTATTGGCTGCGCCGCTGCGCGCCCCGGCCTCGACGACAACCGTGGCTCCGCTCAACGCGGCGACAAGACGGTTTCGGGTCAGGAATTGTCGACGCGTCGGCCGCGCACCGGGTGGGTATTCGCTGAGGATCAGACCGTGCCGGCTGACCCGGTGGAGCAGAGCCGAATGCCCTGCGGGATAGGGAACATCGATCCCGGCGGCGAGGACGGCGACGGTCTCGCCGTCGGAGGCCAGCGCCGCTCGGTGCGCGGCACCGTCGATGCCGTAGGCGCCGCCGGACACTACAGCCACGTCCCGCTCGGCCAGCCCGGCGGCCAGATCGGCCGCCACGTGTTCGCCGTAGGCGGTCGCAGCTCTGGTTCCGACGATCGACGCTGCCCGTTCGAAGACGTCGCATAGCCGCGCAGGCCCGACAGCCCAGAGAACCAACGGCGAAAGAGCTTGGGGCCGCTTCGTTCGATCGGCGCAATCGAACGACCTGAACGCCAGATCGGGCCATTCATCGTCGTCGGCGGTGACCAGACGCCCTCCCATCCGGTCAAGTACGTCGAGATCCTTTTCTGCACAATCCAGTTCGAAACGAGCTTCGGTCGCCCGCTCTAACCGACCTCGGACGTCCCGGCGTCGAATCCGCTCGGCGGCTTCAACAGCACCCACGGTGGCCACCAGTTCTGCCAGGAGCGGATTTGGCGGTTCGACAACCCTGGACAGAAACGCCCATGCGCGACGGGTGACCTCGTCCATCATTGACCACTCACCTGCCGGAAACTCATTGCCGTCATGACGTCAGCCTTATTGGGCGAAGTTCGTCCGGCCAGGTCAGCGAGAGTCCACGCGACCCGCACAGTGCGATCCATACCCCGGATGCTGACCGCGCCGCGGTCTACCGCCATCCGCAGCGGTTTCATCGCCTCCGCGCTCGGCCGAAAACTGCGACGTAGCAGCGGACCACCGATCTCTGCATTGGTTGTGATGCCGTGTGGATGCCACCGCTCTTGAGCGGCCTGCCGCGCATCCCAGACTCTGTCACGGACAACCGATGTCGACTCTCCTTCGTCATCGGTGAATGATCCCGCCCGTGACGCATGCATCTCGACGCGCAGGTCTACCCGATCAACCAGCGGCCCCGACAGCTTGCCGCGATAGCGCCGCTTCTCGGCCACGCCGCACATGCAGTCGCGCGGGTCCGGTGGCGCGCACGGACAGAGGTTGGCTGCTAGAACCAGTTGAATCCGGCAGTTGTACCGCGCCACACCATCACGGCGAGCGAGACGAATCTCGCCGTCCTCCAAAGGAGTCCGAAGTGCCTCCAGCGCACCGGTGTTGATCTCAGCGAACTCATCGAGGAATAACACCCCACGATGGGCACGACTCACCGCGCCCGGTCGTGCCATCCCCGCACCTCCGCCGACGAGTGCTGCAACGCTGGCGGTGTGGTGCGGCGCGACGAAGGGTGGCCGGGTGATCAGCGGGGCATCGCCGGTCAGCAGACCCGCCACCGAATGGATCGCGGTGACTTCCAACGACTCGTCGTGCGACAGTGGCGGCAGCAGCCCCGGAAGCCGCTGTGCCAGCATCGTTTTGCCGACACCTGGCGGACCGGTCATCATGAGGTTGTGCGCACCGGCCGCGGCCACCTCTACGGCATATCGGGCTTGTGTCTGCCCGACCACATCGCTGAGGTCCGCCGCCGCCTCGGGCGTGTACTGCGGGCTCTCCACGCGAGCGTCCAGATCGCCCTTACCTGCCAGCCACGCTTGTAACCGTCCCAGGCTGCGGACACCCCACACTTCGATGCCATCGACGAGACTGGCCTCGGCCAGGTTCTCGATCGGTACCACCACTGCGGGCCACCCCTGGTTCAACGCGGCAAGCACCGCGGGCAGTACCCCTTTGACCGGCCGCACCCGACCGTCGAGCGCGAGCTCACCGAGCAGTACTGTCTTCTCCAGCCGCGGCCATGCCTTCTTGCCGTGTGCGGACAGCACTGCCGCGGCCAGCGCGAGGTCGTAGACACTGCCCATCTTCGGCAGCGTCGCCGGCGATAACGCCAAGGTCAGCCGCGCCATCGGCCAGGTGAAACCACAGTTCGTGATCGCCGCCCGGACGCGATCACGCGACTCCCGCAGCGCGGCGTCGGCCAACCCCACCAGATAGACGCCGGGAAGCCCGGCGGTGATGTCGGCCTCGATCTCGACGATCTCACCGTCCACACCGCGCACCGCCACCGAGAATGCCCTGCCCAGCGCCATCACCCCACCCCCTGGATATGGGTGATCTCCGGGGTGCGGAGACGGCCGATCCGGATCGTGATGACATCGATGCGGATTGACGCCCACGATCCGCTCTGCTGGGCCAGCCACAGACCGGCCAGCCGACGAAGCCTGCGCACCTTGGCCGGGGTCACCGCCTGCTCCACGCCGCCGAACTGATCCCCCGTCCGTGTCTTCACCTCAACGAACACCACCGTGCGAGGGCCCCCGTCTTCGGAAACCGCGTCAGCGGCGATCACATCCAGTTCGCCGTAGCGGCAACGCCAGTTTCGCGCCAGGACCCGCATCCCGAGCCGACACAAATAGTCGACGGCAAGCTGCTCACCGAAGGCCCCGATCTCAGCGCGGCTCTCTGTTCTTGTCATACCGGAAAGCCTGCTGCGTTCCGCCGACAGTTCCGATCGCTAGTGCTGGTCTATCCCCAACCGCGCGTTCATCCCCAGATCACCGGAATAGCAGCTTTCGCGGCGGCCCCGGCTTTCGTGGCGGCCTACATCTCCCGCTCTGCGATGAGCCCCTCTTGAACCAAGGTCGCCGCGACCATTCCGTCGCGGCGGATCAGGCTGGCAGAGACCACACCACGGCCGCTGGCCGCCGCAGGAGAGCGGCACTCGAGCAGGTTCCACTGATCGGCGCGCACGCCACGGTGGAACCACACCGAGGAATCCGTCGTTCCGCTGCGATGACCTCTCGATCGCATCGAGTGCCCGTGCACCTGCAGCGCCGGATCGATCAGGTATACATCGGTGACGTACGCGGCGATCACCTTGTGCAGCAACCCATCCTCGGGAAGGTCCACGGTCGCCCGCCACCACATCCTTCGTACGAATTGGTCGCCTGCACCCTCGTCGATGACCCTGATATCGAGTTCGTCGAGTGGCATCGACGGCGCGGGACCAGCGGGACCCGTACGGTCCAAGGTCTCGGGATCATCGGGCTTCGGGGCCCGGTGTCCGTGCTCGGGGCCGGCCAAAGCGGCGGCGAAAGAGATCGTGGCGGTGGCAAGTAGGCGTTCGCCCTGGAAGGCGTCAACCCGCCGGGAAGCGGCCGTGCGGCCGTCGAACACCCGCTCCACTCGATAGTCGATCGGTTGGCCCGCATCTCCCCCACGCAGGAACTGCAGATGCATGTTCGTCGGCGCCTTGGCGGCTTCCACCGTACGTGAGCCTGAGGCCAAGGCCTGAGCCACCAACTGGCCGCCATAGGCGCGCTTGCCCGCCGGGCCGCTACCACGCCCCTGCCACGTGTCTGCTGGTCCGGCGGTCACATCGAGGAGCTCCAGCAGTGCGCTCATACCACGGCTCCCGATTGAATGAGTCTGGCGAGCTCGTCGGCGGGCAGTGCCAGCCACTCGCCCAGAACGGCCGCGGTGTCGTCGCCGAGCGCAGGTGCGGGAACCGCCGGGGGGTAGGCACCGTCGATGGACACGGGCAGTCCCGGCGCGAGGTAGCGCCCCACCCGCGGTTGATCGAGTTCGGTGAACATCGGGTTCGCGGTGACCCTGCTGGTGGCGGAAGTCTCGGCGAAGCTCTGGTAACGCTCCCACAGCACCGACGTCGCCGAGAGGCCGGCAATGATCTCCAAGCCGGTGTGGGCTGCGAACCAGTCGGCGAACAGTGAACTCAAGGCGTCGCGATGACGAAAACGCTGCCCCTCGTCGGAGAAGTCGGCACCCAGTGAATCAGCTAGTGCAGCAACGGCTTCAGTGGTGCTGGTCAACGCCATCAAATCCCGGAAGTGGCGTCCGGTCAGCGCAACGATCATGAACGCGACGCCGTCGCTGCTGGTGAAATCCTGGCCGTAGGTGCCGTACACAGCATTGCCGATACGTTGCCGCGATGTGCCATTGACCATCGCCTCGGTGAGCAGGCTGAGATTTCCCGCGGTCGCCAGCGCCACGTTCTCCAGTGGGATGCGGATGCGCTGGCCCTGGCCGGTCGCGTCGCGGTGCCGCAGGGCGGTGGCCACCGCCAGGGCCACATAGAGTCCGCAAGTGACGTCCCAGGCCGGCAGTACGTGATTGACCGGCGTGGTGACCTCGGTCGGCCCTGTCGCCAGCGGAAACCCGATCGCGGCATTGACCGTGTAGTCCACGGCGGTGCCTCCGTCGGCACGTCCCGACACCTCCACATGGATCAGATCTGCACGGATGCGGTTCAGCGCCTCGTAGGAATGCCACTGCCGACCAACGACATTGGTGATGAACACTCCGCTTTCGGCAATCAGCCGGACAACCAACTCCTGGCCTTGTTCGGAGCGCATGTCGATGGCCAGCGACCTCTTGCCCTTGTTCAGCCCCGCCCAGTAGATGCTCTCGCCGTCGTCGGTGAGTGGCCAGCGGCGGTAATCGGCTGCACCGCCGATCGGATCCACCCGGATCACCTCGGCACCGAGCTGAGTCAAGGTCATCCCAGCCAGCGGCACCGCCACGAAGCTGGAGATCTCGACAATCCGCACCCCGGCCAGCGGGCGGCTCGGGCTGGATGCTGGTTCGCTCACCGGCCCACCTTACGCGCGGCTTCGGCGCACTTGGTCAACCCCCGCGTGACAAATTGCACCGAAATCACGTGGAATGCGGTCCGACTTCGGGTGCTACTCCGGCAGTCGCAACTCGGGCTTTTCGACCTCTTCGATGTTGACGTCCTTGAACGTGATCACCCGGACCTGCTTGACGAATCGGGCGGGTCGATACATGTCCCATACCCAGGCGTCGGCCAATCGCAGTTCGAAGTAGACCTCGCCGTCGGCATTGCGCGGCACCATCTCCACACTGTTGGCCAGGTAGAACCGCCGCTCGGTCTCCACCACATAACTGAACTGCCCGACGATGTCCTTGTACTCGCGGTAGAGCGAGAGCTCCATCTCGGTTTCGTACTTCTCGAGATCCTCGGCACTCATCGGCTCAGCTGTCCTTCCATTAGGTCGAAGTCCATCGGGTCCGGTGGCCCAATCTTTGCGCACGAAAGTTCTGCATGCTCCCCGGGTTCCCTTTCCACCAGGCGTCGCACGTTGATGAACGAGTACCGGTGCTGGCGCGACGGTCCCAGGCGGGCCAGCGCCGCACTGTGGGCGCGCGTGCTGTACCCCTTGTGGCCGGCGAAGCCGTAGCCGGGGAGTTCGTCCTCCATCGCGACCATGAGCCGGTCCCGGCTGACCTTGGCCAGCACACTCGCCGCGGCGATGCATGCAGCCGCAGCATCACCTCCCACCACAGGCAGCGATGGCATCGGCAGCCCAGGCACCCGGAACCCGTCGGACAACACATACCCGGGCCGCGACGGCAGGCCGGCCACGGCCCGCCGCATCCCCTCTATGTTGGCGATATGCACCCCCCGGCGATCCACCTCGACCGACGGGATGAACACCACGTGGTGGGCCAGCGCATACCGCCGGATCAGCGGGAACAACCGTTCCCGTTCGGCCTCGTTGAGCTTCTTGGAATCATCGAGCGCCGACAGACTGTCCAACCGGTTGGGACCGAGCACGCACGCCGCGACCACCAGCGGACCGGCGCACGCCCCCCGACCGACCTCGTCGACACCGGCCACCGGACCCAGACCTGCGCGGTACAAAGCGGATTCCAGCGTGCGCAGGCCCGACGACTTGCGGATCACCACCCTGGGCGGCCACGCAGCGGGCAAGTGTCCGGCCTCCTGTTAACTCTGCTTAGCTCTGCGGATTCACCGAGCTGACGCCACCCCACCGCGACGGCGGCCAAGCGATGAACTGGGCCTTACCAATGACATTGGCCACCGGAATAGTCCCGCCGACCGGGTCGCCGGTACACAGCAGACCCTGCAGGGCGTCCTCTGGCCGGTTGCTGCAATGACTGCGAGAATCCGCCGAATGGGTGCGGTTGTCGCCCATCACCCAGACTCGATCCTCGGGCACCGTGACCGGTCCGAACTCGCTACCCAGGCATGGGTACACCGCGGGGTCGGCCATCATGGCGTCCGAACTGAGGTACGGCTCGTTCACCGGTGATCCATCCACGGTGAGCCCGGTGTCCGTGCGGCATTGAACCGTTTGGCCACCGACGGCGATGATCCGCTTCACCAGATCGTTCTCATCTGGCGGGACGAATCCGACGAATGACAGCACGTTCTGCACCCCCCGGATGGCGGGGTTGTCCGACCGGATCGACTTGTAGCCGATACTCCAGTTCGGCGGCCCCTTGAAAACGATGACATCGCCGGGTTCGGGGGACGAGAACCGGTAGCTCAGTTTGTCGACCATGATGCGGTCCCCGACACAACCGTTGCACCCGTGCAGCGTCGGCTCCATCGACTCCGATGGAATCAGGTACGGCCGGGCGATGAAAGTCAGCATCACGTAGTACAGAACCAGAGCGACGGTGATCAGAATCGCCGCCTCGCGAACCGCGCCGCGCTTCTTCTTACCCGGCTCCTGCTCGTCGCCAGCGTCCGCACCGGAGGTCTCGAGCGTGCGCTCGGCCGACGAATCGTCTGGGGTTCGGCTGCCTTCTTGGGGTCCGGTCACGAGATCAGCGTAGCCATCCCGGCAACGGCCCCGGCCCGACCTGGGAGGTCAGCGCTTTTCCTTGATCTTCGCCTTCTTACCGCGTAGTTCACGCAGGTAGTAGAGCTTGGCGCGACGCACGTCACCGCGGGTGACGATGTCGATGTGGTCAATGTTGGGCGAGTGCACCGGAAAGGTGCGCTCGACACCGACGCCGTAGCTCTCTTTGCGGACGGTGAAAGTCTCGCGGACCCCACCACCCTGCCTGCGCAGTACGACGCCCTTGAAGACCTGAATGCGCTCCTTGGCGCCCTCGATGACCTTCACGTGAACGTTCACGGTGTCGCCAGAGCCGAAGGCCGGGACATCATCGCGCAACGACGTCTGGTCGATGAAATCCAGGGTGTTCATCGGTGGCACTTCCTTGCTGTTCGCGACTGCTGGCATGCGTCGCTGGGACGCATACAGAGCCAATGGGTGATTCGGGCGTCTGGGCGAGTCGTGCGGCACTTACGGCCGTGCACTGACAACTGCAAAGATTGTGCCAGACAGAGTCCGATTCCCAGAAATCCGGTGCCCGCAGGACCATCAGTCGCAGTTGCCGAACTGGGTGGTCCCGGACTGTTTCCCGGGTGGTCCCGGACTGTTTCCCGGGTGGTCCCGGACTGTGTTGCGTTGCCACTCCGCGCGTTCTAGGCGAGAGCGCTTTCTGCGGCTACGCTCACTTTTGGGGTACGCAGCGTTTGTCACCCTTATTCGGCTGACAGCGCAGACCCCGGACCCACTGGAGGCTAACCGATGCGACGGAGCCCGTGGATGCTGGTCAGGGCCAGCGCAGCACTTGTTGGCGGCACATTGGCCCTGGCCGGGTGCGAGGCGCAGGTGCACGGGTCGCCCCCTGGGCAGTCTGGTCCGCTGTTGACCGTGGTCGCCCCAATGGGAACCATGGCGCCGCTTCCCGAAACATCGCCTGACGAGCCCGCCGTCGGGTTCAACGGCTTGGCGGACCGCGAACGCTACGCCACCGACGTAGCCGCTCAAGCCGGCGCCAAACTCACCGTGGCGATCCTCGACCGCAATACAGGTCAGTCGGTGACCAACGGCAACGGCATGGCCTTTGCTATCGCCTCCGTGGCCAAGCTATTCATCGCCGATGACCTGCTGCTTCAGGTGTCCAGGGGTGAGACCACTCTCTCGCCCGAAGACAGCCAGTCACTCGACGTCATGCTTCGGGCCTCCGACGACAGCGCAGCCGAAGTCTTCTGGAATCGCAGCGGAGGCAGCGCGATCATCGACCGGGTGGTCGCCCGCTATGGACTGGGTGCGACACGACCGCCGTTCAACGGGCGGTGGTTCAACACCACGAGCACAGCGGCCGATCTGGTGCGCTACTACGACATGCTGCTGGCGGGCACCGGCGGATTGCCGGCCGAACAGGCCAGCGTCATCCTGTCCAACCTGGCTGCCTCGACACCCACAGCGCCCGACGGAATGGTGCCCGGCGGCGTCTATCCGCAGCGGTTCGGCATCCCGGAAGGCCTGTTCGCCGAACCGGTAGCAGTCAAACAAGGTTGGATGTGCTGCGTCGGCGCCGACTGGATGCACCTGTCCACCGGTGTCATCGGCCCCGACCGCCGCTACGTGATGGCCATCGGGTCAATGCGGGCGGGCAACGACGACATAGCCCGGCAGACCATCACCGAGGCCGTAAAGACGATGTTCCCGGGCGGGCGAATCTAGCCCAGCAGGTCCGGCCGGCGCTCCCGGGTGCGCTCGATGCCCTGCTGGCGGCGCCAGGCCGCGATCCGGGCATGGTCGCCGGAGAGCAGCACGTCGGGCACATCGAGTCCCCGCCAACTGGCCGGCCGGGTGTAACTAGGCCCTTCCAGCAGGCCCCCCACCAGATCGGAATGTGAATCGTCGCGATGCGACTCGGGATTGCCGAGAACATCGGGCAACAGTCGCACCACTGCCTCGATCATCACCAGTGCCGCCGCCTCCCCACCGGGCAGCACGTAATCGCCGATCGACACTTCCTGGACCCGCATCCGTCGCGCGGCATCCTGCGCCACGCGCTGGTCGATCCCCTCGTAGCGGCCACATGCGAACACCAGATGATCTTCGCGGGTCCAGCCCGCGGCATCGGCTTGGGTGAACAGCCGACCTGCCGGCGTGGGAATCACCAGAAGTGTTTCCTCAGAGCAGATTTCGTCCAGCGCCGCACCCCACACCGGCGCCTTCATCACCATCCCCGGGCCGCCGCCGCAGGGCGAGCCGTCGACGGATCGATGGACATCGTGGGTCCAGGCCCGCAGATCGTGCACCGCGAACTCGATGACGCCGGCCTCGATCGCCCTGCCCGGCAATGACTGCCGCAACGGTTCCAGATATGCCGGAAAGATGCTCACCACGTCAATGCGCAAGGCTCGCCGTCCCTAATCCAACTCGAGAAGTCCGTCGGGCGGGTCGATCTCGATGGCCTGATCCGCCAGCGACACCGATACCACGATGGCCGATACGAAAGGGACCAGCAGCTCGGCTCCATCTGCGTCATTCACCGCGAGGAGTTCGCCTGCGGCCGTGTGCAATACCTCGGCGACTGCACCGAGCTGCCGTCCGTCGGTCGTCGCCACCGTCATACCCTCGAGTTGGTGATCGTAGAACTCGTCGGGGTCCTCGATGGGCGGCAAATCCGACGAGTCTACGAGGAACACCGTTCCCCGTAGACGATCTGCCGAGTCGCGGTCGGTAACACCGGACAACCGCATCAACAGCCTGCCGCCGTGCGTGCGTACCGCCTCGATGACATATTCCTTCTCGGCGGACCCCTTGTCAGCGACGGGCCCGGACCCACCGCGTCGCGCGCGACCTCGGAGCGTGACGCCGACAGCAAACCTGCCCTCGGGGTCGTCGGTCCGGCTATCGACGGCAACCTCGCCAGTAACGCCGTGCGCCTTGACGACCCGCCCGACTACCAGGTCCATCAAACTCCGCCAATTCCCGAGTCGCTCCGCTCCTGCCCGCCGCTACTGGTCGGTGTCCACCACGTCGACGCGGATACCGCGGCCGCCGATACCGGCCACCAGGGTGCGCAACGCAGTCGCAGTACGGCCCCCACGGCCGATGACCTTACCCAGATCTTCGGGATGGACGTGCACCTCGACCGTGCGTCCACGCCGGTTGGTCACCATGTCGACTCGGACATCGTCGGGATTGTCGACGATCCCGCGGACCAAATGTTCGACGGCATCGACAACGACTGAACTCACGGCTGTTCTCAGCTCTCGCTTGCGGCGTCGGCGCTCTCGGGCGCGACAGTCTTCTCGTCAGCCTTCTCGGCCACCGGCTCGGCCTTCTCGGCCTTCTCGGCCACCGGCTCGGCCTTCTCGGCAACCGGCTCAGCCTTCTCGGCAACCGGCTCAGCCTTCTCGGCCTTCTTGGCCGGCGCCTTCTTCTTCTTGACCTGGGTGGCCTCGCCGGACGGTGCGCCATCGGCGGCAGCCAGCGCGGCGTTGAACAGGTCCAGCTTGCTGGTCTTGGGTGCCTTGACCTTCAGCGTGCCCTCGGCTCCGGGCAGACCCTTGAACTTCTGCCAGTCGCCGGTGATCTTCAGCAGCGCCAGGACGGGGTCGGTGGGCTGAGCACCCACGCCGAGCCAGTACTGCGCGCGCTCCGAGTCGATCTCGATGAGGCTGGGGTCTTCCTTGGGGTGGTACCGACCGATGACCTCGATGGCGCGGCCGTCGCGGCGGTTACGCGCATCGGCCACGGAGATGCGGTACTGGGGGTTGCGGATCTTGCCGAAGCGGGCGAGCTTGATTTTGACAGCCATGCTGGTGCGAATTCTCCTGTGATTGCCACGCTGGCAATTCAAGCGACGCGTGCGGGCTGCCCGGTCCGGTTTTGCCTTACGTGTGTGACCGCCGCGGGAGCGTCCAGTGCGGAGCGAAGTGGATCGCTCAGGACGGGTCCCGGGGCAGACAGCCGCCAAGTCTGCCAGAACGGGTAGCACCAAAGGAAATCCTGCTCCGGGCCGGGGATCTTGAAGTGTCGCGGGGTCCGACGATCAAGTCTTTGAGTTCCGCGAGGTTTTCCTCAGTCGATCGGCGAAATCCGCGCAGCTCGGTATTGACCTCGGCAACATCGGTCTTGACCTCGGCAATCTCGGTCTTGACCTCGGCAACATATGTCTTTATGTCGGAAACATCGGTCCTCAGCTCGTTGATGGCCGAAGCGTGGTCGCGCTGGTTCGCTCCGAGCGCGTTGCCCGCCGCGAGGAGCGCACGATAATCGGATTGGGCCGCCTCAAGGGCCGCCACCCGCGCATCCAACTTGGCCATGAAACCTTGGCCATGAAACGAATCATAGTGGCCCCTTTTTGCCCTTGCTTACAGGAGTTTGTCGAAACACTTCTCCTCGACACGCTTGCTCATCCGCCAGCCCTGCGCGGTCCTGATGAACTCATCGACGTACCAGATGCCCACAAAATAGACCTGCGAAGATACCTGGCCCTGATCGCCGCCCATCACCATCGGGTTGAAGCAGATGGCCCGCGAGGTCGCGCTGTCGCCGGCGACCCGCACGTCGACGTTGCCCAGCAGGTGGAAGTAGGCGGGAAAGTTGGGCAGCACCTCCTTGAGCCACGCCTTGACCTCTGGAAATCGGCCATCGATCCCGCCGGCGGCCCGGTAGTCGATGTAGGCGTCAGGTGTGAACACCGAGTCGAGGTCGTCGAATCGTCTCTGGTCGATCGCCGTGGAGTAGTCGATCAGCAGCTGCTGTATCTCCAACCGGTCGGAGATCTCCTGGATGCTCAACATGGGTTGCTCAACATCACTCGATTGAACACGATCGCGCCGCGACGCTAGGCTCGACCGTCATGAAGAGGCTTCTCACGTCCCTAGGGGTAACGCTGTGCCTGTTCGCCGGAGGCCTTGGCGCCTCCGCGCCGGCGGCTATGGCTGAACCCGTCTCCGGAATCATCCAGCCCGTCGGCTCGGTGCCGATCCCGGCAGGTCCGGCTCAGGCATGGATCGTCGCCGACATGGACACCGGCGAGGTACTCGCCGCGCGCGATGAGTACGGGCAGTACGCCCCGGCGAGCACGATCAAGGTGCTGCTCGCGCTGACAGTTCTCCACGAGTTGCCTCTCGACGCGACGATCGTCGCCAACCAGGCGGACACCAAGGTCGAATGCAACTGCGCCGGCGTGACACCTGGCCAGACCTACACCACCCGCCAGCTACTGGAGGCGCTGCTGTTGGTGTCGGGCAATGACGCCGCCAACACGCTGGCCACCATGCTGGGCGGGTACGACGTCGCGGTGATGAAGATGAATGGCACGGCCGCGCTGGTAGGCGCATACGGGACCAACGCAGGCTCGCCGTCAGGAATCGACGGACCCGGTATCGACATGTGGTCTTCTCCGCACGACCTTGCGGTCATCTTCCGGGCCGCGATGGCCAACCCGGTCTTCGCGGAGATCACCGCCATGCCGACCGCCGTCTTCCCCACCAAGAACGGCGACACGGTTCTGGTGAACCAGGACGAACTGCTCAAGCGCTATCCGGGCACCTTCGGCGGCAAGACCGGGTACACCGACCTCGCCCGCAAGACGTTCGTCGGTGGCGCCGAGCGCAACGGGAGGCGACTCGTCGTGGCCCTTATGTTCGGGCTCAACAAGGAAGGCGCCCCCAGCTACTGGGATCAGGCGGCCAGCCTGCTCGACTGGGGTTTCGCCCTCGGCCCGAACACGGGCGTGAGCCAGCTCTGAACCGGCTGCGGAGTGGCGCTGCCCACTCGATACCCGATGGAGATCTGATCGCGCGCGCATCGAGTCCTGGCGCTACTAGCGTGGCCAGACGTGCGAAGAAGGTTCGCGGGGCTGGCGCTCGCCCTGAGCGTGGTACTGCCTGTCGTCTCGACGGCTGGCCTATCCCCCGCGATCGCTCAGCCTGGCTCTGAACCCGCTGCTGCACAGGGAATTCCGGACGGGCCGGCCAAGGCATGGCTGCTCGCAGACCTCGACACCGGGCAGGTACTCGCCAGCCGCGACCCGTACGGCACCTACGCCCCGGCCAGCACGATCAAGGTGCTGCTCGCCACCGTTGTCCTCGATCACCTTCGGCCCGACAGCTTCGCCAGAGCAAACGCATCCCACACAGAAGTCGAGTGTTCCTGCGTGGGACTGAAACCGGGCCAGGCCTACACCACCCGTCAACTGCTCGAGGGATTGCTGATGGTGTCGGGCAACGATGCGGCCAACATGCTCGCCGACATGCTCGGCGGGCAACCAACGGCGCTGGCGGCGATGAACCGCAAAGCCGCCCTGGTCGGTGCCCGCAGCACCAAGGCATCGTCACCGTCCGGACTGGACGGACCGGGCTGGGAATCGGTCACCACACCACACGATCTCGCCGTCATCCTGCGCGCGGCTCTGAAATATCCGCTGATCGCCCACATCATGGGTCAGCCCTCTGCCCAGTTCCCCGGCAAGACAATCACCAACCAGAACGAGCTTCTCACTCGCTATCCCGGCGACCTCGCCGGTAAGACCGGCTACACCAATCTGGCCCGCAAGACCTACCTCGGCGCCGCCCAGCGCGGTAACCGGCGCCTCGTCGTCGTTCAGATGTACGGCACCGGCGATCTGTATGGACAGGCAACCAGGCTGCTGGACTGGGGATTCAACCAGCAACGTTAGCTGTGATGACCACGAACGTTCAGTCCTTGTAGTCGGTCGCTGTTCCTGACTACCGTGCGCGCGCCCTCGCGGCGGCACTCAGTACACGCTGCCGCGCAGGATCACCAACGTCGGGCTGGCCAGCGCTGCCGCGCCGCCACGTGGGTCGTCGGCATAGCAAACCAGGTCCGCTGACGCCCCATGCTCAAGGGCGGGCCGGCCCAACCACCGCCGAGCATCCCAGCAGGCAGCGCCCAGCGCCTCGGTCGGCGTCATACCGATGCCTTTGAGCGCCTCGACCTCGTCGCCGATGCGGCCGTGCGCGACGGCGCTGCCCGCATCGGTGCCTGCGTAGATGGGCACCCCGGCCTCCCGCGCGGCGCCAATCCTGGCTGCGCAGGTCTTGTGCAGTGCCCGCATGTGGCGCTCGTAGCGGGGGTAGCGATTGGCAGCCGCCGCGATGCCCGGGAAGTTCTCGATGTTGATCAGTGTGGGCACCAACGCGGTGCCGTTCTCGACCATCAGGTCAACGGTGTCCTCGGTGAGCCCGGTGCCGTGCTCGATGCAGTCGATGCCCGCCTTGATCAGACCCGGTAGCGCGTCCTCGCTGAACACGTGTGCAGTGACGCGGGCTCCGTTGGCGTGTGCAGCGTCGATGGCCGCCTTGAGCACATCGTCGGACCACAGCGGTGTCAGATCACCGACTTCGCGATCGATCCAGTCCCCCACCAGCTTGACCCAGCCATCACCCCATCGCGCCTGCTCTGCCACCACGTCGGGCAGTTGCCACTCGTCGGAGAGCTCAATGGCGAAACCACGCTGGTAGCGCTTGGGCCTGGCCAGGTGGCGACCGGCCCTGATGATGCGCGGCAGGTCGTGACGGTCGTCGAAGCTACGGGTATCGATGGGCGACCCCGCGTCCCGCAGCAACAGCGCGCCCACAGCGCGCTCGGTCTCGGCCTGTGCGACGGCCTCAGCCATCTCAGTGGGGCCGTGCTGGCCGAGGCCGACGTGGCAGTGGGCATCGACCAGGCCGGGCAGGATCCAGCCGCCGTCGAATACCGTCTCTGCGCCGATGACCGGTTCTGCGCTCAGTTCCCCGTGCGCGATCCACCACTGGACGGGTTCGCCGTCAGGCAAGCCGCGTCCCCTCACATGCAGGGCCGTGCCGCCCGCCATCAATTCCCCTTGGGGAACTTCAGCTTCGACAGATCGATGTCCGCGAGTCCTGGTGGGAGCTCATCGAGGCCCTTGGGCATGTTGGACAGGTCGGGGAATCCCGGTGGCATTCCCGCCATGCCCGCGCCGAGTGGGTTGCGCACTTTCGGCGGCGTGGGGCCGCCTTGGTTCTTGCGGCCCTTCTTGCCCTTCTGCTTGTTCTTGCCCTTCGCCGCTTTCCGCGACGAGGACTTGCGGCTGAACGGCATGCCCATCTGGCCGGCCATCTGTGACATCATCTTGCGCGCTTCGAAGAAACGGTCGACCAATTGATTGACCTCAGACACCGTGACACCTGAGCCGTTGGCGATGCGCAGCCGTCGCGAGGCGTTGATGATCTTCGGTTCGGTGCGCTCCTGGGGCGTCATCCCACGGATGATGGCCTGCACGCGGTCGAGTTGGCTGTCATCGACGGCGGCCAGCGCGTCCTTCATCTGACCCGCGCCCGGCAGCATGCCCAGTAGGTTGCCGATCGGGCCCATCTTGCGGATCGCGAGCATCTGCTCGAGGAAATCCTCCAGCGTGAGCTCCCCGCTGCCGATCTTGGCCGCGGTCGCTTCCGCCTGCTCGGCGTCGAAGTGCTGCTCGGCCGCCTCGATGAGCGACAGCACGTCGCCCATGCCGAGGATGCGGCTGGCCATCCGGTCGGGGTGGAAGACGTCGAAGTCCTCGAGCTTCTCCCCGCTCGACGCGAAGAGGATCGGCACACCGGTAACCTCACGCACCGACAGCGCGGCGCCACCGCGGGCGTCACCGTCAAGCTTGGTGAGAACGACGCCGGTGAAACCGATGCCCTCGCGGAACGCATCGGCGGTGGTGACCGCGTCCTGGCCGATCATCGCGTCGAGGACGAACAACACCTCGTCGGGGTCCACGGCACCGCGGATGGCCGCCGCCTGACCCATGAGTTCCTCGTCGATGCCGAGTCGACCCGCGGTGTCGACGATGACGACGTCGTAATGCTTGGCCTTGGCCTCGGCCAGGCCTGCTGAGGCCACCACCACCGGGTCGCCGGCCGTCATCTGCTCGAGCGAGGCGCCGCCCGGTGACACCCCGGGATGCGGGGCGAAGACATGCACGCCTGCCCGCTCGCCGACGATCTGCAACTGGTTTACCGCGCCGGGGCGCTGCAGGTCGCAAGCCACCAGCAGTGGGGTATGCCCTTGCCCCTTGAGCCATTTCGCGAGCTTGCCGGCCAGGGTGGTCTTACCCGACCCCTGCAGGCCGGCCAGCATGATCACCGTCGGAGGGGTCTTGGCGAACACCAGTTGGCGGGTCTGGCCGCCGAGGATCCCGACGAGTTCCTCGTTGACGATCTTGACAACCTGCTGTGCCGGGTTCAGCGCGCCCGAAACTTCGGCGCCCTTGGCGCGGTCCTTGACGCGGGCGACGAACGCGCGCACCACCGGCAGCGACACGTCGGCTTCCAGAAGCGCCAACCGGATCTCGCGGCCCGTGGCATCGATGTCGGCGTCGGTGAGCCGACCCTTCCCGCGTAGGCCCGAAAGCGCACCGGTCAACCGGTCGGATAGGGATTCAAACACGGGGTCAAGACTACTGGTCTGCCTGGGGCCACCTGAGCTGCCCACTGGTCAGCTGGCTTCCTCCACTTTCTTGACCGGCGGCGGCGCAGGCAGGACAGCGAACAGCTCACGTTCCAGCGTCTGCCGTACCGCGTTCTCCATGCTCCCCGAAGGCAGCACGAGCCCGAACACGTCAACCACCGAGGAACCCAGCGTCGTGACCTTGGCCCACGCGATGTCCACTCCGGCGCGCTCGAACACCGCAGTGAGCATCGATAAGAGCCCCGTTCGATCGGTGGACCGGATTTCGGCGACCACCTGTCCGGGCTCGTCACCGTCATGCCAGAGGACCCGTGGACGAGCGGCCGTGGGGTTGATCGGGACCCCGGAGCGCACCTCGCCTGCCCGGGGTAATGCCGAACTGTCAGCCCCCTGCTGCGCGAGGGCTCCCATCACGTCGAACTCACCTGCGACAGCGAGGATCAGCTGCTGACGCAGCAACTCGACCGGCGGCGGGGTACCGAAATGTGGAGCGACGACGAACGTGTTGATCGCCGAACCCTCGTGGGAGTTGACCGACGCCGAGTGCACCCTCAGCGAGTTGAGCGCCAGCACGCCCGCCGCCTTGGACAACAAGCCTCGGCGATCCGGCACGATCATCGTGACGCTGTAGAGATGAGACGTGTCGGCGGGCGTCAGTTCGACATGCACCCGCGACTGCGCGGCCAGCGACAGGAAGCGAGGATCAATAGGATCGGGCTGGGGCAGGGCTTCACCGGCCATCACCACACGACAGCGACGGACCAGATCACCGATCAGCGAAGCCTTCCAGTCACCCCACACGCCCGGACCGGTGGCCAGTGAGTCGGCTTCGGCGAGGACGTGCAGAAGTTCCAGCACCAACGGGTCGCCGCCCAGACTGTCGACCACCGCAGCGATCGTCGCAGGGTCCTGCAAGTCCCGTTTCGTGGCGGTTTGAGGGAGCAGCAGATGATGTCGCACGACCGCGGACAGGATCTCGACGTCGCAGGGCCACAGACCCAGCCGGTTGCCGATCTGGGTAGCCAACTCAGCTCCGATGACACTGTGGTCCCCACCGCGGCCCTTACCGATGTCATGCATCAGCGCGCTGAGTAGGAGAAGATCCGGTCGAGATACTCTCGTGGTGAACGCGCTTGCCCGGGAGACGGTTTCGACCAGATGCCGATCTACGGTCCAGATGTGGACGACATCGCGCGGCGGTAGGTCACGGACCGCTCCCCACTCCGGAAACAGCCGGCCCCACAGTCCGGTACGGTCGAGCGCTTCGATCGTGGCCACCGCGGATGGTCCCGCAGCCAGCATCACCAGCAGATCCTTGAGCGCCTGCCGCGGCCATGGTGTTCGTAGCTCCGGAGCGTTCTCCACCAGTCGGCTCAGGGTTGAAACCGCCATCGGCAGACCGGTGGTCGCCGATGCGGCGGCCGCCCGCAGGATCAGGCCGGGATCGCGCTCCGGACGGGCATTGCGGGCCAGGATCACTTCGCCGTTGAACTCGATGACGCCTTCGTCGATCGGGCGTCGCACCGGCCGGCGTAGCGCGGACAGACCCCGGCGCGGCAACGAGTTGGCCGCTGTGCGAATGCCCGCGTCGACGTAGTAGCTGACGGTGCGCGCTGCATCAGAGAGCATGCGGGCCAGGTCGAATCGATCCCCGATGCGTAGCGAGGCGCCGATCTCGTCGGCATGCTGGGCCAGCAGCAACTCACGGCCGCGCCCGGCCACTCGGTGCAACTCGGTGCGGACATCGAGCATGCAAAGGTGTGCCTCCCCGAGGGTTTCGGTCGGCGAGGCCAAGGACCGACTGGGATACACGTCGGCCAATTGTGCGATCGCCAGCGCGTTGAGTAGTTGAACGTCGCGCAGCCCACCCCTGCCACACTTGAGGTCCGGCTCGGCGCGGTGGGCGATCTGGCCGCTACGTTGCCATCTCGCTCGGGTGTGTTCGACGAGTTCGTCGAAGCGCGAACCGATTCCGGTCCGCCATTGACGGCGGGCTCCGCCCACGAGCTGAGAAGACAGGTCCGCGTCACCGGCGATGTGACGTGCCTCCAGCATCGCCATGCCAGCGGAGATGTCGTCTCCGGCGACCTGGAGCGCCTGGGGCACAGTCCGGACACTATGGTCGAGCCGAATGTTGGCGTCCCACAACGGGTACCATAAGAGCTCGGCCACCTCGCCCACAGCGTCGGACGGCATGTTGTCGTGCAACAGCATCAGGTCCAGGTCGGAGTGGGGCAGGAGTTCGCCCCGGCCCAGGCCTCCCGTCGCCACGATCGCGAAGCCGCTGGTCGCGGTAACCCCGATCTCGGTGGCTTTTGTGTTGAGCCAAAAGTCGTAGAGGTCCTGCAGCGCGTCGCGCAGCGCCGCAGCGTCCAGTTGACGCGAACTGCCGGTGAGTAGCTGTTCGGCGGCTGCGACCAGATCGGTTGCAGGGCGTTTTTCAGAGCCCAAAGAACCCGCCGCCGGACGCACCCATCGAGGCGCTCCGGCGGCGGGGTCTTGTGTATGTCCCGTCGTCAAAGGGCGTCGGTCCCCCGCTCACCGGTGCGCACCCGGACCACGGCTTCGACCGGGCTGACCCACACCTTCCCGTCACCGATCTTGCCGGTGCGCGCGGCCTGGACGATGACGTCCAGCACCTTGTCGACGGCGGAGTCGTCCACGACGACCTCCACGCGGACCTTCGGGACGAAGTCCACCGAGTACTCGGCGCCGCGATAGACCTCGGTGTGTCCCTTCTGTCGACCGTAACCCTGAACCTCGCTGACGGTCATCCCGAGAATGCCCGTCTGCTCAAGACCGGTCTTGACATCCTCCAGCGTGAACGGCTTGACGATCGCAGTAATCAGCTTCATGTAGTGGATCCCTTCCGATGAAATTGTCGCCGATCAGGCGAGCTCGTAAGCCGTTTCGGCATGTTCAGTCTCATCGATGCCAGTGTCCTCTTGCTCCTTGGACACCCGCCAGCCCAGCGGCTTGACGATGAACGCGATGATCACGGTCATGACCGTGGTGAAGATCACAGCCGCAAGTGCGATAACGAACTGGACGACCAATTGCTGGACACCACCGCCGTAGAACAGGCCGGTTTCGCTAGCCAGGAACCCGACGGCGATGGTGCCCCACAGACCGGAGACCAGGTGCACACCGACGACATCGAGGGAATCGTCGTAACCGAACTTGTACTTCAGTCCGATCGCCAACGCGGAGAGCACACCGGCGATCGCGCCGAGGATCAACGAACCGGTCGCGCTGAGCGAACCGCAAGCGGGCGTGATCGCCACCAGGCCCGCAACGATGCCCGATGCGGCGCCGACACTTGTGGCGTGGCCGTCGCGGATACGCTCCACCAGCAACCACGCCAGCATCGCTGCCGCGGTAGCGGCGGTGGTGTTCACCCAGACCGCGCCGGCGAGCATATCCGCCGCACCCTCAGAGCCCACGTTGAAGCCGAACCAGCCAAACCACAGGATGGCTGCGCCGAGCAACACGAACGGGACATTGTGCGGGCGGAACGCCGTCTTGCCGAAGCTGTTGCGCTTGCCAAGAAGAAGTGCCAGCACGAGAGCGGCCATACCGGCGTTGATGTGCACCACGGTGCCGCCGGCGAAATCGATGGGTGCGACGCTCGCGGCGCCTTCCTCATCCACGCCGAACAGTTTGGCCGCGATGCCCGACTCAGACGCCGAGAGCAGCCCTCCACCCCAGACCATGTGGGCCAGCGGGAAATACACCAGCGTGACCCATATACCACCGAAAAGGAGCCAGGTGCCGAACTTCATCCGCTCGGCCACCGCACCGCTGATCAGCGCGACGGTGATCACCGCAAAAGTGAGCTGGAAGGCCACCCAGACAATCGCGGGCACCGTTCCGAATCCGCCGAGGACAAAGGTGTCGATACCGTCGATCACCCGAACCTCTGTCAGCTGGCTCAGCCCGAACAGCGAGAAGGGATTGTCGAAGACGCCGAAGAAGTCACTGTCGCCGGTGTGTGCCGACGCAAAGGACATCGAATAGCCCCACAACACGTAGATGACGCTGACGATGCCGATCGAGCCGAACGACATCATCATCATGTTGAGGACGGACTTCTGGCGAGACAGACCACCGTAGAAGAACGCCAGGCCCGGTGTCATGAACAACACCAGGGCGGCGGACGTGAGCACCCACGCCGTATCACCGGCACTCAGGCCCCCAGGCCCGAACGGTAGGAACATCTCGTCCGGTATGGCTAGGGCCACATCATGCAATCCAACCACTTCGTGTGAACCTCCTTGGGATGACAGCCGACAGCATCGGCCTCGGAGAAGAGACTGTTCGGCAAGCGTTTCACCGGTGCTTCTGTTGTGTTTCGGATATGTGAACGGACTCGCCAAGGTGGTTACGCTCGTGTTTCGGTCGCCACAAGCGGCAAGAGTCCATGCCGCGTGAGACAATGGCGGCCCTTTGAAGCGGCATCGCCATTCTGCGGTCGGCTGCTAGCCCAGAAGTGCTGTTAACCGAGAAGCGCGTCGACGAACGCCGCCGGCTCGAATGGCGCGAGATCATCGGGTCCTTCGCCCAGACCCACGAGCTTGACCGGCACTCCGAGCTCCTGCTGAACGCGGAAGACGATGCCGCCCTTGGCTGTGCCGTCCAGCTTGGTCAGTACCAGACCGGTGATGTTGACGACTTCGGCAAAAACGCGTGCCTGCGGCAGACTGTTCTGACCGATCGTCGCGTCGAGCACGAGCAGTACTTCGTCAACAACAGCACGCCGACCCACCACGCGTTTGACCTTGCCCAGTTCGTCCATCAAGCCGGTTTTGGTATGTAGGCGGCCGGCGGTGTCGATGACGACGACGTCGGCTCCCGAGGCGATTCCGGTGTCGACAGCGTCGAACGCCACCGATGCCGGGTCGGCGCCTTCGGGGCCGCGCACCACCTGGGCGCCGACGCGGGAGGCCCATGCCTGCAGCTGATCGGCGGCCGCGGCACGGAACGTGTCAGCGGCTCCGAGGACGACGCGCCTACCGTCGGCGACCAGAACACGCGCGAGCTTGCCGACGGTTGTGGTCTTTCCTGTGCCGTTAACCCCTACCACCAGCAGCACTGAAGGCTTGTCATCGTGGGGTAGGGCCCTGATGGAGCGGTCCAGCTCAGGCCGCAGTTCGGAGATCAACACCTCCCGCAACACTGCCCGGGCGTCGGCCTCGGTACGCACCCGACTGCTGGCCATCTGCGAGCGCAGCGCCTTGACCACCGACTCGGTGACAACCGGCCCCAGGTCGGCGATCAGCAGGGTGTCCTCGACCTCTTCCCATGAGGCCTCGTCCAGGTCGCCGCCGCCCAGCAGGCCCAGCATGCTTCGACCCAGCGTGTTCTGAGACTTGGCCAGGCGACCGCGGAGCCGATCCAGCCTGCCCTCCGGAGGCGCTATGGCGCCGACATCAGACCCGGCAGGCGCTATGGCGCCGACATCAGAC
>ERZ888423.679-NODE-679-length-33999-cov-22.990543_pt1 | contig 33999 bp, 22 predicted proteins | sample MGYA00520523_ERZ888423 | MGnify/ENA primary metagenome ERZ888423 (study PRJEB32303, sample SAMEA104408611) | aquatic metagenome | biome: Brackish water; feature: Pelagic; material: water | place: Baltic Sea | collected 2014-06-08T10:24:00 | depth 30,27 m ...
TTGTTGACAAGCACCTTACCCAATTCGACACCCCATTGATCAAACGAGTTGATATCCCAGACCGTCCACTTTGGGAAGATTAACCCCTGTATCATAACAGGCGACCGTCTCAGCCGCGACAAGTGGTCGCGCTGGCGACCGAAATCTGCGATATAGTTTGCCCCTGCTTGGGGCTGACATGGGTGGCGTCCTTTTCTTGGTTCGCAGATGAGTCCCTCTAAAAGTGGAGTAGAGCGATGAATTGAGACTGAGGCATGAATTTCTCGGACCCCAAGCCAAGGCCCTAACGCGTCAAAACCCTGTGGAGCCGTACTCAGCGATAATCGCGTTATCAATAGCCATTTGCTCAGCGTCTGCGTCCACTTCACTGCAGTGACCCTGGTCCCAGTTAGCGTATCCCGTGTAATCGGTATCACCTACTTTGGTCAGCGAATCCCACACGAGCAAGCAAAGCTCTATGTTCGATAAGAGGGTCGAACGTTTTGCCTCGTCGAGAATGCTTGCCATTGTTGCGCGATCGCTCGATACGCGGAGCGCATCGCCAACATCTAGGTGCACGAAATCTCGATCCGCTGCAGAAAAATTTGGCCAGTCTATTGGCATCTGTGGCGAACCTGTTCTAGCAAATTCGGCCCACGCGGACATCATCAGCTGTTGCATCTGGTTTCGCGACTCACCTTCGGGATACACATAGCTTGATATCGGTCCGTAGGTGTAGTTTCCCGTTACAAAAGCGATGTCGATGGCGTGCGCCGCACCAATAAGATGGGGAAAGTCAGCAAAAAATGAGTGCGCCTGATCATCCCAGTCAAAGCGATAGGCATAGAGGTCTGGATATCCCGCTGCTTCCATCGCAATCAGGGGCTCGTCGACCCCTCGTAGTTTCCACGCTTCGGAGCGTATTCGGGCCCAGAACGCGTAAAGATCAGGGTCTCTCAGGCTAATGCGAGGCGGTAGCCAGCGAGTCAGCATATAGTCGGCATTCACGAAGTAGCGATGCCTGCTCATCCACAGGGTAACCTCGTCTCGGTTGGCCCCCGCAATGACTGGCACATCTTTGGCGTTCTTGCTGTCCGCCAGAGCAGCCAGCATGCCCTCCTTGGAGATAACGATACCATCGGCGGTCGTCAGCGGGACATCCCCCTGATCGTTCAACTCTAGGTAGTATTCCATTAGTGTGTTGCCAGCCACATCATAGGCAGATTTTGTGGACACATCAGCAAGCACACCCGCGTCCACCATGGATGCAAACAGTTGTGAGCTAGAGCGCCTTATTCTGGGGTAGTCGTCGTCGGCATTGATCGCCTCTTCCACAGTGTTTGTTTTCAGGTAGCCTGACTGCGAGATAGCCTTTTGAAACAGCCCTTCGCTTAACGGACTGGCGAGCAGTGCGAACACATTGTGGCCACCTGCGGACTCACCGAATAGGGTCACGTTCTTGGCATCACCGCCAAATTCACTGATATTTTGTTGCACCCAGCTTAGTGCCTGAATGATATCCAGCGTACCGAAATTTGAACTGCGATCCAGTCCTTCAGCCTGCTTTTGCACCACTGGATGACTGAACCAGCCAAACGGTCCAAGGCGGTAGTTGATTGCGACAACAATGACCTGCTGCGATTCCACCAAGGTAGAAAAGTCATAATAACCCTTGAAGCCTGAGGTGTTTCCGCCACCGTGAATCCAGAACATTACGGGTAGAGGCTCGACTGCGCTAGCCCCAACCGGCGCTGTGATATCGAGGTACAGGCAGTCTTCGGCACCCACCACGCCATCACCCGGTATGCCCCCTCCGTCCCAAGCGACCTGCAAGCAGGCGACGTTATCGCGCACGCTGAGTTCTCCCAATGGAGACTCAACAGGTCTGGGCGCCCGCCAACGCAGTGCGCCAACAGGGGGCTGTGCGTAAGGGATATCTCGCCAAGATACGACGTTTTTTGTGACCTCGGCGGTCACTGTCCCGGAGGTCGTGTTTACCCGCCAAGCTTGGGATGATGTTTCCGGGTCACCTCGGCCAGAACAGGCAGACACCAGTACCAAAATGAGTATGGGGGAAATACGCTTCATTATCACCTCAGGACTTTCATGCCAACGTTACTGGGTTCGGCCGAAGTATAGGCTGATAGGCTTGGGAACTCTAGACGATAGGGCGCTGTATTCGACGGCTACGCACCTCGAACAGAGATCTTGCCACTAAGACTTCTCGGCCTTCTCTTTACGCAACTTTAGCAGCCATGAGCTCTGATTTTTCTCAGCGTCATAAAACACCGCTACGGTGAAGAAAAACATCAAGATTAATATGATATGTGCCGCTATACTGACGCCGAAGTAGTAAATGCTGCCTAAATACGCGGCCACGGCACCACTCCACATAAAGGCCAGAATGGTCATTATGAACATGCGGCTGGTGGGATCAGGAATGTGTCTGAGCGGATTTTTGCTGGAGTCAAAGATATATTGGTACGCCTCATAAATACTCAGTCCGATGTGTTTCATAAAATTATAGCCCTTGTTAATGTACCCTATTATACGTTAAGCGGCTGTTATTGGATTGGTTCGAAGACGCAGACTGAGTGAAAGTGGTGGTCTGGCATGCAAATAAGGTTAGCTAGACAGAGGATTAGCTATGAATCATCGATACGTGGGTAAGGCCGTCAAGTTGATTCTGTTAGTCGCTTTGCTTTTGTTTTTTTTGCTGCTGGCGTGGGCATTTCAGTCGCGCAGTATGCCTGCTCTGAAAATCTGGCATACCACGAGCCTGAAAAGCGAATTTCACAGCGCAGATGCGACAGTTGGCTATGGGCTCGCAGACTACCTAGAACAGGAAGATCGCCTGTTTGCGGAACTGGAGGCAAAAATAGTGCTGCAGATCGAGCCGATTCTGCAGTTGCGCTATGAGCGTTATAAAAGAGGCGGGGTGCAGAATCCAGCATGGCCCTCAAGAAACTGGAATCGGACTTATGAGATGGTTCCAGATGAGATCAAAGGAGGGGCTCTATTATTACACGGCCTCAGTGATTCGCCTTACAGCCTGCGTCGTCTCGCCGAGATTCTGTACCAGCGGGGGTTCTATGTCTTGGCTCTGCGGCTGCCTGGCCATGGCACTATACCGGCTGCCCTCACCGAGGTGCGTTGGGAAGATTGGCGAGCGGCCAGCCGCATCGGTGCCAAACATGTCCGAAAACGCATCGGCAGTGAACCACCTTTCTTTGTGGCGGGTTTCTCCAACGGTGGTGCCTTGGCGGTCACCTATGCATTGGATGCGATGGTTAACGAGCAGTTGCCAGAACCTGAGCAACTGTTGTTATTCTCACCAGAGATTGGTATATCCCCTTTTGCCAGTATTGCCAACTCGCAAAAGTTACTGAGTTTTATTCCGTACTTTGCGAAGTTCAAGTGGCTGTCGATACAGCCTGAATATGATCCGTTTAAATATAATTCATTTCCCAAAAATGCGGCGCAGGAAGCCTGGGAGTTGACCGATTTTCTCGACAAGCGTGTTACTGCTGCGCATTCTGCGGGCCTGCTGAAAACCTTTCCCGGTGTACTGACGTTTCTGTCATGGCAGGATTCAACGGTGTATACGTCAGCGACTATACACAGGCTTTATAGCTATCTGGATAACGATGACAGCGAACTGGTTATTTTTGATGTCAATCGCTTCGATTCGTTGGTGCCCTTTATCCCCGCAGCGAACGCTTCGCCACTGTTAAAGCTTAAGGCCGATGCCAACTTGCCCTATCGATTGACGGTGATTACCAATGTGTCGGGTGAATCTGAGGAGATGGCCGAGAAAACGAAGGCGCCACATACCGCCGTGATAGAGTCGCGACCACTGGGTCTGATGTGGCCGCAGGGCGTGTATTCCCTGTCCCATGTGGCGATTCCTTTCTCGCCGGATGATCCTGTTTATGGTGCTGGCAGCGTGGTTGGGTCAGATTATCAGGGTTTGCCGCTGGGGGCGCTGAGTCCGCGAGGCGAGACCCGCCTATTAATTGCGCCCGTAGGCCAACTTATGCGGTTGCGGCACAATCCGTTCTTCAGTTATATCGAAGCCCGTGTTGAGGAGGAAATAAGAGAATCGTTTTATCCCGTTAAATAATGCCTTGAGTAAGAAGACTATCTTTGGCGGCTAAAAGCTGCCCTCCCTATTGAGCTCATCAACAGTTATTTTGGTGTCACCGATACTGATAAAATCAACCGTCACAAAATTGGCCATAGTCGCATGAAAGGCTTCACATTCGTTAATACGAGCCGTCAGGAAAGGGTTGTAATTGACCTGCTCAGCTGACTCTGGCGAACCGAAGACATTGGTGAGGAAGTTGTTAAAAATGAACAGGTCGTTGTTGGGGTTTCCTCGATTATGCTCGCAGGAAAAATCCTCAGGGATAGCAGCAGAATAATCAGTTTCAAAGGCAGACTCCCAGATATTCATTAGGTATGGGTAGGCCGGATCAGTTGCTATGTCTTGGAACGCAACGAGACGCGTGCCTGCGTCGATCATTGTCCCCAGTGTAGGCCACGCTCCACTATCATGTTGGTACGTGTACTGTGTGAGGCCGGCAGCATCGAAGGCAGCGGCAAGTTCCGCGGAAGTGATGTAGGACTCGAAGATTAGTGTCAATACCTCGCCAGGTTTTTCCTCTAGGAAGAGTGTTATTTCGCCAAGCCCCTCTTCAAGTGGCTGCTTACCGAGAAAACACGCTGCGTGGCACAAAAATGTCTGAGAAGGGTCCACGTCGGGTACTTGAATCTGGTTAAACAGATTGAGATCACCGGCGTTCCACGTATCCAACATCAGTGCTCGGACTCCAAATTCCAGTTGAGCCGGTACATCTAAATGCTGGTTAGGACCAATCCAGCCATCTGTTGAACTGGACATTGCATTGTGCGTGGTGGCATAGCGAACCTGATTGTAGGTGCGGCTGCACAAATGGTGCCCGCCGTTACATCCGCTCACAGTGATTACCTCGGCTTTACTCGCGGAGATGTCGCCATCGTTAGCGATCATCAACATCTCATGATCACCGGGTTCAAATGCGCTGGCGTCAATTGTGAATGAGAAGGGTGCCGACGTGTCTACCTCGACCCACTCGTCAGCGATTCCCTTGGGATAGAGACGCACGGAAGTCGGGGTGATAGTAGAAACGCTGACGTCAATCGTGAGGGTTGCATCAACTGCCGACCAAGTCGTAGCAGTGGTGATGCTGGGGGAATTCGCGCTTTGTGTAAAGACCGCCGTCAATGCAGGGGCAGTTTTTCCCCACAATAAATCTACGGTTCTGCTTGGCACATTAAACGCGCAGTCAGGCCATTGGTCACCGCACCCTTGCCATTCAGAAAAAACCCAGCCTTCTTTCGGCAGCGCTGTGTAGGTAACGTTATAATCGCCGGTGACATAATTGGCACAAGGCTGATCTTCCCATAAGCAATTATTTTTTCCGGTAGAGGAGATAATATCCCCTGCACCGGCTATCTCCTGCGGATGAGAGCAGGCTGTGACGAAGATCAGAAGTATGAGAGCGAACAGTATTTTCATGAAGCTGCCACTTTTTGGTCAATGATGAACTTACTCAATCCCAACACTTTAACGGATTTTTCCTTGGAATAGTGGGGTTGAGAAACCGATTTTCTACCGATTAGTCTAAATAATGGCACGAAGTACACCTGGCGGGGCGTATTTTGCCCTGATTTCTCCTTTGAGCTATTCGCCTAACGGTAAATGCGGGCCAACCGGCTGAATTGTTGCATCAAGCTTTATTCGACAGTGCCTCGCAGCAGCGTCACTGAATTCGGCCGGACCTCGATAGTCAGGCGTCCGTCTATCACGTCCAATTGGTCCAGTGGCTGTGTCATGTAACTCCACAGGAACTCCTCCTCCGCGGCGAAGTCGAACCCCGGGCTTGCAAAGTCAGTGCCTGGCCACCGGCGATAGATCTCGGCGAAGGTGTTGCGGTAAGCATCAATACGATGACGAGTCGCCGGACCTTGCCATCCTGTGGCATCAATCGTCACTTGAAAGGTCTCACCCACATGACCCACTCTGGGTGCAGCGTAAGCCAGTGCACTCGCGAGAGACTCGGCCAGGCTGGAATCAAGGCTAGGACAGGCATCAAGCAACTGCTGCGCTGTGGTGCCTGCCTGGGCCAGCGCCGCGATTTGCGCCTCTGTGTCTTCGCTCTCGAACGCCGTGCAGCCGGCCAGTTCGGGGGCGACATCTTCATTGAAGACCAGCCCGTCAGACAACAACCCTCGGGTAAATTGCTCGCTGACAGTCTGATCTTGGCTGGCCACGACAATCACCATCTCATCGCCCTCGCGGGAGGCCAGAAGATGGAACGGGAACGCCCCACCCAACTCGTTGATCACAGCGATACGTTCTCCCTGTAACTGCGAAAGCATCCAGAAAGAAGTGGCGGTGGGCTTGGGAAGATTATTGACGGTTAGAAGCCCCATGCGGGTATTCACCATGTCAGTAGCGCCCCAGTCCCACACCTCGAAACGATAAAGCCGATCATGATCTTGCGCCGCCATCGTGGCAGCCAATGCGACTTCCTCCGCAGCACCACGGTGATCGCAGAGCACGGCTTTTGGATTAACGCCTGTTGGTATGGGCACCTCACCATCAAGACTTGCGATCGCGCTTAGATCACAAGTGGTTGTAACGTCTGCGCCAGACAGGGCTGCCGCATACTCACCCACATCGATTATGAGGTTTTCATTAGTGCCCCAGGAACGAACTTCCGTCACGGAGTTTTCAAGCAGGAACCGTTCGGATTTGCTGTAGTTATGGTAGACCAAAAAGTCGAAGCTGCTGGGTGTGCTGGGTGTGGGGCCACAGGTCTCCTGGATCAGTTTGAGAGCGGGACTGTCTAGTGGATTGATGCCGCTCTCCCATGACGATATATCCGGTCCACCCACGAGTACCGGTGATCCTGGACCTAACGTGTCACGAACTTGCTGTGCTGAGGCGCACCACATGGTCACGAAGCTGGTCTGATTGGACTTCCACCAGATCTGGTCCGGCTCGTTCCACAGACCAATGCGCAGTTTAGGGTTGGCCCCATCAAACTCCATGAGCAGGTCGGAGATGGTGATATCCAGGTAGTCTAGCCAAGAGACATCCGCGACACTCTCCATGGTCGGAGCGCCGGCCCACCAATCGTCGTCGGTACAAGAACAGGCGATATCCTGACCAGTAGGGTTGTCAGCCGCCGCGACGTTCACCTCTCTGAGGATGTGGTAGGGGACAGGGCCATTCGCGACAACACAACCTGAGCAGGAGTCCCTCAAGAACGCGGGCGTGCCCATTAGTGACCAGAACATCGAAAAGCCTCGCGAGTGAAGCTCCGCTATTTCGCTGCGGTGCGTGATCTCTTGCTCAAGAGCAAACCGGCCGAATTGAACCTTGTCCCAGTATCGGATAGCGCCGGGCGTACACGTCAACGGGTCCCTACACATGAGTTGTGTGATCCGGTCGATGTCTGCGGCGTCATTTAATTGTTTGCCCGCGTCGAGGTTCACGCTGCGAAAAATGTCACCGAAGGGTTTCGTTTCTACATTGTCGACGTTGAGCGTGACGAGTCGATCGCCTTGTATGAAAACAGCGGTCAATGCAGGAGCAGTTTGTCCCCACAATAAATCTACGGTGTTGCTTGGCACGCTAAACGAGCAGTCAGGCCATTGCTCGCCACACCCTTCCCATTCAGAAAAACCCCAGCCTGCTCTCGGCATCGCTGTATAGGTAACGTCGTAGTCGCCAACGACATAATTGGTACAAGGATTATCTTCTAGTAAGCAGTCATGTTCACCGCTAGAGGAGATAATGTCGCCACTACCGACTATCTTCAGCGGATGGGAGCAGGCTGTAACGAAGATCAGGAGTATCAGCGCGAATAGTGTTTTCATGGGCCTTACCCTTTTCTGGTAAATGATCAGCACACTCGACACTAACACACTAACACACTAACGGGTTTTTCCTTGTGGTGTTGGAATTAGGAAACCGACTTTCTATATTTCGGCGCTTAACGGTTACCTGCTTATTACAGGCACTGACCTACCAAGGATTAGCCGCTCGTCCAAATCTGCCAGTGTATTGGGAGGCTCTTCGAAACTGTGTGTGCGTTCAATGTGAGGCGAGATCCTGCCCTGTTTATAGAGAGCATAGAGTTCATCCCGCATTGCCTGTGATATTTCAGGCGTCGGAACCGTGGCTAACACACCAATCACCGAACGATTGTTTAGCGCAAGATTTTGTGTTGACGCATCGCCCCATACTCCACTGGCGCAGCATAGCCATTGATCGATAAAACTCCGGGTAGCGAGGATCTAGGCGCATCTCCATTTCGATTAGGCGGCCCAAATGTGCCAGCCTGTAACGATAGCCTTCAGCGAGATTTCGAGCAGTGGGTTCGGGCGGAAACGCCTCAGGGTCGGTGAGACTGTGTTTTGCCTCCTGCAAGCCTTGGATAAGTTTTTTCCCAGCTGGCATCCAGCTGTTCGGTGGCAATAGCGCTATGGGTGGCGAGCAAAAGTACTAAAGTGGGCAAAGTTTTAATGGTTATCTTTCACCTCTTCGTTGGGACAAACAGGCTCTTGCATACGGTATTTACCAAAGATAGCGCGGCCTACAGATGCACACTAGATGCAATGGTATTCTAGATAATACCAATGTGTTAGAAAAATACTGCCGAGATTTAGAAAATTTGCTAACGTCTATCTTTCAGTGAGCCATACCATTTAAAAAACGTTGGCTACAGACACGTTAATAATTATAAAAACGAATGATCCGAGGGTTACACCATGAATACGTTTGAACTGCGCAGTATCCCGAGTCTATTACTTTCATGTATCGTGACATCAACCGTACTTATTCCGACCGCGCTTGCCGCTGGAGGCTCGGCTCTAGAAGAAGTGATAGTGACGGCCCGCAAGCGGGAAGAATCACTGCAGGATACCCCGTTAGCAGTCTCTGCGTTTACCGGGGCGGCACTGCTGGAAGCGGGTGTTTCCAACCTTGCCGATATTACTGAACTGGTGCCAAACCTGCAGATCAGTCGCCCCGCTAGAGACGCGAATATTTATATTCGTGGCGTGGGCCCGACCCGCGGTGCCACTAATGTGACAGAGCTTAGCGTAGGGGTTTACCTTGACCAGGTATTCTTACTGAAGCCCCAGGGTCAATTGTTGGATCTTGCCGCCATTGAGTCCGTGCAGGTTCTACGCGGGCCGCAGGGTACGTTGTTTGGTAAAAACACCACCGGAGGCGCGCTACTGGTCACGACGGTAAAGCCGTCGGATGAGTTCGGCGGATTCGGACAGGTTACCGTTGGTAATTTGAGCCAGTTAAGTGTGCGGGGCTCTGTGGATATACCCATCAGCGACAGCTTGATGAGCAAGTTGACGGTTACCAGCGTCCAGGCCGATGGTGGCTGGAATGACCCTGGCGACGGCACGGACCTGAATAACGATGATAGGCAAGGCGTCTTCGGACAATTACTGTGGCTGCCTTCGGATGATGTCACTGTCGATTTTGGACTTTTCCACAATCGTATTCGGGAAAATTTGCTCGCCAATGGCAACTGCGTGGTGACGAATCCCGAGGCGGTAGTGCAGGCCGAGGGACTGATTACGCCGGTCAGCGGCTTTAAGGGAATTGCAGACTATTGTGAAGACGCGAGTGATTCGGTATCGCCGTACTATCCACCACAACGAAAATTCACAGTCGACGCGAGCCTAGCCTCTATGAATGTCGCCTGGGAAATCAACGAGAATACCAGCTTACGCAGTATTACGGCCTGGGTTTATCAGGAAACCCCTAGTTTTGTTGTGACCAACAGCTTTGTTGGACAGCCTAGTGGACAGGCATCATTAAAAGATGGTGATTCGACTCAGATAAGTCAGGAATTTCAGTTGAATGGCGATTTACTTGATGATTCGCTGCATTACACGGCCGGTTTTTACTATATGAACGACGAAACCGATACCGGTAATCTAGCGAACTGGAATGGCGTCAACGGAGTATGGGGAGCGATTGGGCAGACTCCACCAGGACAAGTCGCCGCTCTGTCTAATTATTCTGAGTCTGGCCAGACAAACAAAAATGATTCTTACTCTGTTTATACGCAGTGGAGCTGGAATTTTACGGAGCAACTTGAGCTAACGGCGGGGTTGCGTTACGGCTATGAAGAGCGGGACGTTAAGACACGCCGGCAAGATTCACTTCCGCCTTGGGAAGCCTATGCCAATGTACCTGGTACGTTGATTATTCCAGGGCTCGCAGCGCTAATGCCCAACGATGTGTTTTTCAATAGCGCATTGGATGTACTCCCTTTGCCGTTAGACGAGATGGAAAATCTTCAGGCTAATAAGAATTTTGATAGCCTTACACCCATGGCCAGTATTGGTTATAACCTCCCAGATACTATGTTGAGCGACAACATTAATGGGCTTTTATTGTACGTTAGTTACACTAAGGGCTATAAAGCGGGAGGTTTCTCCGACTTCTCCACCGGCGAACTGTTTCCGTTTGATGAGGAGGAGATTTACAGTACCGAAGTGGGCGCGAAGTTAGATGCTTGGGATAATCGTTTGCGCGTAAACGCGGCGCTGTTCAGCATGGACTATAGCAATATGCAGCTGTTTGTCGCGCGTCCCGATCCCGATCCAAATGCTATTGGTAGTTTTCAGGGCGTAGTCAATGCGGGCGAGTCGGAGATTAAGGGAGCAGAGCTTGAGGTGACAGCGCTGCCGACTGAAAATTGGCTGATCAACTTCTCCGCCAGTTATGCAGATGGTGTGTTCAAGGAGTTCCAAGACTTTACCTTCGAGGATGGCGAGGTTGTTGGAGTGGATCGCTCGGACGAGGATCTTCCTTCGTTACCGGAGTTGACCTTCAACCTAGGTGTTCAATATGACTGGGACACGAGTTTTGGCAGTTGGACAGCCCGCGCAGATGCTTACTATCGTGACGAGTTATACTGGGGTTTCGATGCGCTGAGTTGGAGTATTCCACTGGCGAGAGAGTCTGCTACCACAGACAGTTTCACGGTGTTTAACGCGCGCCTGAGTTGGCAGGTCAGTGATGAACTCATGATAACGGCATGGGGCAAGAATCTTGCTAACAAAACTTACTATGATGGCGGGGTAGGGGAGGCACAAAATCTTGGTATTGCCAATAAATCGTTTGCGCCACCGCGCCTTTACGGTATCGATGTGCGTTACGCATTTTGATGCGATCACTCGCAGTGATTAATGTTGTTAGTGTGATGGCGATCTGAGGCAATGGTTAAAAGCGCCTGAGTCGTTACTGACCGCATCAATCGACTTGGGTCGTTCTATGGCTTTTTTTTAAATTATTATAGTTATAGGTCTAGCCAAAATTCTGCGGTCGGGGTCTGTCTGTGAATAGAAAAAGCGCGCAAGTAGACTCCAGATGCAGTTATATCCAGCTCGATAAAACCTTCTTTGGAATGCGCAAAGCGAGTACTGTCGTTATGCCAAATGCCGCTCACCTTGTTGCTATTGCCTGCGCCGCTAACCAACAAATAGCTGGCGCTGGTGCCCTCTGATGGCTGCATCAATTGCAGGCTGTGTTCATGGCCGGCAGCGTGTATTACGCCGTCATATTGACGCATTACCCGATTCTGCGCTTGGATCATCTGCTGATAATTGGGGTCCTGGGTATCCTGCGAAGCTGCGTCTGGAAAAATTTGGTACAAGATATTCATGATTAGCCAGTAGCGAAAATCGCTGAGGTATCCGCCATGCGGACCTTCAGTCACCAGAGGATGATGCTGAGCCACGATGATGAGATTCTCTGGGTGCTGTTCTCGAATAAGCGCGAACTTTCCAGCCATCGCAGCTTCGGATTTGTGCTGTTCGTCACCCGTTAGCCACCACTGGGAATCAACAAACACGATGCTCACCCCGGGAAAGTCTAGCGACTGTGGCAGCGGTAACCCTGCGCTTTCACGGGGTTCAAAAAAGACCTTGATATTGTGTTCGCGGCCGAACTGCTCGATATAGAGGGCCTGGCTGTCCACCTCTGTGGCGTACCAATCGTGATTTCCCGGAACCAGGTAAAGGCTGGCGCCGGAAACCTCGGCAACTTTAAGCTGCGCATCCAGGTAGCTGATAGACTCTAGCTGATCGTCCGTCCACTCCTGCTGGCCAGCTTCTTTGCGTGGGAAGCCCTCGTAGTAAATGTTATCACCAAGGGCGATGATAATAGTCTGCTCCGGTAGCATGCTGGCGCGAGCAGCGACCTTGGCCATGCTGGGCTGCCACGGGTCAATCGAAGAGTGCCCTGCATCACCATATAAAAGCACGCGTTGTACCACGTCGTCAGGGCTTGGCGGAGGTGCTTGCGATTCCTCGCTTAGAGCGAGATAGGGCTCCATGTGAGCGGGTTTCACCTGTGGGTTGATATAGAATAGTCCGATCAGAACAGCGAAGACGGCTAGAACAGACAATAATATTTTCTTCATAGGTTTTCCTCCAAGCTGCTGTTTTTTGGATTATCTGCTATGCGCTTAAAGCATGACCCTATTTTTTTAAATTCTTTCAAGACGTAACGGCAAATCATCCATGGGTTTTGGCATAGGGATCATCATGAGTTTGGGGTTGTAATCGTCGGGCACACTAAAACGATAACGAAGTAAGAACTGGTGGAGGAAACACTTTACCTGCATGCTGGCAAAATGCAGGCCTATACACTTATGAGCACCACCGCCAAACGGTGTGAAGGCAAAATTATTGCGTTTGTGTTCAGCACGTTCTGGCGAGAAGCGATCTGGATCAAAACGCTCGGGGTCGGTCCACCATGTCGGGTCACGGTAATTATACAATAGAGGCATATAAATCAGCGTGTTCGGCGGAATAGTGTAGCCCTCAATTTCACATTCACGAATACTCCGCCGCCAGGTCATCGGAATCGACGGGTGCAGACGCTGGGCCTCCAACAGCACATTGTCAAAATCTACCATACTTTCGAGGTCGTCATAATCGAGGCAATCTTTAGACAGGGCCTGTGACTGTTTTCGTAGGCGTTCTTGCCATGGAGGATTTTTCGCCAACTCCATGACGATATTGGTCAATGAGGACGCCGTGGTGTCATGAGCGGCCATCAGCAAGAAATTGATATGATCAACAATTTGTTGGTCGCTAAAGAAACTGCCATCTGGTTGTTTCTCCTTACTCAGGTAGCTCAAAAAATCGTTGCTTACAGCGGTTTCTCGGCGCAGTGGTATCAGGCTTTCGTAGTGCTGCTTGAGATTGCGTAATGCGCGTTTTGCCTTTGCCCACTTTGTACCGGGAATTTCTTTCTGGATGATGCCCACCATCCCGTCAAACATATCGACAAAGTTGCGGTTAAGTATCTCTATCTCGTCCTTGCTTTCGACCCCAATAAAGATGCTGGCGGAGGTCGTTAGCAAACACTGTTTAACATGGGGAAAGAACTTAAAATCATTAACCTCGCTCCATAGTGGAATATGTGCGGCAATGATGTCGTTTATCTGCAGGGTATATTGTCTCATCGGCTCTGCTTTGAACGCAGTCTGGAAAAGCCGACGTTGTGTTTTATGCTCGTCAAAGTCAATTAACAGAAGGCCGCCAGAGAAGAATCTACCAATGGTATTCTCAAAGGCTTTTTCGTTTGAAAAGTTTCTATGTGGATCTAGAAAGACCGCTTTAACCACCTCGGGGTTGGCCACAAAAACGCCTTTACTGCCGGCTATATTGAGCTTCGCAATGGGACCATATTTGTCCCGGAGTTTGATAGAAAGCCCTCGTAAGTCGCTAAACACCCATGGCAAATGGCCAATAATGGGTAAGCCAAAAGTGCCTGGTATATGGTCTAGGTCGGTGCAGTTGGGCTGGGTTTTATAGTCGTATCCGGACGGGAGTGCTTCACTGTTAACTTTCATAGGCTGTTGGCGGTTTCTCAAAATGGCGGCGGTAGGAGTGGTGACTATATTATCTAGAACGCGGGCCTCTAGCCAATGGAAAGAGGTCTTCGGCGGCTATTTTTCTGATACATTAAGTTGTTTGAACGCAGTTGTCTTGGCCCATCGATAGTCTGGCTTGCCCGAGGGCGAACGTATCACCTTGGCAACCTGCAATACATGTCGTGGCACTTTGTAACCAGCGATTGTCTTGCGACAGTGATCTTGAATATCCTTGAGACTTGGCAATACCGCACTCTCGCGCAACTCAACTAAGGCGCAGACTGCGGCTCCCCAGCGTTCATCTGGTACCCCAATAACGGTGACATCGAGTATGTCCGGGTGACCTTTTACGGCCGAGTCGACTTCTTCAGAAAATATTTTTTCACCCCCGGAATTAATACACTGGGAGCCACGCCCCAGCATCGTGATCGTACCATCAGCCTCAAATATGGCGGAATCACCACTGAGTGCATACCGCTTTCCATCGGCAGCGGTGACAAAGGTTTCGGCTGTCTTCACTGCATCATTATAGTATCCAAGTGGAATAAAGCCCGTGCGGGCGACGACACCCTCCTTCTTGCTGCCCGGCTTTAATGCTTCCAGTGTGTCCATGTCGAGCACGGTGGCGCCTTGGCCAGGCTTAACGGTTGGCCCACCCTTCATTGTTTGCCCCCTGGAAGCCATCAAGATGCCCCCTCCGCCAATCTCAGAAGAGCCAATCGAGTCAATAATCATCACGTTGTGAAACGTGTCAAAAAATTCATCTTTAACGACCTGTGAAAACACCACTGCAGAACTGGCCAGCAGGAAAAATGACGAGACATCAATCTCAGTTTCGAACGACTTGTAAGCCTCTATCAGTGGACGCGCCATAGCATCGCCGGTAATAAACAGGCCATTGATTTTTTCCCTTTCAATCAATTCCCATGTTTCCACTGGATCAAATGTTCTGGACAGGACAACCCGGTGACCTTCAAAGCCGCGGCCGATTACTGCCCACTGGGATGCGCCGTGCATCAGCGGTGCCAGAGGAAACATTGTCATCTGACCGCTTTCGCCTCGCTTTACCACTTCCATCGGGCTGGTGACGACATCGCCCGTGGTCTGGTCAACGCCACCTCCAAGTGCAAAGAAAACGTCCTCCTGACGCCACACGACGCCCTTGGGCATCCCAGTAGTGCCGCCGGTATAGATAATGTAATGATCGTCACCGGAGCGCGGGGGGAAATCCCGTTCAGGAGAATTCGCGGCCATTGCCGTCTCATAGTCGGCAATGTGAATGCCATCGCTACTCGCGTTGCTGTGATCTTCAATGACCACTGTATGATGCAGCGCTGGCAGACTGTCGATAACATTTACCACGCGCGGCAGGAACTCTCTGGCGACCACTAGTGCTGTTAGGTTAGCATTAGTGAAAATATAGGCCAGCTCATCTTCGACATAGCGGAAGTTGATGTTGATCCACACTGCGCGAATTTTGAACACAGCCCACAACGTCTCAACCCATTCCATACAGTTGTAGGCATAGATTCCTACGTGATCGCCAGGTTGCACACCCTGGGACTGCAAATGGTGTGCGAGACGGTTGGCCCTCGCCTCCATTTCCTCGAACGTGCATCGTTTATGGTCTGCAACAAGGTATTCACGCTTCGGGTATGTATCTACAGCGAGTTCGAATACATCCGCGAGGTTGTAACTCATTTTTTCCTGCATATTAAACTCTACTCTTAGGTTTACTACAGGTTAAACTGTCTCATCAGGTGAAGCACCATCAAATCGCTGAAATGTGTGTTGTTAGTGTTTCGGAGTTTGGAAAAGTGCACTATCCAGGCGCCTCTTGGGTGCGATTGTAAGATCAATCTGGATTGTAGCCGCAAGAGTACATGTTGGTATGGCATGATAAATTTAATAGAGGACGGAGCTTAATGTGCTAAAAGCACTCTTTTTCGATCTCGACGACACACTGTGCGATACCTCCAGTGCGAATGAGCAGGCCATGCGGTTAATGGCAGAATCGCTGCAGGCGCAGTATGGTGACGAGTTCGATGGGCAGGGCTTTTCACGTGCCTATGTTCAGTGCATTTATCGCAACTGGAGCGATAGTCAGCGCGCAGACTATACCCCCATCATAGAGCAGCAGAGTGAAAGCGCGTTTCGTGTGCAGTTGATCCGCGACTTATTAGCGGGGCAGGGTGTGCGGAGCGTGACTGAGGTGGAGGCTCAATCTGTGCAACATAAATTTGACAGAGATCGCCTGCAAGCCTTTGGCTTTTATGCTGGAATAACCGGATTTTTAGCCGAGGCTCGAAAAATTTTTACGCTGGTAGTGATTACGAATGGACCTGAGTATTCGCAGATACCCAAAGTAGAGGCGGTCAATCTGGTGGCGCATGTCGATCACATCATTATTGGTGGACAGGAGCCTGAGCAGAAGCCAGCTCGTTCGATATTTGAAAAAGCCCTTAAACTTGCCGGCTGTGAGGCACACGAAGCTATACACGTGGGTGATAGTTTAGCCGCAGACATCGCAGGAGCGCACAATAGTGGTATCACTTCTGTGTGGATTCAGCACCAACAGCCACTGGATTCTGAGCTTGGCATTGATCCCCACCACACCGTATTACATCCGAGTGAAATACCGGCGCTGATTCGTGAGCTACATCGCGATTAAGCGCGTGAAAGTTTTGCGCGAATATCTTGTTCTACCATGTATAACACCGGGAGCAGCACGAGAGAGACGAGTCCGCCGAATACCACGCCCCATGCCATACTCATGACCATCGGGGTGATATAGCTGTTTTCACCCATGATCCCGTAAGCCGTAGGAAATAGTCCGACGGCCGTAGTGACGGAGGTGATGAGAATTGGCCTGAAGCGACGATGGGCTACGCCTGCCACTTCAGTGACGGATAAGGGCACACCTCGCTCACGACGCTCTTCATTAATTGTGTGCAGCAGTACCAGTGAGTCGTTGACCAATACGCCTATCAGTCCTATGACCCCGGTTATTGCCATCATTCCTAAGGACAAGCCCTGCAAGCTGTAACACAGTACTACTCCTACTAGGCCGAAAGGTATACACAGCATGATTAGCAATGGCTGCGACAGGGAATTGAACAGGATAACCAACACAGCAAAAATCGACAGCAGGCAGATAAAAGCTGCAGTCCCCAAGTCTCCAAGGGCCTCTGATTGTTCTTCCATTTCGCCCCCTTGGTTCAAGCGCAGTCGCGGATAGGTTTCGTTCCAACGCTGCAGCGCAATCCACTGTGCAAGCTCCGTATTAACCTGCTGCACACTGGTTTGGTCGGTATCGATTTCACCGTACACCGTAACCGTGCGCTTACCCAGATAATGTTTGATATCTGCTTCACCCGGATGCAGCGAGAAATTCGCAACCGCGTTGAGGTAAATCGCCTGCCCGTAGTCATTGACCACGGCTAAATTCTCAAGCGTTTGTAGTTTCCCCGCAGCTGCTAACGGTAGTTGCAAGCGATAGCTTACGCGTTCATCCAGTGTCTGCAACTCATCGACTACGAGGCCATCTACGGCAATTCGCATCGCAGTAATCAGGTGCTCCATCGTCAATCCACGAGCTTTCAGCAGCGCGTGATTGACCTCCAGTTCAATAACATCCTTGCCTGGATTGGAGCTAGTCCAAGTGCTCGTAACAGCAGTATGGCCGCGTAAAAAATCGCCGATACGGTCTGCCACGTCGTAGCGTTCATCACCGCTGCTGATGACCTCCACCTGAATTGGTTTCCCGGCAACGGGAACGTCGGTCTGAGCCTGCACGACCAGCGATTTAAAGCCGGATTGTTGTGCAGCCCAGTCCTGTATTTTACTTACAACGTCATAGGTGTTGGTGTTCCCTGAGCGTCGCCCTAGCGGCTCTAGCTGCAATGCGACTAGAGCCCACGCATGGTTGCGACCTTCGGTAGCGCCATAGAAATCTGTATCGTGATGGCCAATCTGGCTGGTAATAGCCAGCAAGTCTTCCGCGACCACAAACTGACGCAGGTCTTTTTCCAGTTGAGACACTTTAGCCACTGTTTCGTCAAAGCGACTGCCCACCGGCAGTTCAACTTTGACATGCACGGTATCAATATCAATGTCCGGAAATAGACTGAACTTGATCGTGAGGGCGCCCAGTGTCATTACAGCGATAAACATGATTAAAAATACTACCAGAGTGCGATAACGGTGCTGTAACCAGACAGTAATAGTGCGATGGTAAGACGCATGTAAACGATCGAATGTGGGGCGTGCTGGATCCTTTGCGCGCATCGGGACGCCCGCCAAATGGCTGGGCAGCAGACAAAGGCTTTCAAACAGCGAGACACACAATAATATTATGACACTTGCAGGAAGGAACCACATAAATTCGCCACTGATGCCGCCGAGAAAGAGTAACGGAGCGAATGCCAGCATAGTGGTGAGGGCACTAAAAATAACCGGCTGAGATACCTGCGCCGCGCCCTGAATACTGGCCTCTTTACGATCCATACCGGCGCTGCGCAGTCGCTGTGTATTCTCGCTGACCACGACTGCGTCGTCGACTAGAACGCCCATAATTAAAATGATGGCCGTTAGACTCATGGCATTGATGGTCACATCAATCGATGCCATTAGCAGGAAAGCGAGGCAAACAGCAAAGGGAATGCCAAGAGTCACCCACAGGGCGAAACGCACTTGCAGAAAATAGCACAACAGTAGTAACACGGAGACCAGTCCCAGCAGCGCGTTGCCACCCAGCACATCCAGCATATTGACCGTCAGCCGCGAGATATCTGCCACCATCACCAACTGTACACCTTGCGGCAGCGACACGGTGTCCACAAATGCGCGCACGTTAGCCGCGGTGTGAAGCTCATCAGCGAGTGTCTTTTTTCGCGCCTGCAAAGCAATACTGAGGCGACCATTAACCCGAGTTTGTATGTCCCAATTCTCGTAGTCACTGACAAATGTCGCCACATCTCGCAGCAATACGGTATTGCCGGGCGCTCCTGAGCGCAACACAACCGTTTCTATCTCACGTGGATCGCGGAACTGGCCAATGGCAATGATATTCTTTTCTGTTATGAATGAGTCGACAGCGCCGCCACTGTCACGGCGGTTACGTGCGCGAATCGCCGTAATAATTTCCTCGTGACTGATGCCTAATCTAGACAATTTTGGGGAGTCCAGCATGATGCGCACTTCTGGCCGACGATAACCCCGCTTTTCCACGCTGGCGATACCGTCCACCTCACGCAGGCCATCGGCCACATTGCGCGCCACATCGCGCAACAGCGCCTCGGGTACGTCACCCGTTACGTGCACCTCCATCACTGGCGTAACTAAAGTGGAAAGCTCTTCAATCATAGGCTTTTCTAGCAGATCCTGAGGTAAACGCGCAAAAGCACGGTCCACAGCTTGTTGAATGTCGCGCATGATCTCCTGCTTCTCTGCGGCGTCCAGATCGAGGTTAATGGTGATAACGGACAGGTTTTCCATGCTGTTGGAGTAGATTTTTTTAATGCCTTCTACTTCCAGTAATTCTTCCTCCAGTGGCAGGGTTATGGCGAGCTCAATTTCCTCCGGCCCCGAACCGGCTTTGATGGTGGTGATGTTGACCACGCCCATGTCCACCGCGGGGTTATACTCGTAACGCATGTCGGCGATGGTAAGGAAGCCCATGGCAAATACCATCACCATGATGATGGTGACCACCAATGGTCTATCGACGAACCAGCGAGTAAGTTGCGGCATAACGACTAATCTCCACTCTGGATATTAACGGTCGTACCCTCCAGCAGCTGTCGCTGGCCGCTGGTCACCACTAGATCGCCCGGCGCAACGCCGTCGAGAATGTGTAGCCTGTGGCCAAAGCCGGCCGCTAGCAGTGGCTCGCGCAGCCGTGCAATATTTTGCAGTCCGTCTTGCTCCACAATAAACACTACGCGTCGACGATCTCGGTCTACTAGAGCTGACTCGGGTAGCAGTAAGACATCGGGTATGTTGATGCCTTCAAGAACAGCGGTGGCGGTCATGCCGGGTCGCAGGGTGTCGGTTTCATCAGTCAAAATAAGTTTCACTGGAAAATTGCCTGTATCGGGGTCTGCACTGACACCTACCCACTCTATGCTGCCCCGGAATTCTCTGCCAGCCAGTCCAGAGGCGATGATCCGTGCTTTGCCTCCGGCCCGAATATGACGGATATCGGCTTCGCTGACCCAGGTATGTACACGCAATCCCTGCATCGCCTGTAGGGTAATGAGGCTGGCGCCGACCATTACAGCCTCTCCTACTTCTACGGCTTGTATATCGACAAGACCGGTCGTGGGACTATAAATACGCGTATCAGCGAGTTCGCGCTCAGCCAGCTGCTGGCTGACCAGCGCCTGCTGGTAAGTTGCCGTGGCAGCGTCGACGGTCAGCTGTGCGTTATCAAGCACTTCCTTAGAAATAGTCTCCTGTTCGGAGAGGTTGCGCCGCCGCTGCAGCTTCAGTTGCGCTTCTTCTAACGCGGCTCGGGTGCGATTGACCTGCTGTTCTGACTGCTGCAGGGCCAACTGACGTTTCTGCGGGTCCAGCTCCAACAGCAACTGTCCCGCTTCAACCGGGTCCCCTTCGTTGACGTGCACTGCCCGCACTGTGCCAGACAGTTCTGCAGCGACATTCACTTCCTCCAGCGCCTCCACGACACCAAAGGTGCGTATGCTGCCCTGCCACACTTGGATGTTGAGTTCTTGCACCGTAACGTCCACCGCCGTTGCAACAGTGGGTGCCTCTGCTGCGGGCGCAGGCTCTTCTGAGCAAGCACCAAGCACCAGTGATAAGGTGATAAGAAGCAGTGAGCGCAGTGATGCGGGCCAGGTATTACCCTGTGCTCGATGGGCATAGCCTTTGAAGGTGATTGATCTGATGGTCAACGCTATTTCTCCTGCCTGACAGTTATCTTATCGCGTCCATATCCTAACGCTTGAGGGAAAAGAATCCACACAATAAAAGTCACCATTGGGCAAGAATATAATAATACCCCTCAAGAGATTCCGCGCTAGGCTTCTATTGGGAAAGGCTCGGGTGGCGTTTTTTCGCAGATTATCCAGTTCGCAGTAAAGTACTCACAGTTGCCACAGGATGTGTGCAGGTCTCTGTGCTTATCGTCAGCGTTATTCTGGCGCCGGTCGGATACATTTGTCTGTGATTGTTGACCGTTTTAGTCATATATTCGCTGAGTTAGTCGCCATATTATCGCCAGGCGGTTATGTAATTTAGAGAAAGTAGCCCCAAACTGCTAAACTCAAGATCAAAGATCTCAATGCAATGTACTAGGTTTTAACAGGCCTATTGTTCAACCTCACCCGCAGAAGGTAGAGAACTATGAAAGGCTATAAAATCTCCACACTACGTAAAACTGCCCTCGCAGCAGCGTTATCAATAGCGGCCGCGCCGAGTGTGGCCCAACTCGTGCTGGAGGAAGTGGTTGTGACCGCCCAAAAGCGCTCAGAAAATGTACAGGACATTGCTGCTACGGTTAACGTGATCAGCGGCAAGGACATTGAGAAGTATCAGGCATTTGATTTCAGTTCAATTCAGCAACAGACCGCTGGATTGACGCTTGCCAGTCCCAATGCCCGTAACAATATTATCGCCATGCGCGGGGTCAGCGTGGATCCGGAGTCTGGCACGGCGACCGCGGTGGATACGTATTGGAATGATGCGATTGTGCGGCCTGACGTAGCGTTTACTCAAATGTACGATCTGGAACGTATAGAAATCTTGCGCGGTCCCCAGGGTACCCTGCAAGGCCGTACCTCTCCGGCGGGCGCCATTAACATCATTACCAAGCGAGCCGATGTTGACGAAGCCGAAGGCTATATACAACTCTCCGCTGCGGACAACGATGGATTGAATGCCCAGGTCGCCTATGGTGCGCCGCTTATAGAGGGGACGTTGGCTGTTCGCGTTGCCGCTGATTACGACAGAAGCAATGGTCCAAATATTCAGAATCTCACTACCGGCTTCGATGATCAGGAATACGAAACGAAATCTGGCAGGCTTAGTGCGGCATGGAACGTCACCGACACGTTTAACACGCAACTCATCTATCAATACCTCGATCAGGATTTGGACGACCCCAAAGCAATGTCCGGGGTTGACCAGCAAGGTGGTCGTCCCACACTGGTTCCTACTGACCTTAAAGCGCTGGCCCTCACTAATGATACTGCGGAGCTGGATTTTAACGTTGCCAATCTGGTCATGGACTGGGAAGTGTTGGATCATGAGGTGACGGGTATTGTTGGCTACACCGACTCCAGTAAAAAGGCGTACACCGCCGCTGACCGGGCAGATTCATTGCGCTACTTCGTGCCGGCTACTACCGCACCTACCTACCAAAACTCGCAAACGGACGTCACGTCGTACTCCTACGAACTGAGGTTAGCCTCTCAGGACAACGACTTCTGGGACTATCTGGTGGGCGTTTACTACCAAGATCAAAACACCGATACGACATTTTACGCCAATTCAGTTCTATTGACCCAACTCCCTGGGGTAGGCTTTAAAACGAAATCGGTACTCCCTGTTAACGCCAACAACTTTGCCATATTCACTTTCAACACCTTGCAATTAACCCAGGATATTCAGTTGGAGGCAGGCCTGCGCTGGACGAAGTATGACGGCTATGCTCAGGCTACCGTGAATTATGCGGGTGCAAATGACCCAGGGCCTCTCCCTTCCAAAGAGGTTGTCAACGACCTCTTTGCACCCAGATTTCCGATTGTAGGTATTTCGAACCCCAACACGAATGCCAATGCGGTCACGGGCTCTTTGAAGCTGCGCTATGAATGGCGTGATGAAGTCTCGCTTTATGCGGCATATAATCGGGGCTATCGGCCAGGTGGTACCTCCATCGTGCCCTCGCCCAACATTGAGTTCTTGCCGGATCCCGAGGCATTCCTCACCTATGACGAGGAAACAAGTGACGCCATAGAATTGGGCGCCAAAAGCACCTTGTGGGACGATCGAGCCACTCTCAATGTAGCCTTGTATTACCAAAAATTCGACGGCTATTTAGGCTTTACGCGCGGTGTCCAAGTGGTTAATAACGCAGGTGAGCCGGTTGATCTTCCCGGCGGCATTGTCTACAACGGCGACGCTAATATCTGGGGAATCGAAGTCGAGGGCAAGATTTTGCTGAGTGAAAGATGGGATGCCGGCGGCGCGCTAAGTTACAGCAAGGGTGAGTGGGATGGTGCCACGCAGCCGTGCAATGATCGCGTAGGCAATGAGGTGATTGGCTCTTGTGATATTGATGGCCAGCCCATAGGCGGTGAGCCAGAGTGGTCGTTGTCACTGAACTCGGAATACTTCTATCCATTGAAGTCAACCGAGCTCTATCTCCGCGGCCTGTTCAAGTATACGGATGACCGTCTTAACACGGATGCCTCCGCGGGTATTGGTAATGTCCGCAGTGAATTTAGTTCTTACCAGACACTGGATTTATTTACTGGTTTGCGCAGCAACGATTTCGCTTGGGATGTGTCGCTCTGGGTCAAGAACGTCACTGACGAAGATGAAGTTGTTTATCAGCAGGGGCCGGACCAATACGATATCGCTCTCAGCGGAGGCTCGTATACCCAAACGAATATCCTTCGTGAGCGCACGTTCGGCATGACCGCCCGCTATAATTTCTAATAGACATTTCGGCGGTTACACAAAGCGGAGTCCCAGACGGCCGGCGCATTTAGCCCGGCAGTATTTGCAACACCTGAAACTAAAGAGATCCGCCCAATGAAGGTCATTTTTCTGGCTAGCCTTGCCGTGCTCTTGTCGACTGTAGCGCAGGCTCAGGAGGTTAACATGCCTCCACAAAACCCGCATCTTGCGAATTCTAGCTACTCGATGGGACACGGCAACCCGTCGCAGCAGGACGCCGTTTCCCAGTCGGGCCCGTCCGGCCCTTCACAGACTTTGCGGCCTGATCAGATTGAGTATCAGCACACCGGACCTGCACATTTCGGTGCTGCCACTTCCGGAGTTTACCCCGACGGCAAGCGCGTATTCTGGAGCAACGGCATTGATCGCATTGTCAAAATCGATTACGACAGCTGGGAAGTGGTATCCGAGTACTTTTTTCCTGGGGTTGAGGTGTACGATGAGGAACGTGCCAACGAGTCGATCGCTGACTTCAACGCGAATAACAACGGCGTGTTCGCGTTGGTGCGTGCCTTTAGAGAAATGAGCAAACTACGTGACCTGTCCAACATTTATACTGTGCTGGGTGCGGACCATATCTATTACGTGGGCAGTAAGACGGGCTTGATTACCGCCTACGGTGATGCCGACCCCAATGACTCGAGTTCGGCAATCGTCAAGAAAGCTGAGTTTCAGTTGCCGCCCGATTTGACCGGACCGGTTATGGGTTTGAATATGACCTACGACGGCTGGCTGATCGCTGCCACAGAGCACGGGTATATTGCGGCGGTAAAGTCTGATTTCAGTGAGGCACACACTGTTCGTTTACACTTTAGTGAGGGCGCCGAGGAAAAGGAAACAGGCGCTACGGGTAAGGGCTGGATTCGTAACGGCTTCGCTATCGATGACGATGGCGGAATCTACATCGCATCACAAGACCATATGCACAAGGTTATTTGGACCGGTGATGGGCTCAGTGTCGATGAGAAAGAGGGCGCATGGACGGCTCGTTATCTGAACAGTTGGGGCCAAGGTACCGGTGCGACGCCATCACTGATGGGCTTTGGAGAGGAAGACCAATTCGTAGTGATCACCGACGGCGAAAATCTGATGAATGTGGTGTTGTTTTGGCGTAACGATATTCCTACAGACTGGAAGCAGTTAAAAGACGCGCCGGACCTTCGGATAGCAGGTATGTTACCGGCAGATATGGGTGATCCGGAGCTGGCTGCTCTGCAATCGGAGCAATCTGTCATTGTTAAGGGCTATGGTGCGCTGGTGGTGAATAACACGCCGCGCAATATTCCTTGGTATTTGCCGGAGCGGGCTAGCTCGCTGATGATCAGCATGGCAGGGAGCAACCCAGAGTATCAGCCCTACGGCGTACAGAAATTTGTCTGGAATCCAGCTCGACAGCGCTTAGAGAATGGCTGGGTAAACACGGATATTAGCTCGCCTTCTAGTGTGCCAATGGCGAGTATGGAATCCGATCGGGTCTATCTTATCGGCGCGCGTGACAATCAATGGACGCTGGAAGCGCTCGACTGGGCTACCGGAGAATCTGAATTCTATTATGTTATCGGGGGGCAGCGCTACAATGTGTTATTTTCTGGGACTCTACTGGATGAGGATGGCCGGATTCACTACGGTAGTCCTTGGGGCCGTGTTCGGCTGAATACGAAAACCGAACCCTAGCCCTGACGTGGTATGTAAGTGACTGAGGTGAGTATTGTGAATAAAGACCTGACTTTAGAAGTTAATGACGGCATTGGCCTGATTACGTTCAATCGCGCTGAGGCGTTGAACACGTTCAATGCTGCTATACAAGAGGGTTTGGGAGAAGCGTATCGTCTTTGCGACGAAGACGATGCGGTGCGAGTGATCGTTCTCACGGGTGCTGGGAAAGCGTTTTGTGCGGGGGCTGATCTGAGTGCGGGTGGAGATACCTTTGGTGCCGAAGGGGAGATGGACTTTAGCTCCTGTCCGCTGAGTGTTCAGGCCTGGGACCTGCGTAAGCCGGTGATTGCTGCCGTCAACGGACATGCTCTAGGCGTTGGTCTTGGTATTGCGATGCAGGCCGATATTCGCGTGTTCGCGCAGGAGGGGAAGTATGGTTTTTTACAAAATCGTCGTGGCGCGCTAGTGGATTTTGCGATGGAATATTTGCTTCCACGATTAATTGGGTTTGAGCGTGCATTCGAGTTGATTGTAAGAGCACAGAAGTTGAGCGGCGCAGAGGCCTTAGAGTGGGGTTTGGCAAGCCGTGTTGTTCCTGCCGATGAGGTGTTGGAGTGTGCGCTTGAAATTGCACGGGATATGGTAGTGAACTGCTCGCCGCTGGTAATGGGAATGCATAAGCGTTTGCTGTGGAAGGGCCTAGATATGAAGCGGGATGATCTTGTCGAGTGGGAGACCCGTGCATTGCACGACACACTGTCTCGTCCGGATGCAATGGAGGGTGGTATGGCGTGGTTTGAAAAGCGCAGCCCGCAATGGACTTCCAGCGTACCAAAGGACTGGCCCTCAGATTTAATGGCTGGCGAATAAAATAAAAGTCGCTATGTTACTGATGTTCAATCTACTGTGTGCGTGAACTGATTCATTGCGCAGACTTTTCTATTTAGGCGCGCCGGTGTCAGTCATTCTTGAGGCAAAAACCGCCCAGCCACCATTTTGGCGAACAATCATAGATTAGTCGACCTCTCTCTCCATGTTGTGCATCCAATATTCTTTCAGTTTTTTTGCTCGGGGCCATGCCACGCGCGGGTTCTTCCTGCAACTGGTCCAATGGGATTGGGTAACTCGCCCAGTCTTTAGGAGCACGCCAACCCGGCGGCGCCACTAAATAGCTTCTGGTGCCATTAATGGGATGTAGGGCGCGCCAGTCGTGAATCTTTATTGATAAATCTGCAACAATCTCAGGGTATGTCTGAGCGAGGTTATTGTATTCGTTGGGGTCGTCCTGAATCTTGAACAGATAATTGGTAACCGTCGTTTCCAGTTGGTCCTGATCGATTTCCTGTACCAGCTTCCAGGTATCGTTGAATGCGGTGAGATTGAAGTGCCCGGCGATAGGCGTTTCGGACGCAAAATAGATGAACTCCTCGCGCGGCATCGCTGTGCCATTGGCAATTGCTGACCAAAGACTCTGGCCATCAAGCGCCCTTCGGTTTTTTGGGATGACACCGCTTGCCTCTGCCAGAGTTGGAAAGACATCCATTGCTGTCATGATTTGGGTCATCTTTTCTCCGGCAGGTACATGTCCTGGCCAACGTATGATGGATACTACGCGGATTCCGCCCTCAAAAGTTTCACCTTTCCCTCCGCGCAGCGGAGCGTTGTCGGCACCGCCAACGGAATATGCGGCGCCGCCGTTGTCACTGAAGAACAGAACGATTGTGTTGTCTGTTATCTGCTCTTCATCCAGCGTATTAAGTACCTGACCAATGGCCTGGTCCATTCCGTCTACGACCGCCGCATACATGGGTCGTGCGCTGTCCATCATGAGTAACTTAGATATGAGACGGGTGTCATCCGTATTTTTCGCTCGTGCTGGAGCTAGGTCAGTGTTGATGTCTTTGTATTTTTCCTGCAATTCCAGCGGCGCATCAAGCGGCGTATGGGGTGCGATGAACGGCATATAAATCAAAAAAGGCTTTGTCTTATCACGCTCCTGTATGTAGCGGGATACCTCATCTGCCAGTAGAAACGATTCATAACCCTGATCGTCTATTGAAACGCCATTGCGCTGGAAGTCCTTGCCTCCCTGATTAGCAAACGGCGGATAAAAGCCCACCTCGGTGTGCAGGTGCCCATAAAAGTGCTCAAAGCCACGGTTGTTAGGGTGGTAGGTCATCTGCGCATGCCCCAAGTGCCATTTGCCCACCATGGCGGTCTGGTATCCTGCGGCTAGGAAAGATTCGGGCAAAAAGTGCTCGTCCGGATGGATACCGTTGTTATCCCAGGGCAGTATTACACCGTAGGCCACACCGAGGCGCATGGGGTCGCGCCCTGTCATTAGTGCTGCCCGGGTCGGGGAGCAAATGGGTGTGGTGTAGAACCGATTGAGTTCCGTGCCTTCTGCCGCCAGACGGTTTAGCGACGGTGTGTCGATATCACCACCGTGAAAACCAACATCATTCCAGCCAAGGTCGTCGGCTACGATAATAATAACATTGGGCTGTTCAGCCGTGGCAGGCGCCATCACGCCAAAGGACAAAAAAATTGCCGCTAACATCTTCGTGTGTAGTCGTGTCAATATAATCATGAGGAACTCCATCCTTCTACTTTTTTGGCTCAACTTCGGGAACGCGTGGTCAAAACGTTAAGGTGCAGTGTCAAGCTGCGACTTCAGCCAGTAAATCTCGTAATCGTTGCGCAGTCCATTTTCGGCGCGCTCCAACAACTCGACCAATGCCTGGTCTCTTAGCGCCAAAGCGCTAGCGTTTTGTGGATCACCCGCAAGGGCTATTTCCGTGATGTGCAGCGTCTTAACCGGCTCACCTTGGATAAGGTAATTATTGGCTAGCGCAATCAGGTTCTCGTTGCCCGCTATTTGTGCAAGGTCTGCATAGACATCTTGAGCAGGTATGGGGTAAAGCTCTGTGGTACTTTCGAAGCGAAACCAACCCATGTAATACTCCCAGATGCTCTTCACCGCCCAATCCACGCGTCCGTGATTCTGGACCAACTCGAGGTTAGGCGGCAATTTTATTTCCTTCATCAATTGGTTAACGGTCTTGCCAGCATTCATCCCCGCAATGGTCTCGTCATGCACGTATTGTACGGCGTCTCGTATGCGCTGCATGCCCTTCCGAATCTTCTCTGCGCCTATTGTGGGGTCGAGGTGGCTGGGGAGAATAACGTCAGGATTCAAGGCAATAAGTCGGTCAAGAGATTTTATATATTCAACCGGTTTTCGAACCTTCTCACCACGCATGGTGAAGATGTTGGGAAATTGAGGGAACTGGGGGCCGAAGAAATCGCCACTGATTAATACTTTTTGCTGCGGTAGCCAGAGCACTGCGTTATCTGCGCCCTCAGCGCCTGGTGCTCCTATCACTTGGAACTCTATGCCACCCAGAGTAAATGCATAGGTTTCCCAATCATCCACGGTAATCGTGGGCACAATACCGCCATAGCGCATCAATGCGATATCTGGTCGGTCCTCCCAGGCAGGCATCCAGGGAAACAACGTGCGATTACGGTCGTATTGGTAGGGTTGCAGTTCAGAGAGATAGCGCTGTTCTTCTTCAAAATTTTGATGGGCAATAATGTCAGTGCCCTCGTCCATCCAGAACCGTGTGCCGCCAATATGGTCTGCGTGGGAATGGCTGAGTATGATATAACGCACGTCCGCATCTGACACGGTATCCTTCAGTATTTGTAACTGGTTAGCCGACTGTATGACCAGTCCTGTGTCGAACAGGACAACGCCCTCGCTGGTGGTAATCATAATGGTGTTGCCGACGCCCGTGGCGTAGTGAATATTTTCGGCTACTTCACGCACCTCGATAGGACGTTTGATGAGGTCGACTGCTGCACCATGAGTTCCTTCTCCGCTGGCACTGGCCAAACGTTTGGTAGCGACATCTCCGATCACTGCCATGCTTTGAATTTCTGCCTCCTGCTTTAACTTACGTGCGACGTCTTCGTCAAAATAAATCCAAAGTGCACCTGCGCAAACCACGGCGATGCAGAATAGGATTATTGTTCCGATCGCGCCGCTCTGTTTTCGCTTAGTGGGATTCATTGCAATAACGCCTCTTTCAAAATATTAGTCGATGCAAAACGGATGAAAATCGGGGAGGACCAAGCGCGTGGTTCAGCGGGCGCCAGACAGTCCTCGCTTGCCGGTGTGCGATAGTCACCATAGCAAGGATTGACCGCGATGCATTCTCCCTCTTCTGAATATTCGCAGCGGAGGTTGTTAGCGTTGATCATGGGTGTCGCTTGCTGGATTGCGCGTGCGTAATAAATAGATTCCCGTTCGCCCTCGACAAAGCCCTCATCTTCAAACTCTATGCTACAGCCCATCGGGTCGCCAGGACAATCGAAGGTCCGCCAGGGATCTTCAATCAATTGATCCAAAGGCTCATTCGAAGTCGCCTGAGGCCGGATGCGAATGACTTCAATGCGATCGATGGCATGCCGCTCATTAGAGGGGTTATAGCACTCGCCGCCACACAGCCATTGCAGTCGTTTCGCTCCGAGACCATTAAGGGCGTGAGCAGGTCAACCGGGATCTTGCTTGAATGCGCCTACCGCGTTAACGCGAAAACGCGGGTTGGTTGCGGATTCAGTCTCGGAGCCCATGGGTGTTGAGTGTTTTCCTTGCAATAAATCAAACCATAGAAGAATACGGTCTCCCGAAGTACCATAGACCTGCTTGCGTTTTAGTCCGTCCCATATAGCTTCTCGACTGCGTCCCTCACTGTGCACCGCAACCAGACCTCCGCTGAGCCAGAAGGAGTTTTGTCGCTCCATGTTGCGCATGTTGATCAGGCCAACACCGTCAATGTCCAGCGGTATGGAGTAGGGCATCGGGCCGAGTTGGTCGCCCTGTGCCGCGTGATCGAAGCGTTTGCTCGGCGCGCCGAAAGTCTCGGTGGTTCGTTTGCGTTGGATCTGTTTATACCCAGTGCCAGCCATTGCGCGATGATTATCGCTAGAGCCTATGAATCCAAATCGAAAATTGAAGGGTTCCTGCGGTTGCTCAAAATCAGTAATTGACAGTGCGTACTGAGCCGAGGTGCCCGGGCGGTGATCCATGGGCGTGAGAAAGCAGTCCGGGCAGTTGCCGCAGTCCAGCCAGTCAGTCACCTGCTGGCCGGGGACAGTGAGATGCCCAGATATCCCTGCGGCAACAAAATTTTTCCGGGCATTGGCGGCGCGAAGCTCACAGGCTTTCGAAGCGACACCCTCAGCGGAACATCGCTCGGCGATTATTTCACCAGCTCGCCAGCAGCAGGGAAGATAGTCATCTGATGGGGCAGGGCAGTATCGTTCACCATTGCCGTCTTTTTCGAGCGCACGCCAGTCCCGGTACTCTTCCGAGTTGCCGTGGCCTGAATATACCTCAAACAGAATTTGTCGTTTCGGGTCGTGCTGCTGGCGATTCAGCTGTTTGTCGAAAGTCGTGGTTGCTGGGGTATTCATCCCCCAGCTGGTGCCATGAGGAATGACAATGCTGTCAAAGCCCCACTCGTCTAACTTGGTAAATAACGCTCTTGGATCGGCGGCTAATTCAAGACAGTCTGCGGGCAGGGCTCGTGTGTTTATGCCTTGCTCACACAGTGGTGTATTTTCGATCTCATCGTAGTATCCCTGTATGCCTAAGTAGAAGGCGCGATTCTCGAAGTCGGTGAGGGCGAGCATCATTTGCGCGGCGATACCCAGTGGCGCTTTAGCAAGCTGTGCGCGTGGCGCGGCGATGGCTCGCGCCGGCACCAGCTCATCTGTTGTGTCTAAAAAAATGATGTTCTTATGGCCATAGTGTTTCCCCGGGTCAGTATTGACTTGGCTCCATTCTCACCCTAGAAAAGACACCAGGTCGGGGTTTTCGGGATCTCCCGATACCGCGTTGCATTCGCGAATACTTTGCTTTGTTTCTTCCCAGAGGCGCGGGGTGATGCTTTCGGCATGGTCGTTAATAGACCAGAAGTCCAGATTGGAACAGTAGCGCGCAAAATCGCAGGCATCTGCCGGCGACTTCATGCCGCTGCCCCCCATGACAGGCAGGGACATAATGAAGGCGTCCGAGGAAAAGGTGGTGTGAACGTGCAGATCACCGAAGACAATCTGCTGCTCGATGTTGTTTTTTGCCGTTTTCCCGAATCTGATTCTGCGTGCGATGGAGCGACGCTGCCCTGTCGAGCTAGCTTGTGGGATAACTGTATTGGGGGAATAGGGCCTCCCACGATAACACCCCGGTCCTGGGGCTTACTGCAGCCCGAAAGCAATCCCACGCAGATTAACAACGCTGTTAGAGTAGACATTCGTAACGTTGGTTGCATTCAATCCCATTCGTCGGCACGTACTAGAAACACGTTACGGTACAATGGCCTTGTCCACCATGTTCTTGTCGGCCAAATATATATTGCGCGAATTTTCTATTAGACCTGAGCTCCGTTCCGGTAATGCGATGATTGTCGTTTTAGTGACGTTTGAGGTCGGGGCAATGATTCGATGGAGAAATGACATCTTGTGCAGTAGCACGAAGCTCACAACTCGTTAAATGAGCCTGCCCGGCCGATAAAGCTACCCATACGAGGCTTACCGTTTATGGGCCTGATCGGGCTGCTGTTACTTTTGCGCAGTTGAGCCCGTCAATGAACGTTGCCAAGCATTTCCCCCACATTGAATTTAGCGGAGTTCCTTCTCTACTTTTTGCAAAGCATCGGGCTGAAGATTGTCTTTGATGGCGCTGGAGGTTGCCGTGACAGTGGCTGCGACTATGACCCCTGTGAACATAATTCCAGTCCATGCGATCAATATGGCAAGTATTTTGGATAGGCGTGTCAGCGGGCGTATGTCGCCGTAGCCGACGGTAAATCCTGTGATGAATGCCCAATAGATTGAGTCAAAAGCAGTCCATCTTTCTTTGCGGCCAACGATCAAGGCCAGAAGGATAATAACAGTGATCAGAGACAGTAAAATGGGTGCACCCAAGTATAGTGTTTTGAGAAATAACTCAGTGAAGGTGATGGTGAATTCCATAGCTAGTCTTACTCCCGTTGATGATCAACTCTGCAAATATCTGCATTAAATGAACAGGTATATCCAGAACCTCATGATAGCCGTGTCAAGGCTTGGGTTGAACAATGTTAGCCCTATCGGCATTGTCAATCCTAGGCGCTAGAAGATTAGTAGCCCTTTGCGCTTCAACTATTGTAGCCTGATACTCGATAGTGCAAGCTATGGGTATGGTTTATAGTAATCTGTGGATTTTATCGCTGCATCTGCTGGTTCTGGTAGCGGTAGTTGTGCGTGTTTTGCAGCGCCCGCATAGGGCGCCGGCCTCACGGATTGCCTGGCTTGTTGTCGTATTGGCTTTACCGGTGGTCGGGATCATCGCCTACCTGATGCTAGGGGAGACCCATATAGGCCGCCGCAACCAGAAGGCCATGCTGACCAAGCTTGGGGGAGAGCACTACAGCGAGTACTTCATTGACGAAAATGCGGATGAATCTATCGGTATACCTTCCCGCTATGTGCACTTGTTTCGAGTGGGACGCTCCATCAGTAATTTTGCTCCTGTGGCAGGCAATAGTGCACAGTTGATGCGGGACTCAGCCGCGACCATCGACAGTATGGTGTCAGATATTGATGCTGCACGTAGTGAGGTTAACTTACTGTTCTATATCTGGCTTAATGACAATAGCGGTGTGCGCGTTGCTGAGGCCCTTAAACGCGCCGCCAGTCGTGGAGTGACTTGTCGGGCTATCGTCGACGGTCTAGGGTCGCGTGTGCTGATTAGGTCCCGGCTCTGGCGAGAGATGGGTGCTGCGGGCGTGCGTACTGCGGTAGCACTGCCTCTGGGCAATGTTTTTTTGCGTCCTTTACAGGGACGTGTCGATTTGCGAAATCACCGAAAAATAGTCGTTGTTGACGGTCAAATTACGTATTGCGGTAGCCAAAACTGCGCAGATAAGGAGTTCAGGCCCAAGGCAAAATATGGGCCATGGGTCGATTCTGTCGTGCGTATGGAGGGTCCAATCGCGAGACAAAATCAAATACTGTTTACGGCCGATTGGCACCTCTACACAAATGAGGTGATAGGCAGTCCAAGTGAACAGCCACAGAGCAATACGACTGCGAGTGTTGTAGCCCAGGTGATTGCGAGTGGGCCCACTCTGCGCCATTCGGCCATGGAAGAGGTGTTCATCTCCCTGATGTTTTCAGCACGTCATGAACTGACGATCTCTACCCCCTATTATGTGCCAAATCAGCCGATGCAGGCAGCCCTGTGTGCTGCCGCCTACCGAGGGGTGCAAACAACGCTTATTTTACCTGCTAAAAACGATTCCAGAGAAGTGGCCGGAGCCAGTCGCAGTTACTATGCTGAATTACTGGAAGCGGGGGTGGATATTCGCGAATACGTAGGTGGGTTGTTACACAGTAAAACGCTGACACTGGACGGCGAGATTACCCTGATCGGGTCAGCGAATATGGATAGGCGCAGCTTTGATCTCAATTTCGAAAATAATATATTGATCTATGACCCTGAGCTGACGCAAACTTTACGTGCGCGGCAGCAGGATTATGTCGACAGCGCCGACAGAATAACCTTGGAGGAGGTGGAAAACTGGTCGCTAACCCGATGTCTTTGGAATAATTCAGTCGCGATGTTAGGGCCTATACTATAGCG
>ERZ888423.681-NODE-681-length-33940-cov-7.597049_pt1 | contig 33940 bp, 28 predicted proteins | sample MGYA00520523_ERZ888423 | MGnify/ENA primary metagenome ERZ888423 (study PRJEB32303, sample SAMEA104408611) | aquatic metagenome | biome: Brackish water; feature: Pelagic; material: water | place: Baltic Sea | collected 2014-06-08T10:24:00 | depth 30,27 m ...
AGAGCCCTAGTCTTCCAAACTAGCTACGCGGGTTCGATTCCCGTCGCCCGCTCCAAGGTCGGCGATGGTAGCGGCTGTTCGGCCCATCGAACAGATGTTCGCGTCTGTCTGTGCCGCCTTCGTACCGCTCACCCGACTGTTTGTGTAGCAGAACGACGTCCCCCGGGAGCACGGGAGGTGCGCGATCAGCCCTTCTGCGATCGCGCATCGGCGTTTTTGGGGCACCACCGGCCAGTACTTGACGGGGGCCACCGCCCGAATATCCCGCTTATTCGCCGTTCGCTTTAGCGTTGATGAGCTGCTTGGCGATCGTCGACAGCCGGGGTTCATTGCTTCCCGGTACATCGATGTTGATGACCCGCCGGCCGGGGTTCCCCGCGATGCGTAACAACCCGTGGAACCTCGGCTGGATCTCCGCCTTGTCTAGTGTCATCATCCAGGTCACCCATGGATCGCGCCAGAGGAAACCGGTGGCAAGACGCGAATCCATGACGCTCCGTTGGGTTGCCAGCCAGCCCACCTGCTGGTCGATGATGTAGGCGGCCAGCGCGGGAGCATTCCTGTCGTTGGTCTCCAACCGCAGCGTCACTTCGACCGGACCGAGCGGCAAAGCGTTTAACGTGTCCTCGAAGGAGGAAGTCCCGGCAACGGTGCGTGCCCGGCTTCCCGGCACATCAACCACCCGGTAGTCGCCCCGGGCGCTCGGCTGCCAAGACTCGGGCACAAGCCAATCCCAAATTGCCATAACCGGACCTTTCTGGAACTGCGGTGCCGATGGCAGTTCAGCCACAGACTCATAGGTCGCACTTCGGGAGTTAGAGAGATGATTCTACTGCAGCAGGAGAATGGCGACGCACAACAACAACATCAGAAGCGCAGGAAGAAACTTCTTCAGTGAGTCCTTGGCCTTCGCGTGCATAGCCAGTGCTCCGACCATCAAGACTGCAACGATAAATGCCGGCGGCCGGATGAGCACCGGCACCCAGATACCTACGACCAGCAGCACCGCCGACCCGACCTTCAGGGCACCCACGGTGTAGAAAGACCACTCCGGAAGTCCATAGGTCGCGAATTCTTCTTTGAGCGACTGCGCCGAACCGCCCCGGTATGCGCTCGATGCCCGCGCCCGCACCAGCCAGACGTTGAGTAGCCCTAGTGCAACGATGATCTGAAGGATGGTGGAAACTACCGAAGATGACATTTAGTGCCTTCGCTGACGTAACGCTTTCTGAGGATCGACCCTTGACCCGTACTACTACACCATGAACATGCTTTACCACGCGTTCAAAGTTATGTCGATTTTGTTGTTTCTGTATTACGGCATGACCGTTCTCTTCGCCAACGCCATGGTGGCGGAGTTTGCGCGCTTCGGGCTGGCCCGATTTCGGAAGCTCACCGGGATTCTCGAGTTGCTCGGATCGCTGGGTCTCATCCTCGGCTACTTCCTGCCGCAGTTCACCGTCGCCGCTGCGGGTGGCCTGACACTGATGATGGGCGTGGGAGTCGTTGTCCGCCTTCGCTGCGGCGATTCCTTGGCGGATGCTCTGCCCGCCTTCGTCATGCTGCTGATCAATCTGTACATCGTCGTCTACGCGCTCGGTGTCCGATGATCCCGGCACAGTAGCGGTGGCCGCCCGATCAGCACCGCAGCGGCACCGGCCAGCGCGGAGCAAGCCGAGTCAGTCAGAAGTCCGGGCCCACGGAACACGAGCGTGACCCCGACGCTCAATCGGGGCGACCCGCCGCGCATCGTCGCGGCATCGCACGGCCGCACCCTGGCGATCTCGCTGGGCACCTACAGCGACACTAAGGCCGACGAGCTGCGCGCAGCTGGCGCGGCAGTGCTCGGCTGACCCGATGGGACGCTCTTGACCCACTGGAGCTAGATACTGGTATAGGCGTTTTCAGAGGTAGCACACTAGTTCGGGCGGCACTCCCGCGACCCCCAAACGGCCCCGGACTAGAACGGGAGTCTTCCTGTAGCTAACTTTGATGGAAACAGACTCTGGTCCCGAGGTAAGGAGTCCGGCCTTATCGGCGTCCCGGCCCGATCGGGCCTGGGCCGATCGGGCCCGGCCCCACGGGACCTACGCCCGCCGGACCAATCACTCCCCCAACGCCGACAGGACCTACAGGCCCGACAATCGGACCGACGACGCCCACACCTGGCGCACCAAGACCAGGAGCGCCAAAATCGCAGACATTAAGGGTGTAGTTCCACCACATACCAGCCGGGCAGACCGGAGGGTCCTGCGCGTAACTGACGGCGGGGAACGAGACACTCGCCAGGACGGCGGCGATGCCGATCAGAATCTTCATACCTAAACACATTAGCCGCGCTACCTGGCCGAATACTTGAATATGGGGTGATTGGCCAAGAGGCAGGGTTCCAGGAGGCAGGGTTCTCTGCACCGTGTGCAGCGTGACCGCGGTGAGTCGGTAAGCGGTGACTCGGCAAGTCGGAACATCCACTAGGCGCGCGACTGCAGCGTAGGGGTGGAGCGTAGGGGTGGAGCGACAATTTTCACACTCATAACATGCGAAACTGGCAAATTTCGGATGAATACCCTTCTTCGCCAAGCCAGGTTCTAGTACGACTTCTCATCGATCGCCATAAACACAAAACCGCAGATCGCAAGCGCGGAGACAAGGATTGTCACAGTCATCTGATTCTCCAATGTGATATGCCCGGTCTGCCAGCAGCGAACTTGACGCTAGTTGGGCTCAACACCTCGGTCAATCACAGAATGGCTCCTATCCCGCGACAACACGGTCACCAGACGGCGCGTACCGCCGCGTCGGGCAGTCGTCCAGATCTGCGGCCGGGCCGTTCAGCGCTGCTCGTTGACCCGAAGCGGTCATGTCCCCGATCGGTACGCTGTGAGCCATGGAAGGCGCACTGCTAATCCTCATCCTGTTGGTCACTGCGGTGATCGGCTTCGCCGTGTACGCGTCGTCGAAGGCGTCGGGAAAGCGCAGCGCAGCCTCGCTGGCCGACGCGAAAGCCGACGCCCGCCGCGTCATCGAACGCCTCGGCGGCCAGGTGTTCGCCCTCTCCGGCACCGACGATGCCTCCAATCAGGCGCTCACCGACGCATCCGAGCGCTACACCGCGGCGTCCTCTCAGATCGACCAGGCCACGACTGCGCGTCAGGCCGAACTGGCCAAAGAAAGCGCGGTCGAGGGGCTTTATTACGTCCGGGCGGCCCGCACTGCGATGGGCATGGATCCAGGACCCGAACTGGAATCGCTGTCGGGTCAGCGGACTGCAGGCACCGTCACCGAGGACCGCAAGATCGCCTTCGAAGGCCGTGACATCGAAGCCTCCCCAATGCCCTCAGAACGCACCCCGAACTATTACCCGGGCGGCCGCGTTGCCGGTCGCCCGGTGCCCGCAGGCTGGTACTCCGAACCGTGGTGGAAGCCCGCACTGGTCGCGGGCGCCTGGGGGGTGGGTTCGGCTCTGCTGTTCAGCACGATGTTCTCCGGCATGGCCGGCGTTGGCTACGGCGCACAGGGGTTTGAGAGCGGCTACGGCGACGGCTACGCCGACGGGATGGCCGCGGGTCAGGACGGAGGCTTCGACGGCGGCGGAGAGGCCGGCGGCTGGGAAGGCGGCGGGGATTTCGGTGGCGGCGACTTCGGTGGGGGCGACTTCGGTGGGTTCGACTTTTAGCGCTGCCGTTGCATTACTTCTAGCGCTGCCGTTGCATCAAAGGCGGCTCTCCAGCCGCGCCGACACCCCGGCCTCCTGCAGATCCAGTCGCTCCAGCACCCTACGCACCGCGTCGTCGTCAACACGGCCGGCGTCGCGTTCCTCGACGAGCGCCGCCCGCTGCGCCGACAGCACGTCGCGGTACAGCCGAGTGAATGTCTCCGCCCGCAGTGTGTGGGCCGCGCGGTCAGGCATCTCGTCCGCGTCCTGGGACTGCCGAGCAATCGTGTTCCGAATCTCGGCGAGCACCTTCAGATCAACGCCAGCAGGAGGTTGGGCCCCGAACTCGGCGAGCACCTTGTCAGCAGCATCGTGCGCCACGCGTCTAGCCGCCAGGGTATCTGCGTAGACCAAGGCGCGGTCACGGTCAGACGACAGATCGAGGCGGCGGATCAACAGAGGTAACGTCGCACCCTGAAGCAACAGAGTTCCGACGCTGACCACGAACGCGATCGCCTGGATCGTGGCGCGCTCCGGAAAAGGTTCCCCCGCAACCGTCGTCACCGGAATAGCGGCGGCTGCGGCCAACGTCACCACCCCGCGCATCCCCGTCCAGGAGACGATCACATTTTCCTGCCAGCTCAGCGCACGGCCATCGATGCGGGGTCGCCGCTTTCCTGGCGCCCTGGGCTGCTCGCCAGCCCCCGACGCCCCAGGGACACCGACCTGGGGGGTCGGCACTCTCAGCCACTTCTCGACCTGGCGCGACAGCGATCCGCCGCCGAACATCACGAAGACTGACAGTGGCCGGATCACCAACACGATCAACAACACCAACGCCGAAGACACCGCGACCTGGGTCAGTGACCCGTGCGCATCCTTGAGATCCTCCAGCACGAACCTCAGGTTCAGGCCGATGTAGGCGAAGACGAAGGCCTCGAGCAGCACGTCCACTGAGCTCCACACATACCGCTCCTGAAGCCGGGTCTGATAGCCGGCATCCACGGTCCCGCTGCCCACGACGAACCCCGCCGCCACCACCGCGAGCACGCCGGAGGCGTGCAACTCCTGGGCCAGAATAAATGCCCCAAACGGCACCATCAGCCCCTGCACCGTCTCCAGCGCAGGGTTCTCCAAGTGCCTGCGGATCCACAACGTCAAATACCCCAGAGCGGCGCCCACCAGCGGGCCGAGCACGGCACTGTAGGCGAACAGCAGGAACGGGTTCTCGATGAACGTGTGTTGACCGGCGACATGCGCCACCGCCACGGTGAACAGTGTCAGGGCTGCGGCATCGTTGATCAGGCTCTCGCCGGTCAGGATCGACATGACCCGCTTGGGCAGGCCGAGCTTGCGGCCCACCGCCACAGCGGTGACGGCATCGGGCGGCGCAACGATCGCCCCCAGGACCAATGCGGCGGCGAAGGTGAGCGGCACCACGACCAGCAACGAGGACACCGCGGCGACGGTGAACGCGGTGACCACCACAAGGCCGAGACCCAGACCCAGGATCGGCTTGATGTTGCGCAGGAACGCCGGGAACGAGAAGCCCAGCGCGGCCGAGTACAGCAGCGGCGGCAGTACCACCGACAGCAGGATGTGCGAGTCCAGCTCAGGCGCCTCGAAACCGGGCACAAACGACACTGCGATGCCGACGACGACAATGATCAGCGCCGGCTCGAGTCCGCGCCGCTGCGCGATCGCGGTGACAACGATGGCGCCGACAACGACCAGAATCAGTTCCACTCCGCAGATTGTCCACGTACTGGCTGGGATAATCCTGGTTGAGACTGAACTCACGGCGCGTCCGCCTCGGACTTCACCGTCCCCAGCGCAGCCTCAACGGGTCAGCTCTGACAGGTGGGGCACCAGAACAGATTGCGTCCTTCTAGCACCGTGGTGCGGATTTCAGTCCCGCACACCCGGCACGGATCGCCGGCGCGGCGGTACACGTAGGTACGCGGGCGGCGTGGGCGATACGACGGTGCGCCATGGTCGTGCTCGGGTCTCACGACCACGATGCTGCCCCGGCGCACGCCGACCTTCATGAGTGCGACCAGGTCGCCCCACATCGCGTGGAATTCATCAGCAATAATCGCAGTGCCGGGACGAAGCGGGTCGATACGGTGACGGAAGAGCAGCTCGCTGCGGTACACGTTGCCTATGCCGGCAATGACGCCCTGATCCATGAGCAGCGCACCGATAGGCCTGCGGGACTTGGCAATTCGTTGCCATGCGAGCGCCGGGTCGGAATCGGCGCGCAGCGGATCAGGGCCCAGCCTGGCCACTACATCAGCTATCTCTGGCGTCTCGATCACCTCGCAGACCGTCGGGCCGCGTAGGTCGGTGCCGTACTCGGCGCCGAGCATCCGCATACGCACCTGCCCGACGGGAAGCGGCTGTTCCCCGTTCTCGAGCAGTGGCCACTCGGTGAACGTTCCGTACAGCCCCAGGTGGACGTGCACCGCACGCCCGCAGTCGTAGTGGTGAAACAGGTGCTTACCCCAGGCGGTGGCCTTCTTCAGCACGCCGCCGCTGACCGCGGCGGCCCCGTCGGCGAACCGGCCCTGCGGGCTTGAGACGATGACCGGCCCACGGCCGAAGCGACGCTGGTGCTGCCGGGCCAGTCGGTGCAGGGTATGCCCCTCGGGCATCGAGTCAGAGGGCCTGGGCGCCGGGGACCTGCGGTGCGGCGTGGCTGCGCTCGAATTCGGCGAGGATGTCGATCCGGCGCTGGTGGCGGGCGGCTTCCGACCACGGGGTGGCCAGGAACGCATCGACGATGGCCAACGCCTCCGCGGTGGTGTGCATGCGGCCACCGATGCCGATCAATTGCGCGTTGTTGTGCTGGCGGGCCAGCGATGCCGTTTCGGTGCTCCAGCCCAGCGCGCAACGGGCACCTGGCACCTTGTTGGCCGCGATCTGCTCGCCGTTGCCGGAGCCGCCGAGCACGATGCCCAGGCTGCCCGGGTCGGCGACTGTCTTCTCCGCGGCCGCGATGCAGAACGCCGGATAGTCGTCTTCGGCGTCGTAGCTGTAGGCGCCGCAGTCCACCGGTTCATGCCCGGTCGCCGTCAGATGCTCGATGATTGCCTGCTTGAGCTCGTATCCGGCGTGGTCGGCCCCGAGGTAGACGCGCATTCGGACACCCTATCCTTCGCCCGCGAGCGCGCGCGTTTGTACCGCGGCACGCCGCGACAGCTGGCATTTCTGCAACGCTCGAGCGCCAGCGGCGGCTCTCAGCCAACCGTTACGGCTTGATGGAGGCCGACACCACTTCCAGATGGTCTTCGGCATGGTTGGCGCGATGTGGCCGAAGTGGCAACCGAAGTGACATATTGTGAGGGTTTTCGTGATGAAGGGTTCCAGTGATGGCCGTTAGGTCCGCATACAACAGTGTCTGGCAGCTCAGGGCGGACGCTTGGTGTCGCCTCGAAGACGCCGCCGATCAGCTCACCCGGAGAGCTGCTGCCGGCAAGTCCACAGACAAGCACCAAGCGATCTGCGATGATCTGCTTGCGAGGTTGACACCGCTGGAGCCGTACTGGGCATATCCGGGGGCGCTGCAGTTCAGTAGGGTCCATCGCCTTTTCGCTACGGCCAGCTACGACAAGTTCGCCCAAGCGGTCACCCAAATCAATCGCGCGCTCACCACCGAGTCGTATCGCCTGGGCAATGTCGATGTTGCCGATCTCGACAACCAAGATGCGTCATCGCTGGATCCGCACCACATCGAAGTCCAACCGGCCCGCCCCCATGGGCGGCCCTACTTCGAGGTTCTGGCCGTCGAGGCCCTGACCGAAGCACAGGAACACAAGGTGCGGACGGCGCTGCACAGCTGGCGCCGCCCCGACGACGAGTTCGTCTACGAAGTGGTTCTGGTCTCCAGCGTGGCCGAGGCACTGGTCGCCGCGCGGCTCAACGTGAATTTGCAGGCAGTGGTGATCGGGCGCCGGTTCGCCGCGCAGTCCACCCGCGACCTGTCCACCCTCGCTGATTTCGTCGACACCGAGATATCCGAAGAACTCGATGAAAGCGAGACACCCGGCGAACGTGCGGAGGCCCTCGCGGCGGCGCTGACCCACCTGAGACCCGAACTGGACCTCTACCTGATGACCGAGATGGAGGTGGAGAAAATAGCCAGCCGGACAGGCACGAACTTCCGGCGCGTTTTCCACGCCAGGGAGGGTTTCCTCGAACTGCACCTCAGCATCCTGCAGGGAGTTGCAGCCCGGTATCAGTCCCCGTTCTTCAGCGCGCTCAAGCAGTACAGTCATCGCCCGACCGGCGTCTTTCACGCCCTGCCGATCTCACAGGGCAAGTCGATTGTGAACTCGCACTGGATTCAAGACATGGTCGGTTTCTATGGACTGGACGTCTTCATGGCGGAAACCTCGGCCACCTGCGGCGGACTGGATTCCCTGCTGGAGCCGACCGGACCACTGCGGGAGTCCCAAAAATTGGCTGCTGAGACGTTCGGGGCCAGGCAGACCTTCTTCGTCACCAACGGCACGTCGACGGCGAACAAGATCGTCACGCAGTCGTTGGTGGCCCCTGGCGAGATCGTGCTGCTGGACCGCAACTGCCACCAGTCCCATCACTACGGAATGATGCTGGCCGGCGCGAACGTCATTTACCTGGAGGCATATCCGCTCACCGAATACACCATGTATGGAGCGGTCCCGCTGCGGGAGATCAAGTCAAAGCTGTTGGCGCTCAAACGTGCCGGCAAGCTCGACCGCGTCAAGATGATCTCGCTGACCAACTGCACCTTCGACGGAATCGTTTACGACGTCGAGCGGGTCATGCAGGAATGTCTGGCGATCAAACCCAATCTGGTGTTCCTCTGGGATGAGGCCTGGTTTGCGTTCGCGCGCTTCCACCCGGTGTTCCGCACCCGCACCGCGATGGCCGCGGCGCGAGCGCTGCGAGACCGCTTGGCAGACAAGGACTATGCCAAAGAGTATGAAGATCAGTTGGCGCGCGATACCGAGCATCCGCCGAGCGACGAAGAACTGCTGGATCGCCGGCTGCTACCCGACCCGGCGAAGGCCCGGGTCCGTGTTTACGCTACCCAGTCGACGCACAAGACGCTGACATCGCTGCGGCAGGGTTCGATGATCCACGTCTTCGACCAGGATTTCGAGCAGAAAGTCGCCGAACCTTTCCACGAGGCCTACATGGCGCATACGTCAACCTCGCCGAACTACCAGATCCTGGCCTCGATGGACCTGGGCCGACGTCAGGCCGCGCTGGAAGGCTACGAGCTGGTTGCTCGCCAGATCGAGAACGCCATGCAACTGCGCGACGCTATCGACAACCACCCCCTACTGAGCAAGTACGTCGTCTGCCTGCGCACCTTCGACCTGATTCCCGAGGAGTACCGGGCTTCGCACCTGGGGCAGCCGTTACGTTCTGGCCTGCGCAACATGATGAGGGCGTGGGACGCCGACGAGTTCGTGCTCGACCCATCGCGAATCACCCTGTCCATCGGCAGAACCGGCTTCGACGCAGACAAGTTCAAGCGCGAGGAGTTGATGGACCGTCACGGTGTCCAGATCAACAAGACCTCGCGCAACACCGTGCTGTTCATGACCAATATCGGCACGACTCGCAGCTCCGTGGCATTTCTGGTGGAAGTCCTGGTTACGATCGTCAGTGAACTCGATGAGCGCGTCTCGGAGATGGGCTTGGGCGAGCGCGGACGGTTCGAGAAAAAGGTGCAAAGGCTCACCGGCGCCTCAGCGCCACTGCCTAACTTCAGCGGCTTTCACCCTGCGTTTCGCGACCAGTCGGCACCGGATGCCACACCCGAAGGAGATGTTCGTCGCGCCTTCTACCTGTCCTACGACGAGACCAACTGCGAATACCTCACCGGCGAGGAGATCGACGAGAAACTGGATGCGGGCGTCGACGTCGTGTCAGCGACCTTCGTCACGCCCTACCCCCCGGGCTTTCCCGTGCTGGTACCGGGACAGCTATTCAGCCGCGAGATATTGACATTCCTTCGCGATCTGGACACCCCCGAGATTCACGGCTACCAGCCCGACTGGGGCTATCGGGTGTACACCGACAAGGCGATCGAGATGTGCGGCTAGCCCCTCAGTCCCCGATGTCCTCCGCCCACAGGTCCGGGTTGGCCTCGATGAACTCACCCATCATCGACACACATCGCTGGTCGTCGAGCACCGTGACCGACACCCCGTTCTCGGCCAGCCAATCGTGCCCGCCGTGGAAGGTTCGACTCTCCCCGATCACCACGGCGCCAATGTTGAACTGCCGCACCAGTCCGCTGCAATACCAACACGGCGAGAGCGTCGTCACCATGATCGTCGAGCGGTAGCCTCGCTGGCGCCCGGCGTTTCGGAACGCGTCGGTCTCGGCGTGAATAGACGGATCATCGAGTTGCACGCGCCGGTTGTGCCCGCTGCCCAGGAGCGCGCCGTCGGCGGTGAACAGTGCAGCCCCGATCGGGATGCCGCCCTCGGACAACCCTTTTCGCGCTTCCTCGACGGCGACATCGAGCATCTCCGGCAGCGATTTTCCCGTCACGGCATCAGTCGTAGCTCGGCGCTTCGGTACGGGTGCGCTTGAGCTCCCAGAAGTGTGGATAGGAGGCAAAGGTCACCGACGCGTCCCACAGCTTGCCCGCTTCCTCGCCGCGCGGGATTCGTGACAGCACGGGGCCGAAGAAAGCCACTCCGTTGACGTGGATCGTCGGGGTGCCGACGTCCTCGCCGACTGGGTCCATGCCGGCGTGGTGGCTTTCGCGTAACGCTTGGTCGTAGAACTCGGAGGTCGCCGCTTCGGCTAACTCCGCAGGCAGTCCAACCTCTTCGAGGGATTCCTTGATCACCTGACTGAAATCCTTGTTGTCCTGATTGTGAATGCGGGTACCCATCGCGGTGTACAACGGCGCGAGGACCTCCGAACCTTTGGCCTGCCCGGCGGCGACCGCCACCCGCACCGGGCCCCACGCCTGCTTCATCAACTCTTGATACCCCTCAGGCAGGTCTCTACCCTCGTTGAGCACCGCCAGGCTCATGACGTGGAAGCTGACGTCGATGTCGCGGACCTTCTCCACTTCCAGGATCCAGCGTGACGTGATCCAACACCACGGGCACAGCGGGTCGAACCAGAAATCGGCGCGGGACTTCTCTGACATGGGTCTTCTCCTCAAAGCTGTAGAAAACAATCGCAGTATGAAATCGCACAATGGCCAGACATCCGTTCGGCACAACCAACGACACCTGTGACGCCTTCCCCAGATGACGCTCTAGTGTTGATCGGCGTGGCCCTTCCTAATCTGACCCGCGACCAGGCCGCCGAACGCGCCGCCCTGGTCACCGTCGACAGCTATCACGTTGCCCTGGACCTGACCGACGGCAACGGCAAGCCTAGCGAGAACACCTTCCGCTCTGTGACGACCATCGAATTCGATGCGCTCGCCGGTGCTGACACCTACATCGACCTCGCGGCCGACACCGTCCACAGCGCTACCCTCAACGGCCGGGAGATCGACGTCTCGGGCTACGACGAGTCCACCGGCATCCCGCTAGCCGGCCTGCTGGCGCGCAACGTGCTGGTCATCGACGCGAACTGCCGATACTCCAATACCGGCGAGGGTCTGCACCGCTTCGTCGACCCGGTTGACGACCAGGTCTACCTGTACTCGCAGTTCGAAACCGCCGACGCCAAAAGGATGTTCGCCTGCTTCGACCAGCCAGACCTCAAGGCAGCGTTCGACATCACCGTCACCGCGCCCGCGCACTGGGAGGTCATCTCCAACGGTGCCACCCTGCGCACCGGGCAGGCCGGTGCTGCCCAGAAGCACACATTCGCCGCCACTCCCCGAATGAGCACCTACCTGGTGGCCCTCATCGCCGGACCCTACGCACGCTGGGAAGACCGCTACTCCGACGACCACGGCGACATCCCGCTGGGCATCTTCTGCCGCAAATCGCTGGCCGAGTACATGGACGAACAGCGGCTGTTCACCGAAACCAAGCAAGGATTCGCGTTCTACCACAACAACTTCGGCACGCCCTATGCGTTCGGCAAGTACGACCAGCTGTTCGTGCCGGAATTCAATGCCGGCGCCATGGAGAACGCAGGCGCGGTGACGTTCCTCGAGGACTACGTCTTCCGGTCGAAGGTGACCCGGGCGTCTTATGAACGACGCGCCGAGACGGTACTGCACGAGATGGCGCACATGTGGTTCGGCGACCTGGTGACCATGCAGTGGTGGGACGACCTGTGGCTCAACGAGTCCTTCGCGACGTTCGCGTCGGTGTTATGCCAGGCCGAAGCCACCGAGTACACGCAGGCATGGACGACGTTCGCCAACGTCGAGAAGTCGTGGGCCTACCGACAGGATCAGCTCCCGTCCACCCATCCGGTGGCCGCCGACATCCCGGACCTGCACGCGGTCGAGGTTAATTTCGACGGCATCACCTACGCCAAGGGCGCCAGTGTACTCAAACAGCTGGTGGCCTATGTCGGTCTGGAAGCCTTCCTTGCCGGGTTGCGAGATTACTTCCGAGACCACGCTTTCGGTAATGCGACATTCTCTGATTTGCTTGGTGCACTGGAGAAGTCGTCTGGTCGCGACCTGTCAGGCTGGGGGCGCCAGTGGCTCAAGACCACCGGCCTGAACACGCTGCGGCCGGATTTCGACGTCGACGCCGCTGGCAAGTTCACCCGTTTCGCGATCGATCAGGGCGGCGCCAAGCCGGGCGCGGGCGAGACACGGGTGCATCGGCTGGCTGTCGGCATCTACGACACCGAAGACGGAGCTGAGTCCGGCAAGTTGGTGCGGGTGCACCGCGAGGAGCTCGATGTTGATGGTCCGACGACTGAATTGCCTGCACTGCAGGGAGTTTCGCGGGGCAAACTGATCCTGGTCAACGACGACGACCTGACCTACTGCTCATTGCGACTGGACCCCGAGTCGCTGCAGACGGTGCTGACCCGCATCGCCGACATCGCCGACCCACTCCCCCGCACGCTCGCCTGGTCTGCGGCCTGGGAGATGACCCGCGACGCCGAATTGCGCGCCCGCGACTTCGTGGAGTTGGTGATGAGTGGTCTGCACGCCGAGTCTGAGGTGGGCGTGGCACAGCGCCTGGTCTTGCAGGCGCAGACCGCCCTCGGCTCCTACGCCCAGCCCGACTGGGCGGCCGAAAACGGCTGGCCGGCCTTCGGCGATGCGCTGCTGGACCTGGCGCGGGAATCCGCCCCGGGTTCGGACCATCAGCTGGCATTCGTCAATGCGTTATGCACGTCGGTGCTCTCCCCCAACCATGTCGCCGTGCTGTCGACCCTGCTGGACGCCGATGAGCGCTCGCGCGAAGAGCATGACGCCGATGAGCGCTCGCGCGAAGAGCATGACAACCAGCCTGCAGCGGTCAATATGGCGGGGCTGGTAATCGACACCGATCTACGCTGGCGCATCGTGACCGCGCTGGCCGCCAGCGGCAACCTGGACGCCGACGGAGTGGATGCACCGTTCATCGACGCCGAGGCCAACAATGACCGCACCGCCGCGGGTCGGCGGCACGCTGCGGCGGCAGCGGCCGCCCGGCCGCAGGCACCGGTCAAGGAGACAGCATGGGAGCAGGTCGTCGACGACGACACGCTGGCGAACATCACCGCGCGATCGATCATCGGCGGGTTCGTCCGGCCTGGTCAGGGCGAGCTGCTGGCCACCTTCCGGGACCGGTACTTCGGTGCGATCCGCGGCGTGTGGGAACGGCGGTCGAGTGAGGTCGCGCAGACCGTGGTCATCGGGCTGTACCCGTCGTGGGATGTCAGCCAGGGCGCCCTGGAAGCTGCCGACGATTTCCTCGCAGATCCCGAGCTACCGCCGGCATTGCGCAGGCTGGTGTTGGAGGGACGCGCAGGCGTCGAACGTTCGCTGCAAGCCCGGCAATTCGACGCCGACTAGTTGGCCACCCCTCACCGCGAGGGCGCGTGTCTGCACGCTGCCGCGCCGCGCCCAGCGGCAGTTTGCGCACCCTGGCCATCGGTTCATAGCTCCATAGCGCTGCCCAATCCCTGGTAGCGCTGCCTAGTTCCTGGTAGCGCTGCCTAGTTCCTGGTAGCGCTGCCTAGTTCCTGGTAGTCAGTGTCAATCCCCCGGATTCGCCCGGCGATGGCATTCAGGTCGTCGTGGGACCGCTGCAGAATCTCAACGATCTCACCGCTGCCCCTGCTGATCGTGGAATAAAGCACGCCGTCCCCCTCGGCCGTTCGCGGCACGGCGGCTGCCGCATCGACAACCCACTGGCGCACCTTGTCGAGGTCGCGCCGCCCGGTCGAGACGACGCCAACTGCCCTATCCATCTCGGCAGCCAAGCGGCGATCCAGGCTCGCCGCGTCGCCCAGCACCCGGGCCTGCTCCTCGTTGGCTGACGCGTAGCCATCTGATCCCTGACCGAGCCAGTGATCGCCGGGCCCGGCGCGGTGAACTTCGGATTGCAACCCCAGGAGTGTGGGGCTTCCATCGAAAGGGGAACCATCCTTGGGCGCGCCCTCGCCGAAGGTGGCACGCGCCTCAGTCCAGGTCGCCAAGAACGCGTCCAGCACCCCCACGATCAGACCTCCTCAGTGACCCGCTTTCAGCATAGGACCGCGGCGACGGTAAACCACGCACCGAATCAATTGCCGCGAGCGAGCAAACACGGTCGCGATCGCACCCGAATCACGACCCAGAACGCTGTCTCGCGGCGGCGAAGCTGGCAGAGGCGGCGAAGCTGGCAGAGGCGGCGAAGCTGGCAGAGGCGGCGAAACGCCGAGCGGTCAGCGAGGCGAGATGCCAGCCGAGAGCACCCGCACACCGCTGATCAAGCCGTCGATCAGATTGCCCTCTTTGAACGAAGCTGCAGCTGCCGAAACTCCTAGCGGGGCCGATTCCTCGACGCCGCGGCCCCTGACCTCCGACCCATAGACCACCTCGATGGCCTTCTGGTCGGGCGACACCGCCAGCAGTACCGCGTTGTCGGGGGTCGGCACCTTGGCCAGCAGCTCGCGCGCCGTTGCCGCGGTATCCGCGCCGAGGTCGCCGACGTAGACCGCGAAGCGAGCATGCGCGGTGCGCGCTCCGTACTTCAGCGCGTTGTCCAGAACCACCAGGTCCTTTATCGGGAAGGGGTATTGCACCGAAAGCACGCCAGGCTCGGTGACCCTTGAGATACGGCCGCTGGAGGTGACTACACAGCCGTAGGGCAGCTCAGCCAGTGCGCCGGATCCGGCCGTCGCGATATCACCACTTGCCACTTGCGCCACCTCCTACTGTCAGGTGCGAACCGTGGCCGCCGTGACCATGATCGGCGGGTTCCGGGGAAGCCCACAGGATCGGGTCGTGCGTCCACTTTTTCGACATGTCATACGTTGCGGGGTGGGGCCCCTTCTTGGCGTATATGAACAAGGAAAGAAACAGCGTCAGCGCCAGCGGAACCAGCAGGAGGCTGGCGTGGATCAGTGCGGTCGAGTTCACCAGGAAACCGTAACCCACGGGCCGGTCAGGCCGCGCCCACACCCAGATATCGGGCCCAAGCGGGATCGAGATCCTTGATGCTGGACAGCAGCCGCCAATGCTGTCCCTTCGGCGGCAGCGGCGTCGCGTGCAGCGACCACCCCAGCTCGGTCAACAACCTGTCGGCTTTGCGGTGGTTGCACGCCGAGCACGCGGCGACGCAGTTCTCCCACGAGTGGGCGCCGCCACGGCTGCGCGGGAGGACGTGGTCGACGGTATCGGCCTTGGCTCCGCAGTAGGCGCACCGGAACCTATCCCGATGCATCAGCGCTGCCCTGGTCATCGGGATGCGCGCGCGGTAGGGGACCCGGACAAAGGTCCGCAGCCGGATGATCGACGGCACGACGAGGGTACGGCTCGCAGAGTGGACCACCGGCCCCCGCGGGTCGTCGTGCACGACGTCGGCCTTGCCGCACATCAGCATGATCACCGCGCGGCGCATCGGCAGCGCCGTAAGAGGTTCGTAGGTCGAATTGAGCAGGAGCACCCGCTTGCGGCCCCAGATCGACGGCTCGTGCGCTGGCACGGGAAGCGTGTCGAAGCCCTGGCCACCGACGCCCTGGCCAACACTGTGCAACGCGCGCGAAGCGGTACTGGATATCGACCCCGATGGGCCTGCTGCGGACCGGTGGTGCCGGTGGCCGCGGTTGTTCTTGCGCTGCGCCATACGTCCTCCGTCAGACAGTCCACCATGGATCACCGCCGATCGCACGGCATTTCTGTTGGTGTTCGCTGGTCAGTCCGATGAACTCCACGTGACCGGCTCACCGGGTAGCCGCAGACCGTGTGTGGGGGCCGCTGGGCCGATGGCCCACAATGGGAGCCGATGGGCCCGGACGAAGACGACCAAGATTCAGTCGACAAGCAACAGTCGTTCTATGCGGCGGTGGGTGGTCACACAACGTTCTTCGCGATCGTGGCGCGGTTCTACACACTGGTGCGCGCGGACGAGATCCTGCGGCCGCTCTATCCCGAGGATGACTTCGAGGCCGCCGAGGCCCGGTTGCGGATGTTCCTTGAGCAGTACTGGGGCGGTCCACGCACCTACTCCGACCAACGTGGCCACCCCCGGCTGCGGATGCGCCACGCGCCGTTTCGGATCGGATTCCTCGAACGCGACGCTTGGCTACGCTGCATGTACACAGCGGTGGCCGAGATCGACTCCCAGACACTCGATGACGCCCACCGCCAGGAACTGATCGCCTATCTGGAGATGGCAGCCGAGGCAATGGTGAACACGCCCTTCTGAACCTGCTCACCTCCCGCGAGCAGTGGGCACCTCCCCTTCGCGAGCAGACACAAACTCGCACGAATTAGGACCAATTCACGCGAGTTTGTGTCTGCTCGCCGGGGGCACCCTCGCCGGGGGCACCGTCGCAGTGGGCACCCTCGCCGGGGGCACCCTCACCGGGGGCACCCTCAGCCCAGCACCACCGCCGGGTCCCCCCGACGCTGGTACACGGTGCCGAAGCGGGCGTCGATGCGCAGCCAGGCCGGCATCGCCCGCACCCGCACCATCTCTTCGGCACCCAACGACGTCGGCGCAACATCGTCTGCAGCCGGCATGTCCGGCAGGAATCCCATTGCGGTCAAGGCGAACACACACCGCATCGGGATACCGACGCTGTCTCGACCCGCATTTACGGCAACCACCTCCTGATCCAGCAGTGATGCAGGCGGACCGTGCGCGCTGGAATGCTCCTTGGCCAGGCTCAGTCCCTGGGTAGCCAGGTCCAGCACCACCCGCGCAGGTACGTCATCGAGGTGGATGAAGCCGACATCCGGTGGCAGTGCACCCCGCCAGGCCGAGTCCATCCCGAAACCGGGGTTCACGTACCCCTGATCGTCCATCCGCGTCAGCCCGGACAACAGTGCGTCCGCACCCACACACAGATCTGCGGGCCCAACGCGGCCACCGATGACCCTGCTTGCCAATACATCGAAACCCGTTGCCGCCCAAGCGACGATCGTGCCACTCGGACGTTCCCGTAGGCGCACGACTGCCGCCGGGTCCAAGCGCAGCGCCCGCTCGGTGAAGGCCGAAAGATCTTTGCGGTGGGCAGTGCCGTGGAGCCAAATACCGCGTTCGGTGACCGTCATCGTGTCCAGCGTTGGAGATAGCCTCGCTGCTGGTCCGAAAGGCGTTGCAGCCGCTGTTCCTCGATATGGACGGCCGCCAGCTGTGTCTCGGCGATGACCGCGGGCTTTGAGTTCGGCGGCGCTCCGACGGAACGCACCTCATAGCCCACCGTGAAGTCGACCGCCCTGACCCGCTTCGACCACATCGTGACCTGCAACGGCGAATCGACCAGCCTCAGTTGGCTCTTGTAGATGATGTTCACCTCGGCGATCAACAGACCGATCGTCGTGATCTCGGCACCGAAAGGCTCACGGAGAAAGGGGACCCGGGCTTCTTCAAGGATCGTGACCATCGTCGCGTGGTTGATGTGCTGGTACATGTCGATATCCGACCAGCGCACATGCACCGGCGCGGTGAACCCGCGCTGGCTGGTCACGCTGTGCTGCCTATCACCCGGTCGTTCCGGTTCCACTCGTCCTGGTCATACTGCGGATCTGGCGGGCCGCCACCGACAGCGTCGCCAGATCATGCTCACCGCTCTCGTAGAGTTCGGTCAGTGTGCGGCGGGCCCGACCCACGCGGGAGCTGTTCGTCAGCTCCCACTCGACGATCTTTTCCCGGCCAGTCTCGTCGGGCTCACCCACCGCCAGGACGTCGAAACACAGCGCCCGCAGCGACCCGTAGATGTCGTCGCGAATCGCCAGGCGTGCCAATGCGTGCCAGCGGTCATCACGCCCCAGCCGGGATACCGCAGTGAGTAACCCGTCGGTGCCCAGATGTTCCATCAGCGAGAAGTAAGCGTCGGCGACTTCGGCGGGATCGCGGTCGACGATATCGGCGACGTCGATCACGTCGAGCAGACTGAACTGGTACAGGCCGCTCGCCACCATGTAGGCCAGCTCCTGGGGCACCCCCTGCGAGCTGAACTCCGCTGCCTCGTTGGCAACAATCGCCTCGTCGTCGCCGCGTAGCCATTCAGACATCCGCGGGGTGAGGGCGGCAACCTTATGGGCGAATCGGTTGATCTCGGCGCCCACCGCCAGGGGCTGTGGCCGGTAGTTGAGCAACCAGCGCGCCGCACGATCGATGAGCCGTCGCAGGTCGAGGGTCATTTGGTCAGTCGCCGCCACCGAGACCCCCGCTGCCCCGGCGGCACGGATCTCGCGCCACACCCGTCCGAATCCGAAGATCGCATCGGCTGCGGCGAAGCTGCGGACAGCGTCGATCGGTGCCACCCCGACATCCTCGGCGACCCGATAGGCATACGAGATACCTGCGGTATCGACCAGATCGTTGACCAGCATGGTGGCGACAATCTCTCGACGCAGCTGGTGCGACCGGATCTCGGGACTGAACCGCTCGCGCAGCGTGGAGGGGAAGTAGGCAGGCAACCGGGCGGCGAACGCCTCCTGGTCGGGCAGATCGCCGGCCAGCAGGTCGGCCTTGAGCGCCAGCTTGACGTGCGCCATCAGAGTCGCCAGCTCCGGTGATGTCAGACCGATACCGGCCTCGGTGCGACGGATGATCTCCTTCTCCGACGGCAATGCCTCCAGTTCTCGGTTGAGCCCGCGTTCCTCGACGAAGTCTTTGATCATCCGGGCATGCACCGATAGCACGCTGGCGGCGTTGGCGCGGCTGGTGCCCATCAGGTCGTTCTGACTCTCGTTGTCAGCGAGCACCAGTCGGCCGACCTCATCGGTCATCGACAGCAGCAGCGCGGAGCGCGCGCCTGGCTCCACTTTGCCCGCCGTGACCAGGGAGTCGATCAGGATCTTGATGTTGACCTCGTGATCGGAGCAATCCACTCCGGCCGAGTTATCCATAGCGTCGGTGTTGACGCGCCCGCCGACCAGATCGAACTCGATACGCCCCAGCGATGTCACGCCCAAGTTGCCGCCCTCACCGATCACCTTGGCGCGCAACTGGTTTCCATTTACCCGGACCGCGTCGTTGGCCCGGTCCCCGACATCGATATCCGACTCGGACTCAGCCTTGACATAGGTGCCGATGCCACCATTGAAAAGCAGGTCGGCCGGGGCTTTGAGGATCGCCCTCATCAGAGCCGGCGGGGTCAGGTCGCGGACTTCGTCCTCGATGCCGAGCGCGGCGCGGGCCTGCGAGCTGATCGGGATGGATTTCTGTTCGCGGCTGTAGACCCCACCCCCGGCGCTGATCAGCGAGGCGTCGTAGTCCTCCCAGCTGGAACGCGGCAGTTCGAACAGTCGCTTGCGCTCCTGCCACGACGTCGCAGCGTTGGGGTTCGGATCGATAAAGATATGCCGGTGGTCGAACGCCGCCAACAAGCGGATGTGCTCAGAGAGCAACATTCCGTTGCCGAACACGTCGCCGCTCATGTCGCCGACACCGACGACAGTGAATTCCTCGGACTGGGTGTCCACGCCCATCTCCTGGAAGTGCCGCTTCACCGACTCCCACGAACCTTTGGCGGTGATGCCCATCGCCTTGTGGTCATATCCGACAGACCCGCCCGAGGCGAACGCATCGCCCAGCCAGAAGCCGTAGGACTTGGCGACATCATTGGCGATATCGGAGAAAGTCGCGGTCCCTTTGTCCGCCGCGACGACGAGATAGGCATCGTCGCCGTCGCGTCGAATCACCTCTGAGGGCGTGACGACAACGCCGCTAACCTTGTCCACGTTGTCAGTGATGTCGAGCAGGCCCGCGATAAACAGCCGGTAGCAGGCCACGCCCTCTTCGCGCGTTGCGTCGCGGTCGGCTGCAGCGTCACCGGTCGGTGCCGGCGGCCTCTTGACCACGAATCCGCCCTTGGCGCCCACTGGGACGATGACGGCGTTCTTGACCGCCTGGGCCTTGACCAGGCCCAGAATTTCAGTGCGGAAGTCCTCGCGCCGATCCGACCAGCGAAGTCCACCGCGGGCGACGAAACCGAACCTCAAGTGCACACCCTCGACCCGCGGGGAATAGACGAAGATCTCGAACATGGGGCGCGGCAGCGGCAGATCGTCGATCAGCCGGGGATTGAGCTTGAAGGACAACACGTTCTGCGCGCGGGCAGAGTCGGGGCGGACAACGAAATAGTTCGTGCGCAGCGTGGCCTGAATCATCGATGCGAACGCGCGCAGCACGCGGTCGGTGTCGAGACTGACCAGCGCGTCGATGTCGGCCGAGACGGCTGCCGCCGCTGCCCGCGCATCGTCGTTCGCAGCGCCCTCAACCTGGCCGGCGGGGCGGAACAGCGCTTCGAACAGTTCGACCAACGAGCGGGCGGTACCCGGGTTGTCGTTGAGCAAGTCCCCGATATGGGATTTACTGTAGGGAAATCCGGCCTGCCGCAGGTACTTGGCGTAGGCGCGCAGGACAGCAACCTGCTGCCAGGTCAGCCCGGCCCTCAACACGAGTTCGTTGAAGCGGTCGATCTCGGCAGAACCGTGCCAGATCGCGGCGACGGTGTCGGCGAAGCGTTTCGCGGTCGCCTCCCGCTGCGGACCCGGCGGCGCCTCAGGGATCCCGCGGTGCCGCGAGATGTTGAACTGGTAGATCGACACCTGCAGCCCGTCCCGGCGGGTCACGGTGAACGGTCGCTCCTCAAGCACCACAATACCCATGGACTGCAGCATCGGAAGCAGCTGACTCAGCGACGCCGACCGTCCGCCCAGATACCAGACCAGGTTCGAGACGCCGTCGTCATCGCTGTCGTCGAGCACCAGCTTGACGGAATCGTCCTCCAACTCTTCGATGATCGCGATGTCATCGAGGGCGTGCAGCGGCGTCATCGCCTGCTTGTAAATCTCGGAGAAAGAGTTCGCATAGTGCTCGGCAGTAGCGTGGTCGATCGAACCGTCCGTGACCGCGCCCGGCAGCCGGTCACCCCATGTTCGAGCAGCCGCGCCCGGCAGCCGGTCGCCCCGGGTACGGGCAGCCTCGGTGAGCAGCCGATCGCCCCAGGTCCGAGCAGCCTCGGTGAGCAGACCCTGAATACGGGACTGGTTGGATTCTGATACATCGATATCCTGCAACCTGGCGTCTTCAGGCAAAAGGACGGTGAAATATACTACCGCCCAGGGTGATTCACTGACCCGGGCGGAGTAGTCGATGCTGACACCACCGAGCTCGCGGACCAGGATCTCCTGTATCCCCAGCCGTACGACGGTGGTGTAGCGGTCGCGCGGCAGGTACACCAGGCACGACACGAAATGCGCGAGCCGGTCGGCCCGCATGAACAACAAGGTCCGGCGGCGCGACCCCAATTCGACGACCGCCATCGCCCGGTCGAGCAGGTCCTCGGCGCTCAGCGCGAACAGTTCGGGCCGCGGAATGCTCTGAATGATGTCGAGCAGCAGCTGCCCGGGGTGGCTCGGGTCTCGGTCGGCCATCGCCAGCGCGTCGCCGACGCGGCCGGCGATCAGCGGGATCTCGAGCACGTTGGCATTCATCGCAGCGACGGTGAACAGGCCGACGAACCGGTGCTCCACCGCCGCGGAATCATCGCGCTCTGTGGTTTTCTCGCGTACCACCACGATCTGCGGGTACGCGCCGTACCGGAGAAAACTGGGAATCGTGGCCTGCGCCAACGCCAGGAGCTCATCCTTGTGGGTCAACGGCGGCAGCACGTCCTGGCGCAGCCGCAACACTCCGAGGCGACTGGCCCCATCGACAGTCGCCTCGCCGTCGCCGACGGTGCAACGCTGGTAGCCCAGTAGGACGAAGTGCCCGTCGGTCAGCCAACGCAACACCGCTGCGACGGCCTTACGGTCCGGACTGGGAAAGCGCTGCTCGGTGTTCTGCCCGGTGTCACCATCGAGTTCGGCGGCCAGGCCGCGCAGCGTTTCCGCCATGACGATCGAATCGAGCACCACCTGGCGGGCGTCGGCCAGCACCCGCGGCAACAGATCCTTGGCCTTTGCGAGCGCATGCCGATCCACTGAGTTCGACAACTGGATGTGCACCCAGGTCTCGTCGATACCGTCATCGAAGGTCGCGTCCGATGTCGGCGCGACCTCCAGGAGCTCACCGGCCGCCCCGCGCCGCACTCGGAACGCCGGGTTCATGATCGCCGTGTAGGCAACCCCGATGCGGTGCAGCAGCACGGTGACCGAATCCATCAGCATCGTGGCGTTGTCGGTGACGATCTGCAACGCTGGACCGAAACCACCTGGTTCGTCCGCGCCGTACACGGCGATGCCGGTCGTTCCGGGAGATCGCTGCCGGCCCAACTGGTACTGCGCCCCGACCAGCGCGGGGAGGGCTAGATTGCCGTTCTCTGGGCTCGGCATCGGACCGGTGACTGCAGCCTCCACGCCAGTGGCGCCGCCATGGGGCCCCCGGTAGGTCTCCAGATACGCGGGGAACAGTCGGTCGATACCCTCAGCGGCCACATCGCGCTCGGCTTGGTCCCCGTCGGCACCCGGATTCAACGACATTCGCCGCTCCTGACTCGCGTGCGAACCGGCCACCGTTGGCTGTCATCCACGCCGGAAAAGGCGCCGGTGACATGGTCCGCACGACGAGACTAGCCCCGTGTGAGCTTCCTGTGGGTCACCCTGTGCGGACGGGCCGCCTCAGCACCGAGCCGCTCAACTTTATTCTCTTCATAACCGCCGAAATTACCCTCGAACCAGAACCAGTTGGCGTCATTGTCGTCCTCACTGCCGCCGGTGCCGCCCTCCCACGCCAGGATGTGCGTGCAGATGCGATCGAGGAACCACCGGTCGTGGGAGATCACCACAGCGCAGCCGGGGAAATTCTCCAGCGCATTCTCCAGCGAGCTCAGCGTTTCGACATCCAGATCGTTGGTCGGCTCATCGAGCAGGATCAGGTTGCCACCCTCCTTGAGCGTCAGCGCCAGATTCAGCCGATTGCGCTCGCCGCCGGACAACACGCCAGCAGGTTTCTGCTGGTCGGGGCCCTTAAACCCGAAAGCCGACACATAGGCCCGCGACGGCACCTCGTTCTGTCCGACCTCGATGTAGTCCAACCCGTCGGAGACCACCTGCCAGACGTTCTTCTTCGGGTCGATTCCGCCGCGGTTCTGGTCGACGTAGCTCAACTTGACCGTCTCACCGACCTTGACGGTGCCACTATCAGCCTGCTCGAGACCCACAATGGTTTTAAACAATGTGGTCTTGCCGACGCCGTTAGGTCCAATGACCCCGACGATGCCGTTGCGCGGCAGCGTGAACGACAGGTCCTTGATCAGTTGCCTGCCATCGAAACCCTTGTCCAGGTTCGCGACGTCGACAACGATGTTGCCCAACCGCGGCCCGGTCGGGATCTGGATCTCCTCGAAGTCGAGCTTGCGGGTCTTCTCGGCCTCGGCTGCCATCTCCTCGTACCGTCCCAGGCGCGCCTTGCTCTTGGCCTGTCGGGCCTTGGCGCCCGACCGGACCCATGCGAGTTCCTCCTGCAGCCGCTTCTGCAGCTTGACGTCCTTGCGGCCCTGGACGGCGACGCGTTCGGCCTTCTTCTCCAAATAGGTCGAGTAGTTGCCCTCGTAGGGGTATGCCCGACCGCGGTCGAGCTCGAGGATCCACTCGGCGACGTTGTCCAGGAAGTACCGGTCGTGGGTGACGGCCAGGATGGCGCCCTTGTACTCGGCGAGGTGCTGTTCGAGCCACAGCACGCTCTCGGCGTCGAGGTGGTTGGTCGGCTCGTCGAGTAACAGGAGATCGGGCTTGGACAGCAGCAGCTTGCACAGCGCCACGCGGCGCCGCTCACCACCGGACAGCTGGGTCACCGGATCTTCGGGCGGCGGGCAGCGCAACGCGTCCATTGCCTGCTCGAGCTGGGAGTCGATGTCCCACGCGTCGGCGGCGTCCAACTCCTCCTGGAGCGTGCCCATCTCCTCCATCAGCTCGTCGGTGTAATCGGTCGCCATCAGTTCGGCGACCTCGTTGTACCGGTTGAGTTTGCCCTTGATCGCGACGCCGTCCTCGACGTTCTCGCGAACGGTTTTGGTCTCGTCGAGCTGAGGCTCCTGTTGCAGGATGCCCACGCTCGCGCCGGGCGCCAGGAACGCGTCCCCGTTGTTGGGCTGGTCCAATCCGGCCATGATCCGCAAGACGCTCGACTTACCGGCCCCGTTGGGGCCGACGACGCCGATCTTCGCGCCCGGAAGAAAGTTCAGGGTGACGTCGTCAAGGATGACCTTGTCGCCGTGCGCCTTGCGGACCTTCCGCATCGTGTAGATGAATTCGGCCATTGCCGTGGTGTCGCCTCTCTCGATCTTCGCGATCTCTTTGCCGATCCTGCGATGGTCGGGCCCCATACTAGGCGTGGCTGCGCCAGCGGTGCCCGCCGCTACGCGGACAGCGGCGGGCGCTACGCGGTCAGCGGCAGGCGCTACGCGGTCAGCGGCAGGCCCTCCACTTCGAGCTCAGGGTTTGCGAGCTCAGAGTCGTCGTCAGCCGTATCTTCGGCGGCGATCTCGGTGTGGGGGTCGGAGTCAGCGCTGCCGACCTCGGCCTCGGTCGCGGTGCTGTCAGGATGTCTGCGCTTGTCGATGCGGACGATGCACCGGGCCAGGTCCGGCCCCACGGAGGTGGCACGTATCTCCAGCGAGGAACGGCGGTTGCCGTCCCGGTCGTCGTATTCACTGGTGTACACGTTGCCCACGACGATGACCGCGTCACCCTTGCCCAGCCCTGCTCCGACGCCCGTGACCAGGCGCCCCCAGCAGTTCACTGTGGCGAAAAGCGAGTTGCCTGCCTCCCAGTTGCCGTCGGGCGTGCGCCGGCGCGAGTTGCTGGCCACCCGGAATTTGAAGAGCTCCTGATCCCCGACCCAGCGGCGCTCGGGATTGGTGACGATGGTGCCTACGACGGTGATGGGTGTCTCGAACATGAATTCGTTCCTTCCTGTTTCTTCGTCAGCGGACCAGGCACTGCGCCTGATCTGTCGGTGACACAGCCATTAACCGCCCTGTCGCCGACATCCCAACCCAGGAGTCGCCCCCGAAAGCGCCTCCTGTGGATGAGTTGCGCATTGGGGATAGCCATTGGGATAACGCCCCAGGGATAACGCCCCAGGGATAACGCAGCGTTAGCCGCTTCGGCGCGATTCGCGCAAGGCCAGTTCAGCCAGCATCCTGTTGTAGGCCGCCAAATCCGCGCCGTCGTCGCGGTCGGCGGCTCGATCCAGTCGCTTGGCGGTGCGCTGGTCGGAGCGGCGCCACTGGATAAACAGCGCTATCAGCACCACGACCAGCGGGACTTCACCCGCAGCCCAGGCGATCGCACCCCCGAGGCGTTGATCGCCGAGAAGGTCGGTGTGCCATGGCAGTTGTAGCGACCGATAGAAGCTCTCGCCCATCACCGTCGGAGTTCCCATCAGAACTACGCCGAAGAACGCGTGCAGGGGCAACGATGCGAACACCACCGCCAGCTTGCCGATGGGCGGTATCGGTCGCGGTGTCGGGTCCACCCCGATGACGACCCAATAGAAAAGGTAGCCGCTGAGCAGGAAGTGCAGATTCATCGCGACGTGGGCGCCGTGGCTGCCCACGGTGGCGTCGAAGATGCCGCCGAAGTACAGGCCGTAGAAGCCGACGACGAATAGCGCGGTCGCGACGAACGGGTTGGTCAGCACCAGAGAAACCCGGGAATGCAGGGCGGCGAGCAGCCACTCGCGGGGTCCCGGCGGCGCGTTGCGTCCGGCCGCGGGTAAGGCCCGCAATGCCAGCGTGACCGGTCCACCGAGGACCAGCAGGATGGGTACCAGCATCGACAGCAGCATGTGGGCGATCATGTGCATGCTGAACATCGCCGGCATGTAGCGGCCGATGCCCGATGACGTCGTCACCAGCAGCAACAAACATCCGAGAAGCCACGCCACGACCCTGCCGACGGGCCAGGCGTCACCGCGGCGCCGCAGGCGGTACACGGCGGCCAGATACACCATCGCGAACACCAGGGCCGCAGTGCCGAACAGCAGATCGAAGCGCCAGTCGAACAGCACCCTGCCCAGCGTGGGCGGGCCAGACAGGTCATACCCGATCTCGACCGCGGGAATCGACGGATTGAGGTCTCGCGGAGGCGGGGGCGGTGTGCGGCCGAGAGCGACGGCCACCCCGAATGTCAGCCCGAAGATGACCGCCTCGACAAGCGCCAGGCGGATCAGCGGGCCGCGGGCGCCGGCGTCGTCCTGCAGTGCGGCGACTCCGCTGCGACGTTGTCGCCACCCGAGGTAGCCGAGCGCGCCCAGCGCCGCCACCTTGGCAAGAATCAACCAGCCGTATTGGGTCTTTACCAGGTCTTCGGGCCGAATTCGCACCAGCGCGTTGATCACCCCGCTGAGCGCCATCGCCGCGAAGCACCACAGCGCCACAGCCGAGAAACGCCGCGCCGCCAGGCTTGCGTGTTCCCCACCGCGGAGCGCGTGGACCAGCAATGCCAGCAGGCCACCGGCCCACAGTGCGCCGGCGATGAGATGGACGAACAGACTGTTCGTGGCGGTGTCGTGCGACCCTCCCGACGAGGAGTGCCCGGTCAGCGCCAGCGGCACCAGCGTCACCAACGACCCCATGAACAGCACCGGCGTCCACGACCATCGCAGCACCGGCACGCTCACCACGGTCACGGCGAGCGCGAACAGTGCTGTCCAGCGCCATGCGCTTGCCACGTCGATGAGGCCGGCCACCGACCAGATGTCCGCCGGGCCCAGCTGCGCCAGCGGCTGACCACTGACATCGGACACCGTCAGTGCCACCATCAACACCGCGCAGACCGCCCATATCGCGGAGGCCGCGGTGCCCGTGCGCAGCGCCCGGTACCCGGCGGCATCGAGCACCCCACTGGTCTGCGGGGGCACCATGAAGGCCGCGAACAGGAACGAACCGGTTGCCGTCACCGCAGCGATCTCACCGGCCGCCTTCACGAACGGCAGCCCGTAATTGGTCACCGGACCGGGATCGGGCAGGCCCGTGGCGGTCAGCGCATCCGCCAAGGCCAGCGCGGCCAGCGCTGCTGCGGTCACCCCGGCCAGCAGCGCCACCCCGTACAGCACCGACCACACCGCCACCCGGCGCGCGCCGGAGGTGTCGGGGCGGCCTGACGAAGTCATCCGCCTAGGGTAGGGCCTCGCCGGACTGGCCCGACTGGACAGGCTCACCACGCCTTTCCTGGCGGCTCCGCTCGCGGTCAAAGAACTGCTCGCGCGAGTAACCTTCGGCCTTCTCCATATCGGTCAGGATGCCCTGGAGCTCATCGCGGAAGGCGATCCGTCGGTCAGTCAGGTCGGCGCCGGGTCCGAGAAGCTTCTGATCGACGGCGACCTGTCGAGCCGTCGTGAACAGCAACGCCGACGCCGACTCAGTGCTGCGGACCACACCCTGTGCCACGAATTGCTGCCCCAGACCCAGCGCCTTGGCCGTCAGATCCTTCTCGGAGATGTCGACCGGCGCGTCGATCAAGACGTCGGCGACTATCCGATAAGCCTCGAAGAACGGGCGCAGCAGCGGCCCGGCGATCGCCGGACGTTTGGCCCGCAACAGAGCCGCGAGCCGGTCGCCACCGGCAATGACGTCTTCCTCCCAATTCTCATGCCACGACATCTCCTGGGTGACGTGATCTCGGAAACTCGCGGAGTCGGCGAAGTAGAAATCGAATTTCAACAGATCGCGAAGCCGCATGACCTGCGACCAAAAGACTTCCAAGCGGTCGGATTCCGCCCGGTCGGCGTGGGCGAGTGCGAGTTCCATCAGCGACGTCTCCAGGAAAGCGTCGATCACCGAATTGCGGTAGAACGCGGCCTCGTACTCATCCTGCGGTGCGATGTACCAGACAGGTTCCCGGCCACCGTCGATCCGGGTCACCGGATGTCCGTTGGAGAGCGCGTCGACCGCGGCCTTGACCCCGTCGAGGGTGCGCAGCCTCAGCGCGCTGTTGGTCATCGGGGTCTGCTTTCGCTCGAGATAGTCCAGCGAATCCTGCAGGGTGTGGTGCAGCTGGTCGAGAGTCAGCGCGACGCCGCGGGTGCTGAGCAACAGCGACGACACCAGCGCCGTCGCGTTCACCGGGGTGACCTGGAGGATTCGCCAGGCAACCTCGAACGCCATCTTCTGCAGCGCAAGGCGTTTGGCGCCCTCGTCGTCGACCATCGTGCCGTGCGGCTCGCCCAGATACTCGCGCATCGAGACCGCCTCCGGGAACCGCACATAAATCTTGCCGTAATTGCGTTCACCCTGCGCCTTGATGAAGTTATACATCCACGACAGACCCTCGGGTGTCTTCTCCCCGCCCCGTGCGTAGGCCGCGTACTCAGCGGTTTCGTGCAGCTGGTCGAAGCTGATCGACACCGGCTGCAGCAGAATGTCGTCACTACGACCGTCAAGATATGCGTCGGCCACGTAGGCGAGCAGACCGAGCTTGGGGGGCAACATCTTTCCGGTCCTCGACCGGGTGCCCTCGATCGACCAACTGAGGTTGAACCGCTTCTCCACGATGTAGCCGACGAACTGGCGCAACACATACTTGTAGAGCGGATCGTCGAGTTTGCGACGGATGAAGATGACGCCGGACCGTCGCATGAGCGGACCCATCGCACCGAACGACAGATTGATGCCCGCAAAGGTGTGCACAGGTGGGAGCCGATTCTCCTGCATCGCCACCGGCACGATCACGCCGTCGAGATAGGACCGGTGCGAGAACAGCAGCACCGCGGGGTGAGCTTCGAGCGCGTGCCGCATCGATTCGACCTCGAGACGGTCGTAGTCGATGTTGGGATCGAATCCCCTGCTGAAGATCGCGCGGCCCACGGTCGGAATCAGATCGACGGAGAAACGGCTCCATCCGGTGCCGAGTTCGTCGAGCATCACGCCCGCCTTGTCCATGGTCGCACCGGGAATCTGCTCCAGCCCTTCGCGGAATCGCGTGGAGGCCAGCATCTCGGGTTTGACCAGGCGGGGCGATTTGTACTCGGGCCCGAGTAATCGAAGTTCGACGCGCTCGATGGCCAGAATCGCCCGGCGGATCACGAATCGTGCGAATTGCCTAGGGTTTTCGGCGACGGTGGTGTCGCTCCACTGCTCGCGCAGCTCGGATACCTTGGCGGGCTCGCCTGCAACGACGCGGGCGCGCCCCGGATTGTGCTTGAGGATGCGGCGTTGCAGCAGCTGCGGCGGGCAGTAGGTGTCGCGACCCGACAGCAGGGACACCACCTTGGATCGGGTGGGCAGGCCGCCCGGAACCCAGAACACGCGGACCGGGACCACTGACCGGTTTTCGTCGGCTCCGAGTAGATCGACCAGCGCGGACAATACCGCCTGCGGCGGATCATCGTCGGCGGGTAACTCGAGCACTTCGATGTTCGCGCCGGGATGCTCGCGGCGCTGGAGATGCAGCCAGTCGTTGAACAGTTCCCTCTCGGCCGGCGAGGACACCGACGCGAGAATGAGAGTGTCACCAGTGGCGGTGAAGGCCGCCATGTCGTCCATACGAGCCTTCATGGCCGCCCTTTCGCACCCGTGCGCTTGGTGGCCGCCGTCTTGCTGGCCGTTGTTTTGCTGGCTGCGGTCTCGCTGACCGCCTTCTTGGCCGGCGCCTTCTTGGCCGGCGCCTTCTTGGCCGGCGCCTTCTTGGCCGGCGCCTTCTTGGCGCGCGCCTTGGCACGCTTGTAGAGGCCAGGGGTGGGCAGCTCATCGTGGGGCCAGTCCCTGAGCGTCTCCAGATAGAGCTCGCGTACCTCGGCGATGCGTTCCGTCAAGTTGTCATGGGTCCAGTCGTCGATCGGAATCGGCGGAAAGACAGCGACATCGACAGTGCCGGCGTTGAACGTGCTCGAGTCGCGCGCGGCGACCACTTCGGCGTTGCGGATCACGATCGGCACGATCGGAATGCCAGCCGACATGGCAATCCGAAACGGTCCTTTCTTGAACGGGCCGACCTCAGTGGTATCCAGCCGGGTGCCCTCAGGTGCGATGAGGATTGACAGACCTTTGCGTGCGAGGTCCTCGACCTTCTTCAGGCTTTCGACCGCCTTGGCCGGGTCGTCACGTTCGATGAATACGGCATCCATGATCTTGCCCATGGTGCCGACAATGGGATCGCTCTCGAGCTCCTTCTTACCTACCGAGGTGAAGTTATCGCTGATCAACCTTCCGGCGATCATCGGATCCGCCTGGTTTCGGTGGTTGAAGATGAACACCGCGGGCCGCTGCGCGGTCAGGTTCTCCTTGCCGAGAACGTGCAGGTTGATGCCGATGGTGTTCAGCAGGGTTCGCCCGAACATCGAGGTGAAGAAGTTGACGCCGGTGCGTTTGTTGCGGGTCAGCAGACCGACACCGACAGCTCCGGCGGCGATCGGCATCATCGTCGCGATTCCCGCGGCGGTGCGTAGCTGCGAGAGCGGGCTGCTGCCGCTGCGGCTGCTGAATCGCAGCACCGGCCATCCACGCTTTGCTGCGACGGCCGCCATCTTGCCTGCCGGGTTCGTCGGGCGCGGGTTGCCGACGAGGTACATCAGCGCGACGTCCTCATCACCGTCGGCGTAGAAGTAGCTGTTCGACAGGTCGACATCGTTGGCACCGGCGAACCCTTGAACTGCCCGCGCCTTGCCCGGCCCCCAGATGATCGGCCGCTGGACCTCACCGGTGATCAGCCCGTCGTCGTCGGTCTCGAACTTGTTACTCAGCACGTTCTGGATACCGAGGAACCGCGCAACCGGATCAACCTGCACCGTCAGCGCAGACGAGCTGAGCACGACGGTGTGGCCGCGGGCCATGTGCGCCCGGACCAGCTCACGCATTTCTGGATAGATCCGACTGACGATCTTCTGCAAGAACAGCCGCTCGGCCAGTTCGTCGACATCGGCGACCGAGTTGCCGCGCAGCATGCGCGCGCCCTTGCCGATGAGGTCCTCGAACTCAGAGCGACCCAACTGATGGTTGAGACCGGCCTGCACCATGCCGATGAACTCGCCGACCGACATCTGGCCGCGCCGTATCCGGTCCTGCGTCATCACCACACCGGTGAAGCCGGCGACGAGCGTGCCGTCGAGGTCGAAGAACGCGCCGACCTCAGGGCCGCGCGGGCTGGCTTCCACTTCTGCGACCGAACCCGGCAGGCGTATCTGACCCGATGTCCCTGATGTCATGGCGTGGCACTTCCGTTACGTGAGAAGGGACTGGATTCCCCTGCTGATGTCGCTGGTTGGGCGGTGAACGTCGCCGGTGAGGCCCGGCCGTCACCGCCGAGCGCGAGCACTTCGTCGAAGCCCTCCAGCAGGCAGCTCGCGAGCAGGTCCGGGTCGGTGATCGATGCCCTGTCGTAGCGCAGGCTGACCGTGCAGTAACCGGACCGCGATACCAGTACGACCATCATCGCCACACCGGGCAGTGGCCCGAGGCCGTACTGCCGAAGCACTTTCGCGCCTGCGATGTAGGTGTCGCCGGCATAGACGGGAACATTGCTGGCCTGCACATCGGAGTTCACGATCGAACCGGCCATGGACTCCAGCACCGTGTCTGGCAGCAAGCTGACGACGGGGGCAATCGCTCCGACCATGTCGAGGGCTCGCTCGTCCCGCTTTCGCATCATCTGGGATCTGATGTTCTTGATGCGGACCTCGGGATCTGACAGGCTGATCGGCGCCGCGAGGGTGACACCGGCGAACCTGTTGCCGCCGGCCGGATCTGAGTCCGAACGCAGGTTCACCGGGACGGCCATCGGCAGGCTCTCGATGGGGATTCCCTTCGCCTGATGATAGAGGCGCAGCGTCCCGCACAACCCGGCAAGATAGGCGTCGTTGATCGAACCGCCGGCAGCCTTGGCGGCGCGGTGCAGATCTCCGAACTCGATGTCGATGGCTTCGCTGCGCGACGACAGGCTACGGCGTCGCAGCAACGGCGACGGGTCGGCGACCGGTCCGATCACCCGTGCGCCCGACATCGCGTAGTCCACGACACTGCCGAGTCGAGACACCGGAGCCCGAACCGCGTGTCCCACCGCCTGCACAGCGCCGAACAGGGCATCGCGCATCCCGCCAGCAACGGTGCCCGGCAGCCTATTGATCCCTCGTCGCATCAGATCGTTGGGTGACAGATCGGACGGGATGGGAAGTGGTGCGGTGTCCTGGGCAGGCGGATCACGCTCAAGATCGTAGAGGTTGGCGAACATCTCGACCCCGCCGACGCCGTCGGTGACCGCATGGCTGAGGTGCACCATCAGTGCCGCCCGCCCGTTAGCGACCCCCTCGATGAGGGTGGCCGTCCACAGCGGACGGGAAATGTCGAGCGGCGACTGCGCGGCGACCTCGGCGAGATCCATCACCTGGCGCAGGGTGCCCGGTTCCGGGACGCGTACCCGCCGAAGGTGGAAGTCGAGGTTGAAGTCGGGGTCCACGACCCACCGCGGCGCAGTAGTGGGCAGCGTCGGCGTCACGACCTTCTGTCGAAGCCGCAACACCTTGCGTGAGGCATTCTCGAAGCGGCTGCGAAGAAGATCCCAGTCCGGCGTGGTGTCGAGAAGTTCCAGCGTCATGATGCCCGAGCGGGTGCGCGGATTGGCTTCACCACGATGCAGGAGCTGGTCAAGCGCGCTGAGTTCTTCCGGAAGTCCGGCCGCATCCAAATCCGGCGGGTTGCTCATGGCTCTACGCTAGTCGGCGACGCTGAGAGGTGGAGCGGCTTTGTTGGCAGTGCAGCAGCGATCACCGCCGTTTCGCGAGATACACTTCCCCTTATTGCCTCCGTAGCTCAGTCGGATAGAGCGAGGGCCTTCTAATCCCTAGGTCGCAGGTTCGATTCCTGCCGGGGGCACCATCTGACCAGTAGATATGCAACTCCGTGCAAGTTATGTGCAACTAGGTTTCTCCAGCTCGGCACCAACCGAATGGGGAGCCACCATGAACACCGCCGATACCCGACCGACGCCCACCACCGCCACCGGTTTGACGTTCTCCGTCACCGCTGCCCGCCTGGGTGTCGACGTGCAAACCGTGCGCAGGTGGGTGCGCAACGGGCAGGCCCCGGTCGCCGTCACCGGCTACAAGCAGCGCATCCCAGCATCCTGGGTGCAACGGCAGCCCGACTACCTTCAGCACGCCTAATGTCACAACCCACACCAACAACCGACCGGGGGAACAAACCGTGAGCACATCGCGCGAAACAGGAAGCCGTCGCCTGGGCCCCGATGATCTGCGGCGAGCGGTCGAGAGCGGGGTGATCAGCGCCGAACAGCGAGATGCGCTCTGGCAGCTTCTCGACGCCGAGGTAGCGCCGGATTTGCGGCCGCGTTTCGATCTTGCCCATCTGCTTTGGTATACCGGCGCGCTGATCGTTATCGGCGCGATGGGGCTTTTTTCGTCCCTTGCCTTCTCGGAATGGGGAGGCGGCGCCTTAGCGATCACCGCGATCGTCTATGCGGCCTTGTTCGTGGCCCTCGCCATCCTGCTCTGGGGCCGTGGTCTCAACATCCCGGGCGGGTTGTGTCTGGTCGTCGCAGTGACCATGGCGCCGCTCCTGGTTTTCGGCCTGCAAAATGCGTTCGGCTGGTGGAGCCATGGCGATCCGGGCGGCTACCAGAATTTTTACGGTTGGATCAAGGCCAGCTGGTTGCCCATGGAGATCGCCACCATCGTGGCTGGCCTCGTGGCCTTCAGGTTTTGCCGTTTTCCCTTTCTCATCGCGCCGATTGCCGTCGCCTTGTGGTTCCTGTCGATGGATCTTGTGCCTTGGATCTTCGGTGAGAATTGGAAC
>ERZ888423.682-NODE-682-length-33914-cov-15.645205_pt1 | contig 33914 bp, 36 predicted proteins | sample MGYA00520523_ERZ888423 | MGnify/ENA primary metagenome ERZ888423 (study PRJEB32303, sample SAMEA104408611) | aquatic metagenome | biome: Brackish water; feature: Pelagic; material: water | place: Baltic Sea | collected 2014-06-08T10:24:00 | depth 30,27 m ...
GATGTCCCAACTCCAGCTGAAACATGAAGTGGCATTTTGGAATTTCCAAATTCTGAATAACCTTTAGCTTGGCTATTGGGCAAGTCACAATTAGTTACTAGCGCACCAAAAAATGGCAGACAAACTTGCCCGCCATGAGTGTGTCCAGCAAGAACTAAGTCGGCATTATCCGTTTCAAAGCTTTCTAAAACTCGCCGATACGGTGCATGTGTGATGCCAAGTGCGAATGAGTCATTGGCAAACGCGCCGGCAACAGCTGCATAGTTATCTTTCATGATGTGTGGATCGTCAGTACCACGAGCATGAATTTTCACACCATTAATCGTGACAACACTTTGTTTATTATTTAGATCTAACCAACCAGCATCAGTTAGTTGTTCTATTAATTCACTTGTTGGTAGTGCTTCACCACCTGCATTTATAGCTCGGTACTTATTAAAATACTGAAGTGGATTTTTTAAAGTTGGTGCAAAATAGTCATTGCTTCCTAATACAAACGCTCCAGGAATGTCCATAAGTTCGTCCATGGCCTCAACGACCGCTGGTACTGCAAGGGTGTGTGCCAAAAAATCACCGGTTCCAACTACAAAATCGGGTTCAAGTTTTGCAAGTGACTTCACCCAATTTATTTTTCGCGTTTGAGCGGGCGTGATGTGTAAGTCGGAAATATGCAGAACTCGAATCGACTCGCTACCAACTGGCAACACAGCCAGATCGATCCTTCGAGTCGTAAAGGCTTGGGCCTCAACCAACCCATATGCAAGAGTTCCTACCCCGCTAACACCAATTGTGAGCGCCGAATTCGCCAAAAACCCCATGTTGGTAAGCATTACATGGAAAGGACATTTCACATGTGCACAAAATGCCCATAGGCTTAGATTCTCCACATCTTCCCTAGGAGGCTTGCCATGTCTGATGATGTTTCATTCAATGCTGCCCGCTCCCGAGATTTGGACCCCTTAACCTCTCCGGACTGGAAACTTGCCGACAAAGTTGATTCGGCGCGTGTATCAGATGTTGAAGAAATTATGTTGTCCAAAGAAGACACCATGATTCGGCGACGACCACTACCTCCACCAGATGCAGATGAAATTATCCGTGGTGAGTACACGGGTTGGGTTCCGTTAATTAAGCCGGGAGAAACGTTAGCCGATGCTAAGGCACGAGAAGAAAAGCTGGCTCTATATTTAAATCCAGTAAAGCAAGACACAAACTACATGAGTGAATTCTCAGCGCCAGTTGATTTCGCTTCAGAATCTGTTTCCCAAATAGGAAAACCAATTGTCGATTTTGTACCAGCAAATTTTCCAAATGCAATAGTTGCTGACCCAGAATCAGTTCTATCGCCCACCGAAGCGCTAGAAGAAGCTCGTCGCCGAATTGCCCAAATGCGGTCAAGTTTGCAAACAAACATTAATCGTGCGCCCCAAAATTTCGCTGTCCCTATTTTCACTGAGCAAATTGAAGAAGTTGAGTTGAAAGAAGTTTCGGATTTACCAGCTGATGAACCACAGATTTCCTCGCAAACTTTTGAATCATTATTCGAAACGACTCCAACTTCGGAGCGGGACTGGCCACAAGAGCCCGAGCCAGCACAAATTCAAGTTCACGAAGAGTCTCAGGTTTATACCCAAACAACCCAGCAAGCGTCCCCAACAGTAATAATCGATGAAGCAGCTGACAAAACGCAATCCCTAGAACTTGTCATAATGCGTGATGAAATTAAGAATCTCCGTGATCGATTAGATACCTCCGATAAGTTAATTGAAAATTTAATGGTTCGGTTGGCGGATATAGCTGAGTTAGCAATTAAGCACAGAGATTAGCGGTCTGCGTCGCCTGATAAAAATGGCATGCTCGCGATGATTGCATCAAAATCACAACGCTTTGAATTCTGCAAAACTGTAGGTAGCGCCAAAACTGTGTGCAAACTCGCAGGGCGTAACTTCAGGCGATATGGCAATTTGTCATTTCTGGAAACCAAAAACCAAGATGCGATTCCTAGCGGAGTTTCAATACTTTGCTCGTAAGTTCCTTCGGGTACCCGCACTACCTTTGGAAGTAATACATTTACGTTCTCGCCTAATTGCTCCACACACGACTCGATTAGTTCTGAAATCATGGCAAGTGAGACAGTGACTTCATCAACAAGTTGAAGCATGCGACTACGCACGTCCCCTCCCGATTGCATTACAACTGCGAAACTTTTTAGTGCGTGATACTTGACGCCACTCGCAGTTTCGCGAGAGTCAATTGCATATCCGCTAGCTCGGGCCACAGGACCACTAATTGCTTGCTCGAGAGCTTGCGACTCGGTTAGTAATCCAATTCCCGTAAAGGGAGTTAGTAAATGATCCCAATTTGTTTCAAGAACAATTGCAGCAGTATCAAAACACAACGCGGTAACGTCTTCGAACCAGCCAGCTTGCGGTGCATGTGTGAGCCCACCAATTCGGGTTAGCATGGGGTGCATTCGGCTTCCGGTGTAAAGCTGATAGTGGTTTACCCAAAGTTCACGAGAGGCACGAATACGATTTGTCAGATCATCATTTGCCCACGGAAAACCCGCTAAAAAAGCAAGGTGAGAGGTAACGCGATTAAATTCCAGCAAGAAAGTACGTAGCCACTGGGCAGCTTCCGGAACTTCAATTCCAAGTGCGTTCTCAACAAGTTGCGCTACGCCAACTTCGCCAGAAAAAGCGCTAAGCCAATCATGTCGATTTGCCAGTCCAATTACTTGCCGATAATCGCGGGATTCAAATAATTTTTCAGCCCCACGATGCATCGAACCCAGTAATGGCGTTGCAGCCAGAATAATGTCGCCTTCAATTTGGCAATCTATTCGCAACATGCCGTGACTTGCTGGCGCAAAAATCGGTAAGCCAGAAGTCTCATCACTTCTAATAACGTCTAACGGCGATAATCCGATCACGCTGCGTTTGACCACGAAACTCATCGTGCCATAAGCCGATTGCTAAAGCGATTTCTAGACATTCATCCGATTTCTATTAGGCTTGAGATGTGGTCAACACAATGGCCGAGAGCGATGAGCCTTGGACCGAAAAACCTCCACGCCTGGACGTCGGCGTAGTTGGAACTGGTAGAGCCGGTTCAGTGCTGGGCGCTGCTCTAAAACGTGCGGGACATAACATACGGGCTTGCACTGCGGTAAGCGATGTTTCCAGATTGCGGGCCGAAGCATTACTGCCGAGTATTCCAATTCTTAGTATTGATGAAACCGTTGCAAATCGTGATCTAATCCTGTTGAGTATTCCAGATGATTTCATTTCACAAGTTGTTTCTGGACTGGCAGCCACGAATGCAGTTAGTCCGGGAACTTTTGTTATGCATCTCTCTGGTCGCTATGGCATTGACATTTTGCGGCCACTTACGGAACAAGGATGCTTGCCTTTAGCAATTCACCCAGTTATGACTTTCACTGGAACGAGCATCGATTTAAATCGACTCTCAGATTGCCCGTTCGGAGTCACAACCCACGACATTCTGCGCCCAGTTGCAGAAACTCTCGTGATGGAAATGGGTGGTGAGCCTGTTTGGGTTCCAGAAGCAAGCAGAGGTTTATATCACGCAGCACTAACATTTGGCGCGAATAATTTGATGACACTTGTGAACCAAACTTCCGAATTGTTAGAGGCTGCAGGTATTTCAAATCCAGAAGCCTTAGTTACGCCATTGCTAAGTGCTTCCTTAGATAACGCGTTGAGAAATGGTGATAGTGCATTAACGGGTCCGATCTCGCGCGGGGATGCTGGAACAGTTCGGGAACACTTGCGAGTTTTAGCTAATTTTGATCCTGCAGTTACCCAGGCATATCGAAGCTTGGCCCGGTTAACGGCAGTTCGCGCATTAGCTTCAGGGAAACTGCAACCGATTGCAGCCCAGGAGTTGCTGGCAGTTTTGGCAGATGAGTCATGACTTTTCCCACTGTCTTATCTACCGCAGCGCAGGTCAATGATTGGCGCAATGAATCGTTATCGCCCATCGCCGCGGTTCTAACAATGGGAGCCCTTCACGATGGGCACGCACAACTCGTAACTTATGCAAAATCACACAGCCCCGAGGGCACGCGCGTCATAGCAACTATTTTTGTGAACCCAACCCAATTCAATAATTCAACGGATTTAGAAAAGTATCCGCGCACCCTAGAGGATGACTTGGAAATCCTTGCCGGTGTTGGCGTGGATGCAGTATTTATACCAAGTATTTTGGAGATTTACCCTGACGGATTATCAATTGCGGCACCAATTGATCCTGGATCAGTCGGTGAAATTTTGGAAGGCAAAATTCGACCAGGACATTTCTTGGGCATGCTCACTGTGGTGCATAGGCTGTTAGAAATCACACATGCAAACTATTCATTTTTTGGTGAAAAGGACTTTCAGCAACTTACTTTGGTTAGAGCCATGATCAAAGAGTTGGCATTACCTATTGAAATCATTGGAGTGCCAACTGTCCGTGATGAATTTGGTCTGGCGCTATCGAGTCGAAATCGAAGGTTGTCCGCGACGGCATTAACTGCGGCTCGAAAAATTCCAATTGCGATGAAGGTAGTTTCGGATGGATTCAAAGAAGGCATGGAAAAAACTGAAGCTGAAGATTTAGGTAAAAAATATTTATTAGAAAACAAACTAGCTAATCTTGATTACTTAGAGATATGCGCTGAAAACCTTATTGACTTACCCAATGCATCGAATGCTCGGGTATTTATTGCATTAAACATTGATGGCGTTCGCCTGATAGACAATTTAAAAGTATCAAATTAGGAGAATCATGTTGTTAGCAATCGATGTCGGAAACACCAATACCGTTCTTGGATTATTTGATGGTGAGAAGTTGACATCATCTTGGCGAATGAAAACTGATGCTCGCGAAACCGCTGATGAATTAGCGCTGAAGTTTAAGGCGATTTTGAGTGACTCCCCGCAAGTTACTGGAATTTCCCTTTGCTCTACTGTTCCAGCCGTACTTCGCGAGATGCGAACTATGCTCGGCAAATATTTTCAAGACGCCCTACAAGTAATTGTTGAACCGGGTATTAAAACGGGTGTGCCTGTGTTGACTGATAATCCAAAGGAAGTTGGCGCGGATCGAATTGTAAATTCGCTAGCTGCTTTTACGCTTTATGGTGGTCCAGCAATTGTTGTTGATTTTGGAACTTCAACTAATCTTGACGTGATTTCAGCTAAAGGTGAGTTCTTGGGAGGCGCGCTTGCTCCAGGAATCGAGATTTCAATTGATGCGCTAGCTTCACGAGCCGCCCAATTGCGCAAAGTGGAGTTAATAGCGCCACGAAATGTAATTGGCAAAAATACTGTTGAAGCTTTGCAATCTGGTGCTATTTATGGCTTTGCAGGGCAAGTAGATGGCTTAGTGGATCGAATTATTGATGAACTAGGCACTCCAGTAAAAGCAGTAATCGCAACTGGTGGATTGGCTGGAATTGTTGTCCCAGAATCCGAAACTATAACTGCGCATGAGCCAGATTTAACTTTAATTGGCTTGCGACTGATGTACGAGCGCAACTCTTAGTACCGATAATCTTGTGGCGTGGCCAAAGATCAAAATTCCTCCGACTTGGAAGTAGAAGACTTACCTGAGCAGATGCGGGTACGCCTTGAGAAAAGGGCGGCGATTTTAAGCAGTGGCGCCGATGCCTATCCAGTTCGAGTTCCAGTTACAACCACAATTGCGGCGGTTCGAACCAAGTATGCCCACTTAATTTCGGAGCAAGAAAGTGGCGATTCTGTCGGCATCGCAGGGCGCGTTATGTTCCTGCGTAATACTGGCAAATTGTGTTTTGCTCAGCTCCAAGCTGGAACAGGTGAAACGATCCAAGCGATGTTGTCTTTTGATCGAATCGGCGAAACACAATTGGATTCCTGGAAGTCGCTAGTTGATATTGGTGATCTAGTAGCCGTGGTTGGCGAAGTGATAAGTAGTAAGCGTGGCGAACTATCCGTTATGGCCGATAGTTGGCACATGGCAGCTAAGGCACTTCGTCCACTACCGAATCCGCACACACCACTTAGTGAAGAAACTCGAGTACGTCAGCGCTACGCAGATTTAATTATGCGTGAGACCGCTCGCACTGTGGCGCGATTACGACCAGCCACAATGACCAGTTTGCGCGCAAGTTTTGCTAAGCGCGATTACCTAGAAGTTGAAACTCCTATGTTGCAAACCATGCATGGTGGAGCGGCGGCTCGACCATTTGTAACTTCGTCAAATGCTTTTGATATGCAATTGTTTTTGCGGATTGCGCCAGAATTATTTTTAAAACGTTGTGTGGTTGGTGGTATTGAACGCGTATTTGAAATTAATCGTAACTTTAGAAATGAAGGTGCAGACTCCACTCATTCACCTGAATTTGCAATGCTGGAGTTTTACCAGGCTTATGCCGATTACCACGACATGGCGACTTTAACTCGAGAGTTAATTCAGGAAGCCGCCTTAGCAGTACATGGAACTTTGAATTTTGATTTAGTTGATGGTGGAACTCGTGACTTATCTGGTGAGTGGGATCAGATTTCGGTTTACCCATCGGTGAGCAAAGCGATCGGACAAGAAATATCACCCGAAACGCCAATTGAAATTTTGCGTAAATTGTGTGTGACTGCTGGCATAACTCATGATCCAAAAGCTATTCATGGAAAACTAGTTGAAGAACTACTAGAGCATTACGTAGTTGGAAATCTAAAGCGACCAACGTTTGTAATGGATTATCCGGTTGATACCTCACCACTTGTGCGAGAGAACAGATCAACTAAAGGCACAGCCGAAAAGTGGGATCTCTATATTGAGGGCTACGAGGCAGGCACTGGGTATTCCGAGCTCGTCGATCCAGTGATCCAACGTGAGCGTTTAATTGAGCAGTCATCATTAAAAGCTGGCGGCGATGCTGAGGCAATGCAATTAGATGAAGATTTTTTGCGGGCTTTGGAATACGGAATGCCACCAAGTGGTGGAGTTGGTATGGGAATTGACCGCTTGCTGATGACTCTGACAGGTTTGAACATTCGCGAAACGATTTTATTCCCACTTGTTAAGCCGGAATAGCAATGTCAATTACCGTGCGCCCAGCACGCACTTCAGACGTGCTGGCTATCAGAGACTTAGTTGAGAACTACGCGGGTGACGGCCCGAGGTTACTGAGGAAAAACACCGTAACGCTTTACGAGGACGTGCAAGAATTTTTTGTTGCCGAACTAGATGGTGTGATTGTTGGGTGTGGCGCCCTACATGTTTTTTGGCACGATCTTGGAGAAATTCGAACAGTGGCCGTTTCGCCAAACTCTAAGGGCCAAGGCATAGGTTCGAAACTACTTGAGGCATTAACGCAGCGCGCAAAAGTTCTTGGACTATCGCGATTATTTTGTTTAACTTTTGAAATTAATTTTTTTACCCGGCATGGCTTCGAGCCCATCAAAGAATCACCAGTTGATGCCGCTACATATGCTCAGCTGCTTTTGTCTGGCGATCAAGGTGTAGCCGAGTTTTTGGACTTAGAACACGTGAAGCCAAATACCCTCGGCAACACCCGGATGCTTAAAATCCTTTAAATTATTGACTGTTCGCTAATGGCAGATTGAACGTAAAGGCAAAAGTCCATTGATTCAGGGACAGCAAGTTGCACATACTTTGCTATTTAGAATTTCGCAGATGCGCTCGCAACCATTGGCTCTAACATTGTGTTAAGGCCAAAAAGTAAGAGGAGTCGCACATGTTCGAAAGATTTACCGACCGAGCTCGCCGAGTAGTGGTGCTTGCCCAAGAAGAGGCACGAATGCTAAATCACAACTACATCGGCACTGAGCACATACTCCTTGGCTTAATTCATGAAGGCGAAGGTGTGGCCGCTAAGGCCCTAGAGAGCATGGACATCTCACTTGAAGCAGTACGCGCTCAAGTTGAAGAAATCATTGGGCAAGGACAGCAAGCTCCATCAGGCCATATCCCATTCACTCCAAGAGCCAAGAAAGTATTGGAACTTTCACTTCGCGAAGCCTTGCAACTTGGTCATAACTACATTGGCACGGAACACATTTTGCTCGGTTTGATTCGAGAAGGTGAAGGTGTTGCTGCTCAAGTACTTGTAAAACTAGGTGCTGATTTAAATCGAGTGCGTCAACAAGTCATTCAGTTGCTTTCGGGTTACCAAGGTAAGGAACCACAGCAACAAGGGGCTGGTCCTGCTGAGGGCACACCATCAACATCCCTTGTTTTAGATCAATTTGGAAGAAACTTAACTCAAGCTGCGCGCGAAGGACAACTGGATCCAGTTGTTGGCCGGGAAAAAGAAATTGAACGCGTTATGCAGGTACTCTCGCGCCGAACAAAAAATAACCCAGTGCTTATTGGTGAACCAGGTGTCGGTAAGACCGCAGTAGTTGAAGGCTTGGCACAAAAAGTGGTCAAGGGTGAAGTTCCTGAGACTTTGAAGGATAAGCAAATCTATTCCTTAGATCTTGGCGCATTAGTTGCTGGCTCACGCTACCGAGGCGATTTTGAAGAACGTCTTAAGAAAGTTTTAAAAGAGATTAAAACTCGTGGCGACATCATTATTTTTATAGATGAAATTCACACACTTGTTGGCGCCGGCGCAGCTGAAGGTGCGATTGATGCCGCTAGCATCTTGAAGCCAATGCTGGCTCGCGGTGAACTGCAAACGGTTGGTGCAACAACACTGGATGAGTACCGCAAGTACATTGAAAAAGATGCAGCACTTGAGCGTCGTTTTCAACCGATTCAGGTAAATGAGCCGTCAATCGTGCAAACTATTGAAATTCTCAAAGGTCTGCGGGACCGATACGAAAATCATCACCGCGTAACAATCACGGACGCTGCAATTGTTGGCGCTGCAACTATGGCTGATCGCTACATAAGTGACCGCTTTTTGCCAGACAAGGCGATTGACTTAATTGATGAAGCAGGTGCGCGATTACGAATTCGTCGGATGACTGCGCCACCAGATTTGCGCGAATTCGATGACAAAATTGCTGCGGTTCGACTTGAGAAAGAATCCGCTATTGATGGTCAGGATTTTGAGCGGGCTGCCTCGCTACGTGACGACGAAAAGAATTTAATTGCCGCTCGCCTAGTTCGTGAGAAGGAATGGAAAGACGGCGACATGGACGTAGTTGCCACCGTTGATGAAGAGTTGATTGCTGAAGTACTTGCAGCATCAACTGGAATTCCAGTTTTCAAGTTAACCGAAGAAGAGTCACAGCGACTGCTTCACATGGAGGGCGATCTCCACAAACGAGTTATTGGTCAAGAACAAGCCATTAAGGCTCTGTCACAAGCAATTCGTCGCACCCGCGCGGGCCTCAAGGATCCTAAACGCCCAGGTGGCTCCTTCATTTTTGCTGGCCCATCTGGCGTTGGTAAGACAGAACTTTCAAAGACACTTGCTGAGTTCCTATTTGGTGATGAAGATTCACTAATTCAACTCGACATGTCCGAATACTCGGAGCGCCATACTGTTTCGCGACTATTTGGTTCACCGCCAGGATTTGTTGGCTACGAAGAAGGTGGCCAGTTAACAGAAAAGGTTCGACGTAAGCCGTTCAGTGTTGTGCTTTTTGATGAGGTAGAAAAGGCACACCCAGATATCTTCAACTCACTTTTGCAGATTCTTGAAGATGGTCGCTTAACTGACGCGCAAGGTCGAGTCGTAGATTTCAAGAACACCGTAATTATCATGACGACAAACCTTGGTACGCGCGATATCGCAAAGGGTGTCAGCCTAGGATTTGCGGATGGTAACGACACAACCACTTCTTATGATCGAATGAAGGCCAAGGTCAATGACGAGTTAAAGACGCACTTCCGTCCAGAATTCCTTAACCGCATCGATGACATTATTGTCTTCCATCAGTTAAGCGAAGCTGAAATTGTCGAGATTGTTGATTTGATGATCGCAAAGCTAGATCTTCGTCTCAAAGACAAAGACATGGCAATCGAATTAACATCTGCAGCAAAAGCGCTACTTGCTAAGCGAGGTTATGATCCAGTTCTTGGAGCACGGCCACTGCGTCGCACAATTCAGCGTGAGATTGAAGATCCAATGAGCGAGAAGATGCTATTTGGAGATCTCAAGCCAGGTGAAATTGTGATTGTTGATGTTGAAGGAGACGGCGAAGATGCCAAGTTCAACATGCGTGGCGAATTCAAGGGTGAGCTTTCTGATATCGAGATTGAGACTGTTGGTACAGCCGGAGCAGCAGACTAACTAATTCACGATGCCACTTAAGAGTTTCGACTTTGGAGTAATCGGCGCCGGCATTGTTGGTTTGGCCATGGCAAATCGGGTCCGCGAGTTGCACCCCAATGCCACTATCGCGGTGTTTGATAAAGAGGATTCCATTGGTCTACATGCCAGTGGTCGCAACAGTGGTGTTTTGCATGCGGGCTTTTATTACTCGCCCGATTCCTTAAAGGCCCAATTGACGCGAGATGGCAATCAGATGTTGCGAGATTTCTGTGCGCAAGAAAGCATCGAAGTCAAGGCAACCGGGAAAGTAGTTGTCACGCAAAATGAATCTCAAATCCCTGCGCTACAGGAGTTGCATCGGCGTGGAAATGCGAATGGGGTTTCCACAGAATTGATTTCTTCGGAGCAACTTGCCGAGTTTGAGCCGTTAGCACGAACAGTTCAAGTCGCACTTTGGTCGCCGAATACTGCGGTCGCAAACCCACTTGCCGTGACACAAGCTCTTGCAGCCAAGGTTGTGCGAGAGGGTACTGTTCTAAAACTTGGTCAGCAGGTAAAAAATGCTAGAGATCAACAGATAGAAACTGAATCTGGAATTTATTCCATCGGACACATAATAAATACTGCTGGTTTGTATGCCGACAAAGTGGCTAAGCATTTTGGATTTTGTGACGATTATGCAATGCTGCCGTTCAAGGGACTTTACTGGTACGGAAATTGGGCGCCAGGAAAATTACAACGCCATGTTTATCCAGTGCCCGAAGTGCGCAACCCTTTTCTGGGCGTGCACCTAACTGTCACAGTTGATGGCAGGGCAAAAATTGGGCCAACTGCAATTCCAGTTTTTTCGCGGGAGAGCTATTCGGGCTTTGGTGGCTTAAGTCCAAAAGAAATTTTAGAAATCGTAGGGATTTATCCAAAATTTCTAACCAGCAATCACCATGACGTAGTTGGTTTGATTAAGTCAGAATTGCCAAAGTACCTGCAGCGACATCTTGTAAAACAAGCGAAAGCATTGGTACCTAGTGTTCGCGTTGCGGATTTTAGGGAGCGAGGTAAACCAGGAATTAGAGCACAACTACTCGATGTAAAGAATAAAAAGTTAGAAATGGACTTTGTTGTTCGCGGCGATGATAAATCTACACATCTGCTAAACGCAGTATCCCCCGCTTGGACAAGCGCCCTGGCTATGGCGGAACACGTTTGCAGGAAATTCAATTAGGATTTTAGTAATCAATCGATAGGTAGTTACATGAGTGAGACAGTAAATCTAATTTGGCTTTTAGCCGGATATATTTCCCTTGGTATAAAAGCGTGGGCGCTGTCAGATATTTTAAAGGCGCCTGCTGAAGCGTTTCCGTTTTTAAATCGACAAACTAAGAATATCTGGATTGCGATTTCATTAGGCAGCGTTTTAGGACACTTACTTTTTGGAGCGTGGGGATTTACCGGTGTAATTGGTTTGATTGCTTGCGCAGTTCATCTAGCAGACACCAGGCCAAAGATAACTGAAATGACGGGTCGTAAGTAATTCAAGCCGTTCCGACTATTGTCAAAATTTGATTAACGTTTACCCTGATTAGCTACGGCAGCTGCTGCAGTGGCAGCAGCTTGTGGGTCTAAATACTTTCCACCAGCAGTAATTGGCTTGAGCGAAGAATCTAATTCGTAAACCAATGGAATCCCTGTTGGAATATTTAATTCTGCAATTTCAGAATCACCTATGCTATCCAGATGTTTTACTAGGGCTCGCAGTGAATTACCGTGCGCGACCACAAGTACCGACTTTCCAGCGAGCAGATCAGGAACGATGTTTGATTCCCAATACGGAATCATTCGATCAACAACATCTGCTAAACATTCAGTGCTTGGTAATGCAGCACCCAAATCTGAATATCGTGGGTCGTTCGTTTGGGCAAATTCATTCGCTGGATCAATTGCGGGTGGCGGAGTGTCAAACGATCTACGCCACAGCATAAATTGTGCTTCGCCATATTCAGCTAAAGTCTGGGCTTTATCTTTTCCTTGGAGCGCGCCATAGTGTCTTTCATTTAATCGCCAAGTCCGATGAACTGGAATCCAGTGCCGGTCGGATACATCGAGTGCGATGTTTGCCGTAGTTATGGCTCGTCGCAGCAATGAAGTATGCAAAACATTCGGCAACAAGTTGTGCTCAGTGAGTAATTCGCCAGCGCGATGGGCTTCTGTTAAACCTTTTGCACTTAAATCAACATCTACCCACCCCGTGAAAAGGTTTTTTTCATTCCACTGGCTCTCGCCATGTCGAAGCAGAATTAAAGTGTGGTTACTCATGAATTAATTCTCCTCTGGGTTTGTAAATAAATGGGCAAAGGCCTTCAAATTGGCTAAATCCATACCTTTACTTGTGCGCCAAGCCCATTCCCGTTCGATTGCAGACTTAAATCCAAGTTCGAGAAGCACGTTAAAGGAGTTGTCACTGGTCTGCAACATCACTCCGAGCAATTGATCTATTTGGTCAAGATTCAAAGTTTCCATTGGTAAAACGCCAGATAAGTAGATATCGCCAAGATGGTCTAGGCAGTAATTAATCACCAATAGTTTTCGATTTTGCTCCAAGATCCACCGATAGACCACCTCATGGTTTTCATCTGGATTTCGTGCCACAAAGCTTTCAATCTTGAATACTGAATCGCCTAGTGTCATCGCTACATTTACAAATTGCTTGTTAGTGCCAGGTAAAGAGACTACGACAGTCTTATCACCAGCAAATTCAAAATTGAGGTCTTGCTCCGCAAGGTATGCGGTGACTTCAGCAAGCGAGAGCATTAGGCTCCAATCCTTGCCCGCGAAGATGCAACCGCTTCATTATAAACAGCGATAAGTTTTTCAGTCGTATCTTCCCAGCCAAAGTGACTGGCGTGATCAATTGCTCCAGCGGAGAATTTTGATTGTAAATTTTCATCAATTGTTACTCGAAGAATTTCTCGGGCCCAATCCTTCTCATCATGTCCATCTACAAGTAAGCCGCTTATGCCATCACGAACCGCAGTTGGTAGGCCGCCAACTCGCGCAGCAATAACGGGGATGCCACACGCTTGCGCTTCAATCGCAACCAATCCAAAAGATTCGCTGTATGAGGGCACCGCACATAATGTTGCCGCTTGGAACCATTGAACTAATTCAGCGCGACTCGTTGGAGGCACAAACTTTACGACATCAGACACGCCTAAATTTGCCGCTAATTCAACGAGTGAATCGGGGTGATCTAGCCCGCTTCCAGATGGTCCGCCACAAATGGCAACGAGCAGTCGACTCCTTAACTGCGGAGATTGCTTCAGGATTTCTGCGGCAGCTTTAATCAAAATGTCCGGCGCCTTAAGTGGTTGGATTCTGCCCACAAAAAGCAAAACAATTGCATCGTTAGCAATCCCAAGATCCTTGCGCGCTTCGGCTTTGTCGCCAGGAATAAACTTGTCCAGATCCACACCAGGGTGAACAACTCGAACGCGCTTAGGATCGGCGTGATAGAGCTCAATTAGTTCCTTGGCTTCGGCATGGGTGTTAGCAACAAGTCGATCAGCCGCAGTTACGACTTGCTCTTCGCCAATTTCGCGGATTGCCGGCTCAGGTGAATCGCCTTTTGCCAGAGTTAAATTCTTTACTCTTGCCATAGTGTGCATGGTGTGCACTAATGGCACACCCCAACGTTCTTGCGCAATCCAACCGACCTGACCGGAGAGCCAATAATGACTATGAATCAAATCGTAAAAACCTTCATTTTTTGCCGCTTCGGCGCGCAGCACTCCCGCAGTGACTGCACAAAGTTGCGCAGGTAAATCTTCTTTGCGCAATCCCTCAAATGGCCCAGCCGGAATGTGTCGGACTAAAACTCCGCTTGCAAGCTGTGTTGTTTCTGGTTCCGTCAACGATGTTGCGCGAGTAAAGATTTCTACTTCAATTCCGCGGGCTGCGATGCGTTTTGCGGTTTCGGCAACGTAAACATTCATGCCACCAGAATCGCCAGTTCCGGGTTGGTGCAGTGGTGAAGTATGTACGGACAAAATTGCGATTCGCCGTATTTCAGGAGACTGCGGATTAGAAAGGTTAGTTACCATGTGAATCTGTAACTAATTTAGCGAAAAGCGCCAAACTTTGACACTCGAGGAATAAATCCCTACTTAGCGTAAGGTTCGCCAGTCACAATTTGGATTATTCGACGGGCAACCGAGACCGCATGATCGCCAAAACGCTCGTAGAAGCGCGAAAGCAAAGTCACGTCGATTGCCGCTTCAACTCCGTGGGTCCAGTCATCAGAAAGTACGACAGTAAACAACTCGCGATGTAAATTATCGAGAATGTCATCGTATTTATTCATTTCATCTGCCAGGCCAGTGTTACGAGTTGCGATTACTTCACCTGTTTGCTCGACGATTTTACTCGCTGCCATACCCATTTTTCTAAATGTTTCACTAAGTTCGGTAGGAATTGAAGGACTTGGGTAACGAAGCCGAACTTGCTTTGCAATATGCACTGCGAGATCACCCATACGTTCAAGTGAGCTCGATATGCGAATTGAGCCCATTACTAGCCGCAGATCGGTAGCCATTGGAGCTTGTAGGGCAGCTATCAATAGAGAAATCTCTTCGACATCGCCATTCAACTTATTTATTTCGGCATCGCCAGCAATGACAAGTTCAGCCATGCTCAAGTCGTCAGCTAGTAGGGCATCAGTGGCATTTTGGATCGCAGTACCTACCAGGTCAGCCATGGCTACCAGGGTGGTGTCGATTTGAGCTAGTTGAGTTTCATAAGATTCACGCATGCCACCAAGTGTAATAGGGCTATGCCAACATCAACGTTGTTTTAAACCAATAATCGAGGCGATCAGTGAAACATTAGGCAACTTCGGGGTTAACATTCAGTTACAAAAATCCTCCTGGTACGAGGAGATGCCGAAAAGATTCTATTCTGGGAGAGTGAGAATCGGGTTGCATCGTGGGAATGACGACATAGTCACGAAAGCAATTTCGCAACAAGCACAACGCGTTGCTGCACTCAGCGAAATTCTTGATGTCTTACCAGATGCGGCCGCAATCGTCGATGATTCCGATCACGTGCTTGCCGCCAGTGGGAATTGTGTTGCGATGGGATTAGTCGCGAATGATCGAATCGGTCCAGTAGAACTTAAGGCACTAAATCGAGAAGTACAGAGGCTCCGCAAAACCCAAACTCGCGACGTAACTATTAGCCGCAATGGTTCTCGATTAGGCGAGTGGGAAGCACGGTTGCAAGTCTCGCCAATTGATGAAAACTTAAGCCTTGTGATTGCGCAAGACTTAAGCGAAGAACGCAGATTAAATGATGTGCGCCGGGACTTTGTCGCAAATGTTTCTCATGAATTGAAGACCCCAGTAGGCGCACTTTCGTTACTAGCTGAGGCAATTCAAGCCGCAGACACAGACATTGAACAAGTTCGTCACTTTACTTCGCGGATGCAAATCGAGGTTAAGCGCTTAACTGCAATGATCTCTGACTTGGTTGCTTTGTCGCAGGTTCAAGGTGACGCACCACTTCGAAATTCAGCACCTGTGGAAGTATCCAACATTATTAATGAAGCAGTAGATTCTACGAAGATCTCGGCTGAACAAAAAGGTATTGACGTAGTGGTTGCAGATGACATCAATGTTGGTCAAATTTTTGGTGATGAAGATCAATTAAATGTAGCTCTCAATAACTTACTTTCAAATGCAATTAAGTATTCACCAAACAACACTCGGGTTGGCGTAGGTGCACGTAGGAATGATGACATGATCGAAATTTCGGTAACCGATCAGGGACCAGGAATTCTGGAAGCGGATTTAAGTCGAATTTTTGAGAGGTTTTATCGAGTTGACCCAGCGCGATCTCGAGATACCGGAGGCACTGGCTTGGGATTAGCAATTGTTAAGCATGTCTGTGCAAACCATGGTGGCGATTGTGTTGTTTGGTCGAAAGTGGGTCAAGGTTCAACATTCACTTTACGTTTCCCTGTGTACCTAAATGGTGCCGTTACTCCAACGGAGGTAATAGTTAAATGACGCTAGTACTAGTCATCGAAGATGAAGAATCGTTTCGTGATGCGCTTAAATTCATGCTCTCTCGTGAGGGTTTTGATGTGATCTTGGCGCCCAACGGCGCTGAAGGCATTAAGTTGTTCGATTCAATGAACCCAGACTTGGTACTTCTGGATTTAATGTTGCCAGAAGTTTCTGGAACAGAAGTGTGCAAGTACATTCGCACCAAATCGAATACGCCAGTGATCATGCTGACTGCAAAAGATACTGAAATAGATAAAGTTGTCGGCCTTGAACTAGGCGCAGATGACTACGTAACTAAGCCCTTTTCAACCAGGGAATTATTGGCTCGAATCAAAGCGGTACTTCGCCGGGGTGGCGATGTGGACTTAGATGAGGAGCAAGCTTTCGTCGCTGTTGGTCCAGTTCGAATGAATTTTGAGCGCCATGAAGTTAGTGTGAATGGTGAATCGGTATTACTTCCATTAAAGGAATTTGAATTACTCGAATTCCTTATGCGTAATTCAGGAAGAGTATTAACGCGGGGCCAACTAATTGATCGAATTTGGGGTTCTGACTATGTCGGTGATGGCAAGACTCTAGACGTACATGTGAAGCGACTTCGCTCCAAAATTGAATCCGATCCAGCCAATCCGTTGCTGATTACCACTGTGCGCGGATTGGGATATAGATTCGAGTCTGTAAAAGTCAGTTAGTTATTCCAACATAATCATGAAGAGTTTTCACGAAGCGCTGGGGCTCGGAGTGGGTTCAATAAGTTCCGGCACAACCACTGCTTTTGCTGGAATCTCAGTATCGGCATAGATTCCCGTTTTCTCATTTATAAGCAATGAGAGTGGAACGGATTGACCACTTTTTAAAATAAATGAAACATCGAGATATTGACCAGGCACAAATCCAGCTGTGCTCGTTAGGACAATTCGATATTCTGAATCAAAACCAATGTTTAGAACTTTCTTGGCAGGCAGAGTTATCAGCAGGTATTCCTCTACCCGAACATTTTCGGCAACTTCAACGCCTGTCAAAATTTCAGCCACTGCGTCATCATTATTGATAATTGTCATTAATACAGTCGCTCGCGTTGGATCGGCAAGATCAACGACGATAGTTGCGTTGCGAATTTGAAGTGAGCCAACATCAATACTTCGGCCATTTCCAGAATCGCGTTGGGTGTTGGTTGCAGCGTTGAATCCAGCGGCGCACCCACTGAGCAGCAATGTGGTTGCACTGAAAACAATGGCGATTACTAATTGCTTGCGTGGCATATGTAAGGTCCTCTTTTGCTGAAAATTCGCATTTTGATTGGCTTTAGTTACCAGCCTACTTGCGTGGATATTGAAGAATCACCCCACATCCGGCTTGCTTTACAAATTTAGCAGGAGTAAAAATCAGTGGAAAACCCCATTGGCTATTGGGTTTTCGTGGCTTCATTACGGCGTGTCGCATGGTAAACTTGGGTTTCAAGTAATCAAAGGATCAGCATAAATGGCTTATAAAGTCGGGGAAACTGTCGTCTATCCACATCATGGCGCCGCAGATATTATTTCTAAAGAAAAACGAACTATAAAAGGTGAAGAGCGCGAGTATTTAGTTCTTAAGGTTCACCAGAGTGATCTAACGGTTCGAGTTCCGGCTGACAATGTTGATTTAGTCGGCGTGCGCGACGTAACTAGTCAAGCAGGCCTGGAAAAGGTCTATGGCGTTTTGCGTATGCCATATGTAGAGGATCCCGCTAACTGGTCCCGCCGATTTAAAGCTAATACTGAAAAACTTTCTTCCGGCGATGTGATTAAGGTTGCGGAAGTTGTGCGCGACTTATGGCGCCGTTCCCAAAAGAAGCCATTATCAACTGGTGAAAAAAGCATGTTGGCGCGTGCCCGCACGCAGTTAATTAGTGAAATTGCACTAGCTGAAAAAACTGACGAAGTGCGAGCCGGGGAAACTCTTGACGAGGTTCTAGCTTCCTAATGTCAAAGGCTGCTGCTGGAAGAGTGGCGGCAATTATTCCTGCCGCTGGTTTAGGGGTTCGCTTAGGTGCGGATGTTCCAAAAGCATTTTTGGAATTAGGTGGCCTGACCTTATTAACCCGCAGTGCTCATGCAATGAGTGCGGTCGCAGACATCATTATTGCTTCGGTTCCCGAAGATGCACTAGCGCAAGCAAGTATCCAACTTGCCGAAGTGGATGCAGAGATTCACATAGTTGCTGGTGGCGTGCATCGACAAGAGTCAGTTGCAAAAGCTCTTCGTAAAGTTCCAGAAGATGTGACCATAGTTTTAGTGCACGATGCAGCGCGCCCACTTGTCCCAATAAAAGTTGCCCAAGATGTTGTGGCTGCAATCAGAAATGGTGCTAAGGCAGTAATTCCTGTTTTGCCTTTAGTGGACACAATTAAACGGGTGAACAATCAAGGCATTGCCATTGAGACCGTAGATCGAAATCAACTGCGCCGAGTGCAAACTCCTCAGGGATTTGATCGAGCAACATTAGATCTTGCGCACGAAGATCCCGCTGTAGTAGCAACAGATGATGCGGGATTGATGGACGCACTAGGAATAGTGGTCGAAACTGTTGCTGGCGATGAGCGAGCGATAAAGATTACAACCATGGCTGACGTTAGATACGCACTAAGTTTCTTGGAGGATTCACATGAGTGACATTCGAGTTGGTACGGGTGTTGATGTTCACCCTTTGGCCTCAGGGATTCCCATGAACCTAGCTTGCTTAGCATGGCCAGATGAATCTAAAGGCTGTGAAGGTCATTCAGATGGCGATGTTGCAGCGCACGCTACCTGTGATGCGATACTGTCCGCAGCTGGATTAGGTGACTTAGGTTCAATCTTTGGAACCAGTGATCCAAAGTGGGAAGGCGCTTCTGGCGCAACTTTGCTTATTGAAGTTAATCGACTAATTCATGAGGCTGGCTGGCGCATTATTAATGTCAGCGTTCAGGTAATTGCAAATTCTCCAAAAATTGGTTCCCGCCGAGAGCAAGCGCAAGATGCAATGTCAAAAGCACTTTCTGGCGCTCCGGTATCGGTGGCAGGCACTACATCAGACGGCTTAGGACTTACTGGCCGAGGCGAGGGCGTTGCAGCGATAGCTTGCGCATTATTAGAACGAACCTCAGATCGGTAACCTTGAGCCGTGCGACTTTATGACACTGCCACGCGAGCGGTCCGAGAATTCACCCCGTTAATTGACGGCAAGGTGTCGATGTACGTATGTGGCGCGACAGTTCAATCCGCACCACATGTGGGACACATTCGTTCCGGTGTGGCATTTGATGTCTTGGCGCGATGGTTGCGCAACAACGGTAATGAAGTCACACTTGTGCGAAACGTGACAGACATAGATGACAAGATTTTGGGTAAAGAGTCTGTTGAAAATCGTCCGTGGTGGGCAGTTGCAGCGCACTACGAACGGGAATTTCAAAATGCCTACAGCATTCTTGGTTGCATCCCACCAACTGTTGAACCGCGGGCTACCGGGCACATCACGCAGATGATCGAGCTCATGCAGACTCTCATTGAACGTGGCCATGCCTACGAAGCAGATGGCGATGTTTACTTTGAGGTTCGTTCTTTTGCCGACTACGGAAAACTTTCTGGACAAAAAATTGATGATTTGCTTCCCGCTGGCGATTCAGAAGGTGAATCTCGTAAAAAGGATCCACGCGATTTTGCACTTTGGAAATCTGTGAAACCAGGTGAACCCTCATGGCCAACTCCGTGGGGCAATGGACGACCAGGTTGGCACATTGAATGTTCTGCGATGGCGAAGGCATATTTAGGGGATGCTTTCGATATTCATGGTGGAGGTCTTGATTTAGTTTTTCCGCATCATGAAAACGAAGTTGCGCAATCAAAGGCTGCCGGACAAAATTTTGCCAACTTTTGGTTACACAATGCTTGGGTAACAACTGCAGGTGAAAAAATGTCCAAGTCACTTGGAAATTCATTAGTGGTAACGGAAGTAGCAAAACGGGTTCGACCAATTGAATTACGTTGGTATTTAGCCAGTGCGCATTACCGAAGTAATTTGGAGTTCTCAGATAGTTCGCTGCAAGAGTCCGCAGTTGCATTTCAACGTATTGAAAATTTTGTAATTCGAGCTAACTCAATTGTTGGTGAAGTAGATCTGAAAAGCACACCAATGTGTGCTGATTTTGAAATCGCAATGAACGAGGATCTAAATGTCCCTGCGGCTCTAGCGGCGCTCCACGAAGTGGTGGGTGAAGGAAATACTTTGTTAGCCAACAAGGCCAAGGCAACTGAAATCAAAGGTGCTCTAGCTTCTGTTCGCAAAATGTTAGACATCCTGGGTGTTGATCCGCTTGCTGAGACCTGGAATCAATCGGGTAAAAAAACTGAAAATCTCGAAACCGCCCTCGATTACTTTGTGCAACAGGCAATTGCGGTTCGAACCGCGGCAAAAGAGAACAAATCTTTTGAAGCAGCAGATGCAATTCGAGATTCACTTCGCGATGTTGGTATCGCATTAGAAGACACACCAGATGGTGTGCGCTGGAATTTGGAGAAGTAATGGCTGGCAATTCCAAGCGCAAGGGTGCAATTCGAACTTCTAAAAAGGGAGCCAGCGCGGGATCTGGTGGTCAAGGTAAACAAAAACTTGAAGGACGTGGACCAACTCCAAAAGCGACTGAACGCGAAAAGCACCCAGCTGCTAAGCGCCAACGAGCCGCAGTAAAGGCAGCTGAGAAGCGAGGTTCAACTCGAGTAAGTCGTCCGCGTGATCGCGATGGCATCGAATGGGTAGCAGGTCGAAACTCGGTACTCGAAGCATTGCGCGCGAACATTCCGGCAAACGCGTTATACATGCAACAGTTCATTGCTGCTGATGATCGAGTTAAAGAAATTTTGCAATTAGCCAACGATCGCGGTCTGCCATTTCTGGAATCACCACGTGGCGAACTAGATCGCAATACGGATGGCGCAGTCCATCAAGGTGTAGCGCTTCGAATTCCGCCCTACTCATATTTGGACCCAATTGATTTACTTGATCAGTCTTTTGATCACGACGAGGCGCCTTTTGTCGTCGCACTTGATGGCGTCACTGATCCGAGAAACTTAGGAGCTGTAATTAGATCCTCTGCAGCCTTTGGTGTTGATGGCGTTTTGGTTGCCGAACGCAGAGCGGCGGGAATGACAGCATCCGCATGGAAAGCCTCTGCTGGGGCAGCGACGCGAGTCCCAGTTTCGCGGGCCATTAATTTAACCCGGACTTTGGTGGAATTCAAACGTGCAGGCTGCACCATCATTGGCCTAGATTCTGACGGTGATTCATTTGTTCAGGACATCAAAGCAGATCTTGCCGCTGGTCCAATTGTTTTGGTAGTTGGCGGGGAAGCAACTGGTATGTCTCGATTAGTTCGCGATACCTGCGATATGGTTGTCTCAATTCCGATGTTTGATGAAACTGAGTCACTAAATGCTGGAGTTGCTGCAGGTATTGCGCTCTACGAAATAGCAAAGATTCGTAATCCGTAACAGATTCAAATCTCGTTTTGGGAAATAAAGATTTGTTTCCTAGAATGATCTAGCGACAACGGAGTCACCTCTGTTGGCCAAGCCTCCTTAGCTCAGTGGTAGAGCGTCGCTCTTGTAAAGCGAATGTCATCCGTTCAAATCGGATAGGGGGCTCCATTTATTACTGAAATTTTCTATTCACTTACGAGGCTGAAAAAGATTTTGGTTTAATCAATTCCTGCACAATCGCGATTCCCAGCAAAACCACGACCGCTCCAACAGGTTCATACCAATGCAACTTCTCTTTCAACAAGATGATCCCAGCCAAAGTTGAAACAACTGGTATCGAATAAGTAACGGTTGACATGGCTACTGCACCGGCGCGTTTCACGATTACAAACCCAATGACTAGGGCAATGCCAGTACCCAACACCCCAAGAGCAGTAATTGCCAAAATTCCAGTAATTGGCCAAGAGGTAATTTCGTGTGGCGAGGCAATCGCAAAAATTGCGCAGATCGCTGCGCCGATGGTTAGTTGCGTAGCAACTGCGCTTATCGGATCAAGATTCATTGGTGTGATTATTTTTCGCGTCCAAATTGCTGAGAACGCATATCCGATTGTGCAAAGTGCGCACGCTGTGTAAGCAAGCCAATTTGCTTGGAAGTTAACGTCCCAAACGCCGAGTAGCACTAACAAACCAAGAAATCCGAGAAGCAATCCACCAACTCGAAACTGAGTGAGTTTTTCTGAAGGCAGTAATAATGCTGCCAATATCGCTGTCCAAAGTGGCATGGTGGAATTCAGCAGTCCGGCAGCAATTGAGGAGATGTAATGAATGGCCCAAGCAAAAATCGTGAAAGGTATTACCTGAGCAAAAACTGATATCAGAGCGAGGTGCTTCACTGCCGGACCACGCACGATAAATTTTCGGCGCGTAACTACGACCATTGAAATTAAGGCCAGTGCGCCAAATCCCATTCGAGCAAAAGTTTGTTCGTACGGATCAAGGAAACTGCTTGCAACCTTGATAAAGAAGAATGAAAATCCCCAAATTGTGGTTAGCAGCAACCAGAGTAAGAGCCATTTTTTAGGGGCCTCAGGGGAAGATGTCACTTGCCTATCTTGTCGCACGCACTTCTATCACTAAGACATGACACCCCCGAGATTGGGGGTGATCGGATTTTTTATGACTACGGTTTAGCATTAGTGATGTGAATGAAGCAATGCGCGCCCTATCAGCTGATAACTCAGGAGTACTACCTGAGCGCGAACAGCAGATACTGGAATTTGAGCGTCATTGGTGGAAATTTGCTGGCGCGAAAGAACAGGCGATTCGGGAACAGTTTGATATGTCTGCCACGCGCTATTACCAAGTTCTCAATGCTTTAATTGATCACCCGCTAGCTCTTGCCTTCGATCCAATGCTGGTCAAGCGACTGCAACGCATGCGCGCCGCACGCCAACGGGCACGCTCGGCTCGTCGTTTAGGTATCGAACTTAAGAACTAGGTTTGACGCATGACGGGCAAACAAACTTTCAACCAAAGATTCACCATCCCATTCATTGTTATCGTGATGACAATTTCTGGATTATTTCTTGTTGGTAACATGCTTTGGAAATCTGGCTCGGATCCAGTCGCTGAACCCGTCACCGAAGCTAGCGCTAGTTCGCAGACAATAAATCCAGTTCCAGGACCAATTGATGATGGAGTTGATCCGAATCTTGATGCCAACGGTCGATTGCCAGTAATAATCCTAAATGGCACGGATACCGCAGGCTTAGCTAAAACAATGGGTGATGAGCTTGCTATCGCTGATTGGGTTGTGGAAGAAACTGCAAACTGGACAGGCGCACCATTGAGTGAAACCACGATTTTCTATCCAGAATTGGGTCTTAGCTCAGCCGAAGAATTAGCAACTCAAACCGGCGGAATTATGGTTGCGGCAACCGCAGAAATGAGTAAAACTGCGCTGACTTTGGTAATTATTAAATAGTTAACCTGCCAAGCGATTTCTTTGCAATCAGCGATGGGTACTCCCGAAATTGCTTTTTGTCATTCTCCTGATAAAGTTTTCGAACGGTCGTGGTTTACCACCTCCAAAAATTAAATAACCTCATCCAGAGGGGCAGAGGGAACGGCCCGTTGAAGCCCCGGCAACCACCGCATAATCAAAAATTATGCGCCACGGTGCCAATTCCGACTGAAAACACTGATGTGTTTTCAGACAGATGACGAAAGGCAAGTTATTTTATGTCACTAACCATAGATCGAATAGATACCGCGCCATTTGGAGCAGCAACTCACCTGGTTTGTCGGGCTTGCGGCGCACACGCAAAACTTGGGGCAGATTATTCATGTTGGGAATGTTTTGGCCCACTTGAAGTTGCCTACGACTTTGGCACCGTAACTCGAGAGCAGATTCAATCTGGACCGTTTTCAATTTGGCGCTACGCGCCGCTGTTGCCGGTGCCAGCAAACATTGCGCAGTCTCGCAACTTGGCGCCTGGAATGACTCGGCTGCATCGCGCCGACAATCTGGCCAAAGCACTTGGCATTACCGGAACGCTTTGGGTTAAGGATGACAGTGGTAATCCAACTCATTCATTTAAGGATCGAGTTGTTGCCGTTGCGCAAAGCGCTGGAATCCAACTGGGTTTCAAAACATTAGCCTGCGCGTCAACCGGAAACTTAGCTCACGCAGTTGCCGCGGCGGCTGCTAGAGCGGGACAAAATTCTGTTGTGCTTGTTCCGTCCAATTTGGAACAACACAAAATTCAGGCAACTGCGGCTTACAACGGACACGTCATCGGAATCGAGGGAAATTACGACGATGTGAATCGCCTATGTGGCGAACTTATCGGAGAGGCAGTATCTGCTAACTGGGGATTTGTAAATGTTAATTTGCGTCCTTATTACGCAGAGGGTTCAAAAACGGTTGGGTACGAAATTGCCGAGCAACTTGGCTGGCGCCTTCCGGATCAAGTTGTTATCCCAGTTGCATCTGGAGCGCTTCTTACCAAAGTAGATAAAGGCTGGCGCGAGTTTGTTGAACTTGGGTTAGTTGAAGGTAAGCCTTGGAGAGTGTTTGGAGCGCAGGCAACAGGATGCAATCCAGTTTCTGCTGCATGGGCAAATGGCCAAGAAGTAGTTCGGCCAGTAAAACCTGACACCATTGCAAAATCACTTGCGATTGGAAATCCAGCAGATGGCCCCTATGCACTGGATGCAGTCCGCAGAACTAATGGCGCAGTCGGTGACGTTACTGATGACGAAGTGGTTGAAGGTATCCGAATGCTCGCAGAATACGAAGGTATTTTTGGTGAGACTTCGGGTGGGGTAACAGTTGCAGTAACACGCAAGTTATTGGCTCAAGGTTTACTCGATCCCACAGCAGAGACAGTGATCGTAAACACTGGTGAAGGCCTAAAGACGCTTGATGCCGTTGCAACTGGCAATGGTTTTTCTGCAACAATTTCTCCAAATGTCGAATCCGTAGCAAAAGTAATCGAAGGTGCATGATGAGCGTTACAGTCCGAGTCCCAACCATTCTGCGGGCATATGTCGGCGACAAATCGACGGTTGAAATTGAGCCAAATCCGCAAACTCTGCAAGGTGTCTTAGATGCGTTGGAAGCTTTAGCCCCGGGAATCTTGCAGCGCGTGATTTCAGACACTGGCGAATTGCGACGATTCGTCAATGTATATGTCAACGACGACGATGTTCGATTCCTGGAAGGGTTAAATAGCCCAACTCCCTCTGGTGTGACAGTTTCGATTGTTCCGGCGGTTGCTGGCGGGTAAATCCATTTTTTTGTCGAAATCTAGCAAGTAAAAACCATTAACTACGGCGATTTTGTGGAAAGTGGCAAATTTGGCTGGCAATAGTGCCGTAGTGTTATTAATGGTCGAAGGCAAGCAATTCGTTAGAGAGCAAGACTCGAAGACAAAGATTCGCGAGCACGATGCGAACTCTCACCTTGGTGGGCAGGGAGCAAGACCCGAAGCGGCAAACGTCGCTTCGACCCATTAAGAAAAGAGATGCCATGTTAGGCACAGTCAAGTGGTTCAACCAGGAAAAGGGCTATGGCTTCGTAGAAGTTGATGGCACTGATCGCGATGTATTCCTTCACTACTCAGCAATTGAAGTAGACGGATTCAAGACCCTGGAACAGGATCAGCGAGTTGAGTTCGAAATCGGAGAAGGCCCAAAGGGTCCTCAGGCAGAGCACGTTCGCCCGGTTTAATTAACTCATTAAAACAAAAGACCCGGTTTACCCCGGGTCTTTTGTTTTGACTAAAAGAGTGAATCTGGGGTTCCTGTAGTTCTATCTGCACTGCGAAATAGGCTTGGGGCATGTCAGATCGCGATGAATTACGTCAGCAAATTATTGATAAAGCAGTTGTTCACGGAAAAGTAATTCTTTCCAGTGGCAAAGAAGCTGATTACTACGTGGACTTGCGTCGAGTAACTTTAGATTCACATGCTGCACCGATAATTGGGCGCGTGATGTTGGAACTAAGTAAAGATTTAGATTTCGATGCTGTTGGCGGCTTAACTCTTGGCGCGGATCCAGTTGCCACAGCTATGCTGCACGCTGCTGCTGCCCAGGGTCGAAACTTAGATGCATTTGTAGTTCGCAAAGCGGAAAAGGCTCACGGTTTGCAACGACGTATTGAGGGACCTGATGTTAAGGGTCGCCGAGTACTTGCAGTTGAAGACACCAGCACTACTGGTGGGTCAGTGTTAACTGCAGTAGAAGCACTTCGCGAAGCGGGCGCTGAAGTAGTCGCGGTAGCAGTAATTGTGGAACGTGCCGCAGCGCCTGCAGTTGAAGCTGCCGGACTCAAATATCTTTACGCCTACAACTTGCCAGACTTGGGACTTTAGCTTTTTCGTTTGTGTCTAATGACTTCCACTGCAACTGGAATCAAGCTAAGTAAAACGATTCCAATCGCAACAAAGTCGATGTTGTCCTTTATGAACGGAATACTTCCCAGGAAATATCCAGCCAAGGTCATCGAGCAAACCCAAATGATGCCACCGATCGTGCTGAAAGTTGCGTAAGTTTTGTAGTCCATTCGAGCAACCCCAGCCATTGCAGTAATGACAGATCGTACGATTGGCACAAATCGGGCTAACACGATTGCCCGCGAACCATGTTTTTCAAAAAAGTTTTGAGTCGTTACAACATATTCAGTTTTGAACAGTTTTGAGTCTGGGCGATTGAATAATTTTGGCCCAACTTTCGCACCAGTCCAGTACCCCAACAAGTTACCTGCGATTGCGCAGACACTCATCAGCAACAGCGCTATGGCTAATGGTGTCGTAATGAAGTTACTGGCGATTAACATGCCAACAATGAAAAGAAGCGAATCGCCAGGCAAAATTACGCCAACGAGCAGACCACATTCGATGAATAAAATTAGGCAAGCGGCGAACAGCGCCAGGGAACCAAAACCCTTTAATAGACCTTCGGGATCAAGTAACCCAGCGGTTTGAATTGATGTGGCTAATTGAAAATAGGTAGTTGCAATCACCCTATGACTTTACCCGTGGCACAATAAAGACACAGGTAGCGGCGATGCCAAAGCCAAAAATTTTTAACTAGGAGCGTAATTATGCCGATTGCTAGCCCAGAGGTTTACCACGAGATGCTCGATCGGGCTAAAGCGGGCGCTTTTGCCTATCCGGCAATTAACTGCACGTCATCCCAAACAATCGTTGCTGCTATTCGCGGATTTGCTGAGGCTCAATCAGACGGCATAGTTCAAGTTTCTTGGGGTGGCGCAGAATTTGCGTCAGGTCAAGGTATCAAAGACATGGCTATTGGCGCCGTTGCTCTGGCAGAGTTTGCGCACGCAGTAGCCAGAGGTTACGGCGTGAACATTGCATTGCACACCGATCACTGTCCAGCAGAAAAACTTGATGGTTTTATGCGACCACTTGTCGCAATTTCTGCCGATCGTGTAAAAAATGGCCAAGAGCCACTATTTCAATCACATATGTGGGATGGCTCGGCAGTTTCTATGAAAGAAAACTTAGCTATTGCCGATGAAATGTTGGATAAGTGCGCTGCCGCTCGAACTGTTTTAGAAATTGAAATTGGCGTAGTTGGCGGCGAAGAAGATGGTATCGAGGCATCCCATGATGCAAAGCTGTTTTCAACCCCCGAAGACGCATTGGCTATGGCAGATCGGTTAGGCCTCGGCGAGCGCGGCAGGTATTTAGTAGCAGCAACTTTTGGAAATGTGCACGGCGTCTACAAGCCTGGCAACGTCGTACTAACGCCGGGCATTTTGAAAGAACTTCAAGATGCAGTTCAGGCAAAGCACAATACTAAAGACAAGCCACTCGATTTGGTTTTTCATGGTGGATCTGGTTCGTTGCTCTCAGAAATTCGCGAGTCACTGGACTATGGCGTTATCAAAATGAACATTGATACTGACACGCAATATGCGTTCACTCGTCCGGTTGCGGACCACATTTTCAAGAACTACGACGGCATCCTAAAGATTGATGGAGAAGTTGGTAACAAGAAGATTTATGATCCGCGTGCATATGGAAAAGCTGGTGAAGCTGGCATGGCCGCTCGCGTAGTTCGTGCCTGTGAAGACCTTCGCTCTACTGGAACGCAGATCAAGTAATGAGTATTGGACAAGATTTACTTGATGGTCCGCCGCCGACACTTCTACCAACTGACAATCGCGCACTTGAAGCAATCGCTGCTGGCAAGTCACCTGAAGCTGTAGCGGCAGAATTTCCGGAAAGCAGTTTGGCTTGGGCCACCCTGGCAGACCAAGCTTGGAATGAAAAGCGGGTCATTGAGTCGTACGCATTCGCTCGAGTTGGCTATCACCGTGGACTTGATTCACTTCGCAAGAATGGATGGAAGGGTTTTGGCCCAGTGCCTTGGGCCCATGAACCAAACCGTGGCTTCTTGCGCTGCCTGAACGCGCTGGCTCGAGGTGCAAAATCTATCGGGGAGTCCGCGGAAGCCAATCGTTGTGCGCAGTTTTTAACGGACTGTGACCCGGCTGCCACGCAAGCGCTAGCCGAGTAAGGGACTTCCAGAAATAAGGACTAGCCTTGTCTAGGTTCATCGAGATGTAAGGGGAATTGCCATGCCTGCCGTAGTGCTAGTTGGTGCTCAATGGGGAGACGAAGGCAAGGGTAAAGCGACCGATCTACTTGGTAGCCGAGTTGATTACTGCGTTCGCTATCAAGGTGGAAACAACGCAGGTCACACTGTTGTAATCGGTGATCGCAAGTTTGCGCTGCACTTACTACCAAGTGGCATCTTGACCCCAGAAGTTATTCCCGTAATTGGCAACGGAGTAGTTATTGACGTTGCAGTTTTGTTTGAAGAAATAGATGGCCTAGAAGCTCAAGGTATTAACACCTCTAACTTGTTAATTAGCGCTAATGCGCATTTGATCACGCCGTATCACGTAACACTAGATAAAGTCACCGAGCGCTTCTTGGGTAACTCCAAGATTGGCACCACTGGTCGAGGAATCGGCCCATCGTATGCGGATAAGACATCTCGCCTTGGTATCCGTGTCCAAGATCTCTTTGACGAAAAAATCTTGCGCGCCAAAATCGAAGGATCTTTGCTGAGCAAGAATCAAGTTTTAGTAAAAGTATTTAATCGACGCGCAGTGACTGTTGATGAAGTTGTGGAAAATTTAATGGAACATGCGCAGCGTCTTCGTCCTTATGTTTCAGACACTTCGTTGATACTTAATCGCGCATTAGCGGAAAACAAAGTCGTGTTACTCGAGGGTGGCCAAGGCACACTACTGGATGTTGACCATGGCACTTATCCGTTTGTAACTTCAAGTAATCCTACTGCAGGCGGTGCGTGCGCTGGCTCTGGAATTGGTCCGACAAAGATCACAGGTGTCGTTGGAATTTTGAAGGCTTACACAACACGCGTGGGCTCCGGACCTTTCCCAACGGAACTTCTTGATGAAGATGGTGAAAAACTTCGCACCATCGGCGGTGAGCGAGGTGTTACAACTGGTCGTCCTCGTCGTTGTGGCTGGTTTGATGCACCGATTGCTCGTTATGCAACTCGGATCAATGGGTTAACAGACATCTTCTTAACAAAACTAGACGTACTTACTGGTTGGGAAAAAATTCCAGTTTGTGTTGCGTACGACATAGATGGAAAACGATCCGAAGAATTGCCAATGACTCAGACTGAGTTCCACCACGCCAAGCCGATTTATGAAATGCTCCCGGGTTGGACCGAAGATATCAGTGGCGCGAAAACCATGGAAGATCTTCCAGCTAATGCTCGCTCTTACATTAAATACTTAGAGGAGATAAGTGGCGCTCCGATATCAGCTGTGGGTGTTGGTCAAGATAGAAATGCCACGATTAGCATTAACGATTTACTGCGTAAGTAAGCTGTGAAACTTTATTCCACCCCCAACCAGTTCGGCGATCCAATTGGCCTGCCAGTTGGTGCAGTAGTTCGACCAGGCCTACCGGATGAGGCAATAAAACTATCTGGTCAATATTGCTATTTGGAAGTACTTGATGCCGACAAGCACGCAGCCGAACTTTATGCTGCATTTTCTCTAGACACTGATGGAAGACTTTGGACTTATATGCCACAGGGACCATTTAGTAGCGAAGCGGAATATCGCACTTGGGCTGAAGGAGCACACCATAAAGCGGACCCATTTTTTTACGCAATTGTTGATGGTGAATCCAACAAAGCAGTTGGCGTAGCTTCCTATCTCAGAGTCGATCCAAATAACTACTCAATTGAAGTTGGTTGGATTACATATTCACCATTGATTCAACAAAAACCGATAGCGACCGAAGCTATGTACTTAATGATGAAAAATGCATTTGACCTGGGTTACCGCAGGTATGAATGGAAGTGCAATTCACTGAACGCGCCATCAATCAACGCTGCGATGCGACTTGGTATGTCGTTTGAGGGACTATTTAGGCAAGCGACCATGGTTAAAGGTCACAATCGAGACACTGCTTGGTTTGCTATTTTGGATAGAGACTGGCCAGTTGCACAAGATGCATTCGTGGCCTGGCTAGATCCCCAGAACTTTACTGAAAACGGACAACAAATATTGCGGCTATCGGACCTGACCGCGCCAATTGTTGAGTCACGCTGGCCAAACCTGAATTTGGATGTCCAGCGCTAAGCGGATTTATCAATTAAGTTCGCCAGGTTAATGCCACAGGCGTAACATTGGCTAGACCACTTGGTAAGAGGAGTTGCTAAACCATGGAAGCCAATACAGCCCGCGGCAAGGAAGTTTACGACCTAGACCGCAATCACGTTTTTCATTCTTGGAGCGCGCAAGGCGCCTTAAATCCAATGGTGATTCAGGGTGGTGAAGGTTCATACGTTTGGGATTATGACGGCAACCGCTACCTAGATTTCTCAAGCCAGTTGGTAAATGTAAACATCGGTCACCAACATCCAAAAGTTGTTAAGGCAATTCAAGACCAGGCTGGCAAGCTAACAACGATTGCGCCACAACACGCAAATGACATGCGCGGCGAAGCAGCTAAGCGAATTGCTGACCTTGCGCCTGATCACATGAACAAAGTTTTCTTCACCAATGGTGGCGCTGACGCCGTTGAAAATGCGATTCGCATGGCTCGCATCCACACCCGCAAACATAAAGTACTTTCGTTTTACCGCTCTTACCATGGCAACACGGGATCAGCGATTAATGCAACTGGTGATCCACGTCGCTGGCCAAATGAATTCTCAGCAGGACACGTACACTTCTTCGGTCCGCATCTTTATCGCACTAGTTTCTGGTCGCAGACGCAGGAACAAGAATCAGAACGCGCACTTGCTCATCTAGCAGAAGTTATTAAATATGAAGGACCAAACACAATAGGTTCCATCATCATTGAAACTGTTGTTGGTACCGCCGGTGTACTAGTTCCACCACCGGGTTATCTCGAAGGTGTGCGCAAACTTTGTGACGACAACGGCATCATGTTGATCCTTGATGAAGTTATGGCTGGATTTGGCAGAACTGGTGAATGGTTCGCTTTTGATGCTTTTGATGTAAAACCAGACCTGTTTGTTTTTGCCAAGGGGTCTAACAGTGGTTATGTCCCAGTTGGTGGCGTAGTTATCAGTGATGACATTGCAGCAACTTTCGACACTCAAGTTTTCCCAGGTGGACTAACTTATTCGGGACACCCACTTGCAGCAGCTTCAATAGTTGCAACCATCGATGTCATGAAAGAAGAGAAAATCGTCGAGAATGCCAAGCACATTGGTGAAACCATTCTTGGCCCAGGCCTAAAAGATTTAGCTGATCGCCACAAGATTATTGGCGAAGCTCGTGGCAAGGGTGTCTTCTGGGCTCTTGACTTAGTAACTGATCGTGACACTAAAGAAATGGTGGCTCCCTACGGTGGAACTTCACCAGTCATGGCAGAACTTGTCGCAACCTGCAAGAAGAATGGTTTGATGCCATTTACTAACTACAACCGACTACACGTAGTACCGCCATGTAACGTCAGTGAAACTGAAGCAAAAGAAGGCTTAGCTATTTTGGATGAAGTTTTTGCTGGTCTTGGAAAGTTTTACACTGGAAAATAAGTCCTAAGTTAGAAATCCCAAACTTGAATAACAATTAAAGTTTGGGATTTTCTTTCATATGGCCACTAGCAATAGGCTTGGGAAAGTGTTAATCCTGGTTATAGGTCAAGGTGCACGAGAGCACGCCATAACCCAAAAACTGCTGCGGGATCCCGATGTGCAAGTAATTTGCGCTCCTGGAAATCCTGGAATTGCTGAGATTGCACAGGTTGATGCAGTCGATATAACTGACGTTTCATCTGTTGTCTCCTTAGCAAAAAAACACAAACCCGATTTAGTGGTCATTGGTCCAGAAGCACCTTTAGTTGCTGGAGTTGCTGACGAACTGCTTAGCTCAGGCTTCAATGTTTTTGGCCCAAGTAAAGCTGCTGCGCGACTTGAAGGTAGTAAAGCTTTTGCAAAAGAAATTATGAACGCCGCAGGTGTTCCAACTGCAACAAGTTTTTACTGCACCACTAAATCTGAAGTTGAATTAGCGTTGCAAGAATTCGGCGCGCCATATGTAGTTAAAGACGATGGCTTAGCTGCGGGCAAAGGAGTGGTTGTTACTGCGGATCTAGCAGAAGCACTCAAGCATGCACTCTCCTGCATTGAAAGTCGTGTGGGTGGCGCAGTTGTCATTGAAGAATTCTTGGATGGCCCAGAAGTTAGCTTGTTTGGCGTAAGTGATGGCACAACCGTCATACCGCTTAGTCCAGCCCAAGACTTCAAACGTGTTGGTGATAACGATAAAGGTCCAAATACTGGTGGCATGGGCGCATATTCGCCGCTGCCCTGGGTGCCAAAAGATTTTGTGGCTGATGTATTGAGGACTGTGTTACAACCAATGATTAATGAAATGAACCGTCGTGGTACGCCATTTGTCGGCTTGTTGTTTGCCGGGCTTGCAATCACTTCACGTGGAGTTCGAGTAATTGAATTTAATGCTCGATTTGGTGATCCCGAAACACAAGTTGTGCTGGCAAGACTTAACTCGTCCTTGAGCGAATTTCTCTTTGCTGCTGCCACTGGAAACCTTTCTCGCTGGCCAGATCTTGACTGGAATTCTGATTCAGCAGTAACAGTGGTGATGGCAGCGCAGGGCTATCCAGAGTCGCCCGTTTCCGGGGCTGCGATATCGGGAATTCCTGAGGCAGAAAAGATGGGACTGTCGGTTTTCCATGCTGGCACCAAAATTAATGACCATGGCGACATTGCGGTAAGCGGTGGCAGGGTTTTAAGCGTTACCGCCACGGGTAAGGACTTAAGCGACGCGCGTAGTCAGGTTTATGGTGGAGTTGAGAGAATTGAGTTTGACGGCGAACATCATCGCAGCGACATTGCACTGTTAGCTGCACAAGAGCAGCGTGAATCATTGGACAACAACTTGGGAGCCGAAAATTGAGTAAGCCGAATATCCCGAATGTACTGGCTGATCGTTACGCCTCGACAGCGATGGCGCAAATCTGGTCCCCAACAAACAAAATTATCTTGGAGCGAAAACTTTGGGTTGCAGTACTACGTGCCCAAAAAGACCTAGGCATCGAAGTG
>ERZ888423.683-NODE-683-length-33898-cov-9.322548_pt1 | contig 33898 bp, 27 predicted proteins | sample MGYA00520523_ERZ888423 | MGnify/ENA primary metagenome ERZ888423 (study PRJEB32303, sample SAMEA104408611) | aquatic metagenome | biome: Brackish water; feature: Pelagic; material: water | place: Baltic Sea | collected 2014-06-08T10:24:00 | depth 30,27 m ...
GCAGTGCAGTGCAGTGCAGTGCAGTGCAGTGCAGTGCAGTGCAGTGCAGTGCGGCGCACTGCAGTACGGCAGTGTTAGCTGCTCAGGCCCAGAATTTTGGCGGCGTTTCCTCGCAGGAATTTAGGCCAAACCTCATCCTTGAGTCCGATCGCCGGCATTTCAGTCATGATGCGCTCATACGTGAGCCCAGCGGGGAAGTATCCGGCGTAGAGCACTTTGTCCGCACCGCGAGTGTTTGCATAGTCAATGATGGCCTTGGGGTAATGCTTGGGCGCAAAGGCAGAGGTGGAATAGTACAAATTTGGCCATTTCAACATCAGCTTGACTGCGAGCTCAGTCCACGGATCAGCCCCGTGACGCATCACCACGGTGAGTTCAGGAAAGAACCAGCAAATCTCGTCTAGGTACTCTACGCGTTGCGGCCCAAGCGGGACTCGAGGCCCGGGCACCCCAGCAGTCAAAAAGATTGGCAGGCCAAGTTCGGCACAGGTGGCATACACGGGGTAGAAGGCCGCTGCATTGATTGCAGTTTCGCAGCCCGAAGGAAAGCTTGAAACGGCAACGATGCCGAATTCGTCGTGGTATCTACGTATCTTTCTGACGGCGTCCATGCCCTGTCTGGGATCAACATCTACTAGGCCTAAGAAGCGGTCGGGGTGAGCAGTGATTGCTCGACGAGGCTCATCACGAGTCTCGTTTCCTACGTTAATGAGACCTTGCGCAACTCCGTATCGATCCATGTTGTCCAAGGTGACCGCCACAGCGTCCACCCCTTCTTCAATTTCGCCGGGGATGTCTTTGAACATGTACTGCGCGGGCATTTTGAAGTCTTCTTTGGACTCGGCGTCGCGCAGCGAGGGTGCCAGGAACTTGTACACCTCTCGTCTGTCTGTGCTTGGAAAGCCGATCATGGTGTCGATGATTGCAATGTCGCTGGGCATGGCCATGGGTTGCACTCTAGATCGACTGAGTAGAACGCGTTCCAGTTCCGGTCTAGTCGGGGTACCCCTGCGTTGCTACTCGCCAAGGTATTTCCTGCTGAGGTCTGCCGCAAAACCGTCCTCACGCTGCTTTAGGAACTCAAGGTCTAGTGGCATGATGATTCCTGATCCCGCGGGAAAGGCCATGCCATACCCCTGCGGCTGAAACACCGGGCCAACGACTTGCAAGGCATCGTTGCCACTACTTGCGACATAGCTGCGCAGAATTGGCGCATCATAGACAAACGCAGCGGCTTTGCCTGACTCGACGGCCTGAAATGCCTGTTCGGTTGAGCCCATCTCTAGAGCTTGAATACCCAGACCCTCAAGAAACTGAACTGAGGTGGTATTTGCCACGGTCACAACTTTTTTGCCGTTCAGATCACCCAAGTTGTTGACATCTGATTCCAAACGGGTGACGGTCAGAGTAGCGGTAGTGATTGCGGTGAACTGGGCGACGAGAACCAATCCGAGCAGCATCCAGCCCATCGCAACGAGACGTCCGGCTTTTGTTTTTACGCTCGTGTCGCCGTATCCCACGGTGGACATTGTGACAATTGCCCACCATGTTCCCTCCCACACACCAGGCAGGTAACTTCGCGGAAAGTCCTCATTGCGGCGCCGCTCGATGAGCCACACCACGTGTCCAACGATGATCAGCAGGGCGATAACTCCGATTATCAGAAACAACACAGTCGAGGAGAACAACTTGCCCAGCATGGACCATGCACTTCCGTTCGATGGTTTGGTCAGGATCTGTAACCCCGAGTCATACATTGGAACGGTGAAGTCGAACTCTTCCTCACGGACTGCTGTTATGGAAATTGCCCCGAGAGCTGCATCGGCTTTTCCGGAGCGCACTGCTTCAAGCTGCTCAGTCACTGAAGCTTTTTCTTGGTACTCGTAGGGGATCTTCAAGGCATCCGCTGCTTCTTCCCACATTTCGATGCTGTAGCCCGACCAACCGCGTGGGGTCGGAAATGCAAAGGGTTCAATGTTTCGAACTGCGATGTCAAGAACTCCGTCAGGACCAGTCGCTTCAGCGAGTACAGCCGGATCGATCTGCACGGTGCGGGCGTCTTGGTTTTTCGTTTGCCTGCTTGCACCCGCAGGGCTGGCCTGTGAAGTGGATACGAGAACACCGAAGAGAAGAACTATCAGGAGTGCTCCGAACCGGGGCCGCCTTGTTGATAGCGTTGTATCTGACATCATCGGACCTCGCTGCACGGAAAAATAATCTCACAGTTGACTACTCGTAGGCGAAGTAGGCCGGTGTCAGCGATACTGAGCTATGGCCGAATCTTGGTGGAAGCAGCTTCGCACAAGTCTCCGGGTCTCTGCCATGGGTCGAGTAGCGGGTTTGCCAACCTCAAGTAACCGGGCATCCTCGTTTCATCTCACATGGCAGTTGCCCTCTGTGGAGGATTCGGCCGGCAGCGCCGCACCCATCACCGCAGCACCCATAACCGCAGCAGCGATCACGGCCGTAGCTGTCACGCTCGAGATCCTTGAGCCGCCGAGCGTGGAGCGCCTGTATTTCTGGGCACTGCAGGCAGATTTCGCAGATGAGAACGGACGCCATGGTGGTGGGGCGCATCTTGGTTTGCAATGGCATCCCGGTCATCCTGGATCAACGGCGGTGAACTGGGGTGGGTATGACCACCGCGGGATGGTGTTATCGGGGTCCGAGTCTGCGTTGCCCTCAAAGATGGCGAATCCGCATACCCGAGACTTTGTCTGGCAACCCAGAGTTCCGTATCGCCTACGCATTGAGAGAGTTGCACTCGGGGATCAAACTGCTTGGCGGGGAACGGTGACCAATCTTTCGAGTTCTGTCAGCACCGTGATTCGAGATCTGCACCCAGCCGGTGATCACATCTCGGGAGTCACCATGTGGTCTGAAGTCTTCGCCAGATGTGATGACCCCTCTGTTGCCATCCGCTGGTCAGATGCAGAAGCGTTGCTCGACACGGGCAGTCAGGTCCTGCCGAGCGGATTCAGAGTCAACTATCAGTCGCATCAAGATGGCGGCTGCGCAAACAGTGACTCCTCTTGTGATGAGGTCGGGATTGTTCAGCGAACCACAGTGCAGCGAGACACGTTGCAGGGACAGGTCATTACGCTCTGACGCGGCTACCTTGTGGGGCCATATGGGCGATTCATCAACAACTGCATCAGAGGCCTCGCTGAGCTACAACTTGGCCGACTTGTTCGAGGCCGTCTCGGACCGTGTAGCGGAGCGTGAAGCGATTGTCTGCGGCTCTCGCAGATTGACTTACGGGCAACTCGAGGAGCGGGCCAACCGCATGGCGAATCACCTCTTGTCCAAGGGGGTACAGCCTGGGGAGTTTGTGGGTTGCTATCTGACCAACTCCACGGAGTATCTCGAGGTACTTCTGGCTTGTTTCAAGATTCGTGCAATCCCCGTCAACATCAATTACCGCTACGTCACTGAAGAGTTGCGTTACCTGTTGATCGACTCTGGGCTTGTTGTCTTGGTCTGTAATGAGGAGTTTGTAGATCGAGTCAGGAGCGTCGCAGCGGAGGTGCCTGCTCTGCGCCACTGCATTGTCGTTAGCCCGATTGTTGTCAGCCCGACCGTTGTTAGCCCGACTGTCGTTAGCCCGATTGTTGTTAGCCCGGGGGCAGAGCAACCCGGCCTCGAGATGCTCCCCGATCCCATCCGCTATGACGAGGCGCTAGCTGCAGCCTCGGCTGATCGCCCGCTCGTACTAGGCCGAGGCGATGACGATCTGTACTTGCTTTATACAGGTGGAACTACCGGAATGCCCAAAGGCGTTATCTGGCGACAAGCGGATGCGTTTTTTGGGTGCATCGGTGGTGGTGATCCGATGAGGATGTCAGGGCCGGTGTCTTCGCCCGATGAACTTCTTGAGCGAATCATTGATTTTGATTTTGTGTTCTATGCCTTAGCCCCCCTGATGCATGCCGCAGCGCAGTGGGTCTCGTTGATGTGGCTTCTCTGTGGTGCAAAGGTGATTCTGCATTCTGGTGGGTTTGAGCCAGTCGAGATCTGGAAGACCGTGGACGTCGAGAAGGTGTCGATTATGACTGTGGTTGGCGATGCCATGGCCCGGCCACTAGTTGATGCTTGGGATGAACAAGGTCCGTTCGAGATCTCGAGCATGTATTCGCTGTCGAATGGCGGTGCACCACTTGCCCCTTCGCTACGAGATCGTCTGAGAGAGATTGCACCGAACGCCATGTTGACCGACGGGTTTGGCTCCTCCGAGACAGGTATCCAAGGAAGTCGGCGTTTATCCCCCGGAGAGGATCCCGGCAAGGGAGTGCGCTTCGATAACGTCGAGGCAGGGACCACAGTCCTAGATGATTCTGGCCACCCCGTTGAGCCAGGTTCGGGAGTTGTCGGCCGAATTGCGCACTCGGGCTATATCCCCCTGCGGTATCACAATGCACCCGAAAAAACGGCCGAGACTTTTGTTGTCATTGAAGGCACCCGCTACGTCCTGCCGGGCGATATGGCCACGGTCGAGGCAGATGGTTCTATCACGCTGCTTGGTCGAGGATCTGTGAGTATCAACACCGGCGGTGAGAAGGTCTACCCCGAAGAAGTGGAAGCTTTGTTGAAAGGGCATCCGGCGGTGTACGACGTTTTGGTGGTTGGTGTTGCGGATGAGCGCTGGGGTGAACGAGTGACTGCTGTTGTTCAACCCACGAAGGGAAGTACTCCCACGCTCGAGGAGCTCGACGCTCACTGCCGCGGCCAACTAGCGGGATATAAAATTCCGCGGAGTCTGGTTTTGGTTGAGCAGGTAGTGCGCTCGCCATCTGGCAAAGCCGATTACCGGTGGGCAAAATCAACTGCCGCCGCGAGTCTGGGCTAGTGAGTCAGTCTGAGTGTCTGAGCCAGTCTTAGCGAGTAGCTCCCTTTTCGCTTCGAACTGAGGTGAGCACCAGAAGCAGGACGCTCACGATCAACACCATGGTGGCTAATACATTGACCTGCGGCGGGAAAGACACGCGGAAGGCGTTATTGACTTGAATGGGGAAGGTGGTGAACTCGCCCTTGGTGAAGTCCGTCACGATGTAGTCATCGAGTGAGAGCGCAAAGCTGAGCAGGGCAGCGGCAACAATCCCGGGCAAGATGAGCGGAAAGGTAATTTTGCGAAAGCTACGCCAAGGCGATGCCCCAAGGTCCATGGCGGCATCTTCCAGGGTCCAGTCAAATCCGCGGACTCGTGCCTTGACCGTCAGCGCAACAAAGCTGACGCAGAACATCACGTGAGCAATGACCACGGTTGAGAAGCCAAAGACCACGTTGCGTCCTAAGAAGAGTTGGTAGAGCGAAGCTCCCAACACAATCTCTGGTGTAGTGAGCGGAAGCACCAGAAAAATCTCGATTCCGCGAGAGCCAGTAAAGCGGTAACGGGCAAGGGCGATAGCAACGAGCGAACCCATAATGAGGGCAATGCTGATGGACAAGACCGCAACTTCAAGGCTGCGGATAAATGCGTTGGTGAGTTCTTGGTCCTTAAACGGGTCCAGCCAGTTATTGATCGTGAAGCCATCCCAACTGATGTTGTATCGACCAGCAGGATCATTGAATGTAAAGACGATGATGTTGATGAGGGGCAGAAACAGGTACAAGTAGACCAAGCAGGCGAAGGCAGTCAGAATCCGCCGCCCCCATCGCGACCCAGCACGCTGAGATGAGGTTGACCCCTTGCGCGTCTTGCCGGGTTGTTCAAGTTCGCGACTCAAGTACGGGGGAGCGACACCCTCAGACATCACCATGCGGGAACCTCCTCTCTGCGCCGATTCATACTGCTAGTCCTTCGGTTCCAAGGAACTTGGAATAGATGAGAACCATGGTGGTAATAATCGCCATGAGTACAAGCGATAGCGCCGCTGCTACGGGGTAGTCGAACTGCACTAGGAACTTGTCCTGTACCACGGTGCCGATCATGGATGTCTTCGGAGACCCCAGGTACCGGTTGTTCAGGTAGTCACCTGCAGCAGGGATAAAAACCAGCAGGCTTCCGGCGAACACCCCTGGCATTGACAGAGGCAGCACCACCTTTTTGAAAGCCTGCCATGGTGTTCCGTATAGGTCCGCTGCCGCTTCGGTAAGGCGAAAGTCGATCTTCTCAAGACTGACGTAGATCGGCAGAATCATGAAGGACAAAAAGTTATAGGTCAGGCCTCCAATCACGCCGGCTGGTGTGGCGAGCAGACGAAAATCCTGCGGAACAAACGGGATGGCATGGATGGTGTTCAGTATTACTCCATTGTCTTTCAAGAGGGAGGTCCAAGCAATCGTTCGAATCAGATATGAAGTGAAGAACGGCACCACCACCAGCCCGATCAGCAGGTTCTTCCATCGGCCGCCTTGGGTGGCAATCCAGTACGCCAAGGGGTAGCCAATCAGAATCGCTGAAACGGTAGCGATGCCGGCGAAGAGGAAGGAGCGGGCAAATTGTGGCCCGTAGTCGGTGAACGCAGAAGTGAAGTTCGAGAACTGCCAAGAAAACTCAGGATTGGCAAAGCGACTGGCCTTTGAGGACAGCGCAGTGCGAACCAGAATCATCACGGGTACCAGAAAGAACAGCACGAGCCACAAAATGCCTGGGCTGAGCAGGCCGTAGGGAGCCCACTTTCCTTTCCGGAGACCGCGATCGTCTGAGCTGGTATCGGCAGCCATCAGAACCTTTGATTAAGCGCCTGTGATTTTGGCGAACTCTGCATCAAAGAGCGCCTCTTCTTCCTCATCAAGGTTGCCCCAAGACTGCAGAGTGGCCAAGGTGGAAGCGTCGGGGAAGACGAGTTGACTGTCGGCGAGTGCTGCTGCATCGCCGCCCATCTTGCGCAGTTCCTCCTGCACACCTTGCACGGGTGAGATGTACTGCACCTCTGCGGTGATCTTTGCTGCGTTCACTGGGTCGTAGACGTAGTTCATCCACTCGGCTGCGCCTTCGACATTGCTTGCTCCAACTGGGATCTGCATGGTGTCAAACCAGAGGGTTCCTCCTGACTCAGGAATCGAGAAGCCGATGTCTGGGTTCGAGGCCGAGAGCTGCACCACATCGCCAGACCAACCGATGCAGGCCGCAAAGCTTCCTTGCTCAAGGTCATCCACATAGTCGTTTCCGGTGAACTGGCGAATCTGCCCCGAGTCCACGCCCTCTTGCAGCTTGTCGAAGGCCGGTTGGAACTTTTCGAAGGTTGGTGTGGCCAGATCGATTCCAAGCGACATTGCAATCAGCCCGATGGTGTCTCGCATCTCGAGCAGCATCCCAATCTTGCCTTTGAATGCTGGGTCAAAGAGATCGTTCACAGAGGTCAGGGCACGTCCCGTTACTGACTTGTTATAAGCAATTCCGGCCATACCCGCCTGCCATGGCAGCGAGTACTCCCCGGTGGGGTCCGAGGGCGGCTTCGTCAACGACTCGATCAGATTCGCAGAGTTAGGAATTTTGTCCAACGGCAACTTCTCTACCCATCCCAGATTCGTCAGACGCCCCGCCATCCAGAATGTGAGCGCAATAATGTCTGGGCCGATGGGCTTGTCCTGCGAGAGCAGGGGTTGAATCTTGGCGAAATACTCGTTGTTGTCGTTGATGCCCTCGGTGTACTTAATCTTCTGCCCCGAGGCTTTCTGGAACGAGTCGAGTGTGCCGCCCTTGCCGTACAACTCGCCTTCGGGCTTATCGATGTAGAGCGTCCAGTTCTCGAACCAAAGTTCATTGTCACCAGATGATGCATCCCCGCCACTGCTGTCGCTGCTGCAGGCCGCAAGCAGCGCCGGCCCAAGTGCCAAACCGCCGAGCGCCAAACCAGAGGTACCCAAGAATTTGCGGCGACTCAGGTCTGCCTGACTTGTTGGGGATGGAGTTGAAATTCTGCGCTTTGTCACGGTTCTCTCGTTTCTGTTCAGGGTTGGTTGGATTGGGTTATTCCTGCAGCTTCAGGATCTATTGCCTCGGGAACCAGGTAGGCACCCTCATAGGCCCAAGTCATATCGACTCGGGACCCAACACTCAGCCTACCCGGGTCATCCTCGGGGCCAAGGTGTGCAACTAGGGCTGAGCCCACATCAGTCTGCACCTCGCAGCGCACGACAGGCCCTTGGAACACCAAGCTCGTAACGGTGGTGGGAATACTGCCGCCCGCCACGCCATCCACAGGGGCGAAACTTGGGACAAGTCGTTCGGGGCGAATCATCAGCGTGACTTCTGATCCGGGCTGATGGCTTCGCCCGCCGCTGGGAACCCTGAACTGCGAGCCGGTGCGGGAGTCAACCGTAACGGTGGTCCCTTCGTGACTTCGCACGGTGACTGGCAACAGGTTTGCCGTGCCAATGAAGCCGGCCACAAACGCAGTGGTGGGCTGGTGATAAATCTGAGTTGGGGTCCCGATTTGATCAGTGCGTCCCTGAGTCATGACGGCAATGCGATCTGACATCGTTAGGGCTTCTTCTTGATCGTGGGTGACAAAGATGAAGGTAATGCCGACCTCGCGCTGAATTCGCTTGAGTTCAAGCTGCATTGCTTGGCGTAACTTCAGGTCAAGGGCGCCTAGTGGCTCATCAAGCAGGAGCGCCTTTGGAAGATTGACGAGCGCTCTGGCAAGTGCAATGCGTTGCTGCTGCCCACCCGAGAGTTGGTTGGGACGGCGCTTTGCATATTCTGGCAACCGGACAATCTCGAGCAAATCAGTGACTCGCTTGGTGACTTCCGCCTCGGGAACCTTTGCATTGCGCAGGCCAAATGCAACGTTGTCGAAGACCGACATATGCGGAAACAGAGCGTAGTTCTGAAAGACAGTGTTGACGTTTCTCTTGTGAGGAGGAGTCTTAGAAACGTCGACCCCGTCAAGGAGTATCCGTCCCGCTGTGGGCTGTTCGAAGCCGGCAATCATCCGCAGTGTGGTGGTCTTTCCGCAACCCGAGGGACCAAGCATGGAGAAGAACTCACCCTCGGCAATATCAAAGTCGGCAGATTCGACAGCTGTGTACTCGCCAAACTTTTTGACCACATTTTCCAAGCGAATGACTACATCAGCAGTGCCGGCCACAGCCGCACCGTGGCCGGGGGTCCCCTCCTCCCTGAGTAGCACTTCGTTCATTCGTGGTCTCCCGTAGAACTTTCTATTGGAACAGTTGCGAATTGTGATTTGAACAACGATGTTCTTGTTTAGTCTGAGCAGGAAGCAACAAGAACCTCAAGCTAACTTCAAGCAACTTAGAACCAATAGGGGAGTCATGGTGTCCAATTTGCAGGTACGAAACGAAAACTTAATCGGTGGTAGCTGGAGGAGCTCTGAGTCTGGCCGCACGAGTGCAGTCCTCGATCCTTCAACTGGTACCGAAATCTTTAGTTCGGCAGTGTCAGATGCGCATGATGTTGACTTGGCTGTGACTGCTGCGGCAGAGGCATTTGTGTCATGGAGTCGCACCACTCCCTTGGAGCGAGCAACTGCTCTTTTCAAATTGGCTGACTTGATTGAGGCGCGTGCCGATGACCTCATTGCAGTTGAGTCGCTCAACGCCGGTAAGCCAATTTCGGCTACCGGAGACGAAATCTCGGGTACGGCAGATTGCCTCAGGTTTTTTGCTGGAGCTGCCCGCACGATGGAGTCCCAAGCAGCTGGGGAATACATGGAGGGCTTTACCTCGATGTTGCGCAGAGAACCCGTAGGTGTCATTGCCTCAATCACCCCTTGGAACTATCCGCTGATGATGGCTGCTTGGAAGATCGGCCCTGCCTTAGCTGCTGGATGCACGGTGGTGCTGAAACCCTCTGACCTGACTCCAATGTCGTCGCTGCTGCTCGCTGAGCTCACCCAAGAGGCGCTTCCGCCAGGCGTCTTCAACCTGGTGTGTGGAGACGGAGCTACCACTGGTGCAGCGCTCACCACTCATCCTCTTGTCGACATGATCTCGGTAACAGGTTCTGTAGGTACCGGAAAAGCCATAGCGCGAGCTGCTGCAGACTCGCTCAAGCGAGTGCACCTAGAACTTGGTGGTAAGGCCCCAGTGCTGGTCTTTGATGACGCAGATCTCAGCAAAGTTGCCGAGGCAATCAAGGTTGGCTCTTTTTGGAACGCCGGTCAGGATTGCACTGCAGCAGCCCGGGTCATTGTGGCCGAGGGGATTCACGATGACGCAGTTGATGCAATCGCAGAGGCAGCAGCTTCGCTCATCATTGGCCCCACTGGCGAGGAGTCAACAGAACTTGGTCCCGTCATCTCGGCAGCGCAACGCGAGCGTGTGGCCGGGTTTGTTGATCGTGCTTGTGCCGAAGGCGCAGTAGCAGTCACCGGTGGTGGCACCCTGTCTGGAGGTGGGTTCTATTTTGAGCCATCAGTACTCATTGGAGTGGATCAGCGCTCAGAGATTGTTCAGCGCGAAGTGTTTGGTCCTGTGGTGACTGTTCAGCGAGCGAGCAGCGTGGACCAAGCAATCCAGATGGCAAACGACAGTGATTATGGCCTTGCGGCCTCTGTGTTTACTTCTGATGTTGGTACCGCCATGCAGGCAAGCGCGCAGCTTCGCTTTGGCACCGTCTGGGTGAATGACCACATTCCCCTTGTGCCAGAAATGCCACATGGTGGTTTTAAGCAGTCCGGATACGGAAACGACATGAGTCAATACGCAGTGGAGCACTACACCGAACTCAAGCACGTGATGGTGAAGTGGTGACTGCTGAACCAATCAGCGAGTTCAGACCCCAAATTTGATTCAATTGGAACCACTATGAAGGACCGCCGAGGGTGAAGGACTATCGGAGTTTGAGTCTTTGGTTGGACTCTTGCGGAGATGACCTGACACCGCGAGAGGCACTGCCCGGTGACGTATCTGCCGACGTGGCAATTGTTGGTGGTGGACTGACAGGGCTGTGGGCGGCGCATTATCTCAAGTCGCAGGCGCCAGATTTACGCATTTTGGTTCTCGAGGCCGAGATCTGCGGATTTGGTGCCTCGGGACGAAACGGCGGGTGGTGCTCTGCCCTCTTTCCCGCGTCTCTTGAGCAGCTAGCAGCAATGAGTTCGAGTCCGTCAGTGGCAGGCAAGCGTGCAGCAGCGGTTGCACAGTATCGGGCCATGATCGATACCGTCACCGAGGTCGAACTTGTAGTTCAGCAGCTCGGAATTGACGCAGACTTTGCGCGTGGAGGGACCTTGTCCTTGGCTACAAACCCAGCGCACATTCCGCGATTGCGTGCCGAGGTTGACAACATGCACGCCTGGGGATTCGGCGAGGAGGACCTGCAGTGGCTCGAGGCCTCACAAGTTGCTCAGCGCGTCAGGGTTTCGGGAGTGGAGGGGGCTGCGTTCACCCCGCATTGTGCAGCAGTGCATCCGGCAAAGTTGGTTCGTGGTTTGGCCCGATCAATTGAGTCTGCAGGCGTGCAGGTGTATGAGCGCAGCAGGGTCAGGTCGATTAAGCCACAGTCGGTTCAAACAGATCACGGCAACGTCAGCGCCGGGGTGGTTCTGCAATGCCTCGAGGGTTATACCCCGCAGATGTCAGGCCAGCACAGAAAACTCCTGCCGCTCTACTCGCTCATGATTGCAACGGAGCCTTTGTCAGAAGAGATCTGGCAGCAAATTGGATTGACACAGCGTGAGACCTTTACTGACGGTCGACATTTGCTGATCTACGGCCAACGGACTGCAGATAACAGGTTTGCTTTTGGTGGTCGTGGCGCTCCGTATCACTTTGGGTCTGCAATTCAGGATCGATTTGACCACAACGCCTCTGTGTTCTCCTCGCTCGAGAGGGTCTTGCATGAACTCTTTCCCCTCACTATTGGGGCCGCAGTAACGCATCGCTGGGGTGGCCCGATTGCTGTTCCTCGAGACTGGACTGCGTCTGTTCAGTTCAATCCCGAGACTTCGATTGGTAGCGCTGGCGGATACGTGGGGGATGGTTTGTCCACCACCAACCTTGCAGGACGGACGCTGGCCGACTTGGTCCTTGGAGTTGATTCCGAACTCGTGCACCTGCCTTGGGTTGGACATGACTCGCCAAGATGGGAGCCAGAGCCATTTCGGTGGATGGGTGTGAATACTGGCAGAGGCCTTGCGGGCTGGGCCGACCGATCTGAGCGGATTCACGGCGTGCCAGCGCGGTTTGCCCTACGCGCCTTGGGCTTGTTTACAGGCGGGCACTAACTCATCGTGGTTGTTCGAGAAATTCTGGCTAGGTTGGTATCCGTGATGGTCTTTGGAAGGGATTTCCACGTTGTCTTCGCAATCTCTTGATGCAACTGATCGAGCCTTGATTCGCCTGTTGCAGCGGGACGGTCGGCGCCCGTATACCCAGCTAGCTAAAGAGGTGGGGCTATCCGAGGCTGCAGTTCGCCAGCGCGTTCAGCGCATGCTTGACAACGACACGATGCAAATTGTTGCCGTGACAGATCCGTTGCAACTCGGGCTGAGTCGCCAAGCGATGGTCCTGATCCGAGTGAATGGCGACGTGCGTGAGGTTGCCGATCAACTCGAACAGATCGAGGAAGTTGCCTACCTCGTGGTGACAGCCGGATCCGTTGACCTGCTAGCCGAGTTAGTGGTCAGCGACGACGATGCGCTGTTCTCTTTGCTGAACGACAGAATCCGCCAGATTCCCGGAGTCCTGTCCACCGAGACCATCATGTACCTAGGCCTCAGAAAGCAGACGTATCAGTGGGGAACGCGCTGAGCTTTGACCAAGCAGCAGCGCAGGTGCTGGCCGATCTAGCCGGCCCCGATGCAACCCTGCGCGCCGAACAACTCGAGGCGATTCGCGAGCTTGCGATTCATCATCGCCGTGTTCTGTTGGTGCAAGCCACGGGCTGGGGAAAGTCCGCTGTGTACTGGATCGCCACTCAACTCCTTCGCAAAGAGGGTTCCGGCCCGACCTTGGTTGTTTCACCTTTGCTTGCGCTGATGCGTAATCAGGTGGCTGCGGCCGAGCGTGCAGGGATCCGCGCAGTCACGATTAATTCCTCAAACAGCGAAGATTGGCAGTCCATTGAGGAACTCCTCCGAGGAGATCAGGTAGACGTTCTACTGATTTCCCCCGAACGGCTCAATAACCCACGGTTTCGATCGGATGTGCTGCCCTCGCTAGCGGCAAGCGTTGGCCTGTTGGTGATTGACGAGGCGCATTGCATCTCTGACTGGGGCCACGACTTTCGGCCAGATTATCGCCGCATTGCAGACGTACTCTCAGGACTCGCTCCTGATGTTCCCGTTCTGGCAGCCACGGCCACGGCAAACAAGCGTGTAGAGAACGACGTTGCAGCACAGATTGGTACCAACACGCTGACCCTGCGAGGTTCCCTCGACAGACCCACACTCCATCTGAGCGTGCTGCAGATTCCAACAGCCGCCGAACGATTGGCGTGGATCTCTAGTTGGGTTCAAACACATGATGGGCCCGGATTCGTCTATTGCCTGACGGTGTCAGAAGCAGAACGAACGGCCGCATTTTTGGCAGGGCAGGGCTTGTCAGCGCAGGCCTATACGGGAGGTACTCCCACAGCAGAACGTGAGCAGATCGAAGCATCGCTCAATGACGGAACACTCGCATGCGTGGTTGCAACCTCGGCACTTGGCATGGGCTACGACAACCCCCGATTGGCCTACGTCATTCACCTTGGATCACCCTCCTCGCCCATTGCGTATTACCAACAAGTCGGCCGAGCCGGTCGCGGGCTCGTTGATGCCCAAGTTGTGCTGCTGCCTACCCCAACCGAGGGCGAAATCTGGGCATTCTTTGATTCCACGGCAATGCCTCCACAGGCGGCAGTAGAGCAGGTTCTTGCTGTGCTGAGCACCGAGGGTTCGCTCAGCGTTGTTGAACTTGAGGCGCTGGTGAATCTGCGACGCGGGCGTATCGAAGCACTGCTCAAAATCCTTGATGTTGAGGGTGCCGTCGAGCGTGAGGGTTCAACCTGGCGACGCACGGCGCTGCCCTGGGAGTACGAGACTGAACGCTACGCACAACTCGCTGCCGCTCGCCGAAGCGAGCAAGATGCCATGCGGCGTTATCAGGCTTCCCAAATGTGCCGGTTGCGATTCCTGAGAGAGCAACTCGATGACCCTGAAGCCTCGGATTGTGGTCGCTGTGATAACTGCGCTGCGCAGTCGAACTCCGGCCTGCTCAACCCAGGAGGCGCAGCAGTTCCGACTGAAACGGCCACGGCTGCCGCAGTTCAGTTTTTGAGAGATGTGACGGTTCCGATTGAGCCCCGAAAGCAGTGGCCTCGGGGCCTTGAGGCAAGGCGTGGAAACATTCCACCCGGCAGTCGACCCCAGGTTGGTCGGGCTTTGGCCTTTGGAACTGACCCCGGCTGGTCCGAGGTAGTCGCTCCGTTGTTTTCTGCTGCCGACGCACCGCCAAGCGCCGAACTGCTCGCTGGCCTAGCAGCAGTACTCAAAGCTTGGCCTTGGCAGCACCGCCCCACTTGGATTACTTGGGTTCCCTCACGCTCTCGGCCTGTTCTCGTTGAGGGTCTGGCTCGGGGCTTAGGGAAGCTTGGCAAGTTGACAGTTCTGAATGCAGTGCAACGGCTCAGGGTAGATGCACCCCCGCAAGACAACATGCAGAATTCCTCGACCCAAGCAGCCAATGTGATTGACGCGTTTTCGTTTGGCCAACCCAACGGGCAGCCGTTTCCTGCAGGGCCATGCCTAGTACTCGATGATTCTCTGCGATCCGGTTGGACGATGACGCTGGCGGCAGAGGGACTGCTCGCCGCCGGTGCTTCCGAGGTACTGCCGCTCGTGCTCTGGCGTCGCCCCTAATTTGCTCCGGTAGCCTGCCGTTTCGATGATTACTGTTTCTGGGCTCACAAAATCTTTTGGCGGCCGCACCCTCTTCGAGGGTGTCACCTTCAAGCTCATGCCCGGCCGACGAGTTGCCTTGGTTGGTGGCAACGGGGTTGGCAAGACCACGCTGTTGGAAATCATTGTCGGCGAGCAGCGCGCAGAGTCGGGCGAGGTGCATGTTGGCAAGGAGACTCGCATCGGGTATCTGCCGCAGGAACTCACCGAACAGGTGCATGGCTCCGTCATTGACGAGGTGCTGCGCGGCGCTGCTCATGTGACAGATTTGCAGAAGCAGCTTCTGCGATTGGCTGTCGAGGTTGCAGACACTGGCCCACAGGGGGATCACCCCGATGCCGAGGCGCAATCCGCTGCCCTAGATGCCTACGGAACAGCGCAACATCATTTTGAGACGCTCGGCGGTTACGGAGTCGAGGCAGAGGCTCGGCAGGTACTCGCCGGATTGGGGTTCTCGAGTTCCGATGCGGACAGGCCTGTTCAGGAGCTATCAGGTGGTTGGCGCATGCGCGTGGCTCTTGCCAGACTCATGCTGTCGGCCCCCGACTTATTGGTTCTTGACGAACCAACCAATCACCTTGACGTCGAGTCCGTCTCGTGGCTGGAGCAGCATCTGGCTTCGTGGCCGGGGGCAATCTTGTTTGTCAGTCACGATCGCGACTTTCTTGATGCCGTGGCCGAACGGGTAGTCGAGGTCTCACACGGACGAGCTGTTGAGTATGTGGGCGGATTTGCCGAGTTCATAGTGCAGCGAGAAGAGCGCCTTGCTGCAGCAGAGGCAGCAGCAGCAGCTCAGCAGAAGCAACTTGCGTCAACTGAAAGATTCATTGAGCGGTTCCGCTATAAGGCAACCAAAGCCCGGCAGGTGCAGAGCAGGGTTAAGGCGCTCGAGAAGCTGGAAAGGCTGCAACCTCCGGAACGTAAAGACCTGGTAGCTCGGTTTGGCTTTCCTCCACCCCAGAGATCGGCCCGCGTCGTTGTCGAAACCCAAGATGCCAGCGTGGGCTTTGACGGTCAGGCAGTGCTGAGCCACATCGACCTGATAGTTGAACGCGGCCAAAAGTTGGCGCTTATTGGACCGAATGGTGCTGGCAAGACCACGCTGTTGCGCCTTTTGCTGGGACAGATCCCAGCGATGTCAGGTCAGGTTGAGATTGGTAACAACGTCGACATCGCCGAGTTCGCACAGCATCAGGTTGAGTCACTTCGATTCGAGGCCACAGTGCTCGAAGAGTTTCGGGCGGCCGTGGGTGACGAGCATGGTCGCAATCTGCGCTCGGTGTTGGGCAGTTTCGGGTTTCGCGGAGAATCAGTGGATCGCCGAATCGCAGACCTATCTGGTGGGGAACGCACTCGATTGGCTCTGGCGCGCATCATGGTCAATCCCGTCAACCTTTTGGTGCTTGATGAGCCCACCAATCACCTTGACCTGCCGAGTTGTGACGTTCTCGAGGATGCGCTCGTTGCATATCCAGGCACAGTGCTGTTAGTGACCCATGATCGCTATCTGATTCGCTCAGTCGCAGATTCCCTGCTCGAAGTTCGAGACGGAAGGGTGATCTTTCACCCCGAAGTTGATGAGGATGTCCTTGCCCCCTCTGGGGTGACTGCCGCTGCCGGATCGGCAACCGCCCGAGCAGCAACTGGCGGATCAGCAACTGGCGGATCAGCAACGAGACCGCCGAAGCGAAACACCAAAGTAGAGAAGCGCAGGCTTACGGCAGAAGAACGCCAATCAAAACAGAAGGCCTCAAAGGCCCTCAAACAAGAGGTGCAACGCCTTGAGCGACAGATTCAAGCGGCCGAAACTCAGGCCTCGGAATTGTCAGCACAGCTTGCAGACCCAGAGAACTACGAGGATCACGCACGAGTGCGGCAACTGGCCGAGGACCTTGACATAGCCAAGGCAACAGCGGATCGCTTGTTGCAGCAGTGGGAAGAAGCGCAACTCAAACTTGAATCAGTTTTGGACTGATCTCAGCCCTCAACCTTTGCAGTGCCAGACTCGGCGAGTTCTTTGGCCCACCGGTAGTCGGGCTTACCCGATGGTGATCGCAAGATCACTTCAACCACGTGAAGTTCACGAGGCACCTTGTACCCGGCTATATGGGTGCGCGTATGGTCAACCAAGTCCACCAAGGTGGCAACTTGGCCGTCTCGGAACTGCACGACTGCGGCAACTTTTTGTCCCCAACGCTCGTCGCTGACGCCAACCACGGTGCAGTCAAACACCGCCGGGTGTGCCTTGAGTGCTTGCTCAACCTCTTCTGGGAAAATCTTCTCGCCACCAGAGTTAATCGAGACTGAACCTCGGCCCAGCATGGTCATCTGTCCCGGGCCGGCCCATTGAGCCGAATCCCCAGATACTGCATAGCGCTTTCCGTCGGCCGCAATCACGAACGTCTCAGCCGTCTTGACCGGATCGTTGTAATAGCCCAAGGGGATATTGCCCCCACGTCCTAGCTTTCCGATGCGGTGATCACCATCTGGAATGATCTTCAGTTCCTCGTCAAGGATGACCACATCGCGTCCCGCTGCCACAGTCGGGCCGCCGGCGGTTGCCTTTGCCCCTTTACTCGCATAGGTCAGGCCGTTGAACCCTGATTCGGTCGAACCGATTGAGTCGGTGATGATCAAATTGGGGAACTGGTCCAAGTAGCGATCTTTTACTGACTGAGAAAACAACGCAGCGCTCGACGACACTGAAACAAGTTGCGAGAGGTCCCATCGGTCAGGCTCCGCATCGAGTGCGTCAACTAAGGGCCGCGCCATTGCATCACCAGTGATCAGAACCGAGTTCACACCTTCAGCAGCAAACAGGTTCCAGATTTCTTCGGGGTCGAACTTGCGGACTACCACAAGGGTGCTCCCCATGAACCACTGACTCAGTGTTGCGATCTGCGCAGCCCCGTGCATGAGTGGGGGAATGATGCAAAAGATCAGTGGCGTCTCGCTCTGCGCTGCCTGTTCGGCCCTGGCGAACTCGCTACTGACTCGCTCTCCAGTCAGAGCGTCGATTCCTTGGCCCAACGCAAAGAAAATATCTTCGCTGCGCCACATGACACCCTTTGGCATGCCGGTAGTTCCGCCGGTGTAGATCACGTAGATGTCATCTGCGGATCGCTCAGCAAAATCCCGCTCAGTTGACTGAGCAGCTATCGCATCGGAAAAGCCAACTGATCCCAAGGCCGCTACATCGGCACCGGAATTGTCCTCGATATGTACAAACGTCTTGAGCTTGGGGGAGCGGTCAGCAACAGCGCTCAGTCGCCCGGCGTACTCCTGATCAAACACGCAGGCAACAAGTTCGGCATTGCCAATCAGATACGAGAGTTCATCTTCGACATAGCGATAGTTGACGTTGACGGGAACCGCGCGAATCTTGAGACATCCCAGCATTGCTTCGAGCCACTCGTGGGAGTTCTGGGCGTAGATTCCAACATGGTCATCCTTGACCACACCACAAGCAGCAAGGTGATGCCCCATGGCGTTCGCCCGGTCGTCAAGTTCCTTGTAAGTCAGACGACTCTCGCCGTCAATCAGGGCGATCCGATCGGGGAGAACGTCAACAGTGTGTTCGAACAGGTCTGCGATGTTATAAGCCACGTAATAAAACTAGAACATGTTGCAGACTCGGGGTAGCTGGCCTTAGTTGGCCTCTACGGAAGGCGCCTGAGATGTCTTTGTAACCGGTGCGGCAGTCTTGGTGATCGTCGGATCGCTCAGACCTGCCACTTGCTTGAGTTCCTCGAATGCTGGCCCCACTTGAGCTGCCACCTGCCAAATATCTGGAACCAAGTCTGCATCTGCCAAGAACCCAATATCGATGTGATCACGGTAGGACAACACAGTGATGTTGAGCCCGGCGCCATCCATGATCGGCCCCATGGGGTAGGCGGCAACGAGTTCGGCCCCGGCAAGGTACAAGGGGAACGGGGGCCCGGGAACATTCGAGATGACCAGATTATGAATCGGCCGATGCTGGTTAGCCAGATTCATTGAGCTGTAAAAACGTGCAGCCAAACCAAACGTGCGCGGCGCTGCCCATTCGGCCCAATCAGTCAGGGTGCGTGCGCCAATTGCGTTGTGGTCTTCCTTAGCTCCCTCGGTGCTCTGACGGATGATTTCGAGACGCTCCTCGGCCGAGTCCACGTCTGTGGCGAGTGAGGCAAAAATGGCAGAGACCATGTTCCCTTGGGTTCCCATTTCCTCTTCTACCCGCACTGAGACAGGGCAGACGGCAAGCAAGGGTTCATCGGGAAGCGCATCGTGTTCCAGCAAATAGCGACGCAGTGTTCCCGAGCAGACCTCGAGCACGACATCGTTGATCTTCACGTTGAGTGCGGTCTTGACTGCTTTGGTTTCTGGGAGCGAGATTCGCGCAAAGGCAACAGAGCGACGGGGCCCAATCGATTGATTGAACGGGGTGCGCGGGGCCGAGAGCGGAACGCCACCGTGCTTCATGGCTGGGTCGATGATGTTGCTCACCAAGTGTGTGACTGAACGAATCGTTCGGCTAATCAGCGGCACCACATCTCGCGCCCGACGTAGCTTTGAAAACGTGGCGTAGGAGAGCAACTCAAACTCGTTTGGTACGCGATCAGGTGGCGTGTCTACAGCTTCGATTGGCTCGGCTTCTGGGGAGAGGTCATACAGCGCTGTCATGATTTCTGCACCGGAGGCACCGTCGATGGCGGCATGGTGCACCTTGACTACAAAACCCACACGGTCCTGCTTGAGTCCTTCAATCACCCAGGCTTCCCACAGCGGGCGAGATCGGTCGAGCGGAACCGAAGCGATTTCTGCGGCAACCTGCCCGAGCTCACGTCGTCCGCCAGGAGCTGGTGCAGTGATCCTTCGAACATGGTTATCAAGGTCAAAGTCAGGGTCTTCAATCCAGACTGGGTGGTGAAACTGAAAGGGAACTTCTACGAGGCGGCGACGAAACGGCGGGACTGACTGAAGCCGCGACTCGATGTGGGTTCTGAACTTCTCAAAGGAGTACCCGTCCACCATTGTCGAGATGTCGTAGATGCCGACCATGGCCACATGCATGTGGCCCGCAGGGGTCTCGAGGTAGAGAAAGGTGGCATCCATGCCAGACAATCGCTCCATGTTGTTACCTTTCGTCTAGGGACGTGCCCTCCATCAGCACTCTATTCTTCCCTGAATTGAAATGGCCTGCACCGTTAAATTCACTTCAGCTTGTGGCAACTCCTTCCCAGCACAAGACTCATCCCCATGCGAAGAGCTCCCACTGACACTGCAATAGACCGGCATAGCCGAGCACTTTTGCGCCAAGGCCTGCTGCGTTCGGCTCTTGTCATCAATGCGTATCGACCAAAAAGAAATAGCCAAGCGTGGACAGTGCCCTCGTTTTTTGCTTCCTGGTTAGTGACCGAGGCAGCCCCGATTTTCTTGGCCCTGACAGCAGCACGAACCACTCGAGAGCTCGGGGGGGCGCTGCGGGATCGAGCTGAGCGCTCAAGGGAATCGGGTGATGATTCACAGAAGTTGCTCCGGCCGACGGGCTGGTTTGGGCTTGCGCTCAGTACTGCAGCGAGCCTTGGAGTAGTGGGGCTGATTCGTCAGGCCCAGCAGTCTGCCGAGGAGTTCGACGCTTCGCTGAGCACGCTGCTGTCCGAGGAGGAACTGCTAGCGGCCCCGCAGGCAGTGCGCCTAGGTGCGCTGCTGCCGGTGCTAAACGGTTCCAGCAGGCGCCGACGTACCCGAAACGTCGTGTTCAGTGAGCACATCACTAGTAAGAACAGCAGTAGAGCAGGCAAAACGGTTCGCCTGAAGCTCGATGTGTACACCCCGCTCGAGGACCCAAAGCCAAATGAGAAGCGTCCCGCCGTGTTACAAATCCACGGGGGCGCTTGGGTGCTTGGATCCAAAGATGAACAAGGAATCCCGCTTCTCAACCATCTGGCTTCTTGCGGCTGGGTTGGGTTCAACGCCGATTATCAGCTCAGCCCAAAGGTCAAATATCCGGGGCACCTAGTCGACTGCAAGCAAGCACTTGTGTGGATTCGTGAGCATGCCGAGGAGTACAACGTTGATCCCAACTTCATTGTGGTGACGGGGGGATCGGCCGGTGGGCATCTGTGCGCACTCGTTGCCCTGACTCAGAATGATCCCGCATTTCAGCCCGGCTTTGAGACAGCTGACACTTCCGTTCAAGCCGCAGTGCCGTTTTACGGTGTCTATGACCTAACCGACCGCGAGGGTCACAACGGCAGGCAGTTCACAGACCTGCTGACCAAGACTGTCATGGGCGTAACCATGAAGGAATCGCCAGCCGCTTGGGCTGCATACTCCCCGCTTGATCGCATCACCGAGGAGGCTCCTGCGATGATGGTGATTCACGGAGACAAAGATGTCCTTGTTCCTGTCGAGGGTGCTCGCAGCTTTGCCGAGGCACTGCGCAAAACCTCGAAGAGCCCAGTGGTGTACGCAGAACTTCACGGAGCCCAGCATGCCTTCGAGATTTTCTCGAGTTTTCGGACAGTCAACGCAGTGCAGGCCGTAGAGCGATTTCTGAATCACATCTATAACGACTACCTGCTTTCACTCGAGCGCGACCCGGACGAGGCTGGCAGTTCCTCGGACACTGCCGGTTCCTCTAACACTGCTGGTTCTGCTCACACTGCCTAGCAATAGCTAGGAGTTGTGGCCTATCTTCACAAACATGACGCAGACAGAATCATTTAATCCAGCAGCCGTAGCGGCCTATCAGTTTGGTGGGCAGGACATCCCATGGATGATTGATCACTGGGGAGAGAACCGCTCAGAGCACCCATTCCTGATCTGGGAACCCAAAGACGGCAGCGATCGCACCTGGACCTATGCAGAGTTTGCCGAGGCCACCAAGCAGGTAGCTGCGGGCCTGCATGCAAAGGGTGTTGGCATTGGAGACATGGTTCTGATCCATGCCGAAAACTGCCCCGAGGGCGTCATTGCTTGGTATGCATGCGCACGAGTCGGAGCGATTGCCGTGACGACAAATACGCGCAGCGTGCGAAGCGAGGTGAGCTACTTCATCGAGCAAACTTCATGCGTTGGTGCGATTACCCAACCCAAGTTTGCGGCTCTGGTGGCTGAAGCAGGCCCCGAACTCGGGTGGATTGTGGTCACTGATGACAACTCAGGCCTTACTGCTAGTTCAGAAGAACTTGCGCATGGGCAAGAGTCGTTTTCGGTTCTCGAGGGTGACGCCGCTGCAGCACCCGTGCGAACAGCAGATCCCATGCTGCCCGCTGGAGTGCTGTTCACCTCGGGCACAACTTCCAAACCAAAGGCAGTAGTACACACGCACGCCAATATGTTGTGGGCTGGCAAAGTCAACCCCACCAATATTGATATGGGCGCAGATGATGTCTATCTAGCCTCGCTTCCCTTCTTTCATGTCAACACTCAGAGCTGGGCCATCTGGACCGTGTTGGGTGTTGGCGGCACGGTGGTATTGCAGCCGAAGTTTTCTGCGAGTCGTTTCTGGGATGTCATCGCTAAGCATTCCGTTACTCACATCTCGCTCATCCCCTTTGTTATCAAGGCAGCGTTTGATTCCGGAATCCCCGAGAACCACACAGTCAAGGTGGGCGTGTTCGGCCTGATCATGCCGGTGCTCGATCAGATGATGGGCATGCGGGTCATTGCTGCGTATGGCATGACTGAGCTCGTTACTCACTGCATTCACTCGAACGATTTTGAGTCCTACCCCGACCTAGCCATGGGCAAGGTCTCGCCCGGATATGAGTTCTTGATTGTCGATAGTGATACTGGAGCACTTTGCCAGGAGGGTGAGATCGGCGAACTTTGGATCCGTGGCGTGCGTGGCGTCTCAGTGTTCTGGGAGTACTTCGGTAATCCTGAGGCAACCGAGAAGTTCTTTACCGAGGATGGTTGGGGTCGTACCGGGGACATGGTCCGCTTGCTTGCCGATGGCAACATTCAGTACTGCGACCGAGACAAAGATGCACTCAAAGTTGGCGGCGAAAACGTCTCGGCCCGTGAGGTCGAAGATGTGGTTCGGACAGTGCCTGGTTTGGCAGATGTTGCGGTTGTCGCCAAGTCCCACGAGATGCTCGACATGGTGCCGGTGGCCTTTGTGATTCTGGCCGATCCTGCTGCGGACAAAGAGGCTATTTCTGCTCAGATCATTGAGGCCTGCAAACTTGATCTGGCAGACTTCAAGGTGCCCCGCTCCGTGTACTTCGTAGATGAGTTTCCAACAGCGGAGCTTGGCAAGGTCTCAAAGAAAGACCTGCGCGAGATGGCCGATGCTCAGGGTGACTCCTGAGTTTTTTGCTCTAAATATTTAACGGAGCACCGTTGCTAGCGCTTCGGCCACTGTTGAGGGGCCTGCAAGGGGCGCACAACGAATGCCCAAGTGGTCAGCCAGAGCGCGAGCATCCTCGGTGTCTTCGGCTGGGGCAAGAATCACTAATTCCGACAGTGCAGAGGCATCACCAACCGCATCTCCTCCGGTGGTTGCCCGACAATCCGAGAGGGCAAGTGTGATCTGCCTTGCGGCAGTGGATCGGGCAAGTTGCTGTGAGGCTGCGCGCATGGCGAGCGCCAGGTTCGTCACTCCAAAGCCGCGTAATCGGAGTAAATCGCTCACGACTTGCTCTGGCGAACGCTGCTCCTGCTGAGCCTTAATCACGATTGCATCCTCGGCGAATGCAATGACGGAACAGTCTGCACCGCAGCGGTACACCACTGCTGCGGCGGCAACTGCTGCGGCTGCCAAGCGCTCACCAAACATTGAGCCAGATCGGTCTACGAGTAAGCACAAGGCAGTGTCTGAACGTTTCCAAGTTTGCACGGCCAGGTCCTCTGCACGTAAAGCGGTGTTGGTGGCCCGGCTCAGCATGATCGGGCCGAGCGATGCATCAAGGTCAATATCACCTGACTCCTGAGATGCCGGAGCTACATGCAGGCGCCCAATCCCTCGAGTCGGTGCAGCGCCCTGCTTTGCTAGGTCGACCACGACTCGGCCCGCAAGCTGTTGGGAAAGTTTGCGCAGTCGTTCGTCGGTGGCACCGTTCATGTCGGCGAGCAAGGCCAGAGCTTCATCGGGGTCGTGGTCGAGCAGCTCCGAAAATGCTCCAGGGTCAAGCTGGCCGACCTCGGGGGAGATGTTGTCGAACTGCGGGTGCCGCGAGAGTTCACGCCTAGAGGTGGTCCTGCGGCCCGCCTCTGCAACTGCGCTGCGAGCCTGTTCTCCTTCTTTAATATCCTCAGTCTCTTGTCGCCCCCCGCCAGGTGGCGGGGTCAGGCTTTTTTCTGCGTAGCAGCCGGTTCGGTTGCCTGTGGGCCAAAGTGGCGCTCCCAAAGTTCTGTAACGAGTTCCTCTGCCGTGCGTGATCCGCTCTCGTTGATTCGGATCCTTCCGGACAGCGCGAGCAGTGCTGCATCTAGGGAAACGGAGGGGTCCTGGGTTGAGGTGCCACGCAGCGCTGCAAGCTCACGGAGCACCATCACAAAGTCAATCGCACCGCGGACTGATGAACCTGTACGAATCTCACTATGGGTTCGGGTATCTCGAACCATGGCTACTGCTGCCTGCATCGTGTTTGGGTCAATCGCGTCTGAGGCTTCTGGGGCAGCGGCTCGCACAATTTGCTCCTCGTCAGCAGCATCTTGATAGCCCATCGCTAGACGACAGCACCGGTCATACACGGCCGAGGCAATTCGAGCTGTACCAACAGAGTCAAAGGGATTCATGGCGGCCACGAGTCGAAAGCCGGGGTGTGCCTGGACACGCCCGAGTCGGGGAACGTGAAGTTCGGCCTCGCTCATAACGGTGATGAGCAAGTTCAGGGTCTCTTCAGGAATGCGGTTGATCTCTTCGATGTAGAGAAGCGCTCCCTCGCGGAGGGCGCACAGCAAAGGGCCGTCCACAAATGCCTCAGCCACATAGCCCTCGGCAAGAACCACGGAGGGATCGAAGGTTCCCACTAAGCGAGCAGGGGTGAGTTCGGCGTTGCCTTCAACAAACTCAAAACCTGAACCCGTGCAGCTAGCCACAGAGCGCAGCACCGTTGACTTTCCGGTTCCCGGGGGACCTTCTAGGAGCAGGTGTCGACCAGCAGCTAGAGCCGCAACTACAGACTCAAGCTCGCGCCTCCTTCCAACAACCGAAGTCGTCAGAAGGTTCAACAGTTCGGAGTCGTAACTTGGTTGCACAGCTGTTGGTTAGGCGAAGTCGATGACGCCACGGATGTTTACTCCGTTGCGCATGTCTGCGTAGCCCTCGTTGACCTGATCAAGGGAGTAACGCTTGGTGATGAGTTCATCGAGCTTGAGCTCGCCCTCTCGATACATAGACAGCAGTTGAGGAATGATTGCTCTGGGGTTCGAGGATCCATACACGGTGCCTTTGATCTCTTTATTCATCATCGACAACATAAACACGTTGAGTTGTGCATCGTTTTCGAGCAGCGGAGCAAGCCCCGTAACCACCAAAGTGCCACCCTTCGAGGTCAACCCGAGTGCTGGCTCGATCATGTCTCCGTGCATCACTCCAGGGCACAGAATGACGCGCTCACACATATCTCCCCAGGTCAGATCTGGCAATGCGAGCAGTGCTTCTTCAACCGATGAGTAGGTGTGCGTTGCGCCAAATTCCATCGCTTGTTCACGTTTGAACTCGACAGGATCGATTGCAATCACTCGCTTTGCGCCGGCAATTCGCGCCCCCTGAACTGCATTGATGCCAATGCCACCCACGCCAATGACTGCCACGTTGTCTCCGGGCTTGGTTCCTGCACGCTCAGTAGCTGATCCAAAACCTGTGGCGACTCCACAAGAGACCAATGCGACGACACCAAAGGGCAGATCTTTCTCTACCTTGACGAGTGAGTTCTCACTGACGAGGACCTGCTCAGAGAAGGTTCCAACCTGAGCGAAACGCCCCACTGCTGTCGACGAGCCTTGAGCGTTGTTTACATGGTGAGCCTCGCGGCCATCGCTCATCATGCCAATATCGAATAACTTCGCTCCCTCGTCGCACAGGTACTGCCTGCCAGTCGAGCACCATTTGCAGCGTCCGCAGCTCGGGATGAATGAGATCGAGACATGGTCGCCTGGGGCCAACGTGGTCACACCTGGTCCAACAGCTTCGACGATGCCGGCCCCCTCGTGTCCGCCGATCACCGGGAGCGGAAGAGGAAGGTCACCGGTCACTGCATGCTCATCGGAATGACACATACCAGCGGCCTTCATAGTGACGAGCACATCGTTCGCCTTGGGATCATCGAGTTGCACATCCTCGATCTTCCAGTCCTCACCAGTTCCCCAAAGCACTGCGGCACGAGTTGTTGTTGGCATGAGTTCCCCTTTTGTTTTCGCAAGGTTGTGGACCTTGCGCAAGCGAGCTGGCGAATCGCCAACCCCTTTCTTCTAGTTCATCTGAGCGGCCGCTGCCGTTCAGGTGTGTTGTTAGCGCCATGCTGAATCTCAACCGGGGCCTTGGGCGGTACTATCTGAGCTGTTGTACCAATCGCCCGATAGGAACTGAGGCTCAGATGAGCATTGATGAACTCTCCGCCAACACAGACCAAGAAAATGCCGCCTCACTAATTGAGGCCGCACTAGTTGAGGAGCCAGCTGTCGAGGAGTTGCTTGTCGAGGAGTTGCTTGTCGAGGAAGTCTCCATCGACGGCATGTGCGGCGTGTACTAAAGGCCTCATCACAATGATTGACCTTGAGGCTCGATATCAGATCAGCCCAAACGTCTCGCTTCGGCCTGAGCGCTTCGGTGCGCTGGCCTACAGCTTCGATACGCGCAAGCTGTCCTTTCTGAAACACCCTGACCTGGTTCGAGTAGTTGAGTCTCTCAAGGACCACGAGTCGGTCCGCTTGGCCTTCGAAGCAGTTGGTGTCGATGAGGCACGCTGGCCAAGTTTTTTGAACGCCCTATCAACCCTTGAGACCTCGGAGATGATTCGTGCCGCCTGAGCAGCTTGTCCACAAAATTCCGGCGCAACCTGCGGCAGCAACGCGTCCTCTAGTTGAGGAGTTCAAGTTTGGATTGGATGCTCCCATCTGCCTGACATGGGAGCTGACCTACGCATGCAACTTGTCTTGCGTGCATTGTTTGTCTTCTTCGGGTCGGCGAGACCCCCGAGAGCTCACCACCGAGGAGTGCTTTCGAGTCATTGACGAACTTGAGCGACTCCAAGTGTTCTACGTCAACATCGGCGGCGGGGAGCCAATGCTGCGAGCGGACTTCTTCGAGATTCTTGAGTACGCCGCTGCACACAATGTGGGAGTCAAGTTCTCGACGAACGGCACATTCATCGATGCCGCCGCTGCTCGACGCTTAGCGTCCATGGACTACCTCGATATTCAGATCTCGATCGACGGGGCAGATGCTCAAGTTAACGATCTCGTTCGCGGTGAAGGTTCTTTTGCTGCAGCTCGGGCCGCTATGGACCATCTAGCTGCTGCAGATTTTGGTCCCTTCAAGATCAGCTTGGTGGTAACACGCCACAACGTCAGTCAACTGGATGAGTTCAAAGAAATTGCCGACTCCTATGGAGCACAACTTCGGGTGACACGTCTACGTCCCTCGGGCCGTGGAGTTGACTCTTGGGCAGAGCTGCATCCCACTCAGGCTCAGCAACGAGAGCTGTATTACTGGCTCTTAGATCGTCCAACTGTGCTGACTGGCGACTCCTTCTTTCACCTCTCGGCCCTTGGTGACGCCCTTCCCGGGTTGAATCTGTGCGGCGCTGGCCGAGTCGTGTGTCTGATTGACCCTGTTGGCGATGTCTATGCCTGCCCATTCGTGATTCACGATGAGTTCCTCGCCGGAAACATTCGTAACGAGGGTGGCTTTACCAAAGTCTGGCGCGAGTCGGACTTGTTCTTGTCCCTGCGTGAGCCAGAGAGCGAGGGTGCCTGCACAAGTTGCGGTAGCTACGACGCCTGCCAAGGTGGCTGTATGGCCTCAAAGTTTTTTGTTGGCCTTGAACTGACTGACCCGGACCCCGAGTGTGTGTTGGGCAATGCCGAGCCGTATCTTGCTGCGCTTGCAACGGCCGGCACTGCAGTACCGAGTTCCACTGCAGACCATTCACGACCAGGTGTGCCCGTTCCTTCTCCAGTCACGCTTCGCCCAACTCGCCGGCAGCGTGTCTGATTCATGTGGTCACCCCTGAGGGCTTGGGAGAGTCAGCCCAAGTGAGCCAAAGTGGTGGAGTGAAACTGCTTGAGCCACTCAACCTGGGCGTACTGCAGGCGCCAACTCGAATCATTTTCGGACCGCACGAGACCAACCTTGGTTCGGGACGATCCATCTCGGCTGATCACGTTGCGTATTACCAACGTCGAGCAGTGGGTGGGGCTGGAATCATCATCACCGAAGAGGCCTCAGTACACGAATCTGACTGGCCCTATGAGCGTGCACCGCTAGCAGTGCAGTGTGCACAGGGGTGGGCCGAGGTCGTGGCGGCATGCTCTTGTGAAGGGTCATTAGTGCTTGCAGCACTCGGCCATGCAGGGGGTCAAGGCACATCTCACTGGAGCCAGCGTGAACTTTGGGCACCGTCTCGGGTTCCCGAGGTGAACTCCCGTGAAGTCCCAAAGTGGATGGAGCCCGAAGATATTGCTCAGGTGATTGATGGATTTGTACTGGCTGCTCGCTTGGCTATTGAGGCGGGCTGCGACGGAGTAGAGATCAACGCAGGGCAGTACTCGCTCGTGCGGCAGTTTTTGTCCGGGCTCACCAATCAGCGCACTGACGAGTGGGGCGGAGACCGCCGCTTATTCCTGACGCAGATTCTGACTGCAGTTCGAGGCGCAATTGGCTCCGAGAAGTTGCTTGCTCTGCGACTGGCCTGCGATGAACTTGCTCCCTGGGCGGGTATTACGCCTGAGCAAGCACCGGGACTTGCCGCAGAACTCGCCACCCAACCGGAACAGGGTCCGCTCGACCTTCTCACCGTGGTGCGAGGCTCGATTTATTCCGTGTCGGCAACCCGACCAGGCGGACACACCCCAACAGGGTTCAACTTAGAACTCAGCAGAGCAGTTCGTGCAGAGGTTCGCTCCGCAACCAATGACCGGGTAGCTGTGGTCGCCCAAGGTTCGATCGTTGAGGTTGATCAGGCCGAATGGGCTCTTGCAGACGGAATCGCAGACGCAGTCGAGATGACTCGAGCGCAAATCTCGGATGCCGACCTTGTTGCAAAGCTGTTAGCCGGCCAACCGTCGCGAATCCGACCCTGCACTTTGTCGAATCAGCGAAGTCAGGTCCGTGACAATCGCAACCCGCGTGTGTCCGCATTAGGTGATCCCTTCTCGGGCTACGAAACCAAAGATGCGCCCTATGAAACTGCGGCTGCGCATCCCGTCGAACTGACCGTGGTCGGTGGCGGCCCAGGTGGACTTGAAGCAGCCAGAGTTGCCGCGATTCGAGGACATCAGGTTCGACTCTTTGAGGCTTCGGAGACCTTCGGGGGCATGGTGCGCGTGGCTGCCAAAGGCCCTGGATGGGAGCGACTGGCACTCTTAGTTGATTGGCTCGAGGCCGAGTGCAGACTCGAGGGAGTTGAACTCATCAACAATCATCGAGTCACGCCCACTGAACTCGCTGGCCATGTGATTCTCGCCGTAGGCGGACGCCAAGGTTTGCGGGGCTATGAAGAGCAGCCTGGCTCAGAAGTGCGAACTGCTGTCGAGGCGCTCGATCATCCAGAGTCGCTGCCCGAAGGTGCAGTCTTGATTTGGGATCCGATTGGCGGACCAATTGGGGTGGCCCTCGCAGAGTTACTCGCTGCTCGTGGCGTAGAAGTGCATATCGCTACGCCTGACAACATCATTGGAAACGAACTCGCAAGATCAGGCGACCTTGCTCCCGCTAATGCCCGCTTGCTGCAGGCCGGGGTCCACATGCACCCTCGGATGCTCCTGCGAGCAGTCTCTGCACAGGGGGCAACGCTAGAAGACCGCTTCTCTGCGCAGAAGCAAGAACTACCTGTTGCAGTGCTCGTTGATGCCGGTCACCGCTTACCGAACGATGCTCTTGAGCAAGATCTTGTTGATATCAGTCTGGTTCAAGTCTGCAGCGTGGGGGATTGTGTCGCCCCGCGCAGCATCTACGAGGCCATCCTTGAAGGTCGGCGGGCTGCGATTGCTCTGGGTTGAACCTGCCGCAGGGAAATCCCTAGTTGACTTGTGGCCCCATGCCGCTACCCTCAGTAGGCGGGTCTTGTGCAAGAGAACCCGAGCAGCGGAAATCCGGGAGTTTGTAGCCGCTTAGGAGGCGAGTCAATGGCAACAGCATCAGTACTGAGCGAGACCATTACATCTTCAAACATGGTCACGGCAACGAGTGCGGGTCTTGAACGCACAATTCAGAACGCCGTGGACTTAGCCAAGTCTGCCAATGGAATGTTCCGCAGCCACCAAGATGTAGCCGTTGCCCTTCCCGGCGGAATGTTTGGACATGTGCGTAACGGCAAGCTCATTGGGTTTGGGCTTGAACCAATCGGTGAAGTGCTCGTCGATTCGCATCGTAAAGTCACGGGTTTGCTCGATGGCGACAAGGGTCGCGTGCTCTGGGGCCGCGTGGCCGCAGTTGCCGGCGGAACAGCGGCTGCAGTCTCTTCGGTAGCGGGCGTAGCCTCAATCCTGATTGGGCGTCGGCGCTCCTCTGAGTCGCACTAATCCGGTCACTGTTCCGATCCCTGATTCGATCCCTGATTCGATCCCTGATTCGGTTGAGGCCTCTTGTGGATCTAAGTTACAAACATGACTGAACAGATGATCTGGACTCCATTGCAGTTGGGTCCAGTCACCGTGAGCAACAGGATTGTTTTTTCTGCGCACCTGACTAATTATGCCGAGGGTGGCTTGCCTACTGAGCAGCATGCTGCGTACTACGCAGAGCGTGCCAAGGGTGGCGCAGGACTCATCATCACCGAAGAGCACTCCACTCATCCCACTGATTGGCCCTATGAGAAGTTGATCCATGGGTTTAACCGAGAGGTGATTCCCGGGTATCGGCGCATCACAGACGCAGTGCACCGGCATCGGGTGCCTATTTTTGCCCAGATCAATCACAACGGTGGTCAAGCATCTTCGATGTATTCGCGCTTACCGGTCTGGGCCCCTTCGGCTGTTGCTGATCCGCTGTTTCGAGAGGTTCCCAAGGCTGTTAACGCAGCTGAGATCGCCGAAATTGTTGCCTCGTATGCGCTCGTTGCCGGCCATTGCGTCGAGGGTGGCTTTGATGGAGTCGAACTGCAGTGCTCGCATTCCTCGATTGTGCGCGGCTTTTTGTCTCCCGCCACCAACCTTCGCACTGATGAGTACGGCGGTTCGCTCGCAAATCGGGCGCGCATCCTGATTGAAATAGTTGCAGCAGTTCGGGCCGAGATTGGTCCTGAGTTGGCCCTAGGGGTTCGTCTGTGTGGAGATGAACTCATCGAAGGGGGCACCAGGATCGATGAGGCAGTTGAGGTGGCAAAGATGGTCGAAGCCACTGGTCAGGTGGATTACATCAATACGTCAATTGGTGTGGCAACGGCCTCGCTGTTCATGATCGAAGCCTCGATGCATATCCCCCCAGGATACGCGATGTTTATACCTGCAGCCGTGCGGGCAGCTGTTGATCTACCCGTGGTTGGTGTCGGGCGTTTCAAGGATCCGCTGCAGGCTGAACGAGCCCTGAGTGAAGGACTCTGTGACCTAGTCGGGGTAGTCCGTGGTCAGATCGCAGACCCTGACTTTGTGCGCAAAGCAAAAGCAGGTTTCACTGACGACACCAGGCTGTGTTTGTCCTGCAACCAAGAGTGCGTGGGACGCATGGGGCTTAACCGGTGGTTGGGTTGTATCGAGAATCCAAGAACAGGGAGAGAGTCTCTCGGTGTGGGAACGCCTCAACCTGTAACTGTTGGTCGCAAGGTCCTTGTTGTGGGAGCCGGCCCGGCGGGAATGCAAGCAGCGATTGCCGCAGCACGAAACGGCCACCATGTAACTGTCTGCGAACAGGAGTCGGCTGCTGGCGGGCAAGTTCGTCTGGCAGCCTCGGTTCCGAATCGAGTTGAGTTTGGTGATTTGGTGCGCAACCAACTCAACGAGTGCGGTCGTTTGGGGGTTGAGTTCGAGTACGGGGTGACGGTGACAGCGCAAGAGGTAGCCCGCCGTGGCGCTGACTCCGTGGTGATCGCAACAGGCGCACGCCCATCTACCCCGTACTGGATGCCAGAGGACTTGGCAGGTGGCTCGGGCTGGATTGTGGATGTCCGCGATGTGCTCACGGGGAAGGCACAACCAACTGGCAAGGTCCTCGTGATCGACGAGATCGGATTCCACCACGCAACCTCGGTGGGCGAACTCCTTGCCGACCGCGGGTGTGAGGTCGAGATCATGACGCCAGGCATGGTTGTGGGCCAGGACCTGGGTATTACTTTGGATATGGAGAACTGGTGGATTCGTGCCGGGTCAAAGGGGATTCTGCAGACGACGAACTCTGGCGTTATGGGCATCGAGGGCCACACGGTTCAACTGCAGCATCATCCAACCGGTACGCAACTCACACGTGAACCAGATTGGCTAGTGCTGGCTCTTCCTGCAGACCCTGTTGATGAGCTCTACTTTGAACTCAAGGCCGCCGGTGTAGACGTCTACCGGGCTGGTGATGCAGTCGCCCCTCGGCGCGCTCACTCCGCAGTTATTGAGGGAGAGCGCGTGGGCGCCGCGATTACTTCTGCCGATCGCATCTTGGCCATTCGCTGAACTTGGCATCCTTCGCCATGACCTGCTTGGGGAGAATCGCTGCTTGAGCATTACTCTTTCAACTATGTCTGCAATTCTTGCTCTCGTTCCGATCCGGGCGGGGGTACTCCCATCTGGTGGGGCCGAGGTAGTGGCTGAGGCCCAAGGCCGCGCACTCCTTGTTGGTGAGGGTGCAACTGAAGCTGCCGAAGCCCTTGCGGGAATCGCAACCCACCTGCGCGCTTGGGAGACCCCGGGCTTTGCTCCCGGGGAGTGGGCCAACCGCTTGGCTCCGATCTTGCGGGATGAAGCAGTGGTGTTGCTGCCTGCTTCACCAGATGGACGTGACTTGGCCCCACGAATCGCAGCAGTCCTTGATCGGCCCTTGTTGGCCGGTGCCATGGAGATCCGTCCCGGCAGTGTTTCCACTATTCGCTACGGAGGCCGAGTCTTGTCGGAGCACCCAGTGAATGGCTCGGTGGTGGTCACTTTGCAACCCGGAGTTCGCGGGGTGGAACACGCACATGGCTCGGCCGCTGCGCTTGAGTTCATCACACCGCCTTTGGCAGAGGCCTCAGTCGGAGATGCAACTCTTGAAGAACTCCTCCCGCCAGATGTCTCAACCATGGATTTGTCAGAAGCGCCCAGAATTTTGGGCGGCGGCGCAGGATTGGATTCGGTCGAGCGATTTGAACAACTCGCCCAGGTTGCCGCACTTCTAGAAGCCTCGGCTGGCGCAACCCGAGTCATCACTGATCGCGGCTGGATTGCTCACACACGCCAGATTGGTACCACCGGCGTAGTGGTGGATCCTCGGCTCTACATCGCGTTCGGTATTTCTGGTGCTGTTCAGCACACTGCAGGACTTGGGCAGCCGGATCACATCATCAGTATCAACATGGATGAGCATTGCCCAATGATGGATCTTGCAGATTTGGCCCTTGTGGCAGATGCAAACGAGACGCTGCAGGTTCTGCAGCAGCGTCTGGTAGCTCGTGAAGAGTCGCAGAGAACGGCCCAGGTCTGATGCCTGATTTTGATGTAATCGTGGTCGGGGCTGGGCCCGCTGGGGCTGCTGCTGCACTTGAAGCGGCGCGGGCCGGACGCTCCGTTTGTCTGCTGGAACGGGGACCGTATCCAGGGTCTAAAAATATGTACGGAGGCGTGATTTACGGCCGCGTGCTCGACACCCTGATTCCGAACTGGTGGGAAGAGGCACCGATTCAAAGGTGGGTAACTCGACGGTCCACCATGTTGATGGCAGGGGATCAGGCAGTCACTGTTGATTACCGCTGCAGTAGTTGGGGCGAGGCGCCCTATAACGGTGCCACGGCGTTTCGGCCAGAGTTTGATGCCTGGTTAGCTTCCAAAGC
>ERZ888423.684-NODE-684-length-33842-cov-22.048391_pt1 | contig 33842 bp, 32 predicted proteins | sample MGYA00520523_ERZ888423 | MGnify/ENA primary metagenome ERZ888423 (study PRJEB32303, sample SAMEA104408611) | aquatic metagenome | biome: Brackish water; feature: Pelagic; material: water | place: Baltic Sea | collected 2014-06-08T10:24:00 | depth 30,27 m ...
TCGTCTACATCATAGGGGCCGATTAACGCACGGAAGTACATGGTGTTGAGCTGCTCTCGCACGGCGTCGTGGTCAACAGTGTTCGCTAGACGCACGGCAGCTTCAAGTATTTCGCCAGCGCTATAACCTATAACCGCATAAACACCCGGATTGTAGCCATAGCGATTGCGGAAGCGGTATGCAAAGTCCTGCGCACCCGGCTTTTTCGAACTGCGCAGCCATTGGACGACGCCCACAATACCCTCTGCATCCGGGCCTAACTGATCACTAAATTCGCGCAGGCCTGGTCCCGCGGTAAAACCTAGCATTTTTGGTTTTACTCCCTCCGCCTTCAGTGCGCGCACTATCTCTATAGAGTCCTCGAAGTAAGAAACACCGATGATGACGTCGGGGTTTGCTGCTCCCAGGCGTTGTGCCAGGCCACTGAAATCTCGCTGTTCAGGGGCATAGCCCTCATCCAGAACAATAGATATCGCTGTATCATTGCGAACACTCGCAGCGACTTCTTCGCCAAACTCTGTTCGCGCATAGATCAGGGCAATGCTCTGTGCGCCTGCTTCGACGGCAATTTGCAACCCTTCCATATAATCATTAGCGGGAGTGTCGGCGCCGAAAATATTTTTTAGCCCTCGATTCCATATTTTTTCGGATGAAGCCGCAGCGGAAATCATCGGCGTATTGAATTCTTCCGCAACGAGACTTGCCTCAAGCGTCAGCGATGAAGAGTAGGGACCTACCAAAAAATCCACATTATCCTGCTCTAGTAGCTTAGTAAACCCCGCGACAGTGCCAGCATCCGTGGAGGCATCGTCGTAGTAGACTATTTCAACGGGCCGGCCCAGTAGCGCCCCCCGTGAGTTCACATCCGTCGCCCACATCTGTAAGCCACGCAGTTGCTCTAGGCCGAATTCACTATAGTGACCGGTCAGTGACTGGGTGGTGCCTATTTTTATAGGATCAGCAGATTTTACCGCGCCAGACATTGTCAGGGCGCAGAGAGAAAAGATCGAGAGTAAAAGCCGAGTCACGTTGGTCCTCATTATTCGTTTACGTCCAGCTTGCGCTTGGTGGAAGACAGCCAGCGCACCATTTCGTACTCAAACGCAGACCCGTTTTGGTAATACCGGAAAGGGTTGTTGGCCCGCGCATTAATCGGGTAGACAAGCCACGCGCCTAGCACCACCTCAGAACTAAAGACCGCCTCAGACGCTACACCTGCGACATAGAAGTCAGGCAGCAATCCAGCACTGTCGCGCAGATTCGAAGGGCCTAAAAACGGCAGCACTAAATAAGGACCCTGACCCACTCCCCAGTGTCCCAGTGTTTGGCCGAAGTCTTCGACCGGGCGAGGAATCTTCATTTTTGACGCTACGTCCACTAGTCCAAATATACCAACCGTACTGTTGACCAATACGCGCCCGGTATTCTGAAAAAACTTCGTGGGCGCCAACTGCAGTAGTGAATTGAATATTGAGGTTACGTCTACTAGATTTCTGTAGAAATTAGAGACACCTGTGCGGGCAAAGGACGGGATAACCGTTTCGTAGCCTCGAACGATAGGGAGATAGACTGCATTGTCGAACTCGTAATTGAAGTTGTATATATGCTTGTTCATGTTTTCCCAAGGATCATAAACTGCCGTCAGATCCGCATGGTCCGGCGGCAGCATCTCCTTGGCGGTGAATACGGGTTCGGGGTAATCTGCAGTCTGCGGTTGTATTTGAGGGCTGCTGCAGGCACCAATAGAGGTGAGGAGAACTAGCAAAGACAGACGCAGCAGGAGATGTGTCATTGCTGTGTCTCCTCGCTACTAAACGTCGCGACCATATGGGCAACATTGTCGCGATAATTGATGTTGCCGATGTGGCCTCCGTAGGGGTATATCGTGGCCCGGTCTCCAAACACTTCGCTGAAGAAATTAATTTCCCCAGGCTCAAGAATGATGTCGTCGGCATTGTGCATCACCGTAATTTTCTTTGTGTTACGCAAGTAATCTTCTATGGTCCTCAAGCTGATAGCGGCGATGAACTCGTCCTGGGTTATATTTGGATAGTCCGCTTTATAAAAGGGATAGAAAAATTCGAAGTAGTAATCGGTAAAACCTAATCGCACGGCAACATCATCGTAGATTTGGAGATTACTGTAACGATCCAGTGGCAACCCTTTGGGTTTGATATAACCGAAATCTGCCATGACATCAGCTGTAAATGCCAGCGTCGAAGAGGAGAGGCGGAAGGACGTGCCAATAAGCGCGGCCAGCTGTTCGTCCTTCAAGTCCAGTTTTTTATAGACCTGGTAAAGAAAGTTGTCACCGCCACTGCCAACGGGTGTTGTATAAGTTGTCGCATAGGCATGCATGAGTCTGTTTGCAAATCGGTCAAAATTGTCGACCCCGCCCGGTATGTCTTGAGTCATGCGATCCAGAAGTGAGATGGAGTTGTATAGAGATACCGGTGGGTTAATCAGCAGCACGCGCTCAAAATTGAAGGCCTTTCGTTCCTCGTCAAGCTTTGATACGTAGGCGGCATTGAAGCCACCAAGGCTAGGGCCTATCACATTAAAAGAGGTCACTTGAATGTCTTGCTTGATTTCGGCCCAAATCATTTCAAACACGCGATAAATGTCTTCAGCGTCCCTTTCCGCATGGCCAACGACTCCCGTTTTAGAGGCTGCGATGACAAAATTATTGTAGGTGGGAGAAGAAGTAGAGACGACGTGAAAACCGGCTTGATAAAAGGCTTTGGCCATGTTCTTGCTCGTCGCGCCATTGTGTGAACCGCCTGTTCCGGCGATGATGAAGATTAAGGGAGCATCGCTATCTTGCAACGCGACTGAATAGAGCAATTTACTGCCGTAAAAAAACACGTCCGGCGTAACCCGCTCAGGAAATATCGTAATACTCTTTCCTGTGAAGGGGATGCTTTTTGGCAGCTGGGCTTGGAATTCTACAGGAGTGCCGACGACGGTGGCGGCGAAACGGTCAGTAATGGGGTACCCGTAGTTCTCTACGGTGACGACTGAGGCGCAAGTTAGTGAAGCAAATAGAATTGAGCACAAGCCGAAAAATCGCGCTTGTGTGGATTTTTTAATGATCACATGAATTCCGGTTTGTTCGCCTATTAGTGCATTGATGGTGGCACGAATAGCCTGTCCTGTCACTAGCCCCGTCAAAAAAGCTGCCTGCAAGCACGTTGAGATGAGGCTAGTCGGTGGGCTAGAGATGCAGTACTTCGATCAGCTCGTTGCGGAGATCGCAGGGGGCTATCACTTTGTCGAAAGCCATCGCGTCAGCGGGTACCCAGGCACCTGACTGTATGTCCCTCAGGTTCTGGGCCTCCTCTTCACTAGCGCGAGCAGCTTCGGCGCCGCCTATGGCGGGTATTCCACCCAGGTTGACGCAGGGCAGGGCCAGACTAATGATCTGGTTGTCCCAGGGATTCATGCCCATCACAGAACTGCCAAACCCGAACGCTTTACGCAGGGTTACCACAATTTTTTTCCCTCGATAGCGACGCTGCGCTTGAAACATGTGGCCGGCGGCTTTTAGCACGCCTGATTGTTCTGCTGCGGGCCCGGGCATGACGCCGGGGTTGTCCAGCAGATTGATCAGCGGGAGGCCGAAGTTGTCTGCTACCTCGATAAAATGGCTGGCCTTCTCCGCACACTGCCGTGTGATAGCGCCGGCCTGAACGCAAGGCTGGTTGGCAATCAGCATGCAGGGGATACCGCCGACCCGAGCCATGGCAGTAATAATACTGCGGCCGTAATCAGGTTGTAGTTCGAACAGGCTCTGGCTGTCGACCAATTCGTGTAGCACCTGGTGCATGTCGTAAGTCTGGTTCACCTGTGGTGGAATAATGTCCATTAAGACTTCAACTTTGCGTCTTGCGGCCATCGGATGGTCTCGGCATTCAGGAAGAGGATCGCCCGCTCGCGGCGGCAGTAGAGATAAAAAGTAGCGCGCCATGGCGAAACAATCCTGCTCAGTTTTGCCTAGGTTATGTGCCACGCCGCTAGCGTGCGTGTGCATGACTGCGCCGCCAATCTCCTCCGGTGTCGCTTCAATTCCCAGGGCTGCTTTCACCAGAGGGGGGCCGGCAGAAAATAAGGCTGAGCCTTCCACCATGATAATCAGATCGGCGAACATTCCTGTCAGTGCGCCGTGACCCGCAGAGGTGCCAAGTACCAGCGTCACCACGGGCACCAGCCCCTTCAGGTCGGCAACCAGCTGCAGATCGTTGGGGCTGTTAGGGTAGCGCTCCCCTTGGTTTCCTAAACGTTCCCCGGCACCATCCAGCATCAGCACGAGAGGTAGTCGCTGTTCCAGTGCCAGTCGCACCAGTCGGGTACGCTTGGCGGCATTGGAATGTCCGATGGAGCCCCCTTTGACCGTAAAGTCCTCGGCGATGACCACGAAGCTGCGGCCATCTATGCGCGCTGTACCCCCTACGAGGCCATCTCCAGCGAGGGTTTCCTGCCCGCCCGGGTGATTGCCGCCTGCGAGTGCGCCATACTCATTGAAGCTGGCATTGTCGCAAATGCCTATGATGCGCTCTCGTACAGTGAGCCGACCTTTTTCGTGTTGTTTTTTGATTTTGTCGGTTCCGCCCATCGATTCGGCGAGGGTGGTGCGCTGTTGTAACTGATTCAGGAGTGTTTTCCACCCCTCGCGATAGGTATTCAAGAGACTGTTCCTCGGGTAGAGTTTGTGGACATCAGGCCGAACATACGGGATGATTTTTTCTAACACAACCAACAGACGTGATTCTTTGGGAGTGATGCAGTGCTTGCAAGCATGATTTTCACAGTTTACTCGTTTGGTATATTAAGGTGGGAAGGAGGTTTTCATTGGCTACAGAGCAGGTGTTATTGGTTGAGGCGCGCGGGTCAGGGGAGTGGGTTACGCTCAACCGGCCGGAGTCAGGTAACGCACTGAATACGGAGATGGTTGACGCACTAATCACATACTTCGAGGGCCTGCGCGAACGAGAGGATGTCCGCATCGTCGTGCTGAAGGCAAATGGCCGACACTTTTGTGTGGGGCTTGATCTTGCCGCGGGCGCATTTGATTCCCAGCCGCGCAATCCACGCAATGTCTGGTCGGTGCAACGTCGTATTGCTCGTATCTACCTAGCGATGCGTAAATGCCCCCAACCTATTATTTGTCTGGTGCAAGGCGCGGCCTGCGGTGGCGGCTTCAGTCTTGCCTTGGCTTCTGACATTCGTATTGCCGGAGAAAGTGCTAAAATGAACGCGGCTTATATCAAAATCGGATTGACCGGTTGCGACATGGGCAGTAGTTATTTCCTGCCCAGACTCGTGGGCACATCGGTGTCGTCGGAGCTGTTGATGACCGGGCGCTTTATTCATGCGACGAGGGCGCTCGCAGTAAGCCTCGTGTCTGAAGTCGTTCCCGATGATGCGCTAGAGAGTGCGGCTCAGGGTTTTATTGATGACATGTTACTGACATCGCCGATGGGATTGCGCCTTACTAAGGACGCACTGAACTTCAGTGTGGATGCGTCGAGCCTGGAGGCGGCGATGGCAGTTGAAGATCGACACCAGTCTCTGCTGGCGCTCACAGACGATGCGGTGGAGGCAGGTTTGTCTTTCTTTGAAAAACGGAAACCGGAGTATCAGGATCAATAGTGTGAAGGACCTGTCCTTGTTTTAGGCTGTTTACTCAACAATTAACGGCATTTTTGTGTATACTGGTCGGCTTTCCCCTTCAAAAGGTAATAAACATGGTACGCAAGCCCACGAGAGCGCCAGCCAAGAGAAAGCAACCGGCGGCAGTGGAAACCTCGCAGTCGATTGAAGATCAAACCAAAGAGTTTTTGAAGTCTGGCAATAAGATTGATGTCATTCAGACCGGCATCAGCGGGCAGCCTACTATGGCGGTCAACAGGCATATTAAGCTGGGTAACAAAACCGTCGCATCCTAGTGCTGCGCAGTGGATGATAGCCGCGAGAGCGGTGATAGACGTTACTTTCCCGACGAGATCGCATCTAACCCTCATTGACTCCCAGTGTCAGTGCTGTATGCTAGTGAGTGCTTGTAAGTAAAAAGTTCTTATGTATACCGTTTCGCAGTCAGTACCTCGCCTTGCTTTCATAAGTAATTGCAATAGCACTTCAAGCACAATCTGCCTTTCATTGAAGGGCATCAATTACCTTTGAAAATATAGGAAGTATGTATGTCTACTGTTACTGGAACCGTTAAGTGGTTCAACGAAACTAAAGGCTTTGGTTTTATCGAGCAGGAATCTGGACCGGACGTGTTTGCGCATTTTAGCGCTATCTCGGGTTCAGGCTTCAAGACGCTGGCCGAAGGTCAGAAAGTTGAGTTCACTGTGACCCAGGGCCAGAAAGGTCCTCAAGCAGAGAACATCGTAGCGGTTTAATCCCGCAGCGTTTAAAGGCCCGCCCTGTTTACAGTGCGGGTTTTTTTATTGCCCAGCTTTTGTGTAAGGCAAGTAAAACTGCTCATACCAGCGTCGTAGTTTGTTAATTGGGCCGTCCCCGTCACACAATATGGGGTCTTCCCGGTAAACCTTATCTTTCCAAATTTCTACGTCCTGGCCAAAGGCGACATGTGCCATTTGAGGGTATAGCTGTGCAAAATCGGCGGGCAGGGGCTGGTCTGTCAGGCTACTCACCATCACCGCTGAGCACAGATCCACTTCATTGTCGTTAATGACAGTGTGGCTGTTCACCCACCAACTCTTAAAACTCATTTGTGGACCTGTTGACTCGGTTTGGTAATACATGATCGACGGGCCATGATAAGTGGCATCACCCCAAGCATCGGCTTCTTCACCTGCTTCTTTACGCGCCTCCTCGAGGTCAAAGACTACCCCGGGTGGAATAATCATGTTCGCGCTGGGGTCGCTTTTCACGGTTGATAACTGTGTGACACTGCGTTCGCTAAATCGATTCTCCCACGACTGAACGCGGCCCCCATGCACATGGGGGAAATGCGCGATATCGACGATATTTTCAATAATATCGCAGGGTTTGGCACGAATTCGTGAGCGATAAAATATCCAATCTCCCCAACCCTGCTGGCCCCACTCGGGGATGTCGGGCAAATAATGCTCGGGCTCCTCGCCGTCGGTTGCGTACCACAGGGCGATAAAGCCATTTTTCTCTAGCACTGGCCAACCCTTCAATGCATTTGCGGCCCTGTCGGGGATCGACGTGGCGTAAGGGATTTCTACACACTGCCCCCGGCCATTAAAGGTCCAGCCATGGAATGGGCAGGCGATGTTGTCGCCCCGGACGCGACCTTCACCACTGCCAAGGTTGGCGCCTAGATGCGGACAGTGCGCATCCAGAATTGCCACGGTGCCTGACTCTCCACGGTAGGCCACTAGGTCCTGTCCAAAGTAGTGCAGCTGCTTTACCTCGCCCACCTGCAATTCTGAAGAAAACAGCGCAATGTGCCATCCTCTGGCATAGCGCCCTGGCTCCAGAAAGGCATATTTATGTGTGCTCATGCGAGTACTCCTCTGCTGCGTCCTGTTCGAATGCGTGTTGTGCAGCGATGTAGGCGAACGTCATAGCAGAGCCGATGGTTGCACCTGCCCCTGGGTAGGTATCACCCATTGCAGCGGCACTGGCATTGCCCGCCGCGTAAAGACCCTCAATGACGGCTCCATTGTGATGCAATACGCGTGCCCGCTCATCGCAGAGTAACCCGCCTTTAGTATCTAGGTCGCCCGGCTCGCAGCGCAACGCATAGTAGGGGGCCGTTTCCAGTGGACCCAGAGACGGGTTCGGGCTGACAGATTTGTCGGCATAATAGCGATCGTGTACGGTCGAACCACGGCCAAATTCCGGGTCTTCGCCGTTGCGGGCATGACCATTGAAATGCGCCACAGTCGTCACCAGCGCGTCACGATCAATCCCTAGGGCGTCTGCTAATTCCTCCAGGCTGTTTGCTTTCGTCAGCAGACCCGAGTCAAAGTTGCTGGGATCAAGTGTCTTGTCGCTCTCCACCTTTCCGGGCTTGATATGGCCAACAGCATATTTTTGTCGATAGGTGGCGTCAAACACCAAGTAGCAGGGGATCGCCTGTTCACCTCTGGATTCGCTGGCATATTGTTCCTTGACGAGATCCTCGTAGGGCTGGGCTTCATTAGCAAAGCGTTTGCCATGACGGTTCACCATAATAGAGCCGGGGTTGGATTTCCCCGCGATCAGCGCAAGCACTCTGCCGTCCGGGATAGTATAGGTGGGAGACCACCAAGCGCATTCCATAAAACCCAGCGCTGCGCCAATCTGCTCGCCCATATTGACGGCGTCACCGGTGGCCCCCGGGGCGGCGGCGGTCCAGTCTTTTCCTATGGGTGCCTGCTGATATTGCTGTCGCATCGCGGCGTTGTGAGAAAAACCTCCCGTTGCCAGAAGTACGCCACGCCGGGCATGTATGCGTTGTATCCTGCCCTCGTGCTTCACCAGTGCACCGATGACTCGACCCTTGTCCTGCAATAACTGCTGCACAGGTGAATCCAACCATAGTGGAATATTGCGATCCTGAAGGGATAAACGTAAGCGCGCCACAAGTGCCGGCCCCAGCGTGAGACGATTATCGCGCTGGCGCCTCAGACGGGCAGGAATGTCCAAAAGCAAGCGAGAAAACAGTCGCAGACCGAGCCAATAAGCACCGGCGTTCATTTCCTGCAAGCGTTGGCCTTCTTCCACGGTGACATTGAACGGCATCAGTCCATCGTAGTGGCCCAGCCTAAGCGTCTTTGCGTCTTGTCCGAGTCTGCGAAGGTTTATGGGGGCGTTGTCCATTGAGCGCCCTCCCGATTTATACCCACGAACGTGCTCGTAGTAATCCATATAATTGGGCAGAGCAGAATAGTCCACATGACTGTATTGCATCATGAACACCAGCATTTCCGAGGCCCGCTGTGCATAGGCTACGATGCGGGCATCACTCACGCTGTCGCCGATAAGGCCCTTTAGGTAGGCATAGGCTTCCTCTGCACTATCGTTGACCTGAACCTCGCTTTGTCGGTGGTTATTGGGAATCCACGCGACACCACCAGATTTAGCCGTTGTTCCGCCATAGACAGGTTCTTTTTCCACCACTAGCACCGAGCCACCTAACTGGTGTGCTACTACGGCCCCGGTCATACCTGCGGCGCCCGCGCCCGCCACCAGCCAGTCAATTTCCAGATCCGGACTCTCTATGGGCATACAATTTTACTCTTATCCTTTGGCGTTCAGTGTGGCAGGGCATGTCAATCGGAGCCAGTACCCACCAAAAATGCCGGCGTTCGGTTCAATATTCCGGCCACAGTGGTTGACCGGGGGCAGGTCGAGTTCTATGGTCACGGGAGAACATATATTCCTTCTGACAACAGCGGAAAAATTATGACAACAATGCCTCTGGCCCAAATTCACGGTGTTGACGATCTGCGCCTCGATCAGACACCCACACCGCTTTGCGGCCCTGATGATGTTGTTGTTCAGGTGATGGAATGCGGTATCTGTGGTTCTGACCTTGGCTATCTGGCAATGGGCGGATTGACGGGGCCCGATGTTCCTATGCCTTTGGGTCATGAATTGTGGGGTATCGTCAGTGATACTGGCGCTAACGTGACGCATGTCGTTGCGGGGGATCACGTTGTGGTTCAACCCATGAGCAATGGTAATAACATTGGCAATGGCGGTACAGAGGGTGGGTTTTCCCCTTATCTGTTAGTGCGTAACGCCGCTCTTGATCCGGGTAGTACACTGAAGATCCCGCCGGGTGTGCCCCACGAATACGGTGCACTGGTAGAGCCATTGTCGGTCGCGCAACACGGAGCCAATCGAGTGGCGGCGACGGCCTCTGATAAGGCCGTGATCTATGGGGCGGGGCCCATCGGCCTGTCTATGCTGCAGGTGCTTAAATACCGTGGGCTTGTAGATATTGTCATAGTGGATCTGTCGGATCCGCGGCTGGAAAAGGCCCGCGCACTGGGTGCTATTGCACTGCGCGCTGACGACCCACAACTTACACAGAAGCTGATCGAACAGCATGGTACTTCGAACTTCTTTGGCATGCCCATGCCCGGTAGTACCTTGTTTTTCGAGGCGACTGGGGTGCGCTCAGTGTTTGAGAGAATTGTTGCTATGGCTGGGCCAGGCAGCCGTATCTGCCTCACGGGCGTGCACAAAGAGGCGGCGACAGTTGATCTTGTCATGCTGCTGGCTAAGGAGGTTTCGATCATTCCGGCAATGGGCTACGACACAGAGTTTGATGAAGTCATTGCAATGCTGCAATCCGGACAGATTGATCCCACAGCCATGGTGACACATCATTTCCCTTTATCGGAGATCAGTGCTGCTTTTACTCTGGCCCGGGACCCACAAAACGCCATAAAAATTATGATCGATTGTCAGGCCTGATTGGCCGAACTTAACCAACACCTAAAGAGGGGTAGTTTACATGCAGGATCTGGAAGGCAAAGTAGCCGTTGTCACAGGAGCGGGCTCAGGTATTGGCGAGGGAATCGCGCGCGCTGCTGCGGCATCCGGCATGAAGGTTGTGGTCGCCGATATAGACTTGGCAAAGGCTGAGGCTGTTGCCTCAAGCTTGGGTGAACAGGCAATGGCCTGCGGAGTCGATGTCTCTAGTCTGGCGTCGGTAGAGGCACTGCGTGATGCAGCACTGGAACGCTTCGGGAGTGTTCATTTACTGTGCAACAATGCAGGGGTGTGGATCGGCGCTATGATGCACGATGCGGATATCAAGGATTGGCAATACCTGATCAACGTGAACCTGTACGGTGTTATTCATGGTGTAAAGGCATTTTTGCCGTTATTGGTGGAGCAGGGCGAGGGACACATTGTCAACACAGCGTCCATGGGCGGGCTGATCTCCGGTCCGCCGGAAGGGCTCTATACGACCACCAAGTTTGCGGTAGTGGGACTCTCCGAGGCACTGCTGATGGAAGTGGCTGATAAAGGTGTGGGTGTCTCCGTTCTATGTCCTGGCCTAGTCAATACTAACCTAATTACCCAGTCCTTTGCCGTGCGCCCTGATGAACTGGATTCCGGTATTGATCATCAGCAGCCGGCTCCGGATGTAGCCAACGGAATATCTCCGCTGCTGGTAGGAGAGCAGGTAATGGATGCAGTGCGTGACGGCAGTTTCTATGTCATCACCCACGACGAATATCGCGATATTATCGCCATGCGTCACGATGGTATTCTTGATGCACTGGATGCTCATGCCAAACGCTACGGCTCCACGTCAGGCAGGGTACTGTGAGTCCTGCCGCGCGCATTTTTCTGGTGTCGTCAGTTGGCCAGGGGCGGGTCTAGGCCGAGTGCGGTCTTTGCAAATGCCAGGGCAGCCGCAGCGCCTACGCGCGAACTATAGGCTTCCAGAAATAGCTTGCCGACAACCTTGCCCTGGGAGTCAATCACAATCATTCCCGGGTACGGGATGCCGTACTGAAATTCACCTTGTTTGTAATCTTTGTTCAGAATGCCCAGTGTCTTGAAGCTCAGCGCATTGACATCTGACACAACGGGAATGGTGATACCAAACTTCTCGATAAACGCCTGTTGCAACATTGGATCGTCATAGGTGATGGCGACCATGCCGATGCCAGCCGCGTCAAATCCGGCCTTATTTTCTTGTAATTGAATTATTTGGCGCATGCAATAGGGGCACCAGTCGAAGGAACGACTAGCGATAACCGCCGTGCCATTGAACCCTTTGAACTCATCAATCAACGTTATACTGCGATCCTGGTAGGTCGCCTGTAACCCCGGGAAATGCGAGTTTATTGCAGGACCCGGGTCGAAGTCGTCGTTGTCCACTGCGACAAACATACCCTGTGTGATTTGCGCAAAAACCCTCTGCTTGATCGGTTCTCGATAAAGGTAACCTACCGCAAGTGACAGTAGGATTAGGACGAATAAAATTTTAAATATATTTTTCATATTGAGTCGATATTCTCGTCGCCAGATCATTTTGGCTCCATTCCCTGATGCTTTTACCGACACTTTAGTCGTGCCAACTGTATCTTTTTATGCTGATAAAAATTCTAGATTTATCCCTGCAAATCCCCAAGAGCAATACTATCAGAATGTGTATACACTGGCTTTGACCCGAAAAGGGTGTTCGCTGCAGACATTATGGCAGTTCGTTTTTTGCCATCAGACTCCAATATTGGTATATAGTCTCAGCATATATTTAAGGGTATTTTAATGGACACTAACACTAACACGAACGCTGTTGAAAGCGGGACATCGCAGGCAGGTGATATTGAAGTCTGCCCGATTTGCGCAGCGGCGGGCGCAAAGGCGATGTATACGCTCCCACGCTTTGAGCTTTTGGTATGCCCGCATTGTACTCATCTATTTTCCGATTTAAAAGTGACCCCCGAGGCGTATGATGCAGATTATTTTCTCGAGAGTAATAGCGATCATTGGGACAACCCGGAGGACGTCTTATTCGATAAACTTGATGGTCTAATCCAAACCTATTTGCCCCGTCAGAGAGCAGGGTTACGCACTCTGGATGTGGGCACTGCGACAGGGTATCTTCCGCGTCATTTTGGGAGTCTGGGGTATGAGAGTTGGGGCGTCGATATTAGCGAGGCTGCTGTGCGTCACGGCACAGAGACGCTGGGCATTCCTCGGCTTGAAGCTGCGAATATTGAAACTTTTATTCCAGATGAGCCTTTCCCGGTAGTGACCAACATCTATGTGATTGAGCACATTGCTGACCCGATACCGTTCCTGGAGGGGATTCGCAGAAGCGTGTCTGATGACGGAATTTTTATTTGCATGACCGTTGATTCAGATTCTTTGATCTTTAAAGTGTCAAAGTTTCTCTATCGAGTCAGCGGAGGACGTAGCTTCGGTGCGTTGGAGCGTATCTGCGAAGTTCATCATCTTAACCATTTCAATCGACGGAGCCTGGAGCACGCACTGGACCGCGCTGGATTTGAGGTAATTTATCGCTTCAGCCAAAATCTTCCTCTGCGCACATTGACATTGCGACCTTTGCAGAGACTAGCCGTAGCGGTGTTATATGGGCTATCGCCTCTTTTTGACTCATGGTTTCTGCAAGGTGTTGTCTGTCGTCCAAAACCTGATTAGTCGTGAGGCTTTAACGCCCGCGCCTCGGTGGACTTTGGAAATGGTTGGCCCCGTCTTTCCACCGCACATCTGTCGACCTTTGTTAGCCCATATATGTCTGATGAAATCAGTATTAGCAGCATAAGACTTAACAGGACTCTAGAAAAATAGCCCCCTCAATCGCCCAGTCTCTTTTCCTTCGGTTGCATGGCGCGATCTAATGAAGCTTTAACCACATCGCGGTATCCTTGTAGAAGACGGGCAAATACTCATCACTAACAGCATCAAGGGGCGTAAATTTGACGTTAGTACAAATAGGATTAACGTTAGAATGAATCCTTCTAACTGCTCTTGCTCACCCTTTGCTAATATAGTGCTTCACCTGAGAGATGAAGGCAAATAAGTACTCTGCCAGTGGGGGGGTGCCCGAGCGAAGCGGGCTGATGTTCTCGGTTAGGGATTAGGCTTGGTTTGTGTGCAAGCCTGTTGAGAAACCCTTGGATGAGAGGCCCTCTGGTAAAAGAAGACGCGAAGCGAGGCAACAACACAATACCCGCACACGAGACGAGCCAATAAAAATAATGTTTAAATATATAACATCTTGTTTATTAAAAATAATATCTATTATATAAGTGTAAAAAATCATGGAATGCATAGATGTTTGACCAGCTACTTATCTCCGGTTTATTTGGAGGTCTATTCTTCGGACTTATCTTCACTAAGTGGCCTGCGGAGCGGGTTTTTGTCTGTGCTATGTTGGCGGCTTATTTTGCAGGACTGGTGGATACGAGTGAAGTGTTGGACAAAGCTACGAATACCGGCGTTGTCACGCTGATTTTGTTGTTACTGGTGTCTATCGGTCTTGAAAAGCTGTCTTGGCTAAGCCGTCTTTCCAATAAGTTGATCGTTCGTAGTTATAGCGCTAGTTTGTTGCGGATAGGTATTGCGACGGCGTTTTTTTCCGCCTTCGTCAATAATACTGCTGTGGTCGCTTCGCTGGCACATACGGTTCGTAATAATCGGCTCCACCCCGCATCCAGACTTTTGATACCGCTCTCCTATGCCGCCATTCTCGGCGGTACGATGACCTTGATTGGCACCTCAACCAACTTGATTGTAAGCAGTTTTCTGGAGGATGTTACCGGAACCGGCCTGGCATTTTTCGATTTTCTTATAGTGGGAGCAAGTGCAACGGTGGTTGGACTGCTTGTTCTGTTGTTGAGCGCACGGCTGTTGCCCGTCGGCAGTTCCGAGATCATGGATATCAATGAGTATGTCATTGAGGTAGAGGTCGACAAGGGTTCGACGCTAATAGGTAAGAGTATCCTCGCGAATAGACTGCGTGAGCTGGAAGATTTTTTCCTAGTAGAAATTGTTCGCGGCAACTACCTGATTTCACCGGTGGCACCACAAGAGCATATTGAGGCGGGTGACAAACTCATTTTCTCGGGGGATATCAAGCAGGTACAGGTATTCGAGGCTTTCGACGGACTGCGTCTATTTGCGGTGGAGGAGGGCCTGCTGAGCCAGAACATGAAAGAAGTGATCGTCATGCCGAACGCCAGCATTGAGGGCAGAACCGTTAAGGAAAGCGCATTTAGGTCGATGTTTGACGCTGCGGTGGTCGGTATGCGCCGCGGCGGAAAGCGTCTGTCGGGTAAGCTGGGTAACATCACGATTCAGGCGGGTGACAGCATGATGCTGGCGGTAGGCCCTGACTTTAATGAACGCAAAAACCTCGACAAGAACTTTGCCATCATCAATGATTCGGTTGGTGAAGTGCAGACGACAGGTATCCAGAATTACGCGATTACTGGCATGCTGTTGGTAGTCATTACCCTTGCCACCTTGGATATGGTGCCTCTGATCAAAGGCATGGCCTTCCTGCTAGTCTTTATGCTCGCTATAGGTGTTGTCACTGGATCAGAGCTTAGGAGGCGCTTTCCGTTCGAGTTGTGGTTAATTATTGCGTCTGCGCTTACGCTATCACAAGCAATGACGAATTCGGGTTTGGTAGCGGTCATTTCAGGCATGCTACAGAACAACCTGTCCATTCTAGGGCCCTACGGTGCGCTTATAGGTGTTTATCTGGGGGCATGGTTACTGACAGAGGCGATGACAAACAACGCGGCGGCCGCATTGAGTTTTCCAATTGCTTTTGGCCTGGCAGAGAGTTTTGGAGTGAGCTATATGCCCTTTGTGATGGTCGTCGCCTACGGTGCCAGTGCGAGCTTCCTTACACCTTTCGGATATACCACTAACCTGATGGTACAAAACCTGGGGGGCTATGAGTTTCGAGACTATTTTAGAACGGGTTTGCCGGTCTCACTGGCCTATTCTGCCGTGGTGATTTTTCTGGTCCCAAAGGTGTTCCCGTTTTGATTTACGCTATTTAATAGGCGTGATCTACTCCCCGTCCAAATCAGTTCATCCCGCTCGTAAACCCGCCATCCACGGGTAGGGTTTGGCCCGTAATCCATGCGGCGGCAGGGGAGGTGAGGAATAGCACTGCCGCGGCAATGTCTTCAGGCTCACCGGTGCGTTTAAGGCCTTGCCTTTTGAGAGTCTCGTCTACCATGTCCGGCATATTATCCAGTACAGGGGTGGTTAGGTTGGACCGGGTAAGGCCTGCGGCAACAGCGTTAGCGCGAATACCTAATTGCCCCCAACTCATCCCCAAGGTTTTTATCAGCTGCACAAGACCAGCCTTGGCAGGGCCATACCCCGGCGTCCACTCAAAGCCGAAATAGGACGTCATGGAGGCGATACCCACTACGCTTGCTCCACCTGGAAACGGACTGGCGCTGAGTAATTCCTTGCAGGCCGAGCTAAGGTGAAACACACTGGATAGATTAACTACAAGAGATTGGTCGAACGCATCAGCCTCCCATTCGTTGCCCTGAGAGCCCCCCGCGTTATTGACCAGCACATCGAGTTGGGTGAGTGAGCCTGCCAATACATAGAGCGCAGCCCTATCAGCCACATCTAACTGTTTGTAGGTCATATTGCTGAGGTCAGCGTCGTAATCACTGGCCCCACCTTTGCGCCCAGTGATAATGACGTCTCCTCCTGCGTCGCGATAGCCTTGGGCACAGGCAAGACCGATGCCACTAGTGCCGCCAGTGACCAACACGCTCGCGCCAGAATAATCATAGGTAATGCCTTTAAACATATGAACCTCTCGCTGTCAGGTTTGTATTTATTTTTGAATGGGATAACAGTATGGTCTTATTAAAGCAGGTGCAAGTTAAGCTCTGACAGATACGGCTCGTATTAAAGACGTTTCATCGACCGTTGCCCCGCTACAGATTTTAACAGGGAGAGACCATACACATGAGTCAGGAATTCCCAGAATTGGGCATTTACACTTTGCCCGGGCGCATTAACGACCCCCGCAGGACTCTGCAGGAAGTACCTCTTGCAGAGACCTTGGGTATAGGTTCGATATGGCCTGCAGAGCGCTATGATTTTAAGAATGTTGAGGTGTTGTGTGGTGCGGCGGCAGCGATCACGTCAGAGATTAAAATAGCCACAGGCCTAATGAATTACCCCACACATCATCCTATGGAGCTATGCTCTTTTGGTGCGACCATGAGCCACTTGTCAGATAACCGTTTTGCAATGGGTTTTGCCCGAGGTTTTGATGCGCTCTATGATATTTTTGGTACCCACCGAGCGAGTTTGCAGGGCTTGAGGGAAACCCCAGAATTGCTGCGGAGTTTATGGAGCGGCGGAACATTTTCGGGCGAGAATTCACTGGGTAAGTTCCCGTATTTGTATATGAGCGAGCCGCCTGAGCACGCACCTCCTATGTTGCTCGGGGCGGTGGGCCCCAAGACACTGGCATTGGCCGGGCGTCATTATGACGGCGTATTATTGCATCCGTTCCTGACCGATAGAGGGATCGCAGAGGCGGCGGATATTGTGCGTAATGCCTCTATGCAGGCAGGCCGTGGTCGCGATGCCTGCAAAATCTGGGCAACGTTGGTGGTTGCTGCAGACCAGAGTGAGGAGGAAACATTGGCCATCGGTCCGGCACGGCTGCTGACTTATGTTCATATGGCTGATTATGGTGAGCTGCTGTGCAAGGTCAATGGGTGGGATCCAACGGTGCTGACCGATGTCAGAAACCACCCGTTGTTTGAGGGCGGAAAATCGGCCGATCAAGATTTTACCCGTTACGAAACAGCCGAGGTGACCTCACTGTTTCCAAAGCACTGGATGGTGGACTCTGCAGCCTTAGGCAGTGCTGGTTACTGTGCAAACCGAATCAACGACCAATTTGATGCCGGTGCCGACGGTGTGCTCTTTCACGGGAGTCTGCCGCGGCAGGTAGAGGGCTTGCTCGGTGCCTACCGAGCGGTCAGGCGCGGAAACTATTTTGATCGTAATGATCCATGGTTTTCTCCGTCGCCACCAGGCACAGGCCTGTAGATCGCACCCGATTTTTTTCCAAGTTGCCTAGCAGCTCCAGCCCTATACCTTTTTGTCTAGAGCTGTGGGAGAGAGTCATTGACCAGCCCAGCACTCCAGCCACCATCCGCGATAAACTCTGCGCCAGTGCTATAAGTGGCTTCATCCGAGGCTAGAAACGCCGTTAATGCCGCGACTTCCCTGGGAAGGCCGACCCGGGGAATAGCGTGGTTCTGGTAAAACTGATCTGCATCTTCCTGAGATATAAAATCAGAGCCGTGCATAGCCGTAAACACCCCTCCCGGATGCACGCTGTTCACGCGTATGTTGAATTTCCCCATTTCCATGGCGGCAGCTTTGGTCATGCCCCGTACCGCCCATTTGGTAGACGAGTAGGCTACTAGAGAATTTTTAGATTGTAGGCCGTCAATAGAGGAGACATTAATAATAGAGCCGCCACCATTTGCTTTCAGACTGGGGAATACGGATTGCATGCCAAGAAAGACACCCAATTGATTGATACTAAAGATCTTCATGAAGTCTTCTTCGGTGGTGTCCATAATCGTCTTTTGGAAGATGATTGCGGCATTATTGACCAGTATAGACAGGGGGCCGAGTTGCTCAGATGTGGTTACGGCCGCTTCCCAGTCTGCCTTTTTGCTGACGTCTAGTCGCATATAAATAGCGCTATCGCCCAGTTCATCAGCAAGCGCCTGACCGGGTGAGTCCAGCACATCAGTAATAAGCACCTTTGCGCCCTCTTCAACGAGCAGTCGCACGGTTGCCTCGCCCATTCCACGAGCGCCGCCGGTTACAATTGCCACCTTACCTATGAGTCTTGCCATGTGAATTTCCCTGAATGCTGTCGTAGTGAGTAGGAGCCTATTTTGTTCAGGCTAATTACAAATAGAAGGCAAAAAAAAACGGACACCCTAAAGTGTCCGTCTTATTACATTGATAAAGCTATCGTCTAGAAGCGGAACAGGCCACTTATAGCGAGTTCTTCATATGAAGATTCATACCTGTACGGAATGTTCTGTTGTCCTGGGGCGGTGTATATTCCCGTAACGTCGTCAGCAACGATATCGCTATAGGCCAGAGTGACACCGAAGTTTTCAGAAATGAACCACTCAGCACTTACGCCATACTGGTTAACTTCATAACCGCTCTCTTCAGACTGCTCCCAGTTGAGGCCTATGCCAATGTTGCTGCCCAGGTAGTAGGTACCTGCTATGCCGTAGCTGTCTACGTCATCGCGGTTACTAACATAGCTTCTGCCAAAATTAGCTGCTGCCTTAAGGCCACCATCACCCATAGCGAAGAAGGACTCAATGGTGCCGCCGTAGTAGTCAACGCCGCTACCGTTGCCATTGTTGAGGCTTTGGTACTCATACTGGGCAACAAGCGTGGTGGTCTCAGTAATATAACTACCTATACCAGCATTCCAAGTGTCAACCTTATTGTCACCAAGCTCTGCTCGCTCGAAGCCAAGGTCCACTATAACGCCAGACAGCTTCCAGCCCGGGCCTTCAGCAACATAGCGCATGTCAGCGATGTAAGTTTCGCCGTCAGGATTGTTTTGATCCGATACCCTAGTTTTTCCGTATCCAGTGCCAACTGTTATGCTGGAAGAGGCATCCAGAAAAGCTGCTTCACCGAGAGGGCCCTTGCTTGTGTCAACAGTTTCCATGTACCAAGTACCAGACACGTCAAAGGCGTCTGTGTCATTGTCCTGCTTTATTCTCTGGTTGCTATCTACCCTACTTTTAACTTCTTGTGAGATCGTGCCTCCGGTATAGCCTGCATCCAATTGCCAGTCGTAGTCGGCCTGAGCGCCTGCGGACATTGCCAGAGCAATACCAGTGATTATTGCGGTTTTCTTGAACATGTAGTTCTCCTTGCGGGATCTTAAAAATTCAGATGACTCCCCGTTCGTCGATCGCGGGGATTGGCTTACTATCGCGCATGGCAGGGAATGCCACAAGGTAATAATTTGGCCTTTAATAATGCGAACTATTTACTTGTTTTTGCAAGGGTGTATTAGTACTAATATTAGGCTGAATTCAGTGCTTCTATTGCCGCTCAGGGCCTGGCAGAGACAACATTCCGTCCAAGCTCTACCCCCTCCTAGAAAGGCATCTAGTTATCTGTAAGATCCAAGGTTGATGCCTTTCAGGCTGGGGTGCCATCTAGCTTTTTATTATATACTGCCAAGGTGTATTGTTGCGACTATCGTTTTTTGAGGCCCATGTACTATGCCATCTTTTAAGAAACCCGTACTAGGTTTGATAGTACCGTGCATGAACGAGGCAGAAGTTCTCCCTAGCTCGGCACAATCTCTGAAGTCGAAGCTAGATTCACTTGCTGAGCGTGGATCCATCGCTGCGACGTCGAAAATTTATTTTGTTGATGATGGCAGTGTCGATGAGACGTGGGGCATCATTAGTCTCTTGGCAGATTCTGATGATTGTTTCGTTGGAATCAAGTTGACCAGAAACTTTGGTCATCAGTATGCAGTGTACGCAGGTCTAATGCATGCCCACGGAGATGCCCTAATATCAATCGATGCTGATTTGCAGGACGACATCAATGCCATCGACGAAATGGTCGATGAATATTCGAAGGGAAATGATATTGTCTATGGTGTTCGTGCAGATAGACACAGCGATAGAAAATTCAAACGCTGGACCGCTTCACTGCATTATTGGATATCGGGTCTTCTTGGCGTCCGCACCATACCCAATCATGCCGACTTTAGATTGTTAAGTAGGAAAGCCGTTTCCATATTGAGCCAGTATCGTGAGACTAACCTCTATTTACGCGGCGTTGTGCCCTTGTTGGGGCTTCAATCCTCTGAAGTCTACTATGCACGCAGTCCCAGGCTAGCGGGCGAGTCAAAGTATGGGCTAATCGACATGCTTGGCCTGTCCGCCCAGGGGATCACTTCATTTTCGATTATGCCCTTGCGGGTGATTTCTATCGTGGGATTAGTGGTATTTCTGCTTTCAACTGGATTTGGTTTGTGGGCACTCTATGCTGCGATGACTGGTCTATCGACGCCCATCCAGGGCTGGGCTCCTACGGGTATACCCATATACCTTTTGGGCGGATTGCAAATTCTAGCGATTGGAGTTGTGGGGGAATACATCGGCAAGACATATATGGAAGTCAAGAGCCGGCCTACATACTTAATCGAGAAAACGACGGCACCCACAGACAGTCCAAACGAGACTCATTAATGCAACTTTGGGCGGCACAAGAACTAAGTGCAGGCAATAATGGGTTCGGCGTTGCCAGAAATTGGTCGTAAGGGATAAGCTGGGTAACATTTTACTCGGGTGTGATTGGTCGCAATTACCGCTGGCTACATGACACTTAAAATGTCGTCATATCGTTGGCGATTAGCGCGATAAAACTCTCGGCTTAATCAATGAACCTAAATCTGAAAATCTTAGCGAAATATTAGCCGGAAAATCTTACGATACATGTGGCGATACGCGTAGAAAGTACGGTTGTCGAACACCAACTTATGGATGCCATCCTTCGTGTCTTTCTTGTAACGAGAGTAGAGGGTTTTTAGGACACGTTCTGTCTTGGTCTTTTCGATGCCACGCAACACGTTAAAAATGGTGCCAGCGAATTGCCCCGGGTGGTAGATAATGCGCGTGAGGAGAAAGCTGAGGTACGCTTTTTTACGCACCCAGTCCAGTTCTTTGCCGTCGACTTCGTCGTTGAAGGATACCGCGTTGGCTAAATCGCCTACTGTAAGAAGGTCGAGCCAGTCCATGTCCTTGATTTTGTGCTTGCTGGGCTCCCACAGCGGGGTGCCAGGGAGCGGAATAAACAGTCCAAAATTCACTTCATCAACGCCAACCTTCGCGAGTTCACGAGCATAAGATATGGTCATTTCCATATCTGCCCGGGTTTCTCCTGGCAAACCAAGTACGAAATAAGCTGCTACCTTTAGCCCTAGTTTGTGGGCTGTGGCGCCGCACTGCTTTAGATGCTCTAGGTCGAAGTCCTTGCCTTTTTGAATAATATCCTCGAGCACACGAGGCGAGCCGCTTTCTGGGGCAAGCGTTACATGTTCGCAACCACTTTCTTTCATAGCCCGAAGCATTTCTTCATCGATACGGCTGGCTCGAATGCCATTAGGGGTCTGCCAAGTTATATCCAATTTGCGACGTTTTATTTCATCACAAATCTCAATCAGGCGTTTGACGTTGATGGTCATGTTGTCATCTTCGAAATGGAACTCGCGTATATTCCAAGTCTTGATGCAGTATTCGATCTCATCTGCGACGTCGGTGGCGCTGCGCGACACCCAGCGGGTTTTCCGAGACGCGCAAAATGTGCAACCGTAAGGACAGCCGCGGGAGCTGATCATGGACGTCCAGCGCCCATTGGAGTAGCCATGGGATTCCTGCGCCTTTATATATTCTTCCATCGGCAGCAGATGACGAGCAGGGAACGGTATGCTGTCGCTATTGAGTTTGGTATTTCGTTCCAATTTCTCTGTGCCCATCTGGCAGTTTCCATTCTCATCGAGATAGGCCAGGTTGCTTATGTCACCGCCAACATTACTTTGGAAAAGAACGTTGTCTTGCAGCAGTTTTTGACAGAGATGAAGAAAGGGGTTTTCTCCTTCGCCGAGCACAACAAAGTCGACGAACTCGCGATCTTCGTCTAGGATTTCAGCATACAGTGCGCTGGGGTGAGGCCCGCCTAAAACAATTTTTATATCGCTGTTGAACGCTCTGATTTGTCGACACAGTTCCTGGACAACAGGGTATGCAAAGGAAAACAAATTGGATATGCCAACAATTTTCACCTCGTCATCGAGGAGAGCCACGATGTCCTCAAAACCCAATCCACGCACGAAGGTTTCTTTATAAAAGCTGTTAATAGTGCCAGGCGACAAACCTACTGCATCGATAATATCTACCGATATAGCATTCTGCTCTAGGATAGCAGCGATATAGGCAATGCCCAGAGGTGGGGTGATCCCGCTCGCCACCTGGTTCTTAGTAAACACCTGGGGCGGGTTGATCAGGATGACCTGCGAACTCACGCTTGGAGGCCTATAATCAACATACTGAAATGACCTATTTATATTTAGGATAACCCTATACTTTATAGGGCGTTATACGACACTTATATTCTCTATTATAGGAAATTTTTGCGATAGTGTACAGGCAGAGTTAGGCTCTGATCAGGGCTAAAGCCCTGATATTTGTATGGATTTATAGTGTATAGATGAATCCCTCGTCGTGATGGGAAGACGTGAAAGGCACTGCGTGGTCCCGTGTGTTTTCGACCCCGTTCCGCGGTGGCAGAGTTTAGACTTTCTTGCCCTTGACGCTCCAGCTATAGCCATGTCGATGATGTATTTCAATATCCTGAAATCCTGCCATTTCCAATAGAGCCAGCGCTTCATGCTTTTTATAATATTTCAAATACGTAGGATTAAGCTGATCGTAAATCACTAGACGCCTTTTTTTAGCGGTCATAGGCCACCAAACGACATTAAGGTAGCGCATTAGCGGCAGTGGGATTAGCTTGCCAACTAGACGATAGAGGCAAAGTGTCCAGTAAAGTATGCGCACGATACTAACCAAAAGAAAATGAGGCAAAAAAGTCGTGAGTTTTCTTAGAGGTTGGACGAACTTTAGATACAGTTCATTCCCTTCATAACTACAAAGCCAAAAAAAGATTTCTCCTCCTGATTTTAAAGCATCATAACACCGCTTCACGGTTTCGTCCGGCTCGCTAATGAACTCAATTACGCCGATAGAAATGACGTAATCAACTGACTCATCGATCGCCCATTGGTCCCCCCGCTTATTTAACGGAGTAACGTCTCCTCCTCTTTTCATCGCAGAGACATTTTTTTTGAGTTTCTCAAAAGCTCCAGTGGCGGGCTCTATAGCGTAAACATGAGACGCCCCTGACTCGAGCAACATGCCAACTATTCGTCCAGTACCACTGCCTATATCGACCACACTCTTGCCTTTCAGGTCACTAGTGCTCATCAAGGGAGAAATTATGTCAGAAAATAGATCCAATGATGCATACCAACCGTCGTTATCATCGTAACGTGTCCACTGTGCATCAAAATCCTGAATTGTCTTTTCATCTAACGCTGACATGTAACAACTCCAATGGGAGGGAAATTTTTATGTCTTAGGCTCGCGCCGCCGATTAGTTTGGAGAAAGTAATACGAAACCAACTGCTTTGTCGCCTTTCGGTGATATTTCTCTGCCTTTGCGTGGGCAAGCTACGATAGCACCAGACGTGCGAGGTTAAATCAATACCGACGCTTAAGCTAGACCCTGGGGTCATTCTCTGCTTTTTTGTCAGAAAAATGCCGGGTGACTACTACTTGCTCTCATCCGATGTCGCTAGAATCGGCTTCCAGACCTGCACATTAAAGCCTCCTCCGCCTCGTCGTTTTGCCAATGGCAACCTCACATTAGCAGTTTTTTTATAGTTGGCCTCTAGCAGCGTTTTAGTATCTGTTACAGAATTCTGGCTCGAACTGGGGAACGACATGTGTTGGTCTATCAGTAATACATCGAACGCCTGATTCTTGATTTTGGTTTGGATGAGTTCGATATGACGCTCCCAAATTTCTGAGATCCTGTTTTTTTCGTCGCTTTTCACAAAGGATGCGGGCTTGTTCTTTGCGAAGGGAAAATAGCGAGTATGGCCGTTGAGATAAACTGGACTCTCATTTTTCATGATCTCCTGAAGGACGAGAGTGGAAGCATATAGGTCGTCTGCCTCCGCAATTTCTTGCCTGACGATTTGCCAGTTTTTTTCTTCGACCGAAAAATCTTTAGGCAGCATAGCGTAACTATTATACAGGGCAAGCACTATCAGAATCCTAATAGACCAGAGCCACTTGGGCATGTCCGAAATAAGAGCGAAGATTCCTGCAAGTAAAAAGGGCGAAATTAGCTGGAAAAAATAGGTTAGATGATTTCCGGCATTTCTTCCCAAAGAAGCGACAATGATGAGAATCGAACAGGCACAACAAATCCATATATAATTGGGCCTCTGCAGAAGCAGTGGAGCGTCCATATCGGCAAAGCTCACAAGCTTTTTGTCCTGTAAATTGTGTACTTGCTGAGTGCTTGAAAATATTCGCGAGTAACATTTCTGTACGGACCAAGCCGCTAAAATGATCAATAAAGGAATATATGTCAGCGTGTATTCCTTGAATTGTGTAATAAGGTGGGCATAAGAGGAAGCGATTTTGGACACTGATTGAACAGCAAAGAAAGTATTATCAAAGTAATACGGTAATGTATAAGAGACGAAAATTATAGCGACGATAAACGCAGCTAAGGCGGCAAGACCAAAGACCATGGCGCGCTTCTTAGACTCGGCGAGGAACAGATAGAAAGCTATATAGCCTAGACACGCTATAAAATACTGCTTTGTATAAAACGCGAGTATTCCAACGATTATTGCCGCGCAAAGACTGCGCTTGGAAAATCCATAGACCCAAGGGATGATCATGGCCGAGAGGAATAAAAATAAACCCAAACTGTTTGGGCTGGCAATGGGTGTGGAGTAGTAGAGTAAGCCCGCGTATAAAAGCGTAGCGGCAGCAAAGCTTTCGGTTCTCGCGACTGATTCCTTGCGGCAGACGTAGAAGAGAATGGCGCAGGATGCCAAGATGAATAGCCCTGCCACTAGCCGATGCAACTCCAATGTGGCACCAAACGCATGAGAAAGCGGCGCCAGGAGAAGATTATATAATATGGGATATACGCTAATCCGAGCAGGTTGACTCTGCAATGAGTAAGGGTTTCCCCCCTGCTCTATAGTAGACGTTATCGCGAGCATTCCGCCTTCATTGTAGTCAAGCGGGTAGTCGTGAGATATGAGCTGTATATGGTTATAAGTTATGCCGACGGCAAACAATATTATACAGGCCAGATAGATACTGTTGAGTGCAATGCCTAGCTTGGCTGAATAATTTTCGGTCACTCTAATTCCATAATATACAGACCCAAGGTCTTTAGTCTGCATGTGCAAACGACTATAAGTCTAGCACAGGTCTGACGGGCAAAATCAGTCTTTTCTTGACAGCCTCTCTCGACATCCTAAACGTAAATCCTACCCTAAGGTTACGTCGTTCATGCAACCAGACTGAAAGGTAAATTCTGGTAATGGCCGTCGTCCAAGAGTATATTGTGATGGCGTTGGTTGATAGAAATTTCGGCTCCGGAGCGCGCATTTTGATGACCTATAATAACGCAGCTGGGCCTCACAAAGGTATTACAGCGATTTTCGAACCATGAAGCTATTAGTGAAAATGCTATGAAGACGACCTTCTCAGACCATCTCTATGATATGTGCTATCCACCGGGAATTGAGTATCACTGGTGGACTTTGGCCCGCAACCGGCTATTGGCGAAGATCCTCCGTAGTGAATCCGGTGACACTGGCGTTTTCCTTGAAGTAGGCTGTGGCAAGGGCGTGGTTGTCAAGAGTCTTAAAGAATGTGGATTCAACATACATGGCGTTGAGCTGGCTAACGTTGAGCCCATGGAGGGGGCACAACTGTTGGTGGATACAGGCACGGATGCCTGTGAGTGGGCGATTGAAAGGAGGTCTGAAATTACCGGACTTCTGCTGCTGGACGTACTTGAGCACTTGCCCGAGCCCGAAGAGTTTTTAAAGCAGCTAGAAAGTAGCTTTCCAAAATTGGCCGTTATTATTATCACCGTGCCTACTTGCCAGGAAATCTGGTCTAACTATGACTCATTCTGCGGCCATTATAGGCGCTACACGTTGGGGATGCTTGATGAGCTGGCTACACATCTCAAATGGGAAACGAAAAGTGCCGGTTATTTTTTTCGTTTCCCATACTTACCCATGAGGCTGATGTCTTTGCTTGGGGTTGACCGAAATACCCAAATCAACCCCCCTACAAAAATGATGCGGCCACTTCATCGGCTGGTTTCAGCAGTCTGCCAATTAGAGCAAGTATTAGTGCCGGGGCGCATACGCGGAAGCAGTGCGTATGGCGTTTACTACACTGATAGAGTAGGGCAGACACAATGATCATCTGTCTTCTTAGAACCTGCGAGGCTCGCTGTGCAGTTCTGCGAGTGTGTTGCTCTTGTGATCAAAACTTTAAGCCTGCGCCATGCCCAAGCTAGTCCGCTTCATCTTCGTAGGGGGAAGTACGGCCTTAGTGTGTCTTGTGCTTATTTTGCTAATGGTTGACGGTTTGCATTTGAATATTGTGCTGGGCAGCACTATCGCTGTAATTTTGGCATCCGTTTATAACTACTGCCTGCACTACTACTGGACGTTTTCATCAGATACACCTCATGGCTTCGTGCTTATTAGATATTTGGTGATGTGTCTCTGCGCTTTGATTATAAATGGTCTGGTGATGCACTTTGGGGTCAAGGTATTGCCGGTGCACTATCTGGTGGTCCAGTTTCTTGCCAGTGTGGTACTGGTTCTATGGAGCTTTATTATCAGTTTTTTTTGGGTTTTTTCTCCAAAATCCTAAAGGCGTCTAGCTCAACTTCCATCCAGTCTGCTGTGGTCAAGAAGGGGGAATACCTGGTCATTCCTTTTCACTTCGCCCCTTCTCTAAGACCTCCTGGCGTCTCCCCTCAATCATTTCCCCCGAGGCTTGCTTCGCCCACCAGATCGCTCGTGCCTCTTCCCATTCCAGAGCATCGTGCAGCAGCATGGAGTAGCCGTCCTTAATCAGGGTTTGGTACTGCTCCAGTACCGCGGGCACGCAGGCACAGATGTCCTGCGCCATTTGTATTGCTTTGGGTAATAATGCGTTTGCTGGCAGCACATGGTTTACAAGGCCCCATTCATACGCCTGCTGGGCGAAAATCGGTGCACCGGTGAAGGCGATTTCTTTGGCGCGGGACAGTCCAATCAAGCGCGGTAGCTTTTGGCTAAGACCCCATCCCGGTAGCATGCCGACACGGGCATGGGTGTCGGCAAAGCGGGCGTGTTCAGAGGCGAGCAGGATGTCGCAGGCCAGCGCCATTTCAAAGCCACCGGTGATACAGTGCCCATTGATAGCCCCAATAATAGGGCCTGTGAAAGATCTCATCGCCTGCGCCACGACATTGTCGGCCTCTTCAGCAGCATTGTTCGAGTCAGTCGAGCCTAGCTCCTTTAAGTCGAATCCAGCGCAGAAGGCCTTGCCTTTACCGGTCAGAATAATCACCCGAATGTCGGGGTCTTCAGTACAGTCTGTGAAGACTGCGACAAAATCTCTGCGCAGTTCGCGCGAAAGCGCGTTCATTGCAAGCGGACGATTCAGTGTGACGATAGCGAAGCCCCCGTGCTTTTCTAGTATTACTGTACTCATGATTCAGGCTTCCAGCAGAGAGGGTGATTGAAGCAGCTTAAGTTCCTTGGCAATGGCTGGGCCGCGCAGCACATTCTGTGGATCCCAAGCCTGCGACGGTTCGTTGTCTGCTAGCCAGCTGACCACAGCAGCGATAGCGGCAGGCGAGCAGGGTTTGAATCGCGCCATAACGGCGTCGTCGATTCCGGCAAGTCGCATCACGTCAGTCATGACCAGACCAGGTTCAAGGTTAAATACACGCAATCCCTTGGCGGGGTGTTCAGCGCGAAGCGATGCTGCCATGCGTGCCAGTGCGGCTTTGGAGGATGGGTAGGCGAACCCCCAGCCCCCTGCATTAGCCGCGGCGGGCGGGTCGGTGAAGGCGCTATGAGACACCATGTTGAGCACCGTGCCACTCTTGCGATCAATCATGCCCGGGACAATCGCTTTAACCAAAGCCAGAGGGGTAAATACGTTGCCCTGGTAGATGGCCCATAGCTGTTCTTCGGCAACGTCAAGAAGAGCCTCGATATTACCTGTGCCTTGATAAACTGCATTATTGAACAGCAGGTCTATCCGGCCGAAATGTTTCAGCGCCGCCTGAGCTGCTGCGACCATAGATTGTGGCTCGAGGATATCGCCGCGCAGACACAGGGCTTCGCCTCCGGCATTCTCTACGGCTTTGGCGGTTGCTTCAAGGCTGCCAGGCAGTGCGACAGAACTGCCGACATGGTCGTGGTTTTCGCCATCGTTGAGTGTTCTTGCAGTGATGGCCACACGGTATCCCGCCCTGGCAAGAGCCACTGCTGACTCTGCGCCGATACCTCGACTTGCACCGGTGATGAAGGCTACCTTGTCATGCATAAAATTGCGCTCCTGCTGATGATTGTGTCGTGTGGTTTAGAATGCTTTCATCCGCTCGATTTGTGAGAGAAAACTACAGCGTAAGGCTGCCATACAATACGGGTGTTGTGCTAGGGTGACAACGGTTTGACACAGATTGAAACTTGTTATTTTAGACATTGAGGGAGAGTATAAGTGACAGCACCAGAAGCAGTTCATATTGGGCGGGACGACTTGCCCTATATCGATATCGGAGACGGCAGTAAACTGAGGGTTGTTCAGGTTAAGCCTAAAGAGGGCTTGTGGATCGTTGAAAATATTTTTCAGGCCGGCTATGAGGTTGACACCCATAAACATACGGGTCCTGTGTGGGGCTATACACGTTCCGGAGCATGGAAATATAAAGAGTATGAGTATGTTAATCGCGCCGGATCATTTCTCTATGAGCCCGCGGGCTCGGTGCATACGCTGCAATGTATTGAAGACGATACTCAAGTGTGGTTCCAAATGTACGGTGCGAATATCAATCTAGATGCTGAGGGGAATATCACGTCGGTGGTTGATGGCCCGATGACGCTAGAATTTTATTTGGCCGTTTGTGCTGATCTTGGCCTTCCTCCACCTAATGTCTTGGTGGATTAAGCATGCAAATCGATGTCTATAACCCAGACAATTATAGGAGCGGTATCCCGCATCAGCAGTTTGCTTGGCTGCGCGAAAATGCCCCCGTTCACTGGCAGGAACATCCGGCGGGGCATGGTTACTGGGTGCTGAGTAAGCATGCAGATGTACTTGCGGTGTCGCGCGATAACAAAACATTTTCTGCTGAAGCGGGTTTCGTCATGGTCGATGATTTGCCGCCCGATATCTTAGAGATGGCGCGCAATCAGCTATTGGGTATGGACCCGCCAAAACATGGACCGCTGCGGCGCGCCGTGATTACCCGGTTTACGTCAAGGATGCTGGCGGAGCTGGAGCCACAGGTGCGCCAGATAACCCGCGATGTGATGGCGCAAATAACACTGCCGCAGGAAGTCAACTTTGTGGAGAGTCTGGCGGGCGATTTGCCGACCGCTGTGATTTGCTCCATGCTGCAAATTCCTCGAGACATGTGGGGGAAAATTCGCCATTGGTCCGACCTACAGACATCCGGGTCTGACCCTGATTTGGGCGGTACTCCGGAGGAGATCAATCAAGCCAGTGTGGAGATGGGGACCTACGGCTTTCAGTTAGCCTGCGAGCGCAAAGATCAGGGAGGCGACGATCTCATTTCCCTGTTGGTCAATCACGAGGTGGACGGGCACCAGCTGTCGGAAATGGAGTTTGCATCGCTGTTCATTCAGCTCACGGTAGCGGGAAACGAAACCACGCGCGGTCTGATAAGCAGTGGTATGCACGAGCTGCTTAAGCGACCGGCACTCTATCAACAGTTGCAAGCGCACCCCGAGCAATTGCCGCTGGCAATTGAGGAAATGCTACGTTGGACCTGTCCATTGCACTACTTTCGTCGCACGGCGACTTGTGACACTGAGATTAGGGGTCAGAAAATCAGAGCAGGAGACCGGGTGGTGATGCTTTATAGCTCGGCTAATTTTGATGAAGAGGTATTTGTCGAGCCAATGAACTTTGACATCACGCGCAGCCATAATCCGCATATGGCCTTCGGTCATGGTATACATCTGTGCCTGGGCGCTAATCTTGCGCGCATGGAAGCGAGAGCTTTTTTCGAAGAATTCTTTAAGCATTTTGCCCGTATTGAGTCGAGTGCTCAGCCAGTTTACATCCGTTCCAACAGTATTCATGGATTCAAGGATATGCCAGTGTTTCTGACGCCGCGCGAGCAGTGACATGAAAACCAAAGTCGCGCTGGTGATGGGTGGCGGGGCAGGTACTGGGCGTGCCACTGCCCTGGCTTTTGTCGAAGAGGGCGCAAGTGTCGTCATCGCCGATGTGAATGAAGAGGGTGGTCGTGAAACCCTGGCGCAGGTGCAAGCGACAGGTGGCCACGGACTTTTTGTTAGGGCAGACATGAGCGAGGCCGCGGATGTACAGAACGTCGTTGCGCAAACTCTCCAGGTGTTTGGCGGTTTGCATATGGTGTCCAATAACGCGGCACTGGGTGCACCGAATAAACCGGTAACCGATCTTAGTGAAGACGAGTGGGATCGTTGTATGGCGGTCACGCTGCGCGGCATATGGCTGTGCATGAAATATCAATTGCCACTGATAGAGGCATCGGGGGGAGGGGCTATCGTCAATGTCGCCTCCGTGTCTGGTATCCGTGGCGAAGCGTTTCAGTCTGCTTATGCTGCAGCTAAGGGTGGAGTGATCAACCTCAGTAAAACGGTGGCGGTGGAATATGCTAAGCGCGGGATCCGAGTGAATACGGTTTGTCCTGGTGGAATCAACTCCGGCGGTATGGCCTTTTATCTAGAAAAAATGCCTGAGTTGCGTGACCGTGCTTTGAACGCGCATGCGATGGGGCGATTAGCCGAGCCACAAGAAATTGCAGACGCAGTGGTTTACCTGTGTTCAGATCGCGCATCATTTATTACCGGGCATGACCTGGTGGTCGATGGAGGGATTATGGTTAGATCAAACGTTGTCGATATTTAACTTTGGCGCGATAAGTCGTTTAAGTCGATAGTTCAATAAAGGCGACCAGACTGGCCGCCTTTATTGTATACCCTCAGCGGTTCGTCTAGACCGGCGAAACGGAATAGCCACCCCATACGGGGTGATAGTTCTCGTCATAGTGTGATGCGAGAGACGCGTGTAAATCATCCAACTCCCATTTTTTGGCGCCTTGAGGGTTTATGAAGACATCGCTTAGGGTAGGGCGCTGCAGGATTTGCACTTCGTTGCCCCAGACTACCAGTACCTCTCCAGAAATTTTTGCCGCTTCGGGCGAGCTTAAATAGCCCACTAGTGGCGCGACATTGGCTGCATCGAATACGTGGAAGCCACCATCAGCCGGTGGCTGAAACATCTCCGCGGTCTGACCACTTGACGTCATGTCAGTCAGTGCACGTGGCATAATTACATTGCTGGTAATGCCGTATTTGGTTAGCAGTTGCGCGGCGCCCATCGCCATGGCGATAATGCCAGCCTTGGCAGAGGCATAATTGGGCTGACCGGCGGAGCCATAGATAGCCGCTTCCGAGGATGTGCTGATCAGGCGACCGTAGACCACCTCCCCCGTTTTGGCCTTGTCACGCCAGTAGGCAGTGGCGTTGCGCATGTTGACGAAATGCCCCCGCAGGTGCACTCGCACGACAGAATCAAATTCATCATCACTCATGCCGAAGATGGTTTTGTCACGGCAAAAACCCGCATTATTGATCATGATGTTGAGATCGCCGTAAGCATCGAGTGTTGATTTGAGCAGGTTGTTTGCGTCGTTGCTGTCGGCGCAATCGCCCAATACTGCTATCGCTTCACCCCCAAAGGCCTTGATCTCTTCAACAGCTGAATGAGCAGCTTCTTCTGCATCTGGTCGGTTGATATCGTTAATGACGACGCGCGCACCTTGACGTGCTAATTGAATGGCTTCCTCGCGGCCGAGGCCACGGCCGGCACCGGTGATTACCGCGACTTTGCCTGTTAGGTCTCCCATGAAAGTTCTCCTTGAATTGTCAGTTGAAGGGGCCTGCCGCTGGCAGACCCGGTAAATCAAATACGTTCGATAATCGTTCCCGTGCCGACTGATGAGCCACAGCACATAGCAATAAGTGCTGTGGTTTTGCCAGAGCGCTCCAGTTCATGCAGTGCTGTGGTGATCAGGCGCGCTCCCGTTGAGCCAACGGGATGACCGAGAGCGATAGCACCGCCGTTGACGTTGACCTTGTCCATATCTGCATTGTATACCTGCGCCCATGAGAGAACGACCGCGGCGAAGGCTTCGTTGATTTCCACGAGGTCGATATCCGCCATAGTCATGCCGCTCTTTTTCAATAGTGCGGCGGTGGCGTCAACCGGACCGTCTAGCAAGTAGTAGGGGTCAGTGCCAATCACACAATCGGCGATGATGCGTGCGCGCGGCTTGAGGCCGCGAGCTCGGGCTTCGTCTGCGGTCATCCATAATACTGCGGCGGACCCGTCGGAAATCTGTGAGGAATTTCCTGCGGTGTGGATGGTATTTTCCATCACCGGTTTGAGTCCTGCGAGCGCTTCCATTGTGGTCTCGCGTAGACCTTGATCGCGCGAGACAGTGCGAGTCTCCCCAGTAGGGTTGCCGTCTTCACCCATGATGGGGGCCTCTACTTGGAATACTTCACGGTCGAAGCGACCTTCCGCCCAGGCTTGCTTGGCGCGCAGCTGGGAGTTGTAAGCCAGCTGATCAGCCATTTCACGGGTAATGCCGCGGTTGTCGGCAATACGTTGTGCGCTGGTAAATTGGTCGTGACTGGAGTCCCATGGCCAATCGGGCGGGATAAAGTAGCCCGGACCATTGTAGACGTTGGCGCCCAATCCGACGCGGCTCATGGCTTCTACACCACAGGCAATGCCAATATTGACGGAACCGCTAGAGACCATAGAAGAGATCATGTGGTTGGCCGTCTGGGCAGAGCCGCACTGGTTGTCCAGAGTGGTGCCGCCGGCGGTATAGTCTTTGCCGAGTGTGAGCCATGCATTGCGGGTGATATTACCCGCCTGCTCGCCCGCCTGGGTGACACAGCCACCGGCGAGGTAGTCCACGTCAGCATATTCTAGGCCGGAACGGTTGACGATTTCCTGCAGCGACAGGGCCAATAATTTTGTAGCATGAAAATCAGATAAATCTCCTACGCCGGGTTTGCCACGGGCGATAGGTGTTCTGACGGCTTCTACGATAACTGCTTCGCGCATGATGGATCCTCAAATAATAGGAGTTGCGTTTACCGGAACTAAGATGGATTTAATTCAGCACGCTAGTGTACTAGACAGCAGCCGTATTTCAATGGCGTATAAGGCCATGTATGAGGCGAAATTTGGCCGATTTTTAACCGCCACAGAAGCATCACAGGTATGAGAAAGGTTCGCGAGTGCAGTTGACTAAGCTGCTCTCTGATTGGTTGTCTTTCTTGCAAGCATGTAACATACCCTGACGAATGACGAATGACGAATGACGAATGACGAATGACGAATGACGAATGACGAATGACG
>ERZ888423.685-NODE-685-length-33808-cov-10.150150_pt1 | contig 33808 bp, 42 predicted proteins | sample MGYA00520523_ERZ888423 | MGnify/ENA primary metagenome ERZ888423 (study PRJEB32303, sample SAMEA104408611) | aquatic metagenome | biome: Brackish water; feature: Pelagic; material: water | place: Baltic Sea | collected 2014-06-08T10:24:00 | depth 30,27 m ...
AGGTGGATTGCGTCGATGAATTGCCACGAGATACGCTAGGCTCCCTGAAACTAATCTCTGCAGACACTAACGGGCAGAATGCTCTATGACTATAGCGCTGAGATATTGCCCAAACTCGAAAGCCTGTGTCACTAACGAAAGCGATTCATTTGAACGCCCAGATGAAAGCAACCATTGGGTCAGTTGCATCGAATTGACGCTTTGTCCCGTACAGCTAAAACTAAGCCGGCTTTCGCGCACAAAGACCCACTACCCCTCTACTCCCCAAATTCTGTCCATCCCGACTTCAAACCGTGCCCATGTCATCGCAGCTGAATTCCCGGCCTGCCCCTCATAGTACGACTCCCCGTTCGGCAACGGCAGACCCGCCCAAATGCGGGCGAGGTTGTGCATGAAATCGGTCCGGTCAAGTGCGCCCGCTGCGAACTGCTGCAGCCCGGCGTCACGTAGTAATACGAGCGCCAAACGGTCCTGTACCGTTGCCATGAATGGCGTGTTGCGCGCCATACCTTGTCCGTCAGCCAACCGCCGCAGTGTGCTGGGGATAAACTGATACCGCCCGATCGCGTGGGGTTGCCCGGGGGTCGCGTCGATCCAGTCGTAAATCTCGCCCAACGTCATTTGTGTTGGCGGGGCAGGGGGGCGGATGCGTGCGCCGTGTTGCACGGCGTCATAGCCTTCGGGTCCAGCCTCGGCCTGGCCGATAAGGGTCAGGAGTTGCGAGGTGGGCGATGAGTGTGGGGCGGGTGGCACCACGACCCGTGCTTGAACGGGGGCGAACATGCCGGTGCCTGCACCGATAAACAAGCTCGACGCTGCGGCGGCGGGTTGCATTGCGCGGTGCGGGCCAATCGCGAAAAGTGACCCGACCTCGGCCCGCACCGCTGTTCCGCAGCACAGCAAGCATAGTAAACACATAACACGTCGCACCATTCTGGCCCGCCTCGCTCAATGAACGGGCCTGTTATGAGGGGTCATACCTTGATGAATGGTTAGCGCGGGGCGGGGAAAGCCGCGTAAATTTGATTGAAATGTGCCGAAAGGCGGGGCTTGGCCCGCGCCCCTATTCCCAGCGGTAATTAAAGCTAACGGAGATACGGTCGTCCTCGGACATGTTCATAGGCACCTCATGTCGCAGCCAGCTTTCCCAAAGCAGCACATCACCCACGGCGGGCGCCACATAAATGAAGGTGCGCAATTCTTCGCGCGCGTCCTTCTTGCGGGTCGGGGCGGCCATCATCATCTGGCTGCGCGGGTCTTCCAGTTTCAACGCGCTGGCACCTTCGGGCATCGCCACATAGGTCGTTCCAGACACCACCGAATGCGGGTGGATGTGCGAGGTGTGAATACCACCTTCGGGCAGGATATTGATCCACAGATCCTCAAGCACCAACTTGCGCCCGTCGAGATCAAATTCGAGATCCTCGGCAAAGGCGGCCACATGGGCATCCAGCGCCTTCACGAGATCGGCAAAGATCGGAAACCGCCAAGGCAGATCAGTCAACGAGGCATATGATGTATAGCCTGGATAGCCGTTATCCTCGCACCACTGCTGCCCCGCCTCGTCATCCTCGGCAATGGAATAGCAAGACGCGAGCATTTCGTCGGCATCAAGGGCGGTGCCTTGGGCGGACAGGGGCGCGTGGTACAGGCGGGTCGAAAAGAGGGATTTGATTTGGGTCATTTTGAGGGAACTCCTTGGAAGGCAGCCGCGTTGAAGTTATCGGATGATCCGTTCGCGAAAGCAAATCTCTAAACCGTCAAACCCGAGTTGTCCGGATGCCACAGCCACTGCAAGGTCGTCAATCGGTTCGTCTTCAGGAATATCCAGACGATACCCGCTACGCGCGATGAGTACTTCGGTCAGAAGCCAAGCTGTCCGTTTGTCCCCATCAGCGGACCAGAGATTGGAAACCCCACTATGCAAAATGGCAGCCGATTACCGGGCAATAGTCCTGTAATATCCGGAGTAGGGCCGCCCAACAGCGGACTCGACAAAGCGCAGACTGGTAACGCGTTCCCCCACCACATTTCAATGCTTCGTCTTGGGCTTCGAATGCATCGGCCAAGGTCAACGGATAGTGCAACCTAACAATCCGCCAAACAGCTGGAGGGCGGCGCGGCGCTTGCCAGATGTTTCCTTAACTAGGTCAACTATCTTCGGGTGTGCCTTTGCAAGGCCCTTGGACGTGTGGACACTGACGAAGCGGCCTGTCTTTACGCTCTGGCAGACAACAACACCGCCCCCTACTGTGGTTTTGGGCATTTTGCGTTCCATTTCTCTTGTGTGCCAATATAGGCGATCGCGCTGATAAATAAAGATGCCACCCATGCGTTCGCTAGTCAGGAGACTGCGTCATCAAGGGTATTGCCAACCCTACCCCCACACCCTATACGGCGCACTTCTACCCCCTCCATCGGGATTCGGGTGACGCTTTCGCGCGGCCCTCCGGTGATGTTGAAAAAGGAAATATGGCATGAACGCCAGCGAACTGCGTGACAAGACGCCGGACCAGCTCCGCGAAGATCTTGCCAACTTGAAAAAAGAAGCCTTTAACCTGCGTTTTCAGCAAGCAACTGGCGCGATCGAAAACTCGTCGCAGATGCGCAAAGCGCGTCGCAATGCGGCCCGAGTGAAAACAATTTTGAACGAAAAGGCCGCATCGGCCGCCAAGGAGGCTTAATCAATGCCTAAGCGTATCCTGTCCGGTGTCGTCACCAGCAACCAGAACGAACAGACCGTAACAGTGTCTGTTGAGCGTCGCTTCAAGCACCCGCTGCTTCACAAGACTGTTCGTAAGTCCAAGAAGTATCGCGCCCACGACGAAACAAACCAGTTCAACGTCGGTGATCTTGTTCGCATTCAAGAATGCGCACCGAAGTCGAAGACCAAACGCTGGGAAGTCGTTGCTGAATAGCACGGCTTAACAGTTCAAGTGAAACCCTGGGGCCAACGATTGGTCCCCAAAGGTCCGGAGAAAACAAATGATCCAGATGCAGACCAACCTTGAAGTTGCTGACAATAGCGGCGCACGTCGTGTTCAGTGCATTAAGGTTCTTGGCGGTTCACACCGTCGGTATGCGTCGGTTGGTGACATCATCGTCGTTTCGGTGAAAGAAGCCATCCCGCGCGGTCGTGTTAAGAAGGGTGACGTCCGTAAGGCCGTCGTCGTTCGCACAGCCAAAGAAGTTCGTCGTGATGACGGCACAGCAATCCGTTTCGATAGCAACGCTGCTGTGATCCTCAACAACAACAACGAGCCAGTCGGTACCCGTATCTTCGGGCCGGTTGTACGTGAGCTTCGCGGCAAGAACTTCATGAAGATTATCTCGCTCGCTCCGGAGGTGCTCTGATGGCTGCGAAACTCAGAAAGGGTGACCAGGTCATCGTGCTTGCCGGTAAGGACAAGGGTCAAAAAGGCGAGATTTCGTCTGTGAGCCCCCAGTCGGGCAAAGCAATCGTGGAAGGCGTGAACATCGCCATCCGTCACACAAAGCAATCCCAGACTGATCAGGGTGGTCGCGTGCCGCAGGCAATGCCGATCCAACTGTCCAATCTGGCGATTGTTGACAAAAATGGCAAAGCGACCCGCGTCGGCTTCAAGATGGACGGCGACAAGAAGATCCGTTTTGCCAAGACAACAGGGGATGCGATCTAATGCTTGATACCGCAACATACACCCCGCGTTTGAAAGCCCTTTTCAAGGTCAGCATCAAAGCTGCCATGAAAGAGGAATTCAGTTACAAGAACGACATGCAGATCCCGCGTCTTGAGAAAATCGTTCTCAACATCGGCGCTGGCGCTGAAAGCGTAAAGGACTCCAAAAAGGCCAAGTCGGCCCAGATGGACCTTACCGCAATCGCCGGTCAGTTGGCCGTCATCACCAAAGCAAAGAAGTCCATCGCTGGCTTCCGCGTTCGTGAAGATATGCCATTGGGCACCAAGGTCACCCTTCGTGGCGACCGCATGTATGACTTCCTTGATCGTCTCGTGACTGTCGCAATGCCCCGTATCCGCGACTTTCGCGGCGTGTCGGGTAAATCATTCGATGGTCGTGGCAACTATGCCATGGGCATGAAGGAACACATCGTATTCCCTGAAATCAACTTTGATAAAGTTGATGAGAACTGGGGTCTCGATATCGTCATCTGCACCACGGCCGAGACCGACGCAGAAGCCAAATCGCTGTTGAAGCATTTCAACATGCCGTTCAACAGCTAAGGGATCAATAACCATGGCTAAGAAATCAATGATCGCACGCGAAGTGAAGCGCGAGAAGCTGGTGGCGAAATATGCCGTCAAGCGCGCTGCTTTGAAAGAAATCGCGAAAGATGAAAGCAAGACAATGGAAGAGCGTTTCACCGCCCGCCTGAAGCTTGCAAAACTGCCGCGGAATTCTTCTGCGGTACGTCTGCACAACCGCTGTCAGCTTACCGGGCGTCCACACGCCTACTATCGTAAGTTTAAAGTCAGCCGGATCGCGCTGCGGGAACTTGGCTCGAATGGCCAAATCCCCGGCATGGTCAAGTCAAGCTGGTAAGGGAGATCAGATAAATGAACGATCCTATCGGTGATATGCTCACACGCATCCGTAACGGCCAAATGCGCGGCAAGTCTATGGTGGCCACTCCGGCTTCCAAGCTGCGCGCATGGGTTCTGGATGTGCTGGCAGACGAAGGTTATATCCGCGGCTACGAAAGCAGCACGGACGTCAATGGCCACCCGGCCTTCGACATCAGCCTGAAATACTACGAAGGCACCCCTGTTATTCGCGAAGTGAAGCGGGTCTCCAAGCCCGGTCGTCGCGTCTACATGGGCGTCAATGACATCCCGTCGGTCCGTCAGGGCCTTGGTGTGTCGATTGTCTCCACCTCCAAGGGTGTGATGTCGGATGCTAACGCACGGGCGGCCAAAATTGGCGGCGAAGTGCTTTGCACAATCTTCTAGGGAGAGCGTAATGTCTCGTATTGGCAAAAAGCCGGTCGATCTGCCCTCCGGGGTTGAGGCGAAAGTCTCCGGCCAGACGATCGAAGTGAAGGGCCCAAAGGGCACCCGTAGCTTTACCGCGACAGACGACGTAACGCTGACCGTCAATGACGGCGCAGTGAGCGTTGAACCCCGCGGTAAATCAAAGCGCGCGCGCCAACAGTGGGGCATGTCCCGCACGATGGTCCGTAACCTTGTGACGGGCGTGTCTGACGGCTTCAAGAAAGAGCTTGCGATCAACGGTGTGGGTTACCGCGCGCAAATTCAGGGCAACATCCTGAAGCTGTCGCTTGGCTATTCCCACGAGGTCAACTTTGAGGTGCCTGACGGCGTAACCGTCACAGCCCCCAAGCAGACCCAGGTGATCGTGGAAGGTATCGACCAACAGCTTGTTGGCCAGGTTGCGGCAAACATCCGCGAATGGCGCAAGCCCGAGCCCTATAAGGGCAAAGGCATCAAGTATGTGGACGAGTATATCTTCCGCAAAGAAGGTAAGAAGAAGTAGGGATAGGACAGATGGCAAATTCAACAAGACAGCTGTTCATCAAACGCCGTATGCGCGTTCGGAACAAGCTTCGCAAAGTGAGCGCAGGACGTCTGCGTCTTTCCGTTCACCGCTCCAACAAGAACATCAGCGTGCAGCTGATCGACGATGTGAACGGCTTAACGCTCGCCTCGGCGTCTTCTCTCGAGAAGGCTCTGGGCGTGGTTGGTCAGAACAACGTCGAAGCGGCCGCCAAGGTCGGTGCTGCGATCGCAGAACGTGCGAAAAAGGCCGGCGTGTCCGAAGCCTATTTCGACCGTGGCGGTTTCCTGTTTCATGGGAAGGTCAAGGCTTTGGCCGAAGCTGCCCGTGAAGGTGGTCTGAAGATCTAAGAACCTGCGGGTGGCGGCAACGCCACCCCGATGATCCAGGGCATTTGTGCCACTAGGATTGATTAAACCGGCGCCACGCGCGCCACCCAAGATGAAGGAGGGCCACATGGCTCGTGATCCACAACAACGCGGGAACCGTCGTGACCGCGACGAGACCCCAGAATTCGCCGATCGCCTTGTAGCGATCAACCGTGTTTCCAAGACCGTTAAGGGTGGTAAGCGTTTCGGCTTTGCCGCGCTTGTCGTTGTTGGCGACCAAAAAGGCCGCGTCGGTTTTGGCAAAGGTAAAGCCAAAGAAGTTCCCGAAGCGATCCGTAAGGCAACAGAAGCTGCCAAACGCAACATGATCCGCGTGCCCCTGCGCGAAGGCCGCACCCTGCACCACGACATGAATGGTCGTCACGGCGCTGGTAAGGTCGTCATGCGCACAGCCCCAGAAGGTACTGGCATCATCGCCGGTGGTCCGATGCGTGCTGTGTTCGAAATGCTGGGCATCAAGGACGTTGTGTCCAAGTCGATCGGCTCGCAGAACCCTTACAACATGATCCGCGCTACGCTGAACGGCCTGACAAAAGAATCGTCGCCCCGTTCCGTGGCTCAACGTCGTGGTAAGAAAGTCGCCGACATTCTTGGCAACAAATCCGAAGCCCCTGCCGAAGCACCCGCTGCTGAAGCGGCCGAAGCGTAAGGACCCTGAACAATGGCAAAAACTATCGTCGTTAAGCAGATCGGTTCGCCGATCCGCCGCCCCGCCAAACAGCGCGCAACGCTGATTGGCCTTGGCCTGAACAAGATGCACCGCACACGCGAACTGGAAGATACGCCTTCCGTCCGCGGCATGGTCGAAAGCATCAGCCACATGGTCAAGATCATCGAAGAAAAAGGCTAAGCTGGGTTCAGACCCAGTTTACGGCTGATATTTAGGACGCCCCGCAGGAAACTGCGGGGCGTCTTTTATTGATTTAGTCGCTCAGACACATACTCTGTGGCCCAAATCAGGCTTTGCCTTGGGCGGTGGAGGTTCTTGTTGCCGTAGACTACCTGCGGCAATATTTGGAGCCGGCCTGAAAAGTAGCGGAATTGATTTCCAGCCTTCGTCATTTGATCGTTATACCATTTGATATCCTCAGAGACGTCAAATTCGACGGCATCAATTTGGTCTTGGTTAGGGTGACACAACTTTTCCATGGCGCACGCGTAATTCGGAAACTCCTCCCAAGTTTGCATTCGAAGTCGGGACAACTCCGCCCGCCACTTTTCATTGATGTGATCTGGCATCTTTCGTATCGAATCCGCTTGATCGCACAAGTAGCTATAGAGTTTCAAAATATCGTGCTTGAAACTCCCCGGATTCTTGTGCCCTTCGCCCAACGAAAGCAGACATGCTCTCAGTATGAGTTCAAAGGCGTGACCGATAAGAACATCGATGCGATCTTCCGTGCGAAGCGTCAGAATTCCAGCCTCTTGAGATGCAATCAAATTCTTAGCTGCCTGCAGGTAATCGCTGCTTCGGGTAACAAATCCGACTTGTTGGTGAGAGGTATTCATTCTGCCAAAGTGAACGCAGTTCTTTCGACATTCAAGTCCGGGTTCGCCGCCGTGCATAGCGCCCGAACCGCCCCACGGGGCGGGCGCTTACGCCCACCCCTCGGTTCGGGCGCGGTGCATCTCGAATGTGGTCTTGCCACACCCCCACACCCCCGCTATATGCCGCTAGTCCGCACCCCGTGTGCCGACTCAATTTGTAACGCCGTGTTTGTCCACTTCCCGTCGCTGGGGGGCAGTTCCGGCAAAAGGAGAAGCGACAATGGTAAAGCTGAACGAACTGCACGACAACGACGGTGCAACAAAACCCCGCAAGCGGGTCGGCCGTGGTGCCGGTTCAGGCACAGGTAAGACTGCTGGCCGTGGTGTCAAGGGACAGAAATCCCGTTCGGGTGTGGCGATCAAGGGTTTTGAAGGCGGGCAGATGCCCCTCTACCAACGTCTCCCGAAGCGTGGCTTTAACAAGCCTAATCGCAAGGAATTCTCTGTGATTAACCTTGGTCTGATCCAAAAATTCATTGACGAAAACAAAATCGACCCGAAAAAAGACATCGACGAAGATGCACTGATCGCATCCGGTCTGGTCCGTCGTAAAAAGGACGGTATCCGCGTTCTGGCCAAAGGCGAAATCACTGCCAAGGTAAAGATCTCCGTCACAGGCGCCTCGAAGGGCGCAGTTGAGGCCGTCGAGAAGGCTGGTGGGTCACTTGCCATCACAAAGCCGGCTAAAACCGTAGACGCGGCGGAATAACAGGTTGTGAGCGGGTCTTCGGACCACTACATCCTTCCTTAAGTTTTCCTAACGCCGCCACTCGGGAAACCGTCTGGCGGCGTTCTTGATTAAAAAGAGAGCCCGTAATGGCATCAGCAGCAGAGCAAATGGCATCTAACATGAGCTGGGGGGCCTTTGGTAAGGCCACCGAGCTGCGCCAGCGTATTCTATTTACCCTTGGTCTATTGATCGTCTATCGCCTTGGTACTTATATCCCTGTGCCGGGAATTGATACGGCTGCGCTGAAATCCTTTATGGATGAAGCGGCGTCGGGCATTGGCGGCATTTTGTCGATGTTCACGGGCGGCGCGTTGTCACGGATGGGCATCTTTGCGCTGGGGATCATGCCCTACATTTCGGCCTCGATCATTATTCAGTTGCTTGGCTCTATGTGGGAACCGCTCAAGCAGCTAAAGAAAGAAGGCGACGCAGGCCGCAAAAAGCTGAACCAATACACGCGTTACGGCACCGTGGTGCTGGCGACGTTCCAAGCTTACGGTCTTGCTGCCTCGCTTGAGGCTGGTGAATTGGCGTCCGATCCCGGTCTCTATTTCCGCATGGCTTGCGTGATTACGCTGGTTGGCGGCACCATGTTCCTGATGTGGCTCGGTGAACAGATCACCGCGCGCGGCATTGGTAATGGCATCTCGTTGATCATCTTTGTCGGTATTATTGCTGAAATCCCCGCAGCCATCGCACAGTTCCTTTCGCAAGGCCGGTCCGGAGCAATTAGCCCTGCGGTCGTCGTTGGCGTGATCCTGATGGTGGTCGTGACGCTCGCATTCGTGGTCTTCATGGAGCGGTCTTTGCGCAAGATCCACATCCAGTATCCCCGCCGTCAGGTCGGTATGAAGGTTTATGATGGCGGCTCCTCGCACCTGCCGATCAAGGTTAACCCCGCTGGTGTTATTCCTGCAATTTTCGCAAGCGCGCTGCTGCTCTTGCCCACGACGCTGTCCACATTCAGTGGCGGCCAAACCGGCCCCGTGATGTCGTGGCTGCTGGCCTACTTTGGCCCCGGTCAGCCGCTCTATCTGTTGTTCTTCACGTCGATGATCGTTTTCTTCACCTACTTCTACACCAAGGAAGTTGCGTTCAAGACCGATGAAGTTGCCGACAACCTCAAGAACCAAAACGGCTTTGTTCCTGGCATTCGTCCGGGCAAGCGTACAGCCGAATATCTTGACTACGTCGTGACCCGCGTTCTGGTGCTGGGTTCGGGTTACCTTGCGTTGGTTTGTCTCATGCCCGAGATTTTGCGTTCGCAATTGTCAATTCCGTTCTACTTTGGCGGCACGTCAGTCCTGATTATTGTGTCCGTGGGTATGGACACGATCCAGCAGATCCAATCGCATCTGCTGGCTCACCAATATGACGGTCTGATCGAAAAATCCCAGCTGCGCGGCAAGCGTGGCGGGAAAAGAAAGTCGAAGGGACCAGCACGCAAATGAACATTATTCTTCTTGGACCACCCGGCGCGGGTAAAGGCACTCAAGCACGCATTCTTGTGGATAAGCGCGACATGGTGCAGCTATCCACTGGCGACATGCTGCGCGCAGCCCGCACGAGCGGCACTGTGATGGGCAAAACCGTTGCTGGTGTAATGGACCGAGGAGAACTGGTCACCGATGAAATCGTAATCGGTCTGATCCGCGAACAGCTAGAAGACACATCCCATGCGGGCGGTTTCATCTTTGATGGGTTCCCACGGACCTTAGCGCAAGCTGACGCTTTGGGTAAATTGTTGGCCGAGATGGGGCATACCCTCGATTGCGTGATCGAAATGCAGGTGGACGACGACGCGCTGGTCGCCCGCATTACCGCCCGTTCGACCTGTGCCAACTGCGGCGAAGTCTATAACGACAACACCAAGCCCGTGCCTGCGACCGCCAAATGCACAAGCTGTGGTGAAGCGGCCGAGTTCACTCGCCGCGCGGATGATAACCAAGAAAGCCTGAAGACCCGCCTGCTGGCCTATTACAAACAGACCAGCCCACTGATTGGCTATTACTACGCCAAAGGTGATCTGACGTCGGTTGACGGACTGGCGTCGATGGAGACTGTGGCTGCTGATATTAAGGGCGCTTTGGGCTAGGCAAACAAAGGCTGGCAGGGGTCTTGACGCCCCCCTAATCCACCCCTAAACAGCCCCTTCCTGCAAAGGAATCAATTTGCGGTTAATGGGTCGCCCCCTGCAACTGCAGAACACCTCGATATGACGCAGCCCGGCGCCGATAGGTCCGGGCTTCCGTTGTGAAAAAAGGGTCTGGAATGACGGACCCGCAACGAAAAGGAATTGCACACGTGGCACGTATTGCCGGCGTAAACATCCCGACTGCAAAGCGGGTTCCAATCGCCCTCACATATATCACCGGTATCGGTAACACCTCGGCCGTAGCGATCTGCGAAGCCGTAGGCATTGATGCGACTCGTCGCGTCAACGAACTGTCCGACGCCGAAGTTCTGGCTATCCGCGAGCACATCGACGCTAACTTTACCGTCGAAGGTGACCTGCGTCGAGAGACCCAGATGAACATCAAGCGTCTGATGGACCTTGGTTGCTACCGTGGCCTGCGCCACCGTCGTAACCTGCCTGTCCGTGGTCAGCGCACCCACACCAACGCTCGCACCCGCAAAGGCCCCGCTAAGGCCATTGCCGGCAAGAAGAAATAAGGGAGGGTCTGACCAATGGCACGCGATACCAAACGCACCAAAAAGAAGGTCTCCAAGAACATCGCCGCAGGCGTTGCTCATGTGAACTCTTCGTTCAACAACACAAAAATCCTGATCTCGGACGTGCAAGGCAATGCCATCGCATGGTCCTCGGCTGGTACAATGGGTTTCAAAGGGTCGCGCAAATCGACACCTTATGCTGCTCAGATGGCTGCCGAAGACGTTGCCAAGAAGGCGCAAGACCACGGCGTCAAAACGCTGGAAGTCGAAGTGCAGGGCCCCGGTTCCGGCCGTGAATCCGCATTGCGCGCTTTGGCTGCCGCAGGCCTTAACGTGACATCAATCCGTGATGTTACTCCGATGGCGCACAACGGTTGCCGTCCGCCCAAGCGCCGCCGCGTCTAAGCACACTAGCATTTGGCTAGGGTCGTACATGAACTGTGCGGCCCCAGTCCGTCATTTTGAAACCTCGGGCGTTTGCCTTTTTTGGACATGAAAGGCGAACAAGGATGGAGGGACGTATGATCCATAAAAATTGGGCTGAGCTCATTAAGCCAACACAGCTGGACGTCAAGCCGGGCAATGACCCGACCCGTCAGGCCACCGTCATCGCCGAGCCGCTGGAACGCGGCTTTGGTCTGACGCTTGGCAACGCGCTGCGCCGTATTCTGATGTCTTCGCTGCAAGGCGCCGCAATCACGACTGTGCAGATCGACAACGTCTTGCACGAATTCTCCAGCGTTTCTGGCGTGCGTGAAGACGTGACTGATATCGTGCTTAACCTTAAGGGTGTCGCGATCCGCATGGAAGTCGAAGGCCCCAAGCGTTTGTCCGTTCAGGCCAAAGGCCCGGGCGTTGTGACCGCTGCCGACATTTCTGAAAGTGCCGGTATCGAAATCCTCAACAAGGAGTACGTGTTGTGCCACCTTGACGAGGGTGCCGACCTTTACATGGAACTGACCGTAAATACCGGCAAGGGCTATGTATCTGCTGAAAAGAACAAGCCCGAAGACGCGCCTATCGGTATGATCGCGATCGACGCGATTTACTCGCCGGTCAAGAAAGTCAGCTATGACGTACAACCGACCCGCGAAGGTCAGGTGCTTGATTATGACAGGCTGACGATGAAAGTCGAAACCGACGGTTCGATCACGCCGGATGACGCCGTGGCATTTGCCGCACGTATACTTCAGGACCAGCTGTCGATCTTTGTGAACTTTGATGAACCAGAAAGCGCACAAGCCCAGTCCGACGACGATGGTCTGGAATTCAATCCGCTTCTGCTCAAGAAAGTTGACGAGCTTGAACTGTCTGTTCGTTCCGCGAACTGCCTCAAGAACGACAACATTGTTTACATCGGCGATCTGATCCAGAAAACCGAAGCCGAAATGCTGCGCACACCGAACTTTGGCCGCAAGTCCTTGAACGAGATCAAGGAAGTGTTGTCGGGCATGGGTCTGCACCTTGGCATGGACGTGGAAGACTGGCCGCCGGACAACATCGAAGATCTGGCCAAAAAGTTCGAAGACCAGTTCTAAGAAAAGCGTAGGGTGGGTCTCGGCTCACCCTACATACAGACTGGGCATTCTGCCCCAATAACGGAGCCGGCGACACGCATCGCATAGGCCCATCATAAAACAAAATGGAGACTTCATCATGCGTCACGCACGTGGCTATCGCCGCCTTAACCGCACACACGAACACCGCAAAGCGCTGTTCGCGAACATGGCAGGTTCGCTCATCGAACATGAGCAAATCACAACAACTTTGCCCAAGGCAAAAGAACTCAAGCGGATCATCGACAAGATGATCACACTGGGCAAGCGCGGCGATCTGCACGCGCGCCGTCTGGCTGCATCCCGCCTTAAGCAGGACATGCACGTTGCCAAACTGTTCGAAATTCTTGGGCCACGCTACAAAGACCGCAACGGTGGTTATGTGCGCGTTCTCAAAGCCGGTTTCCGTTATGGTGACATGGCTCCGATGGCGATCATCGAATTCGTCGATCGCGACGTGAATGCCAAAGGCGCCGCTGACAAAGCCCGCCTTGAAGCTGAAGAAGCCGTGGGATAAATCCTGCCCGTCGATAGAATTAGAAAAGCCCCGCCATTCGGTCGGGGCTTTTTCTTTGCTCGCTATTGCTGACTGGTGTGTTTCCAATGCCATGACATGGGCGTAACCTGCTTAACATGTCCGATCTGTTTGACACCTCCAGCGCCACACCCGCCGCCAGCACCGCGCCGCGGCCGCTGGCTGATCGTTTGCGCCCGAAATCCCTAGCCGAGGTGATCGGGCAGGATCAGGTCCTCGGCCATGAGGCCCCGCTTGGCGTGATGCTGTCATCGGGCAGCTTGTCGTCCTTGGTGCTTTGGGGGCCGCCGGGCGTTGGGAAAACGACGATAGCGCGCCTGCTGGCCGATGAAACTGATCTGCATTTCATTCAGATCAGCGCGATTTTCACCGGCATGCCGGAACTGCGCAAAGTTTTTGAGGCAGCCAAGATACGTCGCCAAAATGGCAAGGGAACACTGCTGTTCGTCGATGAAATTCACCGTTTCAACAAGGCCCAGCAAGACGGGTTCCTGCCGCATATGGAAGACGGGACCATCTTGTTGGTGGGTGCCACAACGGAAAACCCCAGTTTCGAGCTGAACGCCGCTTTATTGTCCCGCGCGCAGGTTCTGGTCCTTAAACGTCTTGAATTGGCCGATCTGGAACGTCTTGCCCAGCGGGCTGAGGCCGAGTTTGCAAAACCGCTGCCGCTTGATGGTCCCGCCCGCGAGGCACTGTTGGAAATGGCTGATGGCGACGGCCGTGCGTTGCTGAACCTGATCGAACAGGTCGCCGCTTGGAAGGTGACGGGCAAGCTTGATCGCGAGGCACTGTCTGCACGCCTGATGAAGCGCGCGGCGAAGTACGATAAATCCGGCGATGAACACTTCAACCTGATCAGTGCATTGCACAAATCTGTGCGTGGCTCGGACCCTGACGCCGCCCTCTACTGGTTCGCGCGGATGCTGACGGGGGGCGAAGACCCGCGCTATCTCGCCCGCCGTATCACCCGCATGGCCGTCGAAGACATCGGGCTGGCCGACCCGCAGGCGCAGGGGATTTGCGTGCAGGCGTGGGAAACCTACGAGCGGTTGGGGTCGCCCGAAGGCGAATTGGCATTGGCGCAAGCGGTCACCTATCTGGCGCTCGCGCCGAAATCCAACGCGGGCTATGCGGGCTACAAGAACGCCATGGCTGCCGCGCGTCAGACAGGCAGCGAACCACCGCCCAAACACATCATTAATGCCCCGACAAAGCTGATGAAGGAACAGGGTTATGGCGAGGGCTATGCTTATGATCACGATGCCGAAGACGGATTTTCCGGCCAGAATTATTTCCCGGACGGAATGAAACGCGGGGTCTATTATATCCCGGTTGATCGCGGGTTCGAACGTGAGCTGAAAAAGCGTCTGGACTATTTTGCAAAGCTGCGCGCCAAGCGCGGGAGTTGACAACGCCGTGCCCGCGCGCGATTGCACGGGCATGTTGGCAAACCTTTCATATGTCGCCCTTGGCGGCGCAATCGGCGCATCGCTGCGTTATCTTGTCGGTATCGGCGTGGTGCGTATGCTTGGCCACGGTTTCCCGCTGGCGATCATCACCGTTAACGTCATCGGATCATTTCTGATGGGTGTTTTCGTGGTCATGGCTGAGCAGCGCGGTTTGACGCATTTGCGGCCGCTGGTAATGACGGGTTTCCTAGGAGGGTTCACTACATTCTCCGCTTTTTCACTTGAGGCCGTGACGTTGTTTGAACGCGGCGAAACAACCCAGGCCGCCCTTTACGTGGCGCTGTCGGTGGGCCTATCCATCGGCGCCTTGATTTTGGGACTATTAATTGCACGAGGGATCTACGCATGAGCCGCTCACAACTTATTTCGGTCGGCACGGATGAGGGTGATCAGCGCCTTGATCGCTGGCTACGTCGCCATTTCCCGCACCTGTCACAGGGGCGTATCGAAAAGATGTGCCGCAAGGGCGATCTGCGTGTCGACGGGGGCCGCGTGAAATCGTCGACTCGTTTGGAAGTTGGCCAGCAGGTCCGCATCCCGCCGCTCCCAAGTGCCGATGAAATCACCGCACAAGCCGTCATGCGCAAACACGTCAGCGCTGCCGACGAAAAGATGATCCAGTCCTGCGTGATTTATCGTGATGACGATATCATCGTGCTAAACAAACCGGCGGGCCTTCCGACCCAAGGTGGCAGCAAGCAAACCCGCCATGTCGATGGTATGGGCGAGGCATTGCGCTTTGGTCATGAGGACCGCCCGCGTCTTGTGCACCGATTGGATAAAGACACGTCCGGCGTGCTGGTTCTGGGCCGCACGCGGATGGCAACAAAGGCATTGACCGATGCCTTCAAGCACCGGGAGACCCGCAAGATTTACTGGGCCGCCGTTGCAGGCGTCCCCCATCCGCGTATGGGCACGATCAAATACGGCCTGCTAAAATCTAGCGGCCACGGACGCGGTGGTGAAAATGAAAAGATGCGCTGTATCCACCCTGCCGAAGTCGACAAGACCGAAGGCGCCAAGCGTGCCACGACCGATTACGCGGTGATGGATAAACTCGCGAGCCGCGCCGCTTGGGTCGGCCTTGTGCCAATCACGGGGCGGACACACCAGTTACGCGCCCATATGGCCGAGCTGGGTCACCCGATCATTGGCGATGGTAAATACGGCGGCAGTGCGCAGGAAAACCTTGGCGATGGTTGGGGCAGCGGCATGGGCGAAGAGATAGGCCGCAAGCTGCATCTGCACGCGCGTCAATTGACCATCGAACACCCGACCACCAAAAAGGTTATCACTTTTGTCGCGCCGCTCCCCGATCACATGGCGCGCACCTGGGATTTTGTCGGCTGGCAGGCAAAAGGCATGCCCAACGACCCGTTCGAAGAACTCATGTGACCGATTTGCGTCTTGTTATATTTGATGTAGATGGCACGTTGGTCGATAGTCAGGCGGATATCATCGCCGCGATGAATGCGACCTTTGAGATCGAGGGATTGCCGCCGCCCGCGCCTCCCGCAATCATTGCAATTGTCGGGTTGTCGCTTGAGGTGGCAATTGCGCGGTTGCACCCGAGCCTACCTGACACCCAACTGGATCGCATGGTGCAGGGTTATAAAGATGCCTACATCGCCCTGCGTGGATCGTCGCCTGTGGAGCAAACAAGCCCGCTTTACCCGCAGGCGCGCGAGGTACTTTTGGCGTTGCATGCCCAACCCGCGACCCTTTTGGCGGTCGCGACAGGCAAATCGCGGCGCGGGCTGGACAAGTTGTTAGAGGGGCATGGGCTGGACCGGATGTTTGTCAGCCAGCAAGTCTCGGATCACCATCCCTCCAAGCCTCATCCTGCGATGATTCTGGCGGCCTTGTCGGAAACCGGCATTGATGCTGGTCGGGCCGTGATGATCGGCGACACGACATACGACATGGACATGGCACGCGCGGCAGGGGTGAAATCCATTGGCGTGACCTGGGGCTATCATCCGGCCGAAACCTTGCGCGCCGATGCTCTGATCGACTGCTTTGCCGATTTGCCCGCCGCCCTTGATGCCTTGTGGAGCCTTAACGATGAATGACTGGACTGCCAAACGATTTTGGACTGACGTGGCAGTAACCGAAACCGAGCGTGGTTTTGGCGTTGCTCTTGATGGCCGCCCCGTCAAGACACCGGCCAAGGCGCCGCTGGTTGTGCCGACCCGCGCGCTGGCGGAACAGATCGCCGCCGAATGGGACGCCGTTGAAAAGGTGGTGAACCCCGAAGTTATGCCCTTTACCCGTTCTGCCAACGCAGCGATTGATAAGGTAGCGACGCAACACGCCGAGGTCGTTCACTTGCTGACCGAATATGGCGGCAGCGATCTGTTGTGCTATCGCGCAACCACGCCTGCCGAACTTGTCGCGATACAAGTCCAAGGTTGGGATCCGGTTTTGCAATGGGCGACCGATGATCTGGGTGCGCCGCTAACAACGGGGCAGGGAATAGCACCAATTGCCCAGCCACAGGCATCGCTCGATCGGCTTGCCGAAATCGTAATGCAGCAAGATGTGTTCTCGCTCACCGGATTTCACGATCTGGTTAGCATGTCCGGTTCATTGATTCTTGCCTTGGCGGTTCAGGCTGGGCGTCTTGATCCCGCGCAGGCATGGGATTTGTCCCGGATCGACGAAGATTGGCAGATTTCACAATGGGGTGCAGATGACGAAGCAAGCGTGACCGCAGAGCGCAAGCGCACGGCGTTTTTGCATGCGCACAGCTTTTGCAGATTGGCGCTGCCTGCTGGATAAAGTCAAATGGCCTGCGGTCTGCACTGAATTAAGCCGAATTGACTGGAGATGACGTGATGTTTTCCCGACCTCCCCTTGACCTCAGGGTTTGAATCCGACCTAATTACCGCAGTTGAGGTGGAGACATCCGCCCTTCGGTATCGAACTTGTCCAACGTGGCAGAAACTAATCCCCTGATGAGGGGAATTCAGGAAGAGGTAAAAATGAATAAATCCGTTCTCCTCGGCGCACTGACTGTTGCAAGTCTTTCCGCCGGCGTCGCAGTTGCTGGCACGCTTGATGATGTGCAAGCCCGCGGCACACTGAACTGTGGTGTGACTACTGGTCTGATCGGCTTTGCAGCCCCCGACGCGAATGGCGTTTGGGAAGGCTTTGACGTCGACTTCTGTCGTGCTGTTGCTGCTGCCGTTCTTGGCGACTCCACTGCCGTACAATTTGTTCCAACAACTGGCCAGACTCGCTTTACCGCGCTGGCTTCGGGTGAAATCGACCTGCTGGCTCGTAACACCACATGGACATTTTCGCGCGACGTCGACCTTAAGTTCGAATTCGTTGGTGTTAACTACTATGATGGCCAAGGCTTCATGGTCCCACGTGAACTGGGCGTTTCGTCTGCCAAGGATCTGGACGGCGCGACCGTTTGTATCCAGACAGGCACCACAACCGAGCTGAACTTGGCCGACTACTTCCGCGCCAACAACATCAGCTACGAGCCGGTTCCGATCGAAACCAACGCCGAAGGTCAGCAGCAGTATCTTGCTGGCGCATGTGACGTCTACACAACAGACGCTTCTGGTCTGGCCGCGACGCGCGCATCGTTCGAAGCTCCTGCTGATCACGTGCTTCTGCCCGAAATCATTTCGAAAGAGCCACTCGGCCCACTGGTCCGTCACGGCGACAACGAATGGGCTGACATCGCACGCTGGACGCTGAACGCACTTATCTCAGCCGAAGAGTTGGGCGTAACATCGGCAAACATCGCTGAACTGTCTGCTGGCACGAACAATCCGGAAATCAACCGTCTGCTGGGCACCGAAGGTGAACTTGGCGCGATGCTTGCTCTTTCGGCTGATTGGGCAAAATCTGCTATCATGGCAGGCGGCAACTACGGTGAAATCTTCGAAAGGAACATCGGCGAAAGCACTCCGATCGGTCTGGCCCGTGGCCTGAACGCTCAGTGGACTGAAGGCGGCCTGATCTACTCGCCACCTTTCCGCTAAATTCTTAAAGTCAGGGCGCGACCGAATGGTCGCGCCCTTTCTCAATAAAAAGACGACCAACAGGACCAACACGACACCTACGATCAGTGCGCAGTCGGGCTAACCGGCGTGATGCTGAAACAGTGGGATCGGGAGAATATGACAATGTCCACGTTAAGTGACGCGCCGAAGCAATCGTTCCGGCTGAGCCAACTGATTTACGACACACGATATCGGTCGATTACGATCCAAGTCATCGCTCTGATATTGATTGTTGTCGGCCTTGGTTGGCTGGTGAACAACACCATTTCAAACCTTGAGGCATTGGGTAAATCCTTTAGCTTTAGCTTCCTGAGCCAGCCTGCTGGCTATGACATCAACCAGATGTTGATCGAATATAACAACCAGATGACACATGGCCGCGCTGCCCTTGTGGGCATCCTGAACACGCTGCTTGTGGCCTTCCTTGGCTGTGTTGCGGCAACGTTCATCGGTGTGATTGCGGGCGTGTTGCGATTGTCGAAAAACTGGGTCGTAAGCCGCCTGATGGCCGTCTACGTCGAAGGGTTTCGCAACGTTCCCTTGCTGCTGTGGATTATCCTGATATTTGCTTTCATGTCCGAAGGCCTGCCGCAACCCAGCGATTTCCGTGGTAGTACGCCCGTGGCTTCAATGTCTCTTAGCGATAGCGTCGCAATCACAAACCGTGGCACTTACGTTCCGCGCATCGGTTTCACAAATTCGCTAAGCGGCAATGAAGTTGTCGCCGCGCAAGAGGGTGCAACGCCTGTATCGTCGGGACGGGTTGACTGGCTGGTCATATATGGTGTTCTGGCTGTTAGCCTTGTCGCGATTTCCTTTGTGAACCGCAGCGCGACTGCGAAACAGCTTGCGACTGGGATCCGGCCGTCGACGATCTGGAAAAACCTGGCGATCTTCTTTGTGCCATTAGCGATTGTGCTGTTCTCACTCGGCGCGACAATCGTGCAGCCGTTCCTCAAGGGGTTCAACTTTACCGAAGGCGTCCACATACGTAACTCGCTTATGGCCCTGTGGTTGGCATTGTCGCTGTATACCGGTGCCTTCATCGCAGAAATCGTTCGTGCGGGTATTTTAGCCATCAGCAAAGGGCAATCCGAAGCCGCGTCTGCGTTGGGCTTGCGTCCCCGCCGCACGATGAGCCTTGTAATTCTGCCCCAAGCGATGCGGGTGATTATCCCGCCGCTGATTTCGCAGTACTTGAACCTGACAAAAAACTCGTCCCTCGCGCTGGCTGTTGGCTACATGGATGTGCGCGCTACACTTGGCGGCATCAGCATCGCCCAAACGGGCCGCGAGCTTGAAGGCATCATGTTGCTGGGTGCTTTCTACCTTACCCTTTCACTGCTCATCTCGGGTGGGATGAACTATTACAACAACTCAACCAAGTTGAAGGAGCGGTAGAATGTCAGATGCACAAGCTCAAACCGTATCCTATGTCCGTACCGAGGTATTACCCGAACGGGCACCACCGACAACAGAAACAGGCGTGATCAAGTGGGTCCGTGAAAACCTGTTCTCAAGCTGGTTGAATGGTATCCTTACGGTGATCTCGATCTACGTGATCTATTTGGCCTTGGCAGGTATTGTTCCTTGGCTCTTAAACAGCGTATGGGGGGCTGAATCCCTGACCCAATGCCGTGAAGTTTTGAATGCGAAGGGCCTTGATAGCCATGACGGCGCGTGCTTCTCGGTTCTTACTGCGCGTTGGCACCAGATGGTCTTTGGATACTACCCGTCCGAGCTGTATTGGCGGCCAGTTCTCGCGCTGATCCTGTTTCTTGTGGGGATCATGCCAGTCCTGTTTTCCGGCCTGCCGCGCAAGATGTTCATGCTTACTGCCGCCGTGCCGTTCATTTGCTTCTGGCTACTTTGGGGTGGGTCCATTTGGGGTCCGATCGTGATCGCGCTTGGCTTTGTTCTAGGCTGGGCAGCGATGAAATTTTTCGGTGAGAATCTAAGTCCACTTGCCGGACTTATCGCGGCGATCATTCTACCCGTTTTGTATTGGCTGTTTGCTGCGGGTTCGTTTGTGTCGGCTTTGGATAATGTCCTGCCAATTGGCATCGAATTCGTCGAGTCGCGAAAATTTGGCGGGTTTATGCTATCGATCGTCATAGGCCTTTCAGCGATCATCCTATCGTTGCCGTTGGGCATTCTTTTGGCCCTAGGCCGTCAGTCTGACTTGATCATCATCAAGACGACGGCTGTAGTGTTCATCGAAGTGATCCGCGGCGTGCCGTTGATCGTGTGGTTGTTCACGGCGCAATTGCTGCTGAACTACTTTTTGCCACCGGGCACGAACTTTGACCTGACACTGCGCGTGATCATTATGGTAACGCTCTTTGCCTCGGCCTATATTGCCGAAGTTGTGCGCGGCGGCCTCGCGGCCTTGCCGACTGGCCAATACGAGGGCGCAGATTCCCTTGGGCTGAATTATTGGCAATCCATGCAGCTCATCATCCTGCCACAAGCGTTAAAAATCTCGATACCCGGGATCGTGAACACCTTTATCGGGCTGTTCAAAGACACGACGCTTGTTGTGTTCATCGGTCTGTTTGACCCGCTTGGCATCGCAGGTGCAGTGCGCGCCACGACCGAATGGAATGGCATCTACTGGGAGCTATTCGCCTTTATCGGTCTGATGTTCTTTGTCGCGTGCTTTAGCATGGGCCGCTATTCCCTATATCTCGAGAAAAAGCTCCAGCGTGAGCATCGTTAAGGAGACCGAAATGTCTGAAGTCGCAACCCAACGCGAGATTGATCGTAGCCACATGCAGGTGTCCGACGAAGTCGCCATCCAGATCACGAATATGAACAAATGGTTTGGGTCCTTTCATGTCTTGCGCGACATCAACCTGACCGTGAATAACGGTGAACGGATCGTGATTTGTGGCCCTTCCGGGTCGGGAAAATCCACGTTGATCCGCTGTATCAACCGCCTCGAGGAGCATCAGAAGGGACAGATCATCATTGATGGCACTGAACTTTCCAGCGACCTCAAGAACATCGACAAAGTGCGCTCGGAAGTAGGGATGTGCTTTCAGCACTTCAACCTGTTCCCGCACCTGACGATCCTGGAAAACTGCACGCTGGCGCCGATCTGGGTGCGTAAAACACCTAAGAAGGAAGCTGAAGAAGTGGCGATGCACTTCCTTGAAAAGGTCAAGATCCCCGAGCAAGCTGACAAATACCCTGGTCAATTGTCCGGTGGGCAACAGCAGCGTGTGGCGATTGCCCGCTCGCTTTGCATGAAGCCACGCATCATGCTGTTTGACGAACCAACCTCGGCGCTTGATCCCGAAATGATCAAAGAAGTGCTCGATACCATGATCGAGCTAGCCGAAGAAGGTATGACCATGCTTTGCGTTACGCACGAGATGGGTTTTGCCCGTCAGGTTGCAAACCGCGTGATCTTTATGGACCAAGGTCAGGTCGTCGAACAGAACGAGCCGGAAGAGTTCTTTAACAACCCCAAGTCCGAGCGGACGCAGTTGTTCCTGAGCCAGATATTGGGTCACTAAGACAGCCGTAATTGATGAAACGGGCGGGGTCTTTCCCCGCCCTTTCTATATCAAGGAACGCGGTGTGGCAAAATCAACCATCGTCCCTTGGCCGGCGCGCACTTGCGCCCAGTTATCAACGTCAAAATCCAGCACCGTTGTCGCAGCTGTCGGGTAGCGGGCGAAATCCGTATCGTTAGGGCGCGTCGCAGCCAGCCCGCAAGCCAGCGCCCCTATGCCCGGGTTATGTGCGACAATCGCAACCGTCCCCGCAATCTGGCGCTGCAACACATCGAGCATATGATCGGGACTTGCATGATAAAAACCGGCCCGGAACTTAACCTTGGGCGGGGCTGGAAAGGCAGGCCGTATCAGGGACAGCGTTTCGGTCGTACGTGCCGCATCAGAGCACAAGACAAGTTCGGGAATGTAGCCATTCTTGGCCAGCCACGCGCCAATCGCTGTCGCCGATGCGCGACCACGGTCATTCAGCACTCGCGCATGATCGTCTGAATCAAAATCGTTCCAGCTTGACTTGGCGTGGCGGATCAGGATCAAACGGCAGGTCATACAAAGGCCCTCATGTGGAATTCGGATTGGGCAGGGTCGCGTCCGTAGGATTGCGAAACGGGACAGGCGCGACGCACGGAACAGCCACTGCCGATGCAGTCGTTGCCGGCAGGCGTCGTGATATGGGCCTTGCAACCTCCTACGTCATAGCCATCGGGCGTCAGCGCCGCGACAGGGCAGGCGGCGCGGCAAGGGGCGGGGCACGCGGTACAGGGGCTGTCACCCGTTGCAGGTAATGGGATGTGCTGTGTGAAGACCAACGCCCCGCGATAGGATACCATCAGCCCAGCAGTATCATGGATCAGCAATCCAACTGGCGACTGCCACGCGCGGCCCGTGCGTTTTGCCCAAGCGATAAACGGTTGAAACGGCGGCCCCCCAAACGGAAACAGCGCCCGCGCGCCCAGATCGGCGGCAAGGGCCGTTATCACGCGCGTTGACCAACGATCCAGCGGGTCAGTTGCGCCATCGGTGTATTCTGGGGAAGCGGAGAATGCAGGCCAAAAGTCCGGCTGCTGTGGTCCAAACAAAAGGATCGTTTGGCCGAAGTTTTCATCAAGCGCGGGGTGAAAACCACCCATGATTGCCAACGCGTTCGCGCGCGCAGCGGCATTGATCGTTTCAAAAATCACCGCGCAGTGCGGATCAGCGACCCAGCGCCGTGGTCTGTAAACAGCTCCAACAGGCAAGCATTTGGCGCGCGTCCGTCCAGAATGACCACCGCACGCACGCCGCCTGCAATCGCATCAAGTGCGGTACGCGTCTTGGGGATCATGCCGCCCGCAATTGTGCCATCGGCTATCATCGCTGCAATCTGGTCCGGTGTCATCTCGGTGACGACGTTGCCGTCCTTGTCCTTAACGCCACTCACATCTGTTAGCAGCAACAAGCGGTCCGCGGTAAGTGCAGCAGCAATCGCGCCCGCAGCCGTATCACCATTGACGTTCAAGGTTTCCCCATTTCGACCCGCGCCAAGCGGGGCAATTACCGGGATCGTGTTAGCGTTGAACAACGTGCGTAAAATGGTCGGATCCACTTCAGAGGGAGCGCCGACAAGGCCCAGTTCCGGCGCGTCCTGATCACATGTCATCAGGCTTGCATCCTTGCCCGACAGGCCGACCGCACGCCCGCCCTGACGGTTGATCGCCTGCACGATCCACTTGTTTACTTTGCCTGACAGGACCATCTCGACCACTTCGACAGTCGCGGCATCGGTGACGCGTTTACCGTCCACAAACTTGGATTTTATCGCCAGCCTATCCAGCATTTCGTTAATCATCGGTCCGCCGCCATGGACGATCACCGGGTTCACACCAACTTGCTGCATCAGCACCACATCGCGCGCGAACTCTTCCATCGCGGCGTCACTGCCCATGGCGTGGCCGCCAAGCTTGATGACCACAGTCGCGCCCGCATAGCGCTGCATGTAGGGCAGGGCTTGCGAAAGGGTGGCGGCGGTGGCGATCCAGTCGCGGTTCATGTCTTGTTTTTGCATCTCTTGGCGTCCCGTTGTATCGGGTCAGTCTATCCCAGCGATTATCGCGCGCAATGTCTCAATCCCTTCGCCCTTTTCGGAGCTGGTCATGATGATTTCGGGATAGGCGGCGGGGTGTTTGGCGAGGGCGGCTCGTGTGATCTCCATTGCGCTGTCCAAATCGTCCTTTTTGACTTTATCGGTCTTGGTCATCACGCACTGGAAGGTCACGGCGGCACGGTCCAACAGGCTCATGATTTCTTCGTCCACGGCCTTGGCGCCGTGGCGCGCATCAACCAAAACAAAGGCTCGACGCAGGGTCTGGCGGCCGGCCAAATAGGCGCGCAGCAAACGCTGCCATTTTTCGACGACAGCAATGGGTGCATTTGCAAAACCATAGCCGGGAAGGTCGACGATATAGTGGCTGTCACCGGCGGTGAAAAAGTTAATCTCTTGCGTGCGCCCGGGCGTATTTGACGCGCGCGCCAAGCCCTTGCGGCCCGTCAAAGCATTGATCAGGGTCGATTTTCCGACGTTGGAGCGCCCTGCAAAACAGACTTCGGGGCGGTCTGCATCGGGCAGGCCAGCCATTGCGACAACGCCTTTGACGAAATCAGTTTCCCCCGCAAAGAGCAGGCGACCTGCTTCGCGCATATGATCATCCGGCGCTTCGGCTATCGGAAATGGCAGTTGCATCTAAAGAACCTCTATTTTGTCGCCAATGCGGATATCACCGCCTGCTATTACTTCGCCGTAAACACCAAAATTTTGGTGCCCCCAGCCACTTTTCAGTGCGCCAAGCGTATCAGCATCGCGTCTGCCTGTCTGCGGGTTCGACGCCGTGTGCAGACACCGCACAATCGGTTCGCGGATGGCAATCATTGTGCCGCCAACCCGGATCATCGTGCCGATCCAATCCAGCTCTTCCCATGCCGCTACACCATCCAGCCAGATATTTCCGCGCCAACGTTCGGGCACGATGTCCTGGCCCAATTGCTGCGCAACGGCGTTGTGCGAGGCGTGCGTCATGATCGATACCGAGGGAAAATTAGTATCGGTCATCCCGCGCCCCGGAACCTTGGCAATCGCCGCAGGCTGCGCGCGATCAGGCGGACAAAGCGGCGCGATCCAGTTCAGAAACCGTGCTGCATCGGCCGCGTCATCAGGTGCAAAGGTCACGCTCCCAAGATCGACGTGGGTCAAGGTGATCGTTGCCGTCGCTTCGTCGAGCTTGGCCCATAATCCGGCCAGCGCAGGGGTGCGTGTGCCAAGCATGAAGTTCTGACAGGCGACCCACGCGGGGTTCGCCAAATCAAACTTGGAAGCCTCGTGGGTGACGGCCCAAACACGATCCCACGGCATCGTCTGACCCGCGGCCAAATTGACAGCGTTCAGCGCCTCGCGGCCATGCGACTTAATCGGGTGCCGCCACAGATGGGCGACACTGCCCATCACTTGTCTTCGGGTTTCACGCGTTTGAAACTCGACAGGATATTGCCAAACACATCCGGCTTGTAACCCTGGCTACGCATGATCAGATATTGCTGCGTAAAGGTGATCGTGTTGTTCGTGATCCAGTAAAGCACCAGACCGCTGGCAAAGCTGCCCAGCATGAACATGAACACCCATGGCATCCAGGCAAAGATCATCTTTTGCGTCGGGTCTGTCGGAGCAGGGTTCAGCTTTTGCTGAACGAACATCGAGATACCCAGCAGGATCGGCAAAATACCAAGCGACAGGATCGCAAAGATGCTGCTTGGGTCCGGAACGCCCCATGGCAAAATACCAAACAGGTTCAGGATGCTGGACGGATCAGGCGCGGAAAGGTCGTTGATCCAGCCGAGCCACGGTGCATGGCGCAATTCAAGGGTTACGAAAATCACCTTGTAGAGCGAAAAGAAGATCGGAATTTGCAGCAGGATCGGCAGGCAACCCGACGCCGGGTTTACCTTGTTTTCCTTGTAAAGCTTCATCATCCCTTGCTGCATCGCCTGCTTGTCTTCGCCGGTTTTCTCTTTCAGCTTCTCCATCTCGGGCTGAAGCTCTTTCATCTTAGCCATGCTGACGTATGACTTGAATGCAAGCGGCAGAAGCAGCGCCTTGAGAATGAGCGTCAGAACCATGATCGACCAACCCATGTTGCCGATCACACCGTTTAGCCAGTGTAGAAGCGCAAAAATCGGCTTGGTCAGGAAAAAGAACCAGCCCCAGTCGATGCTATCCAGAAAGCCGGCGATGCCGCCCTCGTCCTGGTAGGCGCGAATGGTTTCCCATTCTTTGGCGCCTGCGAACAACTGACTGTCAGCACTTAGGCTTGCGCCTGCAGCGACGGTCAGAACGGGGTAAATCGCTTCGGTTTGGTAAATATCGTTGGCGGACCGCGCAACAGAGCGGAAAGACGTACCTGGCGCAGGCACAAGGTTCGTCATCCAGTATTTATCGGTAAAGCCGATCCAGCCGCTGTCGGTCACCTCGATGCGGCCTTCATCGGCCGCAAGGTCCGGCATCTTGTCGTAGTCGATCTCTTCCAATTCGCCGTCTGACATCCGCACGACACCTTCGTGCAGGATGAAAAAGCCGACCGTATCGGGTTCGCCGTGCCGTGCGACAAGGCCATAGGGGCGTAGTGACACGGGCGTGCCGGTGGCGTTGTCGACCGATTGCGTGACGGTAAACATAAACTTTTCGTCCACAGCAAAGGTCTTGCGGAAAGTTAGGCCCGTGCCGTTGTCCCAGATCAGCGTAACAGGGGTTTGAGTGGTTAGAACTTCGCCTGATTCGACAGTCCAAATAGTGTTCGCGCCGGGCACCATATCAGTGCTGGTGCCATCGGTCGGTATCCAGCCATGGAGTGCGTAATATGGGGTTGCCGTGCCAACCGGTGATAGAAGGCGAACAAGATCGGAATCTTCGTCCAGCGTTTCGCGATACTGCGTCAACGACAGATCGTCGATCCGCCCGCCTTGCAGTGACAGCGTGCCAATCAGTTCTGCGGTTTCGATGCTGACACGCGCGGCTTGGCTGGCCGTTTCGGCGACGGTTTCAACAGCAGGCGTCGCGGTTCCGGTCGCCGGGTCAACGTCGGGCGCCAAGGTTGGGGAGGCGGTATCAATGTCCGTCGCGTCCGCAGGAGCCGAGGCGACAGACGGATCAGTTTCCGTGACTGGCAACTCCGCAGGTGGGAACACAAGGAACCACACGAGGATCACAATGAAACTTAGCCCTGTGGCCAAGATTAGGTTCTTGTTCTGGTCGTCCATCTGAACCGCCGTTTGCTCTGAAAAGGTCAAGCAGGTTCAACAGTCCAGGGGGCGAAAGGTCAAGCTGTTTTCCCCTTTAGAGGCAGTTGTGTCGCGCTTAGTCCTGCACGACCGGGCAATGTGAGCGGGCGGATTGCATCCGCGTCGTATTCCGTGATCCATTTGATGGTCTCTTCAAAGGGCATAGGGCGGGCAACCCCAAAGCCTTGCGCATGTCCGCAGCCAAGCCGTTCAAGCATCTTTTGCTCGGCCAGCGTTTCGACCCCTTCGGCAAGCGTATCAAGCCCTAGTCGGTCCGCCATGGTTAGGATCGCAGCCACCATCTGTTGCTGTTCATTGTCCTGATCGATGTTCGTCACGAACGAGCGGTCGATTTTGATCCGCTCGATCGAGAACCGCCGGATATTGGTGATACTGGCGTGGCCAGTGCCAAAGTCATCAAGATCCAGGCAGCACCCAAGGTGCGCCAGCCCTGAAAGATTGCGTATGACGCAGTCTTCTGACTGGCCGGCGACCACAGTTTCCAGAACTTCGACGACCAGCCGATCTGGCGTCAGGTCAAAGCGATCAAGGCTCCATGCAACATGGTCGACAAGGTTTGGGCTGCGCAACTCGGCAGTTGAAAAGTTTACACCGACGCGCGGGATGTGATGCCCTGCAATTTCCCATGCTTGCAGCGCCGTCAAAGCATCGCGCGTCATCACTTCGCCCAAGCGCTCCATCAGGCCGGCCTGCCGCAGTGCTGGCAGGAATTCGACTGGCGGGATAAGGCCGCGCTGGGGGTGGATCCACCGCGCCAGTGTTTCAAAGCCAGATACCGCGCCGGTTTTCAGACTGATCTGTGGTTGAAAGAAAGCACGGATGTCGCCGCTATCAAGCGCGCCTGCGACTTCACCACTTAACGAATTGCGCGACTTGATTCGTGATTTCATTGCGCCGGAATAGCTGCGGATTGCGCAGGGCCCACTTCGCTGCGCTTCGATCATGGCCGAGGTTGCAGCTTGCAAGAGCGCTGTCCCCGAGGGGGTCGTGAGGCGCTGTGCAAGGCTGAACCCCACAGAAACGGTAACGTAGACGTTCTCCCCTTCAATAGGAATTGGGACAGCAACCGCCCGCTGAACACGTGCGGCGAGCTGCAAAGCGGCTTCAAGATCAAGGCGGTGCACTGACGTTAATGCGATGGCGAAGGTCGCCCCATCAAGGCGTGCGGCCACATCAGTATCGCGCAAGACATCACCCAATCGGTCGGCTGTCGCGCATAGCACTTGTTCGATCGACCCGCGATCATGGCTTTCTTCAAGAAGCTTGAACCGGTCAATTTCCAGCACGAGGGCCGCAGTAGTGCGCCCACGGATCCCTAATGCTGTTTCAAGGGCGGCTATCAAACGATCACGTTCAGCCAATCCCGTTAGGGGGTCGGGGCGGGGAAGTTTAGACGGGTCGACACCATGTATCCCGAACGCAAGAGCCAGCGGAAACGCCATTGCCGCCCAGAAAAGGCCGAGCTGACCGCCCGTCGCATAAGCCAAGCCAAGAACCAAAGGCAGCAGCATAAGCAGCATTGGCCGTCGTTTCGGATGGACCTGCAACTGTAGTCCACGCTTTGGGCTAAATGTGTTGGCCGTATTCATCGGGCGTGCCGTCCTTTGTGCCTGGCGCGTGCCCAATGGCAAACGACGTTCACAAGGACGCTAGATCGCCGGCTCTCACCGCGGCGTTAACGCAGAACCAGAATATCGTTCAAATTCGTATCATTATCCAACGTCGCGGGGATGTGCCAAGGGCGTGCAAAACGGCAGTGCACTCAGTCAGGGACGTTGTCGATCCCGTGGCCACCCCAAGGATGGCACCGTCCAATACGCCGCGCCGCCAGCCAGCTGCCTTTGATAGCGCCGTGTTTTTCGAGCGATTCAAGGGCGTAAGCGCTGCATGTGGGTTGGTAGCGACAGCCATGACCAACCCAAGGGCTAAACAGCAAGCGATAGGCGCGCACGGGCAGGGCGGCGATATGGGTAAGTGGGGTCATTTGTGAATGCTTCCTAACGCGCGGATCAGATCGGCCTGCATCGTGGCAAAATCATGGGAGGCCGTCACATCACGTTTGCCGACTAGCACATAATCCCAGCCCGCGCGGCCATGCTGCGGCAGCACCAGCCGCGCGATTTCACGCAAGCGTCGTTTAGCACGATTGCGCGCCACGGCATTGCCGACTTTCTTGGAGCACGTGAACCCGACGCGCAGCCGGTCGTCATCGCCGCGTCTTAGCGCCTGCAAATGAAACCCCGTCGTGCCCTGACGCCGCCCATGCGACGCGCGCACAAAATCGGCACGCTTGCGCATAACGATCGGGCAAGCGAAAACCGCCGCGGGCGAGGCCCCGGCGGTTTGCGTCATATTATCCTGCGGGGTCATATAAGACCTCGCGATCCCAAGCACTTAAGCGCTCAGAACCTTGCGGCCTTTTGCACGGCGCGCGTTCAGGATTTTGCGGCCAGCCTTAGTGGCCATCCGTGCGCGAAAACCGTGGCGGTTCTTGCGAACCCGGTTGGAAGGTTGGAACGTGCGCTTCATCGCGTTCTCTCCGGCTTTGGGGGCGACCCGTTAAGGATTCGTGCCCCGACATCATTAGAAGCCAGTCATCTAGAGGGGGGGCACGGGTATGTCAACGCGCATCCCACCCAGTTTGTGCAACATTCCGCAGCTGTTGCGGCGGGCAAATGTTACAGACGGGCCGCCCGAGCCTGTCATAACTGAAACAACACATCACCAGCGATCAAGCGGGCGTGATAGGGCTATCGGCAAATCCCCCCGCAGTCCATCTAGGGTGCAAGCAGCGCCCCCAAAAGGTACAGAAAGATGACCGATATGACAAACGACGCGACCGAGACCCGGCAAAATGCCTTTGTGCGACGCTTGCCGATCATTGTGATTCTCTGTGTTGCCCTGTTGGGCGGGTACTTCTTGCGTGATTACCTTGCGTTCGACACCCTGCGCGATAATCGCGAGGCGCTGATCGCCTTTCGTGACAATAACTATGTGCTGATGGTGGCTATGTTCGTCGCGACCTATTTCGTGGTTGTGGCATTTTCCCTGCCCGGGGCAACGATCATGACGCTGGCGGGTGGTTTTCTGTTCGCCACCTTCCCCGGAGCGTTGTTCAACGTCACTGGTGCCACACTGGGCGCAATCGGTATCTTTATGGCCGCGAGTTGGGGTCTTGGAGAAAAGTTGGCCGCGAAAATGGAAAGCTCGGGAGGGGCTGTCAAAAAGATCAAAGACGGGATCGACGAGAACCAATGGTCGATGTTGTTCCTGATTCGCCTTGTGCCTGCGGTGCCGTTCTTTGTCGCCAACCTTGTGCCTGCCTTGGTCGGCGTGCCGCTGTCGCGTTTTGCAATCTCGACGGTTTTGGGGGTCATCCCCGGCGCGGTTGTCTATACCTCTGTCGGCGCTGGGCTTGGGGACGTGTTCGCACGTGGCGAAACCCCTAACCTTGGTATCATATTCGAGCCGCAGATTTTACTGCCGATCCTTGGCCTTTGCGCGCTGGCCCTCCTTCCGATCATCATTAAAGCCGTGCGCGGCAAGAAAGGCCTGTAACCCATGACCCGTATCAAAACAAACGTTTGCATTATTGGTGGTGGGTCCGGCGGGTTGTCGATAGCGGCGGGGGCCGTGCAGATGGGCGCTAAGGTTGTCCTGCTGGAAGGGCACAAAATGGGCGGTGATTGCCTGAACTATGGCTGTGTGCCGTCCAAGGCGCTGATTGCCTCAGCAAAACAGGCCCATGCCATGTCTCACGGCGCAGCGCTGGGCGTAACCGATGTGGTGCCCACGGTCGATTACGCCGCCGCCAAGGACCATGTGCATGACGTGATCGCCACGATTGCCCCCGTCGATAGCGTTGAGCGTTTCGAAGGGCTTGGCGTGAATGTCATCACCGAATTTGGCCGTTTTATAAGTCCGACCGAAGTGCAGGCGGGTGACACGATTATCCAAGCACGCCGGTTCGTCATTGCCACGGGTTCGAGTCCTTTTGTGCCGCCGATCCCCGGGGTGGATGACGTCAAAGTTTACACCAACGAAGACATCTTTGATTTGCGCGACCGTCCCGACCATCTGATCATAATTGGTGGCGGGCCGATTGGCATGGAAATGGCGCAGGCGCATGTGCGGCTCGGGTCCAAGGTCACGGTGATCGAAGGGGCGACGGCCATGGGCAAAGACGACCCTGAAATGGCCGCGATTGTGCTGGATAACCTGCGCGCCGAAGGGGTGGAAATTCTGGAAGGGGCGCAGGCCGAGAAGATCAGCGGCAAAGGCAAGAAGATTACCGTCCACACACCCAAGGGCGACATCACGGGCACGCATCTGCTGATGGCCGTGGGGCGCAAGGTGAATATCGACAAGCTGGATCTCGACAAGGGCAACGTGGCCCATGGGCGCGGCGGCGTGACGGTGGGTGATAACCTGCGCTCTACCACCAACAAAAAAGTCTACGCGGTCGGTGACGTCGCTGGCGGGCTGCAATTCACCCATGTTGCGGGCTATCACGCGGCCGTTGTGATCCGCTCGATGCTGTTCGGATTGCCCAGTAAGCAACGCACCGATCATATCCCGTGGGCGACCTACACCGATCCCGAACTGGCGCAAGTCGGATTGACCGAAGCCCAAGCGCGCGACAAGCACGGCGATAGGCTGGAAGTCGTGCGGTTCGACTTCCACCACAATGATCGGCTAATCGCGGAGCGCAAAACCAAAGGCCTGATCAAGGTTATGGTCGTCAAAGGCAAACCCGTAGGCGCCAGCATCGCGGGGCATCAGGCGGGCGAATTGATCGGGATGTGGGCCATGGCCATTGCCAACGGGCTGAAAATGTCGGCGATTGCCAATACGGTCCTGCCCTATCCAACCATTGGTGAGGTCAACAAACGCGCTGCTGGGGCCTATTTCAGCCCGCGCCTATTTGATAGCGGTACGGTCAAACGGGTTGTAGGGTTCGTGCAAAGATGGCTACCCTGATCCAGCGGTAGCGGAGGCGAAATGCTCAACTCACTTTCAGGTCGATTTCTAATCCTGACCACCATCTTTGTGATGCTGGCCGAGGTGCTGATTTTCGTGCCGTCTGTGGCGCGTTTCCGCGAGGACTACTTCTTGCTGCGGCTGGAACGCGCGCAGATTGCCTCGCTCGCGCTGCTTGTGAACGATATGATCGACATGGAACTTGAGGAAGAACTGCTCACCAACGCAGGTGTGTTCAACGTCGTGTTGCGGCGTGATGAAGTGCGCCAGCTTGTGCTGTCCTCGCCCATTCCGGCGGCGATCCACGCGACCTATGATATGCGCGATCCGGGTGCCGTGATGCTGATCGGTGACGCCATGATGCGGCTTTGGGACACTGAAGACCGGATTATCCGCGTAATAGGCAACCCCGTTCAGGACGGCGGATTGTTGATTGAGGTGACAATGGAAAGTGCGCCGCTACGCGCCGCGATGATCGACTACGGGATCAACATTTTGTTTCTGTCAGCCGTAATTTCGATTTTCACGGCGATCCTGCTTTTTGGCGCGGTGCAAATCTTCCTTGTGAAGCCGATCAAGGGCGTCGTGACCCACATGCAACGCTATGCGGCCGCTCCCGAGGACGCCAACCGCATCATTACCCCCAGCGCAGGCGTGACAGAACTTCGAGAGGCCGAGGAGGCGCTGTTGTCGTTGCAAACGCAACTGACAGGCGCGTTGAAACAGAAAGAACGCCTTGCGCAATTAGGTGGGGCCGTCAGCAAGATCAGCCACGATCTGCGCAATATCCTGACGTCTGCACAGCTATTCACCGACCGGATCGAAGGGTCCGATGACCCACTGGTCAAACGCATGGCACCCAAATTGGTGGGGTCGATCACCCGCGCCGTGAACCTGTGCGAATCCACGCTTGCCTTCGGGCGCGCCGAAGAACCGCCGCCCGCCTTGGCGCGGGTCGGGTTGGCTGGTATTGTTTCGGACGTGATAGATAGTGAGCGGCTCGCGGCAGCCGACCACGACCTGTCGTTTTCCGAAGACATCCCAGCAGGCATGACCGTCCGTGCGGATGGCGAGCAGCTGTATCGCGTGATTTCCAACCTTGTGCGCAACGCGCGTCAGGCAATCATTGCCACCGGCAAACCGGGCGAGATTTGCATCCACGGCGAAGAAGATGATGACGCCTGGTGGGTAATCCTGACTGATACAGGTCCTGGCCTGCCAAAAAAGGCGCGCGACCATATTTTCCAACCGTTTCAGGGTGGGACGACCAAAGGCGGTTCGGGCCTTGGCCTTGCCATCGCCGCTGATCTGATCCGTGGCCACGGCGGTAAGCTTGAATTGCGCCGTAGCGATGAGACGGGCACGGAATTCGCGATTTGTTTGCCTAAGGAAGCGTCGCGCGATTAGCGTAAAGATTCTTGGTATTCGCCCTTGCCAACGCGCTGTGCTGCGTCTAAATCCCACCACACGCGGATTGGTAGCTCAGTTGGATAGAGTACTTGACTACGAATCAAGGGGTCGGGGGTTCGAATCCTCCCCAGTCC
>ERZ888423.686-NODE-686-length-33748-cov-23.367881_pt1 | contig 33748 bp, 28 predicted proteins | sample MGYA00520523_ERZ888423 | MGnify/ENA primary metagenome ERZ888423 (study PRJEB32303, sample SAMEA104408611) | aquatic metagenome | biome: Brackish water; feature: Pelagic; material: water | place: Baltic Sea | collected 2014-06-08T10:24:00 | depth 30,27 m ...
GTCACTAGCAGCGGGTTACCGTCTGACAAAGCCAGCTCCACCCGGCTGCCATTCGGGGTAATGACGGTCTCGCCTTCCAACAGCGTATCGCCAACCTTCAAGATCCTTAAGTCGCCGTTGGCGTTGCGCGCCTGGGCACTGCCACTGATGGATGTCACTGTTGCCATTGCTTCATTGGTCATATCTATCAATTACCCTAGTTGTTTTGCCACAAACTGACTATTCGTTGGGACTAAATAACGATTAAGGAGCAGATTAAACTTCTTACTACATACAAGCATTGTACTTTTGGGTAGTTTTTGAACTTATCTTTTGAGGTTGCGGCCGAAATCACCGCGGCAGATCTGCCACGACGGGCAACTTAGGAACATCAGTTTATGGTGCTATAAATCTTAATATTATTCATCTTGAGGGCCAGTTGTACCCGATCACGCACCCCCAGCTTCTCAAAACTAATCGTCAGATGCGCTTTAACAGTGCGCTCACTAATCTCCAGCTCCTCAGCGATCTCACGATTACTGGCTCCATGTGCGACACGCTCGGCAACCATCGACTCGCGGGAGGTAAGGTTACTGAACTGTGGTGCATCAGGCACACTGGGTGGCACTGTCCGGGTCGATACTGCGAGGAAACGCTGCATTAATTGCGCAGGCATCCACAGACCACTGTTTTCAACGACCAAGGCGATCTCACGCAACTGCTCGGGAGCCGCCTTAACATGGCAATATCCCCGGACGCCTGCGTTAAGTGCGGCGAAAGCCTCGGCCTCCTCTGGCACCCCAGTCATGACGACGACCGGCCATCCCAAAGAAGATGCAGCAAGAATTGACTGCAGTCGGGATTCTTGCGCAATAACACTGATATCTAGCCACACACTTGCAGCTGCCAAGCTATTCAAACCACTTACCTGAGCAATAGTTGAGACAACACGGGCATCGGGGAATGCCAGATGCCACCGCTCTCGCATATAACCAATCGTAGTAACAAATATCCGCGCCATCAACGCTCCGTCATTGCATACTGTTTCGCTCGCAGTATGGGCTTCATTAAATAGGCCAACACCGTTTTCTTGCCCGTGAGGATATCCACTTCCACCACCATACCCGGAATAATGGGTTTATCGCTGGCCAGACTCGATTTAATCGTGCGCACGATAACCTCATAGAACGGGTTACCCTCCTCATCCATCACAGTATCCGCTCCGATGTGCTCCACCACGCCTTTAAGGCCGCCATAGACGATAAAGTCATAGGCGGTGAACTTTACCAACGCCTCTTGTCCTGGCACCATAAATGCAATGTCTTTAGGGTGAATTCTAACCTCTAAAAAGAGCGTGTCGTCAGCAGGCACAATTTCGATAATCTCTTTGCCAGGCAGCACTACGCCTCCAATCGTGTAGAAATAAAGCTGCTTTATCGTGCCCTTAACCGGGGAACGAATCTCGGTTCCCCTGACCCTGTCAGACAGCCCCTCTCCCGTCTCTCGCAGAGAGTTTATCCGAGAAAGAGTGTCCGCCAATTCCTCTCGAACCTCGTTATTAAACTCCACTTCGACACTACTAAGCTTGCTTTGTGCTTCAGCAATAGACGACTCTATTCTATGCATCTGCGCGTCGGCCTGCTGGCGCTCCCCACTCAACTCATTAACCTCTCGCTCCAAGCGCAGGATTTCTACCTCAGAGACTGCGCCAGACGCTACCATGGGCCGGGTTATAGTCAATTCCCTGTTCGCCAGCTCCAGTGAACGCGCAGCCTGAGCTTCCCGAGCCGTCAGTTCAACCAGCTCCTCACCGCGCTGCACCAACTGCGCCTCTGCGATTTCCAACGCCAGGGTCAACTCTGAGCGTCTGGACACCATCAGAGCTATCTCCTCGGCGACGATATTCGGTACCGCCTCTGCAAGCGCAGGGTCGGGTACGAATTCCGTTTTTTCAACCAGCGCTCGCAGACGTGCGGCTTTGACTGAAAGGGCCTGAAACTCAGCACGATTCTCTCGAAAGCTAGACTGTGAACGTGTCTGATCGAGACGCACAAGCAACTGCTCTTTCTCGACAAAATCGCCTTCGCGCACCAGGATTTCAGTGACAACACCACCGTCCTGCGACTGGATCACCTGCACCTGACGAGACGGAATCACTTTACCCTGACCACGGGTTACCTCATCGATTTTCGCTAGAGCAGACCAGGCGATCAGACATATCATTGTGACCGCCACAGCGTAAAGAATTGCGCGAGCGCGAAGCGGCTGTTGGTCAAAATAGGCTCGGCGCGCATCCTGCTCCCAATCGAAGGAGCTCGTCGATTCATCCTTTATCCAGGGCGAAAAAATCCAATCGACGACCTGTCGCAACACAGAGGGCTTCTTCTCAGCTTCGCCTGCCAATTCCAACATAGGATCAGACTCTGTGGCCTGTTTGTCGCTCATTTCGATTTACCTATTCGGCCATGCTGGAGTGCCTCTACCACGCTCTCACGCGGCCCATCAGCGACCAGCTTCCCATTATCAATCACAATGATTCGGTCGACCATTTCCAGCAGCGAGTTACGGTGCGTGACGACAAGCCAGGTGCGACCTTTGATGAATTCCACAAGTTGCTTTTGTACGGCGGCCTCGGTGGAGTGATCCATGGAACCGGTCGGCTCGTCCATCAACAGCAATGAGGGCTCGCCTATTATACCCCGAGCTAGCGCCACAGACTTTCGTTGACCCCCGGAAAGCGAATCACCGCGCTCCCCTATCATCATGTCAAAGCCTTGAGGATGCCGATTTACAAACTCGGCGAGGTTAGCAATATCAACCGAGCGCACGATGGCGGCATCAGAAGCCTGTGGGTGGGATAACGTCAGGTTGTCACGCAAACTCCCGTAAAACAGCATGACATCCTGCGGCACATAGCCGACCTGGGAACGCAGATCCGAGGGGTCGAGCTGACGCAGGTCAATGCCATCGATGAGAACTGCACCGGAGGTCGGCTGAAACAATCCGATGGCCAATTTTAGCAGCGTGGACTTACCCGAACCCACACGACCGAGAATCGCAACATGCTCCCCCGGTTTAATCTTGAAAGACACATTACTGAGTGATTCCATCTGTGCATCCGGGTAGGAGAATGAGACGTTTTTGAACTCAACCTCACCCTTGAACAGATCGCGGGACAGGAACTGAGCACCGTCCGGCCTCTCCACTGGCTTTGCCATCACTTCTTCAAGGCTTTTCAATGCAATCTGAGCATTGTGATACTGGGTGATCAACCCTGCGAGTTGGCCGAAAGGCGCCATAATACGGCCGGCAAGCATGGAACAGGCAATCAACCCACCGAGAGAGAGCTCTCCGGCAGTGATCAGGTAAACTCCGGTTATAATCACAAACACCGCGACCATCTGCTGGCCCCACTGGGTTACGTTGACAGCCGAATTGGATATCAATCGGAGGTTAACGCCAACGTGTGCGAGAAAACTCGTTGCATCCTCCCAGCGTCGCTGCATACGCGATTCTGCACCTAGGGCCTTGATAGTGTCGAGCCCCACAAGACTCTCAATGAGAGTCGAGTTACGCATGGCACTGGCACGGTAGGTCGTCTCGGCCAGTTCCTTCAACTTACCGCGCACCGACAGTGCGTACCCCACGACTACCAACAAACCTATGCTTACGGGTATCAACACAGGCCAGGCGATCCAACCGATAACCACGACGAAAATCAAGGCAAAGGGGATATCAATGATGGTGGTGATTGAAGCGGAAGTAATAAAATCCCGCACGGTTTCAAAAGAACGCAAATTCACAGCGTAAGAGCCGACCGAAGCTGGGCGATGTTCCAACCTGATCCCCAACACCCGCTCCATAATCAAGGCGGACAACTGGATATCGACTCGACGACTGGCAAGGTCAAGAAAATAACCACGCATGGTGCGCAAGCTTATATCTGCCAGCAGCATAAGTATCACCCCTGCAGCCAACATCCACAGGGTTTCCGTTGCATTGTTGGGCACCACACGGTCGTACACATTCATAACGAATAACGGCATGGCCAGTGCAAATACGTTAATAAAAAAAGCAGCCAGTAAGACATCTCGATAAATCGGCGCATTCGCCCGAATAGCATCCCAGAACCAATGCCCGCGCACACTAGTGCCGACGCGGGGCGCTCGGGAATCGAAACGGAAACGGGGCCGACAGAGAATCACCTCGCCGGAGGCGTCATCAAGCAGTTGTTCTCGGGGTACGTTTACGACTGCTTCATTGTGTGCTGAATAAACGATGTGGGCGATTTCACCGCTCTCATCCCACCCTGTTAACAAGCAGGCGCGTTCACCCTTAAGGATAACCACAGCGGGCAAAAGTGCTGATTCGATATCAGTAATGGTCCGGTAAACCATTCTACTGGCCAGTCCCACTCTAGCTGCCGCGCGCTCAAACAAAACCGGCGTCAGCTTCCCATCCCCCAATGGCAGGCCTGCGTATATCGCTGCCTCCGTAGTGCCGACTGAGTGGAAGCGGCACAGGGTGAGCAAGCACTGTAACAATGCGTCTTCCGAGTTGGTCATTATTAGCGTTCCAATCCCCGTTGAGTGCCCCCAGCATATCGACTCATGGGCCTCTAAGCTACTGAATAACATATACAAATTATTTTATTGTATGCAACAAGAGGATACCATGGAAAAATCGGCCCTCTGGAACAACTCTTTCTATGGCATTGGATCCACAGCCCATTACGTCAAACTATCACAATGACCACGGAGAACCGCTAGCGGCTCTCCCTGCACCGGCGGGAAACACTCAGATTGTACGTCAGTGGCCACTGCATGGCACAGACAAGTGTACTGTCTTGAAGAATAGACGGACTCGCCGTTTGTACCAACTTGTCAGACACCCAGCCACTCCAATACACTTCACAACCTTCGTAGAAGACAATATGAGATAACAAAGCATGTCCAAAGTTGTAATGATTAGTTCAGATTGTCACGCTGGCGCACTACCAGACGGCTACAAGCCCTATATGCCAAAAGAATTTCACGCCGCTGCAGATACTTGGTGGCTTCAGTATGCGCGCGAAATGATGAAGCGTATGGGTACATTTTTTGATCAAGAAGCCGCTGAAGAATTTAATAGTCGCTCCGGAAACCAGGGTGCCGGACGGATGGACCCAGAAGCGGCATCCACTGCGGCACGCGCCAGTGATACTGAGCTATGGGATTTTTTGTGTGACCCAGACAGCATGATCGCGCCACGACGCGGCGAATACGAGCCCGACGTCCGTTTGCGTGAACTGGAAGACGACGGCATCGCAGGAGAAGTTATTTTTCCGCAAATGGCCCCCTTTGGTGCGGGTCTCATGCAATATCGTCACGAGGTCACACCGGAACAAAGTCTTGTCGGCAACCGCGCCTACAATCATTGGCTGGCAGATTTATGCAGCGTAAACCCAGGGCGCCATGCCGGCGTTGCCATTATCAATGTCGACGACATTAACACAGCGGTGCGCGAAGTCCGTGATGCACACAAAATGGGTCTATTCGGAGGCGTCCTATTACCGACCAGCACAGGGCCAAATCCGTTTTATCACGACTATAAGCGCTACGCCCCACTATGGAGCGTCTGCGAAGAACTGAATATGCCGATTCATACCCATTCTGGCTGGTCACCAGATTATGGTGATGTCCCCAGTGCCACTATGATGTTTATCAGCGAAGTGGACATGTACGCCCACCGGCCCTTCACCGCTTTGCTCTGGTCCGGCGTATTTGAAAAGCACCCGAAATTGAAAATGGTCTTTACCGAAACCGGTTGCGGCTGGATTCTCGAGACCCTGCGGGTCCTGAAATTTAAAATCGACAACCCAATCTTCGCCCACTTCATGAAGGACCTATCCCTCACTCCAGAAGAGTACTTTCAACGCAACTGTTACATAGGCGCCTCATTCTTGGCACCACATGAAATTGGCAGTCGCCACAACATCGGTGTCGACAAGCTGATGTGGGGGTCAGACTATCCCCACATGGAAGGCACATGGCCTAACACCGAGCACAAACTGCGTGAAACGTTTCACGATGTCGAGGAAGGTGAGGTTCGAAATATGCTCGGCGAAAATGCCATTGACGTGTTTGGTTTTGACCGTACATTAATGGAAAAGACAGCAGCTCGCATAGGACGGCAGATCAGTGCGATCAAACAACCAGTGGACTGACGATAAAACACAACCGCAGCAGAAAGAGGTGTTAAGCAAAGTATGGATATGGATATCGATTTTGACGGGAAGGTTTACCTCGTCACAGGCGGCGCTTCGGGTATCGGCGCAGCTGTGGTGCACTATCTCGCACGGCACCATGGCTGCGCAGTCATCGCCGACATCAATGACGAGGCAGGTAATGCACTGGTAGCGCAATATCCACAGCAACTGCGCTACCTGAACACCGATGTCACGCAATTAGCGCAGCTGGAAGCCGCCTGCGAACTGGCAGAGACAACATTTGGAGGACTCGACGGTGCCGTCAACAGCGCTGGCATTGGCAGCCTGGGCACCGTTGCGGATATGCCCATGGAGGAATGGCATAAGGTCATCAGCGTCGATTTACATGGCGTATTCCATGCCTGTCGAGCCGCTATTCCGCTGCTGCGTAAGCGCGGTGGAGGAACAATCGTAAACATCGCCTCTCTTAGCGGCATTCGTGCAGATTATGGATTTGCCGCTTACAACGCCGCAAAAGCCGGCGTAATCAACCTCACTCGCACGCTTGCTCTAGATCACGCGCGAGAAAAAATTCGGGCGACCGCTGTCTGCCCGGGATACATCGCAACGCCACTCACCGCAGCCGCTGGCTCTGTTGATGCCATCCACGATGACTGGTTAGAACGTATTCCCCTGCAGCGTCCGGGAACAGCTGAAGAGGTTGCTCAACTGATAGTGTTCCTGCTATCCCCTGCATCCAGCTATATTACAGGTACCGAAATCGTGATCGATGGAGGGCTAGGCAGCAGCAACAACCAACCGAATATTCCTGGTATTTTCGCGGCCCTGTAAATTGCTGGGGCTTGCTGCAACTGGCGCTACGATCGATAGCGGCCTGAGTGGTTCAACACCATACCTACTAAAGGAATTCATATTCCAGCGCGATGCCATAGGTGCGAGGGTCGCCAAAAGTCGCCACGCCACCGATAAATCCTAAATCATCGAATGCGCCTTGGCGAATCGAGCCAATAGTGTATTCCTCATCTGTCAAGTTCTTACCCCACAACATGACTTTAAGGTGACCGTAGCCCGACCCCAGCTCGATCTCTGAAAGAGACGCAGTGGCCCCCAATAGTGTGCGCTTGTCGAGATACCCAGTAGGGTTAATGATGCCGGAGTTGGTCTTGCTCTGATACTGTGAATTGATATTAGCGGAGAATACCCCAAAAGATACCGAGCGCGTATAATCTAGAGATACTGTTGCACTGTGGCTTGGGGCCAGCGCTAAGTCGTCTGTCAACTCATCGGTTCTTAACGAGACACCGTCCGGCGCATTTGCATCGAGCCCAAGGTAACTAATCGAATTTGGGCCAAAACTTGAATTCAGATAGCCATAGTTGAAGCTGCCGATCAGTTGCTCCGTCACTGCTACACTGAGATCAAATTCAAGACCGTAGATATCTGCACTATCAATGTTAACGAAGTCACGCTCACCAGGCGTGTTTCCAGTCGATACACTCTGCTGATAGCCATCGTATTGCATATAGAATACTGCTGCATTCACCCGCACTCGGCTGTCCGCCAAATCCCCCTTGTAACCCACTTCATAGGAGGTCAAATCCTCCTCGTCGAAACCCTTCTGGAAATTAATTAAACTGGTAGAGCGCTGACTGGTGCCGCCCGACTTGTAAGCCGTCACCACTTTGGCATAGACATTAGAAAAAGCGTTGAGGTCATAATCAACAGTGAAGGCGGGATTAAATTTACTGAAATCTTTGTCGTAGTTGGCCTGAAATGATGGAATGCCATTTGGCGCCCCACCAAACCCGTAGGATATCCTGTTGTTGTCACGGAACGCTTTGCGATTGTCTTCGGAATAGCGGGCACCCAAAGTAAAGTGCCAGCTGTCTCTCAGCTGCGGGGGCGTCCAGGTCATCTGACCAAAGGCGGCCAATGACTTATTTTTGGTCGACGTATAGTCGATGAGTACACCCGCGGGAATCGCCTCAGATCCGCTGCTGTTACCATTATTAGTTTCTTCAGATTCGTCTTCGTAGTAAAAAAGACCGCCTACCCAGTTAATCGTGTCGGAGTCTCCCAGAAGCTGAAACTCCTGAGTAAACTGATTGAACGACGTCTCCGGCAGACCGTTTGTTATGGAGTAGATACCCAGCAACGAGGCCGTGGGAACCTGGGAGTTCTGGGTGAACGCATTCACATCCCGGTAGCCGGTAATCGATTTGAATGTCATCATTTCATTGAACTGCCACTCGTAATTCAGAGTGTGGGCATGAATCTGAACATCTCCTTTTTGCTGCTCGTCGAAAGCAGTCGCCTTATCCAGTCGCTTATCTGTCGCCTCTACCGGAATGCCGTTTGCATCGACCTGTGGATTCTGAAATACAATGAGGGAAGCAAGAGGTGCGTTGGGATCAAACGCCAGGGCCTGAGACAAGCGCGAGGTATCCTTGATGGAGTTTTGCCCGTACCGGTAGTTTAGTGCCTGTGTATCGCCGATGTCCCAGTGGAAGTCAGCGGTCAATGTTTCGCGATCCTCAATAGCGAAGTTGTCGCCATTACCAATATTGTCCACCCATCCATCTCGGTCATACGAGGTGTAGGCCAATTTGACTGCAGCGACACCCATTATAGGGACATTGATCAAGCTGGTAGACCGAAACAAATCCAGGTTGCCAACGTTAAAGATCTGCTTGATTCTGAGCCCGCTGGGGTCGGCTTCCCGGGTAATAATATTGATGGCGCCACCGGTGGCATTCCGGCCGTACAGTGTGCCCTGGGGTCCGCGCAGGACTTCTATACGCTCAAGGTCTGCTGTTTCAAACGCTGTTCCCACAGAAGAGCCTATATAGACTCCGTCCATGTATAGGGCGACAGACGGATCCTGTGTCACCTGCACGTCGCCCTGCCCTACTCCCCGAATAAACAACCGTACGGTTGTCGATGAGCCGGTAAATTCTCCTACCTGCACGTTGGGGACTTTGGCTGCGAGATCTTTGATGTCAGATATCCCAAGGTTTTCCAAAGCGGTCTGATTAAAGGCAACGATAGATATTGGCACATCCTGCAGTGACTCTACGCGTTTCTCTGCAGTAACGAATACCTCCTCAAGAGCGGGTGCGGCATATGAATTTCCAGACACACCAACTAGCGCAGAAGATGCGGAAAAAAGGATGAGCCAGACATTACGATGTTTCATGAATAAAGCGCTCCTGTATCATTATTTTTATCGCATCAGCGATACGTCTACTACTAAATTATTACCACCGCTTTGCCGGCCGTCATTTTGAAAGACATGGCCGTGCGGTTTTCCAATTGCATATTACCAATACTGCAAGCCACACTCAGCCTAGGGCATAATGTCATTGCTTTGCCGGATCTGTGGCCATCAGCGTCGAGGCCTTGATACTGAACACCAGCTCATCGTGTTGATTAATGAGCTGTGTATTATAGGTTGCGATACCGCGGTCAGGCTTACTCTTCGAAAGCCTCGCCGTCTCGACAACAGACAAAGACCGAAGCGTATCACCGGCATAAACAGGCTTATGCATGCGCATCTCATCAAAGCCCAGCCCAGCAATTACCTGCTGCACCACACCACTCTGCCAGCGCTGACTGGTAATACAAAAAATAGAAAATATGTGGGCTGAACAGGCGGTGAGGCCGCCAAAAATCGATGTACTGGCGAATACTTCATCGATGTGCCAAGGCTGCGGATCCCAGGTTTGTGCGAACTCGATTATCGCCTGCGCCGTGACGGTATAACTAGCCGCCGCGTGTTCCGCACCGACCACGAGATCGTCAAAATAAAAAGGTTTCCCCTGCAGCTCTAACGACATTTACAGCCTCACACGGTTAATCACTGACAGTAACCTTCGGACACTGACTCGCTTGCAAATGGCCGACCTTCACCATCCATGTAATAGCGTCAGAGAATGTCTCTTTTGTACTGCGCAGGCCAAGCTCACGCCGCGCGAGTTCATCGGTATTGTTGATATTGGGCCACAGCGTGGCGTAACGCATGGTTTCCGCTGAAATAGGCGAGTCAATCGTCTTAAAGTGCCTGAGAAAATCGGTCGCTCGACCGACCAAACGAAGTTTCCAGCCCTTGGCAGCAATACGCTGGAGCTGGCAACCCGACACGGCTTCGATGATATCAGCCAGCTGGGTCCAGGTGCAGTAAACACCCGGCATCAGGAACCGCCCAGAGCCACCACTTTGCACCAGAGAGCACACAAAGGCGGCAAGATCACGCACATCGATGTACTGCATACCACCGTCACCGAAGATCCGGAAGCCATTCTCAATCCGATGCTTTAGCGCTTTGAATGAATCTGAAAATCCGGGATCATCTGGACCAATAACACCACCGGGATAGATGATTGAGATGGGGGCACCCTGCGCCTGCAACTCGCGCAAATAGATTTCAGCCTCGACCTTACTCTGTCCATAAGGTAAGTCTGATTTCGTCGGTGGCGTATCTGGAGTGACCTTCGAGGCATCTGGATTAAAGATCGCAGTGATACTAGAAATACACACAATTCGTTCGACACCAAGCGCTAGCGCACTGCCCACGACATGCCTCACGCCGTCGACGTTGACTCGAAACAATTGCTCGATCGAACCTGTCTGCATCGGTGTACCCGCCGCCGCATGCACGACCGCATGACACTCCACCAGCGCCATTTTTACTGACGCGATATCGGTGACGTCACCGACTACCATCTCAGGAATTCTCTCTCCCAACTCCCGATAGTAAGCTTCAGCTTTTTTGCTGTCCCGCACCAGTAATCGTACCGCATGACCCGCAGCCATAAGCTGCCTGCAAATATGCGAACCTACGAAGCCGGTTCCACCGGTTATCAGTATCTTGGTCACGATGGCGGTTAATCTTCTAACACGGTAATGACATTATTAGGGCAGTATTTAGCGGCTTTCATCACTTTTTCGTGCAGCTCCCGCGGCGGATTTTCCAGCAAGACCCTAACCTGAGGGTAGCCGTCATCCTGATCAATCACAGCAAACACCTCAGGCGCCTCACCTAGACAAACGCTGTGACCCTGGCACAGGGCTAAATCGATTTTTATCTTCATCGACAAACTCTCCCTCCGTTACTTGCGCTTCGTATAACGTAATCGACAAGGACCTGTTGGCTTTAACACAATCGCAGAGAGGTCGTCTTGGTACGTCACATCGGGATCAACCAATTCGAATTCATAGCGCGGCAACAATGCGGCGAAAATTGCCTTCATCTGCATCATGGCGAATGCGTTGCCCGCACACTTATGTGGGCCGCCCCCGAAGGGAATATAGGCAAACAACGTATCAGGCTTAGGACGATACGGATCAAATTTCTCAGGATCTGGGAAATAATCCGTGTTGCGATGTGAGCCGTAGATGGATATCGCCACCGTCTTGCCTGCTTCAATCAATGTTCCGTTATAATCGATATCCTCGATTACCCTGCGCATCAGCAGGACCAGCGGCGGATGAAGGCGCAGGACCTCTTCAATAAAAGCCTCCAGTTTCGGAATTTCACGCAGAGATTCAAGTGTAATCTGACTGTCGATTTTGAATAGTGCTTGCAGTTCCTCGGACACCTCTGCCGAGTACGCCTTCTGACGAGCCAACTCTGTCAGCGTCCAGGTCGCCGTGCCGGAACTGGTGTGGTGCCCAGCAAACATAGTCGCGATCACTAGCCCTGTGATCTCATTCTCCGTTAATCGACTGCCGTCAGTGTAGGTGCCCGCCATGAAGGTTTCCAGCGCATCGCCGTACTCAATATGACTGCTAGCCCGACGCTCAGCGATGATCCCGCCAATTAACGCCTGCAGTCGTATCAAAGCCTTATCGCGGGCCTCAAAAACGGGCTGCTGCATGTAAGGATCGACGAATGCAATGGCCTGCAGCCCCTTTTCTAAGGCGTGATAAAGCTCTCTAAACTCCTCGGTCATCCTGTCACGAAAATCTTTTCCCAGTAGGCAGTGCGTCGCGGTATGCAGCGTCAAGCGTAAAAACTCATCCAAAAAGTCTAATTCGCCTTCATCGCCCCAGCCGGCCACCCAGTCGTCCACCTCCTGAGAGATGACAGTCGAATAGTTTTTCATGTTTTGGTAACGCAAGGCGTCTACCTGAATTTTTAGTTGCGCTTTCATCTTGTCAGGCGGCGCATCGAAAATAACACCCTTGCCAAAAACGGGAACAGTTGCTTGATAGGCTGCTGCGCGGCTGAGCTTAAGATCCAAGGTTTTAAGAAATGCTTCTTGGGCTTCAGGTCCACTCATCAGCACGGTCTGCTGACCACCCATATTGAACTCTGCCAGTTCCCCGCACTCCGCATTGCAACGCATCATAAAGCGCGCGAAGTTGACACCGAACTCTTCCATGTGACCACTGCCCGGTTTTTCACCGCTTACCTTGGGCGGTAATTTCAAAGGTGCAACAGCGCTCTGACTCATGTCGACTCTGCCTCTGACACCTGCTGGCTCGACATCACCGGCATTTCCTTCAAAATACCCGTTTTCACGCATTCCTTAATCAGGTTGGTGATGTTGGTGTAGTCATATAGGTCCAGCTGCTCGCACCACTGGTAATTCCCACCATACTGAAAATAGGAGGCGCCTATGACTTTCATCGGAGTACCATCTTCACGGACTGGCGCACCCGGCGGAGTCTGCCACCATATCGCCATAGCACTGCCACGAGTTTCATCGATCACAACTCGCTCATACGGGTAAGTCCAGCCCTTATAGGGGTCCATCGCTGCACCGACGCAGGTCTCACGGATGGTTTCACGTCCCCTGAATTCGTACTTGCCATTAGGCGTGTCCCAACCATAGAGACAATCCTCGGAAAAGAAGTCTGCCAAATGGCGCCAGTTGCCCTCCTGCTCCGCCTTATCGTTCACCGCCAGCCAGCGGCGCATCATCTCTTCCATTTCTTCACGCTTATATGCGGACATTTAAAAACCCCTCTAAATTCAACCCCGAAACTGTTCAAAGCACACTATCAAAGTCACCATAGCCAAGTTATTATATAGTTGCAACTATAAATAAAAAGGAGGAGCACATGAAGTTCTGGCAGTCACTGGCCTTCGTGGAAATGGACCAAATGGTCGAACTGGCGATCTTTTGCGAAGAGCTTGGGTTTCACGGAGTATCCTACGGCGATCACCTGATAACGACCAAGGACCAAGTCGACGAATACCTCTATCAGGATAGCGGTAACATTCTGTGGAACCCTGACACGCACTGGCCAGATCCCTGGGTTCTTACTGCGGCACTCGCTCAAGCGACAACGCGCTTACATTTCTTGTCCACTATTTACATACTGCCATTGCGGGAACCACTGAGTGCAGCAAAAGCGCTGTCCACTGCAGTATTTATGTCGCAAGAAAGAGTCACACTGGGGGCCGGTGTGGGATGGCAAAAGGCAGAATTTGAAATGGCCGGACAAGACTTCCACACGCGCGGAAAACGCGCAGATGAGATGCTGGAGATCATCCCTCAGCTGCTATCAGGCGAGATGACTGAGTACCACGGCACCTACTACGATATTCCGCCGGTCAAAATGTCCCCGGGAATTAGAAAACCATTGCCCATCATGATCGGGGGCTACGCACCCGCCGCGATGCGCAGAGCCTGTCGTTTCGATGGCTGGATGGCGACCTCACACGAAGAAGCTGAGATCTACCCTCTTCTCGACACGCTCAGCAACATCCGCAAGGAACAAGCCGCTGCTGATAAACCTTTCGATATCTGGACAGGTGTTAAAAATCCGGGTGACGGCACCCATGAGCGACTCGCAGCAGCAGGCGTGACTATGGTCAACGGCTGCAATTTCCTGAATGAGGATGGGCGCACCGTTCTGTCGAGCATTGATGACAAGAAAAAAAGAATTGAAGCATTTGCGCGGCAGTTCGTGCAGGCTTAAAATCAGGGTACTTTCGCTAACACTGATATTCTAGTCTTTAAGACCGCCATGCCTACTGAACCTATCAGTGCTGCCACCGCTGCTTAAAATAACGCCATTGTTTTCATAGAAAACTTCTTCCGATCTTGGCCACAGGCATTTTCCTCCAGACCCCAGCCGACTAAGTTACATGTAGTGATGTCGCATGGATTCGCACTTACAGCTGTAGCAATTGAATGTGATCCTGCAGTTTAGTTTGATACAACACCGTACCTTTCGCGATTTGAACCGACAACATTTCCTCTGAAAAAGCGTCGGTCCCGTCGATAATAATCTCCCACGCTAGGGAGCTCTTCTCACTCGCAACAACCTGTGCTCGAACGTCTACTCCTTTTACAATACCTTCCAAGCCACCCGTCATCCCTCGTGCCAACAAGGCGTGCCAGCCGTAGGGCAGATCCTCGGCAGACGCAGGGCAGTCCAGCAGCTCGAACAGGGCTCGTGTGTCGTCCAAGCGTGTAAGCTGAATCGACCAGTACTCACTCGGCTGAAACGCAGGATGCACTTGCAACACTGAAATAACATCATCAATGCCTTCGCCGTCACAACCCAGCCATATTTTCAATCGCTCACTGACGACCCAACCACTCCCCGCCATCTGGAACTCAGCGACAGTCATTGCGGCCGCCTCGCCATAGCGTTCAGCAACTGCGTACATCAGTCCCACCACTAGCAAATGCACTTGTACCGCCAGTTCACTGCACACAACAACCAAAGCCGCATGAGAAAGTTGCTCGAGCTGCAATTGCTCGAATACCGAACCGTCGTAATAGTCCATACCCCCGGACTGAGTGCTTTTCGGACGCGGGATCACGATGTTAGCCAGACGGGTGCGGCTCATCACCCGAGTGATTTCAGGCTCTGTCACTTCTTCAGCAGCAGGGTCAATAGACACCGTCCACTCACAGTGTGGCTCTCTATTAGCGGGCACACGCGGCGGCCGATGGACTGGCACCATGCGAGCACGCGCATTGGTCGCTATCGCAGTGGCATTAAAGGTCGGATCTTCGATATCGTGACACATTACCTTTACCGCGTCCGGGCCGCGCGGTTCAGTTTCCAATAGTGCGCCACAGCTGTTAAGCCAGAAGCGGCCACTATCGGCGGATGACACTTCAAAATGCACATCGAAATATTGATGTGTAAAACCACACTCCAACTGCAAACCCTTAAAAATGGTTGCAACGTCGGTGCCTCCAGCAAAGCCCATCGCTTTTTGCATTCGCCGTGTATAAACCGGGCTCGCCCCCATCCAGTTGGCGATAGCGACCTCTTTATACGCTTCATCACCATGATTGATGCGCAAAGCAGCGTAACCGGTGCGGCTATTAAACTGTGCACACAGCATATATTCTCGACCAAGCTGGGCAAGTTGCAGTCGACTATATTTCGCTAATTCTTTTTTAATCAATGTCTGCTCCCGCAAAGATATGAGGACTAATGAATTGCATGATAGTCAATATATATCCATTGTTTTATAGTTACCACTATTTTATAATTCGATCCAATGCTGAGCATTTCCACCTCCCGGATTCACTAATGATAAAAGAGACGAAGCCGACCAAACGGGAAGTCACGCGAGAAAAGGTCATCAATGCCGCTATAGACTGTATCTATCGCGATGGATTCAATGCAGCTCATACCAACCGCATAGCCGAGGAAGCCGGGGTCAGTTGGGGCGTACTGCAGTACCACTTTAGCGATAAGGACGGCTTGCTGCAGGCAGTGATCGATCATATCTTTGATGAATTCGCCACCACATTGGAATCAACCTCACTGCAGGGCGACGATCTGCAGCAGCGGGTGAGGCAGCTGATAGATGTCGTCTGGACACTGGTCAGCAAGAAAGAGTATCGGGTCAGCATTGCCATACTGCGCAATGCCGGGAAAGATAACGGCTCCACCATCAACGGACAGAAACAGCTGTCACGATGGGCGAAAAAAACCTCCAAGTTGTGGAACGATCTTTTTGAAGACAATCTTCAGGAGCCACTGCAGAGTGACATTGCTCGTCATCTGTTATTTGCCACGCTGCGCGGCATGGTCGATGAAATCAATCCCCGCAATATTAAGACAAAAAATTCGATTAAACTGGAATGCGACGCGCTGAGTGAAGCGATAACCTTCCTGCTCAATAGAAATTAAGCCTCACACCACATCAAACTCAATCGGCATTTTTTTGATGCCATGAATGAAACTCGAACGCAGCCAGTTAACCTCGCCCTTTAAGCGAGGATTGCGAATCCGCTTTAGAATTTCCTCGAAAATCACCTTGAGCTCTAATCGTGCCAAGTGAGAGCCCATGCAAAAATGCTCGCCAATGCCAAACGCGCGGTGGTTATTCTTTACGTCCTCGCGCTGTGCCCGTGTAATATCGAAGATGTCGCTGTCACTGAATACGTCCTCGTCAGCATTAACCGCGGCATAGTATAAATTGATCTTGTCGCCCTTCTTGATCAGTTGACCACTCACTTCTACGTCCTGCATGGCAGTGCGTCTAAAGGCAATAATAGCAGGGTCAAAGCGCAACACTTCCTCGATGGCACCTTCGAGCAAATCGGGATTATCCACCAACTGTTGATATTGCTCGGGATGCTCCATTAACAGGCGCATGCCTTGAGATGTGACCGTACGCGTTGTTTCGTTACCCGCTACTATCAGCATCAGGAAGAAATGACAAAACTCCTCATCGGTGAGCGGTTCGTCCTCCACCGTGCCATTAAGGAGCACATGGACGATGTCATCCTGTGGATTATCTCGATGTGCTTCCGCCAATTCATGAGCGAGAAAAAACATCTCAGCCATCGCGTTTTCACCATCTTCCTGCGTCGTAGTGAGTTCCGGATCGGACATTCCAAGCATGGTATTGGTCAACTCAAATAGATGTTGGCGTCTGTCGATAGGTACCCCCATCAGTTCACAAATAGCGATCAATGGCAGCTCCGCCGCGATGTCTTCTACAAATTCGCACTCGCCCCCTTCCATAGCCTGGGAGACTATATCGCTGGCGACCTGCCGAAAGCGCGACTCATAGCTGTCTACCTTTTTCGGGGTAAACGCGTTGCGCACCAGGCGTCGATACTTCAAGTGTTGTGGAGGATCCATGTTAATCAATTGCTGGCTCATCAGAATCACCCTCTCCGGATCAGATTCCCATGGCAAACTGCTCTTCTGCGCAGATGAAAAAAGAAGCGGATTCTTGGAGATGAAATCTAAATCCTTCTGCTTCGTTACCGCCCAAAAGCCAGTATTGGTTTCGGGATCGTCGTGCCAGTAAAGCGGCTCTTCGTTACGCAAGTACTTGAAAATCTCTCGCGGCACTCCACCGGTGTAGGTTTCAGGAGCAGTGAGATCGAAATGTGGACACCCAGCCATTATGTATACCTCTGATGATGCTAGTCGCGGGACGGAAGATTACACCCTAATAGTTTGTCGCTGCAAGAGAGGGCCTCATTCAGCCACTTCTCATTAAAATTTACGCCTCAATCTTTGATTGCCTCTAAGAAACAGCCGAAAAGGCTGGCGCAGCTAACTGTCTGGACGGTCTACTGCTTGGAACACGAAGGTGGCGTGCCCGTTCGAGCGAACCACCCACACGTCAAAAGATTTACGGACCCCGAAACATCGCTAAGAATTCAGCTTCAACTGTAATGCGTCCAATCGCCGCACGAATATACTGGATACATGTCTGACGGGGAATGCGCTGTCTAGGCTAAAACTGCTCGTTTGTTGTACCAGTTCCTCCAGAATCACCCGGGCCTCCAGCCGCGCCAGCCGTGCACCAATGCAAAAATGAATACCGTGACCAAAGCCTAGATGCTCATTGGTATTGTGGCGCTCGATATCCAGTGTATCTGGCTCACAGAAAGCTGCGGGGTCACGGTTCGCGGCTCCCCACAACAGAAAAATTCTCGCACTAGCCGGAATAACCACGCCGTTCAGTTTTGTCTCCTTCAAAACCGCGCGATAGTGCCCCCGAAAAGGGGACTCTAAGCGAACGACCTCTTCGACATAACGTTCGATGAGTTGCGGCTGCTCCCGCAGGCGGCGCTGAAGTGCATTGTCCTGCGCCAGAATACGAACCGCGCTCCCCACCAAGCTTGAGGTGGACTCACCGGCGGCACCCACCAGAACAATGATGATGGAGACTGCGTCATGCTGAGAAATCAGTCCCTCCCTGACACCCCTCACCAGCTCATCCATCACATCATTCGGACTTTCCGGAGCCGATCTTTGCAGCCTGGCGTTGAAATGTTGCTTGAGATACTCACTCATCTCCCCGGTGGAGGCACTCAACTCTAGCATCCGTTCCAGGGTAGGAGTCCCTGCAAGAATATCACCGCCGCTGAAAGCCCAGCCCAGCAGCTGATCGACATCCTCGACGGGCAACCCCACCAGACGCGCCATCACCTTCACCGGAATCGCATTGGCTAACTCGCCGACACAATCGCCCTGTCCTGCATCGACCAATTTTTGCACTCCCTTACGCGCCCAGTCGCGCACCTCGGCCTCCATTGCGGCGACCTTGCGGGCGTTAAGTTGGGGCAGCACTAACTTGCGGTGCACCGAATGAAACGGTTCATCCGCATTCGCAATGGCGTCCACAGTGCCGCCAAACTGGGTGAAGTCGAACAATTCTGGCTCACCATTGGCGCCCGTCACCAGAATGCCTGTCAAATTGGCAGAGTAGTCCTCCTGATTCTTTAACACCTGATGAATCAATTCCCAGGACGATACCAGGTAGACCTCCGTCCCCGGCACCTGATAAACCGGCACTTCACTGACCAGCGCACGGTAAAAGGGATAAGGGTCCTCAATCACGTTCGGATCAAGCAATTGATAGTTGATCGAAGGCGGTTGCACAGTGGCTTTATCGATGGTGCTCTCCGGTAATATATTCATGCTGTATGCATGCGCCCTGACACAGTCATTTTCTAATGCTTCGCATTGCCTCAGTTGGGGCTGAAGGAGACGACCCAATAACGCCAGAGAAGTCTCCAAGCTCATCCGTTAGGTGCGTTCGGATGATTTCGCGCCAGATTTCATAGCCTCGCTTATTCAAATGCAGACCATCGATACTATAGTTTTCCGGATTGGGCTCACCGTCGCTGCCCATCAAAGCACCCGAGGTATCAATAAAATATAGATTGGGGTCAGTCTCAGACCAGGCCTCTATCAACTGATTAGTGGACTGAGCGATCGGCCAGACGGCCCAGCGCAGGGGAGACGGCGTGATGCCAATATAAAAAATCGGTAGGGCTGGTTGATCGCTACGAATCTTCCTAACAAATTCCTGATAGCTAGCCAGCAGAACCTCAGGTGTTTTACTGGCAGCGGGAACAATATCGTTAGTCCCGGCAAACACCACCACCGCACGTGGCTGGTAAACATTCACCAGTCGCTCAGCGTAGACAACAATATCGTTAAGCTTCGATCCGCCAAAGCCATGCTGGATGACGGGCAGGGGCGCCATATCATCTGCCAAGGTGCCCCACAGTCGAATACTGGAGCTACCGATGAACACCACACCCTCTCCTGGGTCGTATAACCCCCGAGTTTTTGACTCAAGGGCGCTAACCGCCTCCTCCCAGACCACCGGATCCTCGCTCTGGGCTTTCTGTACCTCTGCGTAGAGCTGCCACGCCAGCCAACAAAGACATAACGCCAGAAGCCCGACAAACGCAGCAGTAATCTTTAGACTTTTTCGCATATATCCTCGAGGTTTTAGGCGAGCCTGCGACACCCAGCACACAACGCTAGGCCAACTTACCTATGGCAGATTACCAGAAGCTGGCAGTTGAGTCGCACCGTTCCCAAGGCTATGATCGCCACCATTGTTCACATTGCGGATATAAAAAGTGCCATTTTTTGACACACCAACAAGGAAAGGCCAAAAATCTTTCTTACATCTCGTTCATGTAGCGGTACTTTCCTGGTGCCTAGCAGTCTCGACGATGTCACCCTTTCATGAAGTGATGGCAGCGTCCGCCCCCACCTCCGCTGTATGGCTATCCGTCGACACTGACCAACTCAGCCTTACCGTCATGCGCGGTGACACTGAGTTGCAACTGTTCGAAAACATTGCCATCGGCAGCGGTGGCTCGACCCTAACAAGGCAAATGGGCGACCAAACGACACCACTGGGCGACTTTACTATCACCGAAATTAGGCACAGCGAGCGCTTTGAGCTGTTTATGGCCTTCGATTACCCCAATCTTGATCACACCGAGAGGGCCTTTCAGGATAAGCGCATCGACGCGCAAGAATACAGAGCGTTGCGATACGACCTCGATCGTGGCAATCCGCCCCCCCAAGGGACTAGTCTTGGAGGGCATCTGGGCATTCACGGCATCGGTGATGGCGATAAGGAAATACACGAATCCGTCAACTGGACCGACGGCTGCATAGCCATAAACAACGAGCAATTGATGGAATTAGCCGACTGGGTGAAAATCGGCACCCGGGTAAATGTCCACTAACTGGCAAAAAGTCGGGTAAACAATCCCTTGCGATTACGCTCAGTATCTCTGAAAATAGCGACTGGAGATGTTCGTCGACTTAATTTGGCGACATTGCCTTGAAGCGAACAGTTCAGCTCTGCACTCAAAGGGGACACGCTGTTCAAACGGAAACATCTAATACGCCACAATGGCTGAACATCTAGAGGACGATATTATGCGTAATTCGCTGAAAACCACTGCAGCAGCCTTCATGCTGGTAGCACTGACTGGACTGACTGGTTGTGCTACAACGAGAGATCTGGACACATTGAAGCTAGCAGTAGAAAAAGCACAAAGCACTGCCGATGCCGCCAACGCCGCTGCTGCAAATGCACAGTCTGGTGCTGATGCAGCAACTGCATGCTGTAAAGCCAACACCGAAAAAATGGACCGTATGTTTAAACAGTCTATGAACAAGTAGTCATAACAGCACGTCCTTGCCGGGACAGTTTCACACGCTAGTAATAGTAGGGTGAGGGTGTCTCGGTTATTTCCTTAACGCTCAACCGCCTTTTGTTATTATCTGTGGCAAGCCATTCCGTTGGTCGATTGCAGCGTCTATTATCGTATTATCCAACTCGGCTGACCGCCTGTTCATGGCATCATCCAACGCCACCATAACCTCTTCTACCACGGCGCCCCTGTCATTCGGGTATTCCTCCAATGGCGGGTGTACTTCAAGATAGAGTTTGCCGCCGTGCCAGCCAGCCTTGACCGGCTGATTGACAATATTCACCTGCGTGCCGACTGGCAGCTGTGCAAAAAGGTGCTCGATATCCTCGGGCAGCATGCGGATACACCCGTGAGATACCCTCATTCCTACCCCTAGTGGCTTGTTAGTGCCATGTATGAGATAGGTAGGCATACCCAAGCGCATGGCATAGGCGCCCAGAGGATTGTTCGGGCCGGCGGGGACTACCCTTGGCAACGGGTCACCGTTTTCCGCATGCTCTTTGCGAATAGACTCCGTGGGGCGCCAGGACGGGTCTTTCTTCTTGTTGGTAATCGTCGTCATACCTAATGGGGTCGCCCAATCCATGCGCCCGATACTGATTGGGTAGGTCTGCACTTGCGCCGGTTGGCCAGGCTTCTTTGGAGGAAAATAGTACATGCGCATTTCAGGGAGGTTTAACACGACACCCTTTCGAGGTGCGCGCGGCAACACGTAGTGCGATGGAATCGTGATCAGAGTTCCCTCTCCCGGCATCCATCGATCCACATCAGGATTGACCCGTTCCATCTGATTCTGGCCGATATTGGCCCGCCGAGCTATATCCAGCAGAGTATCTTCATAGGTGGACTGCACTGTGCGCATTGAACCAATGACGCCAAAATGCTGGGATGGGAGGTCGAAGGTCTCCGCCAGCACAGACGTGGAGAATGAGAGTGAGAATAAGAACAAAATAGCGAGATTTTTCATGCGGCAACGATAATGCAGTATTGGGGGTAAAAACAAGCCCATTAGGTAGTATGTGAGTCAAAGAAAAACTAACTGGGCGCCCCGCTATAGCCATTGGTAGATAATTCAGCGGGTGCTGTATACACTGAGTTTTTTCTAAACTGAGCGTTACAGAATGAAGCTTTCTTGGGATTTACTAGACCCTGCGGTAATGGGCGATGAGACATCCATGCATGAACTCCTGCAGCAATTGCGTGAACATGACCCGGTGAGCCGAGTGGAGCATCCAGACTTCGAGCCATTCTGGGCGATCACCAAGCACGAAGATATAAAAGCCATCAGCCAGAATAACGCGGCCTTTATCAGCAGCCCGCGAACGGTGTTACTGCAACAGGAATTCGAAAAGGCTCTGCTCGAAAAGTTTGGGACACGTAATGGCGTGGAAACGCTGATTCATATGGACAACCCCAAGCACAAGAAACTGCGTAATGTCACGCGAGATTGGTTCAAACCACGCGCGATCGACAAACTGAGCGTGGACATCGAGACGATTGCGAAACAATACGTAGATAAGATGGAAGCTATGGATGGCAAGTGCGATTTTGTCAAAGATATTGCACTGCTGTACCCGCTGCGGGTGATTATGTCGATCATCGGTGTCGCTCCCGAAGAGGAGGCCATGATGCTAAAACTGACTCAGGAGTTATTTGGCGGCCAGGACCCCACGCAATCAAGAGGAGGCGAGGTGGGTGACGGTCTTGCAGTGCTAACGGATTTTTTCAACTACTTCACTACCGTTGTGGAGGACCGTAAAAAAAATCCCTGCGGGGACCTGGCATCCATACTAGCCAATGCTCTCGTTGACGGTGAACCCATGGAGCAACTGGACCAAATCAGCTACTTCATCATCACGGCAACAGCGGGACATGATACAACCTCGGCCACGATTAGCGGTGGAATGAAGGCCTTGCTTGAACACCCCGACCAGCTGGCAAAACTGCGTCAACACCCAGAACTTGCAAAACAGGCTGCCAGAGAAATGATTCGCTGGGTATCTCCCGTGCGCCACATGATGCGCACTACCACTGAAGACATTGTACTGCGCGGAAAAACCATCAAGGCTGGAGACAGCTTATGCCTGTGGTACCCATCCGCTAATCGAGACAGCGATGCTATTGAAGACCCCGATACATTTGAGATAGAGCGTGATAACCAAAATCAACTGGCCTTTGGCTTTGGCGGGCACATGTGCCTTGGCCAGCATCTGGCAATATTGGAGGTAGAATTATTTTTCAAAGAATTGCTGCCGCGACTCAGCCATATTGAATTCGCTGCAGACCCGGAGTGGGTTCAGGCAATTTTTGTCGGTGGCCTCAAGTCGATGCCAGTGCATTACGCCTTTAACTCTTAAGGGGTCAGAACCTGCCACATCATCGAGACTGAGAGCATTCGATGCAGTGCAACCTGTGCCGGCACGGCCACTCAATCCTTACACTTAGAGGGTTGTATGAGTTGATCAGTGATCCGGTTATTGGTTGGCAGACGCGGTGGGGCGTAAGAGCCGAGTGAATGAGATGTAGTCCCGGGATCAGGGCTTTTAGAGGCGCCTTTTGCCGCGGTCAGCCGATGCACCGAAGAAAATCCCTTAACTGTGATTTACCGTTTAGACCCTTCCCGACAAATAGTGTTTAAATACAATGTGTTAAGAAATTTTATACCGTCGCTTAAGCAGGCAAACTATTGACATTAATCCGTCGGATGGTATTGTCTTCGCCCTGCTTAATTGTAAACAAATACCGCTTATAGCTGGTGAGAGACTGAGGAGCGAAAGTTGCTCGTCGAGGCAGCTATGAGCGTTTCCTTTTGCTGGACAAAATTATCTTGCGGTTTGATATCGCACTACCGAATGAGTTAAAGGCATGATGAACAAAAGAATCGATGGCAAAATCGGGTTTCCCGCTAAGCATGGCCTCTACGACCCGGCTCTCGAGAAGGACTCCTGTGGTGTTGGCTTCGTGGCGCACGTCAAGGGTACTCCCAGCCATGAAATCCTGACCGATGCCTACCATATCAACTCCCGGATGGATCACCGCGGTGGCTGCGGATTCGAAGAAAATACGGGTGATGGCGCTGGCATCATGACTGCCATTCCCCACACATTTATGCAAAAGGTTACCGCTGATTGGGGCATTACACTGCCTGAAATCGGGGGTTATGCGGTCGGAAACGTCTTTTTACCGCATGATGAAGCCCAACGCGCTGCCTTAAAGGCGGCCTTCAACGCTGAACTCATTAAGGTCGGCCTTACGCCGTTGGGTTACCGTTTGGTGCCACTGCGACCTGATGAAGCAAACATAGGGCCCGCTGCACGCGATGCCATGCCCTGCATCGAGCAGGTCATTGTCGGCGGTGGCACTCCCGGCGACCACACACTCGACCACGCACTGTATTTTGCACGCAAGCGATTCATTCGCGCCGCCAGCATCAGCCACCCGGGCGAACTAGTCTATGTGTGCAGCCTCAACTCAAGAATTCTTGTTTATAAAGGCATGCTAACCCCGGCACAGCTTTTTCCGTTCTACCCGGACCTTGAAGATGAGGACTATGAAAGCCACTTTGCCATGGTGCACTCAAGGTTCTCAACCAATACCTTCCCATCCTGGGATAGAGCGCAACCTAATCGCTTCATGAGCCACAACGGTGAAATTAATACCCTGCGCGGCAATAAGAACTGGATGACGGCTCGTCAGGGCGTTGCTGCTAGTGAGCGTTTTGGTGACGAGATCAGCGATCTATTCCCCATCGTTGAGCCAGAATTTTCCGATTCGGGTTCGTTTGATAACGTGCTGGAGTTTCTCCTCATGTCAGGGCGAACGCTTCAAGAATCTATCATGATGATGATTCCTGAAGCCTGGCAATCCGATAAGAACATGCCCAAGGAAAAGCGGGATTTTTACGAATACCATTCCGCCCTGATGGAACCCTGGGATGGGCCAGCGTCCATCGTGTTCACTGATGGCCATTATATCGGCGCGGTACTTGATCGCAACGGTCTGAGGCCATCCAGATATTATCTGACACATGACGACAAGGTCGTCATGGCGTCTGAGGTTGGCGTCCTACCGATAGACCCGGCGAACATTAAAGAAAAAGGCAGATTACAGCCAGGAAAAATGTTCCTAGTCGATTTTTTCGCCGGGCGTCTTATCCCCGACGAAGAATTAAAAATGGAGTTCGCTAAGCAGCGTCCTTACGGTGAGTGGCTAGAACAGCAGAAACTCGAATTATCCGACCTGCCGCCGGACCATGCAGAGTTGCATTACGAGCCTGAAACACTGGTAGCGCGCATGCAGTCTTTCGGCTACACCATTGAAACCATGCAGTTTATGTTGTTACCCATGGTCTCTGAAGCTCGAGATCCTCTCGGGTCCATGGGCAATGACAGCGCATTGGCTTGCCTGTCTGACAAGTCACGTATGATTTATGACTACTTCAAGCAATTGTTTGCCCAGATTACGAATCCACCGATAGACTCTATTCGTGAGGAAGTCGTTATGTCTCTCACGTGCTTTATCGGACCTGAGAGAAATTTACTGGAGACAACACCGGAGCATGTCCATCGGCTAGAGCTACATCATCCCATCATCTCTAATGATGAACTTACTAACATTAGAGATATAGAGCGGGATGGCTGGGCAACCAAGGCCATCGACATCACGTTTGAGAAGGCCAGCGGCTGTGACGGCATGTTGACAGCGATTGATCGGATTTGCGAGGAATCCTCACAGGCCATCAAAGACGGCTACTCTTTCATAGTCCTTTCAGACCGCAATATTAGTGCAGACCGCATGGCATTAAGCGCCCTAATCGCCTGTGGCGCCGTTCACCATCACCTGGTGGCAAGCCACGAGCGCACCCGTATCGGCATCATTGTGGAGACAGGTGAAGCGCGAGAAGTTCACCACCACTGTCTATTAGTAGGCTATGGCGCTGATGCGATTAATCCTTATCTTGCTTTTGAAGCCATTTGGCAGTCTTTGCAAGACGGTCTGTTAGACAAAAACATCTTTCCCAACAGCTCTTCAATTGTGAAGGGATACAAGAAAGGCGTCGGCAAGAGCATGTTGAAGGTGATGGCCAAAATGGGCATCTCTACTCTGCAGTCCTATAAAGGTGCGCAAATTTTTGAAGCCGTTGGTCTTGCCGATGAAATCATCGATCGATGTTTTATGGGTACCGCCAGTCGTGTGCAGGGCGTCAATTTCACGGTCCTGTTTGAAGAAATGAAACTGCGTCACGAAGTCGGCTTCCCCGTGCGTGATCAGCACCTGATTCCGGTTCTGCCAAACCCCGGCGAGATTCACTGGCGTCGTGGCGGTGACACCCATATGTGGGATCCTGAAACCATTTCTAATCTGCAGATCGCGAGTCGGACCAATGATGAAGAGGCGTACTGGAAATTTGCCGATCACGCAAATACGGATTCCACACGGCGGTCCACTCTCCGCGGACTGATGGATTTCAAAAAAACCAGCGATCCGTGCGATATCAATGAGGTTGAGCCGGCATCAGAAATTGTCAAACGATTCTGCACAGGAGCAATGAGCTTCGGCTCTATTTCGGCCGAAAGTCATGAGACGCTGGCGATTGCAATGAATCGCATCGGCGGAAAATCGAACACGGGTGAAGGCGGTGAAGACGTCGCACGTTTTACACCGATGACCAACGGTGATTCAAAGCGTTCGGCGATTAAGCAGGTCGCTTCCGGCCGCTTTGGTGTCACCATCTGGTACCTCACCAATGCAGACGAACTGCAGATCAAGATTGTCCAAGGTGCGAAGCCAGGAGAGGGCGGAGAACTTCCCGGTAAAAAGGTAGACCAGACGATTGCCGATATCAGGCACTCAACACCTGGCGTGGGCCTTATCAGCCCGCCGCCGCACCATGATATTTACTCTATCGAGGATATCGCGCAGCTGATTCATGATTTAAAGAATGCTAATCCTAGCGCCAGAATCAGTGTCAAACTCGGTTCCGAGATCGGAGTCGGAACCATTGCTGCCGGCGTTACCAAGGCAAAAGCAGATCACCTGGTAATCGCCGGACATGACGGTGGTACTGGCGCATCTGCCATCACCTCGATTAAACACGCAGGCCTACCGTGGGAGCTCGGGATTGCGGAGACCCATCAGACGCTGGTGAAGAACAATTTGCGGTCGCGTGTCGTACTGCAAACAGACGGGCAAATAAAGACGGGGCGCGATATTGCTATAGCGGTGCTATTGGGGGCGGAAGAAATAGGTTTTGCCACCGCACCGCTGGTGACACTGGGTTGTATTATGATGCGCAAATGTCACCTTAATACCTGCCCTGTTGGCATCGCAACGCAGGATCCAGAATTACGCAAGAAATTTTCTGGCAGCCCGGATTCTGTAGTGAACTATTTCTTTATGGTAGCTCAGGAGCTTCGCCTAATAATGGCCAGTCTTGGGATTCGAACTGTCAACGAAATGGTCGGACGCGCGGACCTGCTGGAAATGCGCCATGCGGTTGACCACTGGAAGACCAACGGCCTTGATTTCAGTAGCATTCTTACCCCCGCAGAAATCGTTTACGAGGGAACGGAGGTCTATCAGACAATCAAGCAGGATCATGGGCTCGACAAGGCGCTTGATAACCTCCTGATCGAACTGGCACAGCCGGCGCTAAAGAGCGGCGAGAGAGTGCATATTGAACACGAGATTATCAATATTAACCGCGTTGTCGGCACTATGCTGTCCCACGAAGTTGCCAAAGCGACGAACGGAGCGCTCCTGCCTGATGACACTATCCATATTAAGCTCAATGGGTCAGCCGGACAAAGTCTTGGCGCATGGTTAGCCAAGGGCATTACTCTGGAAGTTGAGGGCGACTGTAACGATTACGTCGGCAAAGGTCAGTCGGGGGGCAGAATTATTGTCTACCCGCCAAAATCCAGTACATTTAAGCCCGAGGACAATATCCTTGTTGGTAACGTTATAATGTACGGCGCAACTTCTGGCGAGTCTTACTTCAACGGCATTGCGGCGGAACGCTTTTGTGTTCGCAACAGCGGCGCCACTGCTGTCGTCGAAGGCATTGGCGACCACGGCTGTGAATACATGACCGGTGGACGCGTAGTAGTGCTGGGGAAAACAGGTAGAAACTTCGGGGCCGGCATGAGTGGCGGCATTGCTTACGTCTGGAACGAGGATGGGAATTTCCAGCGCATGTGTAACTCGGAGACTTTCGAACTTGAAGGTGTCGAAGCTAATGAGGATATCGATGAGCTGCGCACCCTTATAGAAAACCACAAAAAGTACACTGGATCTGCAGTTGCGGAGAATATTCTAAACAACTGGAAAGCTGAGCTCACTCGATTCGTTAAGGTCATGCCAACTGACTACAAACGGGTTCTTGAAGAGATGTCACGAGAAAATATAGCAACCGCAGCAGTCGGTTCCTAGGAAGACTATTTATTATGGGAAAAGTAACCGGATTTAAAGAATACGCTCGAGAGACCGAGCCTTATCGTGATCCAGCTCTTCGTATTATCGATTTCAAAGAGCTCTATACTGAGCACAACGACTCGCATCTTCAGACACAAGGCGCGCGCTGCATGGACTGCGGCGTGCCTTTTTGTCAATCAAACAATGGCTGTCCTGTGTATAATCTCATCCCGGAGTGGAATGATCTGGTGTACAACGGACGGTGGCAGGACGCTCTTGATCGCCTGCACACAACCAATAATTTTCCAGAATTTACCGGTCGTGTGTGCCCCGCTCCCTGCGAGGGTGCGTGCGTGCTTGGCATAACAAGCCCGGCAGTCACCATCAAAAATATTGAATGTGCCATCATTGATCGAGGCTTTGACGAGGGCTGGGTAACGCCAAAAGTCGCAGGTGAGAGTACGGGCAAAAGTATCGCCATCATTGGCTCTGGCCCGTGTGGACTTGCTGCAGCGGAACAGCTAAATACAGCCGGGCACAAAATCACAGTCTATGAGCGGGCCGACCGACTCGGTGGCCTTTTGATGTACGGTATCCCTAACATGAAACTCGACAAGGATGTGGTTGAGCGCCGTATACAGCTTATGCGTGATGCAGGTGTCGAGTTCATCGTCAATGCCAATGTTGGAAAAGATATAGATCCCGCCGCACTTGTTGCAGAAAATGATGCAGTGCTGCTCGCCACTGGAGCGACACTGGCGCGCGATCTGCCCATCCCAGGGCGCGATGCAAAGGGCGTACATCTGGCGATGGAATTCCTGACTGCCAACACCAAAAGCCTCCTCGATTCAGGACTAGAAGACAACAATTACATCTCAGCGAAAGGCAAAAATGTTATCGTCATTGGTGGTGGTGACACCGGTACTGACTGTATAGGCACGTCCTTGCGCCACGGGTGCAAATCACTGGTGAACTTTGAGCTGTTACCGAAGCCGCCCGCTGAACGCGCAGACAATAATCCCTGGCCGCTTTGGCCGCGTATCTATCGCGTCGATTATGGCCATGCTGAGGCAGAAGAGAAGTTTGGCGATGATCCGAGGGTCTACTCCATCATGAGCAAAGAGTTCGTTCAAGACGACGGAGGCAACCTGACCGGCATTATCACAGTCAACGTCGATGATCAGCTAAAAGAAATTCCGGGGAGCGAGAAAACTTGGGAAGCAGATCTCATCATGTTATCGATGGGATTTTTACAGCCAGAGCACTACATCAATGAAGCACTCAGAATGGATATTGATGGACGGGGCAATTTCAAAGCGACCAAGCAGGACTACCGCACCAGCGTGTCAAAGGTTTACGCTGCTTCTGACTGCCGACGAGGCCAAGACCTTGTGGTCCGCGCAATCAATGAAGGACGAGAAGCCGCACGTGAAATCGATCGCGACTTGATGGGCAATACCCAACTACCCTAAGGTAGCCTATTCTCCCAGAGAGAAGTGGCCAGCGACGAGTGTGGCGTAACAGCACGCTGCCTGTTCTGCGAATTAAGACGCGTAATATGCATGTAACTACGCGCTTCAACTTCGGGTGGAATTTTTAACATCGCTTCATTCCACAGCCGATAGATCGCGGCCTGACGAATTTCCGTGACCGCATCGGCACGGCCACTTTTCTCAAGCGTCTGCGTCAGCCCTTCTAGAGGGCTGTAGAAACCATTCCAGTCCCGTGATGAGCGCAATCGCCCGAGTTGTGAGGACAATTTCTGCAGTTTCGAACGTACACCCCACAAGGACGAGCGCCTCATCACTAACAATGGAATCACGACGACTGCGCCGGTGCTAGCCGAGCCTGAGTCTGAGTCTGCTAGATCGGACTCAATAGCCGAAATCACCATGATGTTTATCCTGATCTCTGGCAAATAGATACTATCGGCCGCCAGCAGCCTTTCTAATGAGCGATAGACTAGCCTTCAATTCCGAGATCGCCCAATCATGGCTCTTTACACCGCTGCAACTTGATCAAACCCAAAGCCGGCACAAGCCCCCTCACATCTAATGTCTCCTGCACCCGCTCCAGAACCAACAGCCCGCCCTACACGATAAGCTAAAGCCTACAAACAACCTCATCGGTGGTAATATCACAGCCCATGCAGGTAAGGTTGTGGCGTTAAGGCTGCTAATGGTTAGGTGCTGGGCTTCCCCACTTTCGGGCGTCTTACATCACTAAAAGGGAACAAGATGATTGCGTTATTACCGCTGGTGGCCGCCATCGTTGCAATTTTCGTATACTTCTATTATGTGAAGTGGCGAGACCAGTGGGTCCGCAGTCGCCCTTTTCCTGAAGAATGGCTAGCATGCCTAACGGCAGCGCTAGATGTCTATTCTTGCCTATCCTTGCAAGAACAGCGTCGGCTGCGTCAGCTTATTCTGGTGTTTCTCGCCCGTAAACGATTTTACGGATGCGCCGGATTGGTCGTGACCGACCAAATGCGTGTCATCATCGCTGCAGAGGCATGCCTTCTGCTGTTGAATCACGGCTGGGCAGTCTATCCGAAGCTATCCTCCATCCTTATTTACCCTTCTGCATTTCGTGTAAAACGCGAGGAGCTCCAGGCGGATGGGGTTGTGAAATCGTCAGAACACCATGTGCTAGGAGAGTCATGGGGCAACGGTCGGGTCATTCTTTCCTGGGACGACGTTGAAAACGGTGCGACAGATTTTACCGATGGTCATAACGTCGTGTTACATGAGTTTGCTCACCAACTGGATGCCGAATCTGGGACTACTAATGGTGCGCCACCGCTGCGTCACAATACTTATAGATCTTGGTCGAAGGTGTTTACGGAAAATTTCGAGGATTTGAGAGAGCGTAGTCGGAGGCACCAGACGACGGTCATGGATACCTATGGCGCAACTAATCCAGCAGAATTTTTTGCGGTCGCCACTGAAACTTTTTTTGAAGAGCCACACCAATTGTACGATAGACGTCCTGAGCTATATGACGAGCTTTCCCGTTATTATCAACTAGACCCACGAAATTGGCACCGAAAAGGCGCTACTCAAGCCACCGGCACTCTCTCTGAATAAAGCGAATGGAGGCATAGACTAAACGCATGTCCAATTTGACGACCTTTAGCAAAATCGACCGCCGCTGTTCCAACTATAGGCACTTGCTAACGACAACCTATTAGCTACACTTAGATATATAGTAAGCAACTAAATCAGGGAGGCATCATATGAAAAATCAATACCTACCTCGCGCACTCATACTTATCCTGTTGTTGGCTGTTTTTAGCTACAGCCAAGCTTGGGCAGCAGACCCGCTCCAGACTCAAATGAGTATGTCCGGTGACATGGACGTGGACGTACTTAAGGCCAGCATCCTCGATAATATATTCACGGTTGTGCTGGTCTATCGCAATAATGGAGAAGCCAAGGAGAGAATCTACTACAACTTTGCTGGAGTCTACTTCATAGACGATACCGAAAAGAAAAAATATCATGTGTTAAAGGACAGTAACAACAAGTGGATCGGTGCCCCTATGAACAGTGCAGGAGACATCAGCAGGAAGATCGCTGCAGGCGGCAAGCAGTTAGTATGGTTTAAATTTCCTGCCCCCCCGGCGACTGTCAAGTCCATCAATCTAGTGATACCAGGTGTGCTGCCGTTTGAGGAATTGGCCGTTTCGCGATGAGGGCGTTACTCAAGCGCAACGCTACCAGCGCCGCGGTCGCATCGGTGTTTTTCGCTATAAGCGCTATCGCCTGGGAGGCCGACCAGCCCGATGACCCCACGGCTCACGATGCCGCTAAGCTATCACTGTTGTCGCTGGGACCGGATCAAGGCGCGCAATCGCTTATTGAGGACATCCGAGAGATCGAGGGACTGGATGCTGCAATCGACGGCCAGGGCCTCGCCCTCTTGGCGACGGTCGAGGAACTGAACCAGGCTATCAATGACTTGGGGGCCAAAGTCGGCGAGATGGAGATCAGTGTGGTCCTGTCCAGCGATATATTGTTCGATTTCGATAAAGCCGACATCAAGCCGACAGCGGAGACCGAACTCACAAAACTGGGACTGATCATACGAGAAAAACGCACAGGCGATGTCACCATCATCGGCCACACTGACGCCAAGGGCAGTGGAAGTTATAATATGAAACTGTCTGATCGCCGCGCCGATTCAGTCAAAAACTGGCTCGTCAAATATGCCCAGATTAATGCTGAGGTGATCAATACTGAAGGGTTGGGCGAAACTCAACCCATCGCTCCCAACGTTAAAGCCGACGGTAGCGACGACACTGACGGACGAACTAAAAATCGTCGGGTCGATGTCACGATTCAGACCAAAGAGGCGCTTAACTAACGCGCTTGCGACAGTAAGCTCTTCAAAATCTCTACAAAGCGGCATCAGATATTGTTCAGTGACAGGTTTCCCTCAGCGCTGATTAGCGATCTTGAGGCGGTCAATATTTCACCCATCCGACCCAGAGTGCCTCGTTTTTAGTCCCTACACCGGCTTCTCATAAAGACTAATTACGTGGTATCTAATCGGCGTTTTCACTGCCTATTTAGCCGCCCGAGGGTTCGCTAAGTGTCAGGATTCTTTACACAATACCTCTAGAACACTAACTGATACGGCCACAACCCTTGTGTTTACTGCGTTGGCATGAATTTTGCTTGTGTCATTGGAGATAAGAATAAAAAGTAACGTTACTTCTCATGTTTGAAAAGCCTTCCCGGCTCCGTAAAATAGTGTAGGCTGCCCTACGGACGTGATGTTGCCCGATTGGATCGATAACCTATCTAGAGGTTAAAGAGAAAGTCATGGTCATTTTCATAAGCAGGACTTTTGCTGCAGGCTCTATGTCTGCTCTGACTCTTTGCATTTGCATGGGGGTGTCTCAAGCCGTCAACGCACAGGAGACTACGCCCAGAAACATTCTATTTATTGCCGTTGACGACTTACGAAACTGGGTGAACACTTCGGGTGACTATACAGGGCCCGTTCAAACTTGGGCAACTGATGCTGGAGATTACCAGGGCAGGACTTACACGCCAAACATTGATGCTCTAGCGGCAGTATCCACACGATATCTGAATGCTTACGCTGCGGTTCCGCAGTGTGTTGGCTCACGAGCGTCAGTAATGATGGGGCTGAGTCCCGCAACCCATGGCATCACCCATGCTAGCTTTAATCTAGATAGCGAATTTTTTACCCTTTATAA
>ERZ888423.687-NODE-687-length-33742-cov-28.512126_pt1 | contig 33742 bp, 33 predicted proteins | sample MGYA00520523_ERZ888423 | MGnify/ENA primary metagenome ERZ888423 (study PRJEB32303, sample SAMEA104408611) | aquatic metagenome | biome: Brackish water; feature: Pelagic; material: water | place: Baltic Sea | collected 2014-06-08T10:24:00 | depth 30,27 m ...
GATATCCGGATGCTGCGGCAGGGCAGGCCCGCGCGCAAGGCGCTCCCGAAGGGAAAGCCTTGCCCAAAATCGCGGCGCAGGGTTCAGTCGCCCTGTCCATCCGGATCGAAGAGGCGCGTCTTATGACCGAAATGCTGATGACACCAGTTTTCTGGGGCAGCCTCGCGACCGTGACCTTCCTCGAGATCTTGCTGGGGATCATGGTGGCGGCAGTGGTGCTGTCGACGAATGTCATGGCGGTCGCGGCGGATCCGCTGTCGAAGTTCATTACGCAAGATCCGACGACGAAGATGCTGGCGCCTGCGTTTATCCTGCTGGCTGGTGCGGCGCTGTTGGCGGACGGGCCCGGCTTCCACATTCCGCGCGGCTATCTCTGCTTCGCGATTGCCTTCTCGCTGGGCGTGGAATTGTTTAACATCCGGACGCGGAAGACGGCGGAAGCTAGGGTGAAGGTGCATTGAGCCGCGCCTGTAGCCTGGGATTGGAAAGATTTATGACGCCTCTCCCCCTAAGCAGGGCGAGTGGCTAAGGGACGGAGGAAACATGACGGCGCATCATATCAAGCTTGAGAAGACCGCTGACGGCATTGCGATCCTGACGATCGACCGGGCGGAAAAACGCAACGCGATGACCTATGCGATGCTGTTCGCGTTCATCGAGAAGGTGCGCGAAGTATCGGTTGATGACAGCATCCGAGTGCTGATCGTGACCGGATCGGGAGGCTCATTTTGCGCCGGCACCGATCTTGCGGACCTGTCGACCATTCCGGGCGAGACGCGCGGCGTGCGCGGCGAGGCGCACGAGGGCGATGTATGGTGGCCGCTGGTGGCGTGTCCGAAGCCGGTAATCGGCGCGATTGACGGCTACGCGGTCGGCATGGGGGCTGAGTTTTCCAGCCAGTGCGATGTCCGGATTGTGACGAACCGGGCTCGGTTTGCCTGGAACTTTGCGCACCGCGGCCTCGTTCCGGACACCGGGGCCGGCAGCTGGATCCTGCCGCGCCTGATCGGGCACAGCCGTGCGCTGCGCCTCCTTTACTCCGGTGGCTTCCTCGAAGCGGCGGAGGCCGTGGAGATCGGCTACGCCAACGACATCGTGGCGCCGGAAGCTCTGATGGACGCGGCGCTCGACGAGGCGCGGCGGTATCTGAATTCATCGCCCTTCTCGATCCGGCATATGAAGGCGCTGGTCTATGAAGGCCTCGCGCGCGAGTTGCCGGAGCATATGAAGGCGCACGTGACGGCGCTGTCGGCCTGCTTCAAGTCGGCCGACCACAGGGAGGGCGTAGCGTCCTTCCTCGAGAAGCGGCCGGCGAAGTTTACGGGAGCCTGAATAATGACCCTTCCAAACGCCTACGCCATTCGCATGCATCAGACCGGCGGGCCAGAGGTCCTGCAGGTAGAAACTGCGCCGCCGCGCGCGCCGGGGCCAGGCGAGGTGCTGGTGCGTCAGACGGCGGTGGGGGTGAACTTCATCGACACCTATCACCGTACGGGTCTCTACAGGATGCCGCTGCCGTTTGTTCCGGGGTCGGAAGGTGCCGGCGTGATTGAGGAGGTCGGCGAGGGCGTGGTGCATGTGGAGCCGGGCGACCGGGTCGCCTATACCGGGCGCGGCACTTACACGACGCACTATACCGGGCCGGCGGCGGGCGTTGTGCCGCTGCCCGCCGGGATAAGCGATGAGGAGGCCGCCGCGGTCCTGCTGAAGGGGATGACGGCCTGGATGCTGCTGGAGGAAATCCGGCCGCTGCAGAAGGGCGAGACGGCGCTCATCTGGGCGCCCGTGGGCGGCGTCGGCTCGCTGCTGACGCCCTGGGCGAAACATCTCGGCGCGCGGGTGATCGCGGTGACGTCCAGCGCGGCGAAGGCCGAGCGGGCGAAGGCGCTCGGCGCAGACGAGGTGGTGGTCGGTTATGACGACGTGGCCAAACAGGTCCGTGCGCTGACGAATGGCAGAGGCGTCGACGTCGTGTATGACAGCGTCGGTAAGCTGTCGGCGGAGGCGTCGCTGTCGAGCCTTCGTCCGCGCGGCTGGTTCATCACCTATGGCAACGCGTCTGGCGCAGCCGACCCGATCCCGCCGGGACGTCTTGCGGCGTGCGGCTCGCTGGTGATGACGCGGCCGACGCTGTTCAATTTCACGGACACGCCGGAGTCTCTGGCGCGCGCCTCCAGGCGCCTGTTCAGCCTGATCGAGAAGGGCGTGCTGAGCGCCGACATCGGTCAGCGCTTTGCGCTGAAGGATGCCGCCGGGGCGCACCGGGCGCTGGAAAGTGGAACGACGACCGGGGCGACGTTGCTTATGCCCTGATAGAGTTCCATGTCTGCGCCGCAATCGCAGACGATTCCGGAACGATAGCGGCCGGAACGATAGCGGCCGGAACGATAGCGGGGAGACACATGAAGCGATTTCTGGTTCTGGTGGCGGGGCCGAAGACCATGACCTAGCTGCACCAGCAGCCCGTCTGGTGGCACGAGCCCGGCGCCGACCTCATGGCCGCGATGGAGACCGGGTTCAGCCGGATTGCGCACCGCGAAGGCCGGGCGGCCACGCTCGCGCAACTGGCCTGGGCAGGCGATGAATGCACTTATGGCGAGGCGCACGAGGACTATCCGGAGCCGATGGCGGTCTGCACGCGCAGCTTTGCCTCGCGAGCCTGCCAGTTCGACTGGGACGTGTCGCTGACGAGCGATCCGAAGACTCCGGACAGCGTGGGCTGAGCTGAGGCTGGCTTCAGGCGCGACTGCGTCGGCCTTGCGGACGATTTTCCCGAGCCGGTCAAGTCCGCCATCGACGACCATCTGGCTCCGCCGCCTGCCTTGCCCGGCACCGCAAACTGACGCAGTTGCAGGGTTGGCCAGCAGCTGACAGCGGGATGGGCAGGGGCGGGAATGGCACTGAGAATTGCCAACCGGGACGCACGGCGGCTGTGGCTGGAGGCGCAGGGCCTGTCGGCGGCGCCGACGGGGCCGGTGGACTTGCCCGGGACGATCCGGAAACTCGGCTTCGTGCAGCTGGACACGATCCGGGTGGTGGCGCGCGCGCATGATCATATCCTGTGGAGCCGAAACCAGAACTACCGCGAACCGATGCTGCACACGTGCCTCGCGCGTGACAGGCACGTGTTCGAGCATTTCACGCATGATGCCTCGCTGATCCCGATCGACTTCTATCCGATGTGGCGGCGCCAGTTCCGCCGCATGGAGGAGAAGGTGCGCGGCTGGGAATGGCACCGCGGCATGCTGGACGAGGACGGGCGCGCCGCCATCCGTGCGCGGATCGAAGCGGAAGGTCCGCTCAGCACCAAGGCGTTCGATACCAGGATTGTGGGCAAGCGCGAGATGTGGCGCCGCCCGCCGCACAAGCTGGCTCTCGATTACATGTGGTATGCCGGGGAGCTCTCGACCTCGCACCGCGACGGCTTCACCAAGTTCTACGATCTGACCGAGCGCGTGATTCCGGATCATCACCGCGCGGTTGAGCACACAGACGCGGCGCAGGTCGACTGGCTCTGCCAGGAGGCTCTGGCACGGCTCGCGTTTGGCACGCAGGGCGACATCCAGCGTTTCTGGGCGGCGGTGGATCTGGGCGAAGTGAAAGCCTGGGCCGCGGCGAAGGCGCGGGGGCTGGTGCCGGTGGAGATCGAGTCGGCGCGCGGCGAGTGGAGCGCGGCGCTGGCGCTGCCGGATATCGAGACGCGCCTTGCCTCGGTCCGCGCGCCGGGGCCGCGCCTGCGCATCCTCAATCCGTTCGATCCTGTGATCCGCGACCGCAATCGCCTGACGCGCCTGTTCGGCTTCGACTACCGGATCGAGATCTTCGTGCCGGAGGCCAGGCGCCGGTGGGGCTATTACGTCTATCCGCTGCTGGAAGGCGACCGGTTCGTGGGGCGCATCGAAGTGAAATCAGACCGCGAAGCGGGCGAGATCAGTGTGCACCAAATGTGGCCGGAGCCGGGCGTGAAATGGAGCGATGCGCGGCAGGCGAAGCTGGAGGCGGAGCTCGGGCGGCTGGCACGGCTGGTGGGGGCGCAGGAGGTCGTGTGGCGCACGGATTTGCCACGCTGAACAACTGAACGGGCGATCAGCTGCCGGGGCGCTTCGTTCCGGGCCTGTGTGACCCCATATAGGCTGGGCAAGTCAGATCGCAGGGCCCCCGTTCATGTTCACATCCGGAAACCTGCTCGTGCTGGCGCTCTTCGTGCTTGCCAATCTCGCTGCCGCCTCGAGTGGGGCGGTCTTCCGGCCGGGCGCCTGGTATGCAGCGCTCTCCAAGCCGCCCTGGACGCCGCCGAACTGGGCCTTTCCGGTGACCTGGTCGGTGCTGTTCGTCCTGAACGCGGTGGCGGGCTGGATGGTCTGGCTGACCGGCGGGGCAGAGGCCAGGGGCGCCCTGATGCTGTATGGTTTGAGCCTCGTGATCAATGCCAGCTGGTCGGGCGTATTCTTCGGACTGCGCCGGATGGGGCTGGGTTTCCTGATCGTGGTCATGCTCTGGCTGTCGATTGCGGCGGTGATGGCGGCGTTTGCGCCGATCAATGCGGTCGCGGCCGGGATGCTGGCGCCCTATCTGACATGGGTCACGATCGCGTCGGCGCTTAACCTGCGCGTCTGGCAGCTCAATCCTGCGGCGCGCGCGCCTGGCTGACAGGCATCACTTCGAGTAGGTGAGGCGCTGGGCGGCCGCTTCGGCGTCCCAGTAGGCTTCCTGCAAGTCAACGCTCCAATAGCGCACTGCGCTCAAGGGAATCGGTCTACCGGTCACGGCGCAGGTGACAAAACTGCCCGGAGTGAGGATGTCGTAATCATTGTCGCCATAGCGAAGGCGGGCTTCCCCGCCGGAATTTCCGGACCGTGTGAGCATAGCTCTGTCTATGCCCGAGACGAAGCGGGAAGGAAAGCCGATCCGGCAGTGAGTTTCTGCTTTGTTCCAGGGAACAAATAGTGTACATAATGTCTTAGCACGGCAATCGGGGGCCTTGCCAAACCGGTCCCCATGGTAGACCTAAGGAGACGACTTATGAGCAAACCCGCACTCGCCCTCGTGCAGAAGGAAACCGGCGTGGACAAGCAAAAAGCCCTCGAAACGGCGCTCGGAAACATCGAGCGCTCCTTCGGCAAGGGCTCCGTGATGCGCCTTGGCGACAAGAAATCGATGGATATCGAGGCGGTTTCGACCGGCTCGCTCGGCCTCGACATCGCGCTGGGTATCGGCGGGCTTCCGAAAGGCCGGATCATCGAGGTTTTCGGGCCGGAAAGCTCGGGCAAGACGACGCTGGCGCTGCATTGCGTCGCCGAAGCGCAGAAGAACGGGGGCGTCTGCGCCTTCATTGACGCCGAGCACGCACTCGATCCGGTCTATGCCGGCAAGCTTGGCGTCGATCTTGATGACCTTCTGATTTCGCAGCCCGATTCGGGCGAGCAGGCGCTCGAGATTGCCGATACGCTGGTGCGTTCCGGCGCGGTTGACCTGCTGGTGATCGATTCGGTGGCGGCCTTGACACCGCGCGCCGAACTCGAAGGCGAGATGGGCGACCAGCTCCCCGGCGCCCAGGCGCGCCTGATGAGCCAGGCCCTGCGCAAGCTGACGGGGTCGATCTCCAAGTCGAAGTGCATGGTGATCTTCATCAACCAGATCCGCATGAAGATTGGCGTGATGTTCGGCAATCCGGAGACCACAACCGGTGGTAACGCCTTGAAATTCTACGCCTCTGTCCGTCTTGATATTCGCCGCATCGGCCAGATTAAGGAACGCGAGGACGTGATCGGCAACCAGACGCGCGTCAAGGTCGTCAAGAACAAGGTCGCCCCGCCGTTCCGCCAGGTCGAGTTCGACATTCTCTATGGCGAAGGTATCTCCAAGACCGGCGAACTCGTCGATCTCGGCGTCAAGGCCAACGTCGTCGAGAAGTCAGGGTCCTGGTACTCCTACAATGGCGAACGGATCGGGCAGGGCCGTGAAAAAGCCCGCCAGTTCCTGAAGGACAACATCCCGGTCGCCAACGAGATCGAGGATGCTATCCGCCGCAATGCGGGCCTGCTCGCCGATGAACTGCTCGCCGCCGGCATGAATGCCGAGGACGGGGACGGGACGCCGGACGCCGCCGAAGGTTGATCGCGGCGGGTCTGGGATGGACATGAAATTGCGGTTTTCCATTTGCAACATGGAGAAACGCAAGCCCTGGCGGTCTGCGCGGTAAATCCACGCTGGACCGGTGTGGCAATCTTCCGGTCTACCGATCTCCGGACTGGAAGAAGTCCCCTTTGCGGCGCGCCTTGTCTTGGCGTGCTGCAAAGGGGCCTTTATATCGCCTCTGTAATCCATCGCGCGCCTCGGCTAAGGCGGGCGATGGACCATTTGGTGATTGGCAAGGAACAGAAGCGACAGATGCAAGGCGTTAACGAGATCCGGGAGACGTTCCTCAGCTTTTTTGAGAAGAACGGTCATGCCCGCCGGCCATCGGCGCCGCTGGTGCCGCAGAACGACCCGACCCTGCTGTTCGTCAATGCAGGCATGGTGCCGTTCAAGAATATCTTCACCGGCGTGGAAGCCCCGTTTGCGCCGCGCGCCACGACGTCGCAGAAATGCGTGCGCGCTGGCGGCAAGCACAATGACCTCGACAATGTCGGCTATACCGCGCGCCATCACACCTTCTTCGAAATGCTGGGGAATTTTTCCTTCGGCGACTATTTCAAGGATGATGCGATCCGCCTCGCCTGGGAACTGATCACCAGGGACTACGGGCTCGATCCGAAGCGCCTGCTGGTCACTGTCTATGCCGAGGACGAGGAAGCCGCCTCAATCTGGAAGAAGGTTGCCGGCTTCGACGATTCGCGGATTATCCGGATCGCGAGCAGCGACAATTTCTGGTCGATGGGCGATACTGGCCCGTGCGGCCCCTGTTCGGAAATCTTCTTCGACCACGGCGACAAGGTCGCCGGCGGCCCGCCCGGAAGCCCCGATCAGGACGGTGACCGGTTCATCGAAGTCTGGAACCTCGTGTTCATGCAGTTCGAGCAGCACGAAGGCGGCAAGCGCACCAGCCTGCCGAAGCCCTCGATCGATACCGGCATGGGCCTCGAGCGGATTGCGGCGGTGCTGCAGGGCCAGCACAACAACTATGATATCGACCTGTTCCGCACGCTGATCAACGCCGAAGAGGCGGTGTATGGCCAGAAATCGGCCGGCGACAAGGCAGGGTCCTTCCGTGTCATCGCCGACCATCTTCGTACCTCGGCTTTCCTCGTGGCGGACGGCGTGCTGCCGTCGAACGAAGGGCGCGGCTATGTGCTGCGCCGGATCATGCGGCGCGCCATGCGCCATGGCCACATGCTCGGCGCACGCGAGCCGCTGATGCACAAGCTGGTGCCTGCGCTGGTTGCTGAGATGGGCAAGGCCTATCCGGAACTCGGCCGCGCGCAGGTCGCAATCGAAGCGGCCATCGAGCAGGAGGAGGCCCGGTTCCAGCGTACGCTGGGCAACGGCCTGTCGCTGCTCGACAAGGCGCTTGCCGAGCTTAAGCCCGGCGCGGCGCTGCCGGGCGATGTGGCGTTCAAACTGTCGGACACCTACGGCTTCCCGCTCGACCTGACGCAGGACATCCTGCGCGGCCGCGGGCTCGACGTCGACGTGGCCGGGTTCGAGGCGGCGCTTGATGTCCAGCGCGGCGCCAGCCGCGCCGCAGGATTCACTTCCGGTGACCGCGCGACCGAGGAAATCTGGTTCGAGGCCCGCGCAAGGACCGGCGCGACCAGATTTGCCGGATACGGCGCAACGTCCGGCGACGGCAGGCTGGTGGCGATCGCTGCTGGCGGCCTTTTGGCGCAGGAGATGTCGGCCGGCGAAGCTGAACTCGTGCTCGACACGACGCCCTTCTATGCCGAGTCCGGCGGCCAGGCGGGCGATCACGGCGAGATCATCTTCGAGAGCGGCGCGCGCTTCATCGTACGTGATGTGCACAAGCGCGCCGGGGATGTGCATGTGCATATCGGCGAACTGGTGTCGGGCACGGTGAAGCTGGGCGCGAAGGCGCAGCTGAAGGTCGACGCCGTGCGCCGCAAGCAGGTCATGGCGAACCATTCGGCGACCCACCTGATGCATGCCGCGCTGCGCAAGGTACTCGGCGCACATGTCACGCAGAAAGGCTCTCTCGTCGAAGCCGACCGGTTCCGGTTCGACTTCTCGCACGGCGCGCCGATGACGCCGGCCGAGATCGAGGCGGTGGAAGATGAAGTCAACGCGCAAATCCGGGCGAATATCGAAACCGGCATCAAGGTGACCAGCCCAGAGAAGGCTATCGAGGCCGGCGCGCTGGCTCTGTTCGGCGAAAAGTACGGAGAGGAAGTCCGTGTACTGTCGATGGGCGAGCCTGGCGAAGGCGGACGCTCCTACTCCGTCGAGCTTTGCGGCGGCACGCACGTGACCCGCACCGGCGACATCGCCGTGTTCGCCATCGTTTCGGAAGGCGGTGTCGCGGCCGGCGTGCGCCGCATCGAGGCGGCGACCGGCGCTGAGGCGCTGAGCTATCTCAAAGGCCGCGCGCAGATTGCAGCGGATGTTTCGAAAAGCCTGAAAGTTCCGCTGAAAGACCTGCCGCGCCGCGTGGCCGCGTTGTCGGATGAGCGCAAGTCGCTTGAGCGGGAACTCAACGACGCCAAGCGCAAGCTCGCGATGGGCGGCGGCGGGGGGGCCTCGGGTCCGGAAGTCATCAACGGTGTCAACCTGATCGCGCGGATTGCCGACGGTGTGGGCAGCAAGGACCTGCGCCCGCTGGTCGAGGAGGCGAAAGCCAGCATCGGCTCGGGCGTGGTCGTGTTCGTCGGAATCGAAGGCGGTAAGGCAGGTATCGCGGTCGGCGTCACCAAGGAGCTGGTGGGCACGCATTCTGCCGTCGACCTCGTGAAAGCTGCGGCAGCGGCCATGGGCGGCTCGGGCGGCGGCGGCCGGCCGGATATGGCGCAGGCCGGCGGCAGCGACGTCGACAAGGCGGATGCGGCGCTTGACGCTGTACGCGCTGCGCTGCGAGGGTGACCTGGGCGGGCCGATCGAGAGACCGGTGAGGCGGGCTGCAGGAAGATGCGGCCAGCAGAGCCGGCGGGGCTGAGTGAGAATGCGCAGCAAGAGCCATAACCTGTTGCCGGCGATCCTCGCACTGGCCACGCTCCTGTGTGCGTGCGCATCGGGCCCTGAGCCCATCGCGCTTACAAAGTTCTCCCCGTCGCCCGTGGATCGCAGTGATTATGATCAGGCTTATCACCCGATCGAGGGCCATCAGAAGCTGAAGTTTCCGGTCGGCTTCGAGTTCCGGTTTGCGGCGGTCGAGCCACAGGCAGACGGATCGATCGTGCAGCGGCTGACTGAAAGCTGGGGCGCTGCGATAAAGTGGGAGGGCGAAAAGCGCCGGCGCAGGACGCAGGGAAAGTACGTCGTCGAAGCCACGATTTCCGAGGTCTGGCCTGGTGTCGTTTATGCGCCGCTCTGGATCTATTCCGAGGGGAGCCGGGAAGGCGGCCACGAATTCGACTTCGAATACATGGAGGGGCGCCTCGAATACAATCTGCACAATGGCGCAGGCGGCTTTCGCATGCGCTCGGTCGACAAGGATCTCGCTGGCCACCGCGTGCGCTGGACCATCGAGCGCCGGCCCGGCCGGGTGGTCATGTCGGTCCGCAGCCTGACTGATGGGTGGAGCGACCGCCTGGTCGTGCGGCCCAAGACGGTCGCCGAGTGGGCCAAGCAGGACGGCACGCCGCCGGACCTGCGCTTTCCGCCGGATTCCATTCCGATGTTTCCGCTGACCGAGCTTTGGCGCTGCCGTTCGCCCGGATGGTGCGGAACATGGCGGCCGCTGCCGCGGGGCGAGACCATCGACATGACGATCCACGGATACCGGTTTTCCGGGTAAAGTGAGGGTGGTAGCGGCGGAACCTGGACCTGAGGCGGCCGGGTAGGGCAGTTAACCTCAGAAAATGAGCAGGAACCTATTCCGGTATTTCAAAACCTCGCCCGAGTTCATCCAGCTTGGTGTGATAATGCATGTCCGATTTCCGCTGTCATTGCGGAATGTCGAAGATTTTCTGCGCAAGCGCGGGAGCGATATCTTTCACGAAACGATCAGGCAATGGGCCCACCGTTTCAGTACCTGTTTCCCGTATAAGAACCGCGGGCGGAGATCAGAAGTGATATGCCAGGTGCCGCACCGGTGCTTGCATCTGGACGAGCTCTTTGTGAAGAACCGTAGTCAGGCGCGCTATCGTTGGCGCGCGATCGATCATCAGTTGGAAGTTCTCGAAGCTTACGTCCCGAAGAATCGGGGCAGGGATGCGGCCATCCGAAAGTTGTGGTGACCGGCAGGAGCCCATTCGCCTGTGCAAACCATTTCAATCTCGAAAGGCATCTTTACTTCCGATCAGACTTTAAGACCAATCGGGGCGCCGCTCTTCGCGAATGGCGCGACCTTCTCGTCGCCTGACACCTGCTTGCGCGCGAATAATGGAGACTGGTTCGCATTCGCCTGAAATGTACCCATCAGATGGTCCGTCCACGGAGCCCGTAAATGAGAACCTCGTAGTATGCACCGGAGGTGATATTGTCATTGCTGGGCAGTGCCTTGGTCAGTCGGCGAAGCAGCGCCTTGCGCCGATGGCTGCCTGCGAAGACTGAGCCAAGGGCGAGTTGTTCGGCCGCTGCGAGTTCGACTGGCCTGACGGAGCCATCAATCATCCCGCGAGCGATCATGTCTGCAAAACCGGATTTCAACCGGTTGAACCTTGCATGTATCAGCAAGCGGTTCTTCGTATCCAGCGCTGCAAGGAGGCCCGGACGCAGGAGGGGGTCAAGGTTGGATATTTGCCGTTCGAACAACCAGCGAAGCGATCGCTCGAGGATGTCGAGACCATTTAAGTCTTGTTTTTCAGCCAGGTTCTGCGCAGCCGTGATCAAAGTGCAGGTCCGCTCAAAACAGCCTTGCAGTAGAGCATCCTTGTCGGCGATGTGATAGTAGAACGCACCGCGGGTCACGCCGAGTTCTCTTGCAACATCAGCCAATGATAGGCTGCGATAACCATGGGCGTTGAGGGCTCGCGTGCCCGCCCGAAGCAGAGCTTCGCGCTTCAGGCGGTTGCGTGCTTCGCGGTCGAAGATTGCCTGGGACTCATCTTCGGGTGCGCTATTGATCTGCCGGGCGGGCAGGCGTGAACGATTGGCGGCCATGCCGTGGATCAGAACATCGCATAAGCCATCAATCGCCCGGTCGTGGTCTGCTGGGCGCACTTCAGCCAGCCACCTAGGCAGCCAGTGGACGAGGTTAAGGAGGAAGAATAGCGCGGCCTCACTTGAGGATACGCGGATCGATCCGTCGGACAATCCGCGCTCAAACAAATGCCGGCACGCCCCAAGCAGTGCGCCGTAACGGGCAGCGAGCTCGGTTTCCGTGCCGCCTTCGGACGCCGGCAAATCTGCAATCAGGGCCAGAGGCGCCGCAAGGCCTGCCAGAGCGCCGGCATGTGCGCGCGCGTGAGCCCTTACCCACGCGATGATAGCAGCTCGACCGCTGTCTTCCTCATCAGCTCGCTTCAGCGCCTCTTCGGAGAAGGTAAGAGCCCGATCATAGACCTCAAGAAGAAGTCCATCCTTGCTTTTGAAGTAATAGCTGATCGACGTCTTGGCGGTGCCCAGCCGCGCACCGATATCCTCCAGCCGGGTATCCGAGTAGCCGTTCTCGTTGAACAGCCGAACAGCTTCCGAAAGGATGGTTTCGCGTCGGTCCAGACGCTCGGGGTCGGCTGCCATGTTGCTTCCCTGCTTCACTGCCATCGAGAAATTTGAACCACTTGTATGTTTTTCGTTGACTTGGTTCAAACCCTGTCTAACTGAATTAGTCTAAAATGTACAAGAACAGCCCCGGGAGAACGTCAGTGTCGAAATCAAAATTTATACTGCTTGGAAGCGCCAGTGCGCTGGTTGCCAGCTTTTCGATTGCATATGCCCAAACTTCTCCGCCGCCGGAAGAGGTCGGGCAGCTCGTTCAGGACCGAGTGATCGTAACCGGCTCGAATATCGCTGGTGCCTCTGATTCAGGGGCCATCGCAGTCAGCACATATGGAGCCGAAGACCTCGCGACACTCGGCGAGGTTTCCACGGGGGAGATATTGCAGAACCTGCCGCAGGCGGGCTCCTTCGAAATCAATGATGCAGCAGATGGCCCGAACGATGCGCGCGGCGATGTCGCGACAGTGAACCTGCGTGGGCTCGGAACCGGAAATACGCTCGTCCTGCTTAACGGCCGCCGGATCACCGCCCACGGCATCAACCAGGATGTTGGCGCAGTTCCTCGTCAGATCACGAACGTCAACGCATTCCCGGCTTCGGCGATTGACCGGGTCGAAGTGCTTCGTGACGGCGCCTCTGCTCTCTACGGATCGGACGCCACGGCCGGCGTGGTCAACACGATTCTCTCCGCCGACTTTGATGATACCCGCCTGACCTATCGCCAGAGCTGGCTGGAGGGCACGGGGTCCGGCGACGTTGTTTTCGACCTCGCTCACGGGTTCGAGTTGAATGAAGGCCGCACCAATGTTCTGGTGGTCGGGTCTTATTACAGCCGTGACGGATTGTTTGCCTCAGAGTTGGGCGCGCAATTTAATTCGGTCGATAAGCGGGCGTTTCTGGGCGACTCTCCTTACGCGACCGCCAATCTCGATTTCCGCAATACGTCGACCAGCTCGCCATTTGGTCAGTTTCAGACAGGATCCATCGTTGACGGCGTCTTCCGAGGCCAGCGCGTTCGCATCGGTACTTCGAACGTCACCAGCACAACCGGCGTCTTCCACCTTCAGCCCTGCAGTTTTCCGGGAACGCGCGCAGAGCTAGGTGTTGTGGCGTCTGAAGGCTGCATGGGTATTGACGATGGCAGTCTTGATGCCGCCCTTCGTTATGACTTCAATGCCAATCAGCCAAACAACAGCTTGAATGAAGGCGTCAACATTGCCAATGACCCGATCTCGGCTAAGGGACGCCAATTCATTTCCGACGCGACCCGCCAGAACTTCTACTCGCTGGTCGAGCACGAATTCGACAACGGGCTCGAGGCTTTCGGGGAACTGCTCTATTATGGCTCGGAAACGGATTCCAACCGGGCTGCTCAGCCGCTAGATTCCGGCCTCGCATTCCTGATCGTACCGAAGGAGAACTACTGGAACCCCTTCGGCGCTGTGGGCTCTCCAAACCGGCTTGCTGGTATTAATGCGCCGGCGGATGGTCTGGATGTCCTGATCCAGAACTGGCGTCCGACAGATCTTGGGCCGAGATTCATTTCAACCGAGTCCTACACCTACCGCGTACTGGGCGGCCTGCGCGGCGACTGGAAGGGATGGAGCTGGGAAAGTGCTCTCGGCTATAGCAAGAACGAAACTGAAGATACCGAGTCCAACCGGCTCTCGAAGACGCTTCTCGCGGCAGAGCTTTCAAAGGCCACGCCTGACGCGATCAACCCGTTCGGCGGTCCAAACGCCAATACCCAGGAACAGTGGGACCGCGTTCGCATCTCGAATACAAATACCGGTACGACCAGTCTGACCACCTACGATATCAGGGCCTCGCGGCCCGACTTCCTCAAAGGATGGGCCGGGGATATCGGTGCCTCATTCGGTATCGATTATCGCCGCGAGTCTTATGATGAAAACCGGGATCCGCGTCTTGACGGCACGATCGTGTTCGATCCGTCGAATGTCAGCGGTGTATCCGACGTCGTGGGCGTCAGTCCGACCCGGGATTCCTCGGCTGCTCGCGATGTGTTTGCTGCATCGGCTGAACTGCTGATCCCGCTGGTCGCGGCGGGCGACGGGCCATTCATCAATGAATGGTACATGCAATTGGCTGCACGGGCAGAGTATTTCGGCGATATAGAGGAGAGCGCCCTTAAGCCAAAGGTGGCTTTGTCCTGGTTCCCTGTTGAAGGGGTGAACCTTCGTGGTGCCTATTCGCAAGGCTTTCGCGCGCCCAATCTGATCCAGCTTAATCGAGGAGATATCAGCCGTCTCAATCTGGGGCTTGATGACTACTACCGTATTCCCGTTACGGATACGGCGATCGACAATGGAGACGCGTACGTTGCAACGATCCGTCAGTCGAACCCGGATCTCGCGAGCGAAGACACCGAAACCTATGTTGCGGGTCTCAATATCGACTTCTCAGATCGTTTCGACGTCGATTGGCTGGACGAGTTGCGCTTCAGCGTCGATTACTGGCGGTTCGAGCAGACCGATGTCATCGACACATTCGGTGCCCAGGAAGCCTTGGCGCTCGACTTCCTGCTGCGCCAGCAAGGGTCAACTAATCCGAATGTTGTGAGAGCGCCCGTTAACCCGACCGACCAGGCTGCCTTCGATGCCTATAACCTGGCCAACCCGGGTGACCAGCGCACGCCGGCCGGAGAAGTCCTCTTCATTCGCGACAATTTCATCAATCTGGATAGTCAGGAGGCTGACGGTATCGACATTGGCTTCGCGATGGCCATCGATGCGGGCAAGCTTGGCGATTTCGATTTCTCGATCGACGCAACCCGCCTCATCACGCTTGATGTCGTGCGCAATGAATTGCTGACGCAGCTCGCGAATGATCCTGCCTTTGCCGGTGATTTTGACGCGCTGGCGGTTGACCGGGTTACACTTGATGGCAATCCTGAATGGCGTACGACCGCAACCATGGTCTGGCGGAAGGGTGATTTTGGTGCAGGCCTGTCGGCCCGGTACGTTGGCGGGTTTGTCGATACGTCGGCAGACCCTGACCTCAACGGTGACGGCATCCTCGACTTCTTCCCGGTCGAGGAGAGTATCCGTGTGAACGGTTATCTGGATTACCGCATTTCCGGTCTGCCGCTCGAATCTGCGCGTGTGCGGCTTGGCGTCAATAACATCTTTGACGAAGCTCCCCCGCTGGTCGATGATGCCCGGGGGTGGCTGCCGGAGTATCATTCTGTGAAAGGCCGCGAATTCTACCTCCAGATTCGCGCCGAATTCTGATCCGGCATGATGTGCGGCCCCGCCGGAAAGCGGGGCTGCTCCTTTCCTTTTCCTCCAATTGAGTCCTGCCAGGCCATGAATTTTTCCTCGCGGCTCGCCGCCACCCTTCTGGCAATCGTTGCCACAGGTTGTGCGTCCGTTTTTCATCCCGATCCCGCGGCTCAGCAGTTCACGCTGAGTGGCTGGGGCGGACCGGACCTTCGGGTGTTCGCGGTTGAGCCCGAAGGTCTGGAGGCGGACGCGCCAGTGGTCATCGTCCTGCACGGGGTGCGCCGGGATGCGCGTGACTACCGTAACAACTGGATGGACCTTGCCAGGCAGCATCGCATTCGGGTGTATGTACCTGAATACTCCAAGCTTCACTTCCCGGCCTCTGAAGACTATACTCTTGGCGGGTTTGCAAATGCCGACCCCGAAAGACCCAGATCCTACGCCGCAATCGAACCGCTGTTTGATTATCTGCGGGCCGGGCGGGGTGTGACGTCGGATGATTATGTCCTGTTTGGTCACTCCGCAGGCGCACAGTTCGTGCATCGCTTTGCCTGTTTCGAAGACAATGCCCGTTTCAGTCTTGCGATCGTGGCAAATGCCGGCTGGTACACATTTCCAGATGCCGGAACAAAATGGCCCTATGGTGTGAAAGGCGTCGAGAGCGCGTGCGACCGGGCAACATGGGTTCAAAAACCCTTGTTAATCCTCCTCGGCGTAGCCGACAATGATCCGCAAGCGGAGTTTCTTCGCCGCACGCCAGAAGCCGACGTGCAAGGTCTGCACCGACTTGCTCGCGGCCACTCATTCCATGCAGCCGGTCGCGCTGCGGCTCAGGAAGAGGCTGTCAGCTTCGAGTGGAACCTTGAGCTTGTGCCCGGGGTAGGGCATGACAATGCAGGAATGGCCCAGGCGGCGATGGCCGCAATCTCGCGCGAGCAGATTGAATGAACCGGCCCTCGTTTCAACCGGCACCTCACCAGTTGGCGGGACTGATCGCAGGCCCGCTCTTGGCCTGGCTCGTGATCGTTCTTTTCAACCCGGCGGATCTCGGGCCTGAAGGCCAGATGACTGCCGCCATCGCTGTGCTGATGGCGGTTTGGTGGGCAACCGAAGCAGTTCCAGTTGCCGTGACAGCCTTCCTGCCGCTGATCCTGTTTCCGGTGTTCGGCGTAGCGCCCGTCGGTGAGACAGCGCCGCATTACGCAAATCCGACCATTTATCTCTTTCTCGGCGGTTTTGTCATTGCGCTCGCCATTGAAAGCTCCGGGCTGCACCGACGTGTGGCGCTTTTGGTTTTCAAGATATTTGGCGTCAACGGGCGCTCGCTCGTCGGCGGCTTCATGGTGGCCGCAGCTCTCATCAGCATGTGGATCTCCAACACGTCCACCGCGCTGATGCTCTTGCCGATCGTTATGTCGCTCATCCTGGTCGTGCGCGAAACGATGGACAGCCTGAGCGCGAAGGCGCAGCAGGATTTCGAGACCGCGATGTTGCTGGGTCTTGCATATGGTGCGACCCTCGGCGGAATGACGACCCTGGTGGGCACGCCGCCAAACGCCTTCATGGCAGGTTTCATGCAGTCCAATTACGGAGTTGAAATCGATTTCGCGCGCTGGATGCTCGTCGGAATCCCGCTCGCGGTCATCATGCTACCGGCTTGCTGGTTGGTGCTTACACGCCTCCTGTTCAAAGTCGACTTCAAGGCATCGCCGGCCGCCAGGCGCCACGTTCGCGATCTTACGAGCGACCTTGGACGCATGACGCAGGCTGAGATTCGAACGGGAATACTGTTCGTTCTGCTCGTTGCCGGCTGGCTGCTGCGTAAACCGATCGTCGATCTTACCGGAGCGGCAGAATTGACGGATGCATCTGTCGCCATGATGGCGGCTGTCGCGGCTTTCATGGTTCCGGCAGGAAGCCGGCCGGGCGCGCTCATAAACTGGGAGGATACCCGGCGCCTGCCATGGGGCGTATTAATCCTGTTTGGCGGAGGGCTCGCACTAGCGGGCGCCATGAGCGGGTCGGGACTGACTTCATGGATTGGGCAACAACTTGCTCCGCTCGGGACGTTCCATGTCGCCCTGCTGGTGATCGCTGCGACCGCGCTTGTGATCTTCCTGACCGAACTGACGAGCAATCTTGCAACCACGGCGACCTTCCTGCCGGTAATGGCTGCACTTGCTGTCGAGACCGGCAACGATCCGCTGCTGTTCGTGGTTCCCGTCACGCTCGCAGCCAGCTGCGCCTTCATGTTGCCGGTTGCGACGCCGCCTAACGCGGTCGTGTTCAGCTCCGGCTATCTGTCTATCCCGCGTATGGTCCGTGCCGGCTTCATTCTCAATGTCATCGGCATAGCTGTCCTGTCCTTGATTGCCCTTTTTGTTGCGCCGGAAGTGTTCGGATGAGGTCGGCAAGCCTGCTATTGAGCCTGGCCGCTCTCTCTGCCTGCGTGAGCTCAGGCGCGTTACCTGTGCAGCCGGATTGCACCGCCGGAGCCGTGCAGCTTTACTCCGGCGCTACTTGCGTGCGCACCGGTCCATCCTCCTTTGTGCTCGCAGTGCGTCCCGAATCCGAGCCAATCAATCCCAGCCCATGGTTTGCTTTTGAAATCGAGACCCGGGAGCATACGAGCGCAACAGTCATGCTCGACTATGGCGCCTTCTCCCATCGCTATCAGCCAAAGCAACGCCTTGCAGGTGGTCGCTGGCAAGCGCTGTCGCCCGATGCAGTTGAGATATTTGAAAGAGGTGGGCGCGCAGAACTCTACCTCAGCGTCCCTGCAGGGCGCACCGCCGTTGCTGCGCAAGAGATACTGACGCGTGAAGAAAGAGCTGAATGGAATCGGTCTTTTGCTGACCGCGCACGTTTCAGGCTGAGCGAGATCGGTCGATCCGTAAACGGTCATCCGATACTGGCGATCGAGGCGGGATCACACCTCGATACTGCGCCGCTGATCCTGATCCTCGGCGGCCAGCACCCACCTGAAGTGCCGGGTACGCTTGGTCTGCGCAAGTTCCTGGAAACGTTGGCGCAGGAGGGTGGGCCGTTGCTGGAAACACATCGTGTGCTGATAGTTTCCGAACTCAATCCCGACGGAGTCGATGGTGGTTTTTGGCGACTGAATTCAGGACTTGTTGATCTCAATCGGGACTGGGGCCCGTTCAGTCAGCCAGAGACAAGAGCGGTCAAGGCGGAACTGGACCGGCTGACCCAAGCCGGGGCACGTCCCGTTCTCATGCTCGACTTTCATGCCACGCGCCAGAACACCCTCTACACTCCGCGCCATGAGGCAAGCCTTGATCCGCCGGAGTTTGCCAGTCTGTGGGTCGCGCGAATTGATGCAATCTATGAGGGCGTGTTGCCTCATGTTTCTGCAGGACATAATGATGAAAGGCCGACCGCGAAAGTCTGGTTCGCGGAACAGTATGGCGCGCCCGGTATTACTGTGGAATACGGCGATGAGACCGCAAGGCAGGAAATCGATGCCTTGTCAGTTGCCTTTGCACAGGCGCTTGTCGCCGTCCTCACAGATCGCGAGTAAACGGAGAAACGGGCCATGAGACGTAAAGCTAACTTGCTCATTGTCCTTTTTGTAATGATCTCCGGCTGCGCCAGCGCACAACCTTCATTCCTTTCTGCACCGCCCGTTGAAAGTGTGGAGGCGATATTCGAACCGGACTACCGCAATGGACGCGTTATGGCAGTGGAAGCCGCGATCGCGGGCGCGCAAGCAGAATACGGCGTCATTTCCAAGTCGGCCGCAGAAGAAATTTTCCGGACAGCCTCCACGGCCTATGCACCTTTAGAGGTTGTCGAGGCGGAGTACGGGATCGTGCGCCACCGTATGGTAGCCCTTTTGAACGTCTGGCGACGCTCGCTGAGCCCGTCAGCCGGCGACGCATTGCACCTCGGTGTAACGACCGTTGATGTCTATGATACGGTGATGGTGTTGCAATTGCTCGCTGCCAGCGCGCTTATGATCGAACAGATGCAGGCACTTGAACAGGGGCTAGTCTGCCTCGCGTATGAACATCGTGACACAATGATGATCGGACGCACGCTTGGTCAACATGCCCTGCCAATCACCTTCGGGGCCAAGGCTTCGGTGTGGGCGGCCCAGAACCGGCGCAACATCAACCGCCTCCATGAGACGCGCGAAAGACTTTTGAGCTCCGGCGTGCTGAAAGGAGCTGTTGGCACCTATCTCGGGCTCGGTGACCGGGGGATGGATATTGAGCGCGGCGTCTCGTCGCGGTTGGGTCTTGCTCCGCCGGAGCCTGCCGACTGGCGCGCCGCGCGGGATGTATTTGCCGAGTATGCACAGGTTCTTGCCCTTACGGCCCGCTCGAACGCAAATATCGGCGGTGAAGTATTCCGTTTACAGAGTACCGATATCGGTGAAGTCAGGGAGCGGCTCGCGGCAACGGCAGTTGGTTCCAGCACTATGCCACACAAGCGCAATCCGAATCTGTCAGAAGCGCTCATTCATCATGGCCGGACTATCGCGGCGTTGTCTGAAATTGTGTTGGCAGATGTCGAGAACATGTTCGAGCGAGATAATACCTCTCGCCCCAATGATACCTTAGGCGATATTAGTATCGAAGCAGCCAAGATGCTCATTGATGCGAACCGGCTGATTGCGCGCCTTGAAGTAGACCCGGTCCGTATGCGTGCAAATATGAACCTGACTGACGGCATGATCATGTCTCAGCGTGTGATGCTACATCTAGCTGAAACTATGGGCCGTGAGGAAGCGGAAACTCGCGTGAGGCTTGCAGCCGAACGAAGCCTGACGTCCGGCAAAGGCTTTCGTGCCGAGCTCCTGGCTGATCCAGTCTTGAGCCAAGAGCTCGGTGGAACGCTTGATGCACTTCTTGATCCACTGGCGGATCTCGGTCTGGCGATCCAGCAGACCGAGGCGACCCGCGATTGGATTTCTGAAATACGCACCGAGCGTGGCGAACCGCCTCTCAGAAGTTGCTTTTAGGGCTGCTGCTGAGATGCGCTACCCGTGCCATCTTGGATCAAGCTCAAAAATGCAGCAGCGGTGCATTGGCGAAAACTTAAAAAGTGAACTTTTGCCTCCGGCGGAACGCGTCCAGCGATGCTGGACCAATGACTGCTACCGGCGGATTGTGTTGAATAATCCTGAATCGTCAATTCTTCCGTAGGCAGATTTTATTTCGTGTTGTTTCTGTCTGGTTTTTTCCTTGATATCAAATCGAATTGGCTCTTCCCGGTTTGGGGGGCTTGTCAACATAATCGGTTAAGTCCGGCCTCGTGCTGGTTGATGTGACCGACTGACAGGACTGAGGTGACCTTGCCGGTCGCCGAACCTTAGGAGGAGTGAGCCATTGAAACGCTGTGGTCCGAGAGACAATGGCGAACGCTGCCAGCGCTTTCCCGGCCGTCTGGCGGGGCTCGAGGAGTGAGCGCCCGGTGCCGAAGGCAGTGATCGATCCGGGGGATCGATCAAAGGGCCGGACGGAAAGTACGCTCCCTTGCGCAGCTTCGGGATGTCGAGATCAACACGCCCGGCACGGTTCGGCGGCAAATCGACACGCGATTTCTGACCCGCCTCACCCCAGGCCCGTTCGCGGTAGCCATTCCTGTAAGTCTTGCGATCCGCAGAGCGGGCACCGGGAGCTGCGCCGGTGCGCGCCTCCAATTCCATCTCCATCCTGCGTCCGGGCGCAAAAGCCTGCATGTCGCCCACCAGGTCAATCTGTCTTTGGTCATCGTGTGAGGTCCTTCAGGTTGAGTTTCGCAACCAAAACCTCGATGGATTAGCGCAAGATGCCCTTCCCTCAGGTCGAATTTACGCCCTGTCCCGGGGACGCTACCCTCGACTGCGGCATAAGGGGCACACTGGCGACATTAAGTCAGGGCGACGGATCCATGATCTTGGTATGGCGCTGGCACTTATTGCCCGTAAACATGATCTCATCTTCGCAACACTGAATGGAAGTCGGATTTATTCCGGTCGAAGCGTATATCTCTGATGACGCAAGCGACTGGCGCTGCCTGCGCGTAACAAAACTGAGCCTAATGCTTCACACGCCTGTCACGTCATTTCCTTAGCCCGTCGTTGACCTCAGCTGCGCGCCGCATGAAGTGCGCAGTCGTCGAAAAACATGAATTGGGCGAACAGGGGTCTCGCCCAGCCCAACATTTGGATGACAGTGATGACATTTTGGAAAAGCACACTCCTGGCCTCTGCAGGCGTCTTGTTCAGCGCTTCGGCTGCGCTGGCCCAGGATGCCGCGCCAGTTACGGCCGCGGCCGCAGACAAAGCTGATGGCGAGACCCTCCGCGAACTCGACACGATTGTGGTCGTCGGGCAAGCCCAGACCTATTCCTCGGCCGAATCAACCGAAAGCATGGCCCTGCAGCAGGCGCCGGTAACTTCGATCCTTGCACAGATCGATAATCTCCCCGGCGTGCTCGTGCAGGAGGGCGACACTTTTGGCTTCGACGACTGGTCGACAGGTGTGTCCGTTCGCGGCTTCCAGAACAATCTGGGTGAGCAGCAGATCGGCATTACGGTGGACGGACTGCCGAACGGTGGCTCCAACTACGGCGGCGGCTCAAAAGCCAACCGCTATATCGATACGCAGAACGCCGGCGCTGTTGAAGTCTCCCAGGGCACTGCAGACATCGCTTCGCGTTCAAATGATGCCCTGGGCGGCACCATCAATTTTACGACCCGGAACCCGGAAGATGAGCGCCGCGTGCGCTTTTCGGCAACAACCGGCGACTTTGATGCGCAACGCTTCTATGTTGCCTACGATACCGGTACCTTCTTTGATGGAACGACAAAGGCCTGGATCTCGGTCTCGACCCAGTCGGCCACGGACCATGTCGAGGGCTCCGCTGAAAACCGCCGCGACCATATCGCCGCCAAGCTGACGAGTGAACTGTTCGGCGTCAACTGGTCTGCCTACGCCTCCTATGACGATGCCCATGAAGACAACTACGACCAGCTCTATTCCGAAGCGGACTGGAATGCCGATACTGAGACCGATCGCCTGATCGGAAACTGGACCAACACACCCTATGTTAATCAGTCCTACCGCCGCGCCTGGTCGACGCTTCGCGAGAACTCGCTGATCTGGCTGAAGGGCGAAAAGGAGCTGTTCAACGGGCTTGACGTGGAAGCCGTTGTCTACCGCCATGACATGGATGGACGCGGCGACTGGGTGCCGCCCTACCTGGTTAACGTCACTGCCGACGGGGCCGGAAACCCGGAAAGTGAATACATTCCTGGCAACCGGGTGCTCGGCGGCGCTTTCCTTGGCCGGACCTACTTCGTTGATCCGGCCGGCGTTGCGCTTTCCCCGGAGCCGGGCTGCGCATCTTCTCTCACATTCCCCTATGGCGGAACGTCAAACGCTGCCTTCGACCCGGCCTGCTACCCCCGCAATGCGATTCCTGTCCAGTCATACCGCCACACGCACTACCAGCGCGAGCGGAGCGGACTGGCCGCCGACTTTACGTGGGACACTTCCTTCGGCGCGCTCGAGAACACCCTGCGGGGCGGTATCTGGTACGAGAACGGCACCCGTTATGAGTACCGTGACTGGCACCGCCTGACGGATGCCCGTGTCGGCGCCGACTTTGATGCCCTCGCTTACTGGGTCCAGTTCAACCGCGAATTTCCGCAGAGCACTTTCAAGTGGTATGCTGAGGACGCACTCTCCTTCGGCGACTTCACGGTCCGTGCCGGCGTGAAGCAGTTCAATAATGAAATCGAACGGGTCAACGCCTTCGACCCGTCGAACCCGGATGAAAACTTCACTCTGGAATCAGAATCGGACATCCTGTTCTCAGGCGGTGCATCGTGGACCCCGTCGGCGATCCCAGGCGTTGAAGTGTTTGCAGGCTTTGCCGAAAACTACAAAGCCATCCCGGACGGCGTGCTTGAAGTTATTTCCGGTGACGGTATCCCTGACCCGGAGACGTCCGAAAACATGGAAATTGGCGTGCGCTTCGCGAATGATCGTTTGCGGGGCTCAGTCGTTTATTTCGACACGACCTTCGAAAACCGTCTCTTCCCGGCGCCGACGTCCTTCTCCGAGGGCGGTATCGATTACCTGGAAGCGTCGAATGGTGGCTATATCAACGGCGGTGGTATCGAAGCGTCGGGCTTTGAGGCCGCGGCAGAATTCGAACTGAACGATGTCTGGAGCCTCTACGGCTCCTACACCAGCAATGATGCAAGGATCCTTGGAACGGGTGATGCCACACTGGACGGCCTTGCCGGTATTGCTGTCGGCAATCGCGTCCCCGGTATACCGGACAACATGTTCGTGCTCAGCGCTGACTTTACCGATGGAAACTTCTATGGTGGTGGCTCGGTAAAGTGGGTTGGCGATCGCTTCGTTAACCTGTCGAACACCTGGACGGCAGAGGCCTATTACGACACCGACCTCTATCTGGGTGTGTCGGGTGAGGCGATCTCGAAAGACCTGTCGGCCATCGATCTGCGCCTGACCGTGAACAACCTGTTTGACGAGAACTGGATCTCGGGAATCTCCGGCGATGCAGTCTGGATCTCCGCGCCGCGCACCGTTGCGCTGACCCTGACGGCCGATTTCTGACTTGATGAAACTGTCCCGGGCCGGATTTATCCGGCCCGGGATCCCTTTCCAGAATACGTGGAACAGTTCGGAGAAAACCCGGCTATGACCGTTATCAGCAGAAGAGATGCCCTTGCTCTGGTTGGAGCCGGCAGCCTGGCCGCAGCCTGCGCGACCGGCAAAGCCGGCGAGGAGGCCGCCTCCTTTCAAGCCGCTGCGATCAGCGAGCGCTTCCGCCATGGTGTCGCAAGCGGCGATCCTGATACGACCAGCCTGATTATCTGGACGCGGATTTCGACGGACTTGCAGGAACTTGATGTCACCTGGCGCGTCGCAGAAGACCCTGACTTCACACAACTGGCCGCGTCCGGCACGTTCAGGACAGGCTCTGCCACTGACTGGACCGTGAAACCTTTGGTCACGGGTCTGCAGGCGGGCCGTGTCTATTACTTTCAGTTTACAGCTGAGGGCGAGCCTTCACCCATAGGGCGAACCCGCACCTTGCCATCAGTCGGCCCGGACAGGCTGGGGATCGCGCTCGTTTCGTGTTCGAACTACGCGTTCGGCCATTTCAATGCGTATGGCGCGATCGCGATGGATGAAGATATCGATTTTGTCCTGCATACAGGTGATTACATCTACGAGTATGGTGGCGATGATGGCTGGGGCGAGGAAACCGGGTCTGTTATCGCTCGACGCCATCTGCCAGCGCATGAAACCGTGTCGTTGCAGGATTACCGGACGCGTCACGCACAATACAAGTCAGACGAAGGTTCGCGCGCCATGCACGGCGCCCATCCGCTGCTCTGCTGCTGGGACGACCATGAGAGTACTAATAATCCGTGGAAGGACGGAGCGCAGAACCATCAGCCAGAGACCGAGGGGAGCTGGGAAATACGCCGGGCAGCAGCGGTGCAGGCCTATTATGAATGGATGCCCATCCGCGAACCTGAAGCCGGAAGAAGCCGGCTTGAATTCTGGCGCACCTATGTATTCGGCGACCTTGCTACGCTGGTGACCCTGGAGACGCGCCATACGGCGCGGGGGATGCAGGTCGACTATGAAACCTGGAAGCCGAAACTCACGACCATGCAGGACTATGAGAATTTCCGCAGGGACGTGATAGGTGATCGCGACCGCGCCATGCTGTCGCCTGGCATGGAGGAAACCCTCAGGTCAGCGCTTGCCCATTCCCGCGAGAGGAACCAGTCCTGGCGCCTGATTGGCAATGCCAGTCCGATCGCCCGGATGCTCGTGCCAGATCTTGTGGGCGCCGGTGTTCTTGCGGCGCCCGGAGACGACGCTCTTGATGCGCACAAGCGGCTAGCCTGGCTCGGCCAGCACAGCCTGCCTTTCTATACCGATACCTGGGATGGCTACCCGGCGGCCCGTGAACGATTTTATGACCTTTGCAAATCAGTCGACGTCCAGGACCTGATCGTCCTGACCGGGGACAGCCACAGTTTCTGGCTGAACCCGCTCACCGACGAGGCCGGAAACCCGATGGGTGTGGAACTCGGTACCGCCGGTGTCACGTCGCCGGGCGACTTCATCGAATCGGGCTTCAGCATCGAACAGTCTAGGGCCCTCGACGCAGCTTTTGCAGACTTGCTGGACGAGGTACTCTGGACGGATAATCTCCACCAGGGATATGTCCGGCTTGTCCTCCATGCAGACCAGGCGCGCGCAGACTTCGTTGCTGTCCGGACGGTGCTGCAGCGGGACTTGAGCACTCGCGTAATCCGAACAGCTGCGTTGATGAATGACGGCGTGACCGTGACACCGAATGGCGACACCTGAGGGCTGCCAACCCGCTGGCGTCGCTGCCAGACAGTTTATGCCAGCGCAACCGGGTCTCGAGAGAGGCGGGGCACGCTGATAATACTGGCGATTGAGCGGGATAACTAATGACCAATCTATAACCGCTCCCTCGGCGCTTCGTGAGAGGTGTTTCATCTGACGGCATGCAGAACTCAGCCTCCTGTCATCTGTTCTGCAATATGGCCGCCACGCTGATGCTGGAGAACGGGGCAGACGTCCGGTTCATGCCGGCGAGATCATGATGTTCCAGACGGGCTTCGGCGAAGTCCATTCCGTCTGGTCTCGGTGAGGGGCGAGGAGGAAAAGAAAAATGTCCAGTGAACATTTTTCCCGACGAGCCGCCATGACACCGGAAACCACAAAGCACCGCTTCACGGCGGAAGAATTGCAGCAGGCGGATGACGGGTCGGAAGGCTTCTGTCTTGCCTGCCGTGCCCCCCGCGGCGGCTGCGAGCCGGACGCTCAGGCCTATGAATGCGAGGAATGCGGCGAGTATGCCGTCTATGGCCCGCACCCGTCGCTGACGCTCGACATCGAGCAGGGCTTTGTCACCGGCCTGTGGGTCGCCGGGCGAAGGCCGGACCTGATCATCCGGGACTTCGATCTCGGCGCCAGCGCGCCGGACGCCTCGCTCGACGTCTTCGGCGCGCCCTTCGTTTCGATCAACTGGCACCTGCCGCCCTGGCGGCTCGGCCTCGCGCTCGCCCCAGCGCACCTGTTTCCATTCTGAGGATCACCCCATGTCACAACGCGGCGCCAGCATTCGGGGCCCTCCCGGAGCCTGCCAGCCGGTTATGAACCCCGCCCCCTGCAATGTGCAGCAGGCGCGCAGGGTCCAAGTAGGGTCCAGGCAGGAGCCCGTTCGCCTCCCGGCGCCCGGTTGCGAAAACCGGGCAGAGGTATTTTTGTGAGAACCAGATCATGATACTTTCGTTTCCATCATGACAAGCATACCGATCCGGATACGTAACCCCGACGTTGTGCGCGATATCCGCGCGCTGGCGGACCGGCTTGGCCTGCCGATGACAGAAGTCGTTGCCGACGCCGTCCGCCGCCGCCTGCAGGAAGAACCCGGCAAGGCAAGCGATGCTCAGGCCGCGGCGCAGCAGCGCGTTGCGGGCGTGCTCGCCCGGATCGACGCGCTGGCCGTGACGGGGCCCGTACTCACGGACGATGACCTCTAAGGGCCGGACGGACTGCCCCGGTGATGGTCGTGGATGCCTCGGACATGCTGGCCATCTGTTTCGGTGAACCAGAACGCGCCGCATTCCCCGACATCCTGACGGCAACGGACCAGCCTGTTATGGCGCCTGTAAATGCCTGGGAAGTGCTTGCCCGCGCCCGGAGCGCGCACGGAGCCTGATGCGGGAGCAGCGTCTTCGCCGCTGCCTCAGGTAAGGTGGCACGGCTAGCCGGATAGGTGATCCTTCGGCATTCGATTTCTGTCTCATGGTCGTTGACGGGGAACACTCGGTGAGGATCTGGGTCTGGCCCAGGAGGCGGTGAGGCTGGCCTCGTCGAGCAAAAAGGAGATCGTCGCCTTCTGCGACAAGCTCTTCGCCGAGCCTTTCGCCACGCTCACCGACGCGCAGCGCGCCGCGGTGGCCGCCTGGTGCCCGCCGATGATGCAGACCGCCGGTGTCGCCTGTGATGAGGCGGAGCCACTGCGGAAACCCCGGAGCCTGACAGCGAAGTCGCGCAAGCGGCCTGACGCATCAAGTGACCCGCGCGGAGCATTCCGAGCGTGCGGGGCGAGCCTTTCAAACCGAACAGAAAGACATCCCCATGGCTATTCTCAAGTTCTCTGCCTCCGCAGTTGCGGCGCAGATCGCCCTTGCGCGCGCCTGCAAAACCTTCCTGCCCAGCTGGAACGGGCCCGTGGACAGGCCCGCCCTGATCCTCTTCGTCGGCAATGGTGTGCATCTGCGCTCGAACGGCATCGATGGCACGACCACCCGTATCGTCACCACTGAACAGGCCGATCCCTCCTTCGCCTTCGCCGACGGCATGAACCCGTTTCGGGACACCGACTGGATGGCGCAGCGCCGCATGGCATTTCGCGATCTGACCGGCCAGTTCTGCATCGACATCCTGGATGACGTGCAGGTGCTCATCGACCGGGGGCGGGGTGCCATCCGGCTCGCCACCGATGGCAGTACTTGCCAGATCGTCACCGCGACGCACTACAGGCGGGGCCGGCAAAAACGCCGCTGCTACCTGATCGAGGAAACCGGTGGGCTCGTACGGCTCTCAAGGGCCTCGCTTGCGGGCTCGGAGCTGCTCAGCTCCGCGAAAGGTGCGGGCAGTCCTGTGCTGGCGGAGTATCTCGCGGGGCGAGATTAGGTCCTGCTCTCGACGGTTCATCTACCTACCCGGCGAAAGCAGATCCTGCGGCTTGTCTTGACAAGGCAATGCAAATGCATTACCTGTCGCACGCAGCAAAGCCCCCCGTTGTTTCAGGAGACTGCCATAACAGCCCTCGCACAAGATGTCTCGAAGCTCACGGATCGGTATCAGACAACCGTGCCGGCCAGTGTTCGCAAGCAGCTCAAGCTGGGCAAGGGCGACCAGATTCGCTACTGCACCGAGCCGAGTGGCAGGGTCTATATCGAGCCTGTGCGCAGCGAAGAGGAAGATCCAGTGCTCGGAGCCTTTCTTGATTTTGTCGAGGCCGATATCAAGGCGCATCCGGACCGCATTCGGGCGTTCGATGGGGCTTTGCATGACCGTCTTGCAGCACTGGTCGGAGACGTTGAAGTCGATCTCGATGCGCCGCTATCGCTCGAGGATGAATGAGCGGCAATAGCGTACCCGCCCAAGCGCCCCTTGTCGTAAGCGGATGGTCGATTTATGCGCATCCGCTCTTTCTGGACCAGCTCGAAGGGATGATCGAGGAGGTCGAGGCGCGTAAGGCACGCGATCCAAAGACCTGGCGCAAGAAGAATTCCACGAAACGGCTGGCCGCCATCTTCAAGCTGGTCACCGAGGCCATACCGGCAGATCCGGGTGCCGCCGCCTTCCGGCAAGGCGGCACACTCGGCGATCACCGCAAGCACTGGTTCCGGGCGAAATTCTTCCAGCAGTATCGGCTGTTCTATCGGTTCAACAGCAATGCAAAGGTCATCGTGGTGGCCTGGGTGAACGACGACAAGACCCTGCGCGCCTATGGCAGCAAGACGGATGCCTATGCGACGTTCAAAGGGATGCTGGAAGATGGCAACCCACCTGACAATTTCGACGCGCTCTTGAAAGAAGCAGCGGCGGCGGACAAGCGGTTCGAAACTTCCCTTGAAGCGGCGCCAGATCGGTAAGTAGGGTCGAATGCCGGAAGGGGCGGAAGCCTACGCTAAGGCTGCCAGCAAGGGGGCATTATGTGTTTCAATCTCCCGTCACCCTTGGGCCAAGTGAAATAGGCGACATTGGTGTGTCATATGGCTGGTACGATGAAATTCGAGGATTTCCCCGAGATTCCCGATCCGCTTGCGGCCCCGGTTGACCTCTGAGTACCGCGTATGAGGCGCACTTTTGCCTGGCCCCAGTATTTGCTATGCCGGACCCGCCAGACGGAAGGGAAACCAACATGAGTGTTCTCTGACGATCAGGCTTGCCGACGTTTCTCACGCGCGCCTGCGCGCCCTGGCGGAACATCGCGGTATCAGCCTGAACCGACTATTTGAAGAATTCGCCGCCCGCGCCGCGGCCGAGTTTGACACCGAACTGCGCTACCGGGTGCGCGCCGCACGCGGCGATGCAGCAACGGGCCTCGCGCTGCTCGGCAAAATGGACGACGCCTCCGGCGACCACGGTTAGCGATGCTTCAGCAAGTCGCCGCGCGGCGCCGTCAATCGCACGAGCTTTGCCCCAATGCCGCCTGTTCATGCCCGGCTCTTTCGGGGCATCATCTGCGGGCGTTCGAAGCAAGGCCATCTGCACAAGGGCCTTTATAGCCGGCCAGGAGTTCCGGGGAAACGCCGGAACGCGCCAGCCATAAGGCCCCTTCCGTTTCACAATGCGCATAACCGGCCCCCTTGTTCCCGTCTCTTGCCGTGTGACCTGGACGATGCAGCCCGGTCCCGAAACCGGCCCTTCCGAAGAATTTTCCCCGCCGCTTCGCGGCTCCTCGCGCATCATCAAAATTCTCCTGCGGACCGGTGCTCCGCTTCGCTGCGCCCCGCCTCGCGGCTCGCCCGAAAAGTGGAAGCCACTTTTCGGATAAGCGAGCGCGCAATGAGAGCGGGTTCAGGACCAGCCTGCGTCGTCCGGGCGGTCCGGCGTCGACGGGGACAAAGGGTTCCCGGGACGACACTGAGCAAACGAAAGGAACGCCCCATGGCAAACGCACTCGGATATGTCACCGAAACCAAGACCGGCTTCGAAGGCGCCCTCGCAATGATGAACCTCTCAAGCCCCATCCGCATCGAGAAGAACGCGGAGAAAGCCGCCGAAGGCCAGCCGGACTACCGTATCTTCGCCGGTGATACTGCCACAGAAATTGGCGGCGGCTGGCTCAAGAAGGCCAGGGGTGTGGGCCGCGATTACTCGAGCAGCAGCGTCTCCAGCGCGAAGCCCAGGAGCTCACCGCGCGAGGTCGGCCGGGAAGGGACCCGGCCGGTAGATCCCGATTTACTTTTTGACGCACCGAAGAGGCGCCCGTGCTGATCCGAATGCTGGTTGCACCAGGCTTCAGCTTGCGTGCCCGGATAATGTTCTCGCCCTTGCGGATGCTCGACCGTTTCCGGCAAGTCGGCATTAAACTCCTGAACCACTCGAAACAGATCAAGGGCGACCAGCACAGATGCTGAAGTGGGGCACAGGCGGGACGCGGGGAAAAATCGTGATTTTTGAGTTCCGCCTGATGCCTTGTTTTTGATGGTCGGAGTGAGAGGATTCGAACCTCCGACCCCTAGCTCCCGAAGCTAGTGCAGCGTATCCGGCTCCATCGGCCCAGGTCGGCGTAAATCCAATTTTTATTTAATTAATTCATGGTCTTAAAGATTTCCGGAAAAATTACAAAACAGATAGAAACCGACCAGAACAGACCCTTTCCTGCGCTCAACTGGGGCACTGGCGGGGCACAGGAAACCTGCTAGTACTCCCAGTCTAAAAAACTATCATCATTCAGCAGGACAGATTTGATGGGCCGCCAGACCAAAAATCCGCGCCAGAACGCGCCGCCTGTCTCCCCCGATCAGCCCCCGGTGCCGAGCCTCAAAGCGCCGGGGCTGCGGCTTACACAGCGGCTCGTGAACGACGCGCCGGTCACTGGTTTCAAGCAGCGGATCGCGGACCATGAAGTAAAGGGGCTCTTCCTGCGCATAACTCCGGGCGGCGCCCGGAGTTATGTCCTTCGCTACTCTCAGGACGGGCGGCGAGGCGAGGCGGCCATCGGCGATGCAAGTGGCATCACGCTGGTCGCGGCCCGTGCAAGAGCAATCGACATGCTGAATACGCTCACGCTGCAGCGTATTGATCCGGTTCAGGCAAAACGAGCTGCCGTCGCATCCGAACGCCAGCGGAAACAAGACTCCTTTGCGTCGCTCGCCGAGGCGTATTCAAAAGACTCTGCGCGCCGGAAGCGCCAGGGTACCCTGGAATACGAGGCCTGGATCCTGCGTAAGCACATCCTGCCGAAACTTGGCGCCCGGCCATACGCCGAATTGCGCCGGTCGGAGATCATCGCTTTCATCGAGACCGTGGGCGACACCGTTGGCCACGTGACCGCCAATCGCGCTCATGCCGTGATCCGGCGGATACTTAACTTTGCGCTGAAGCGTGATCTTATCGGGGCGAACCCCGCACTCAACATCGAGCGATTATTCCCGGAAATGTCCCGCGAGCGGGTGCTGAACGCAGAAGAAATACGCGCCGTCTGGGCGTTTCTCGATGCCGCTCGGGCTGGCAGCGGCTTTGGTCTGGCGCCTGGCCAGACGCAAGGCCAGCGCCCCGTAAACATAATCTCTCCGACAGTGGCCACAGCGCTCCAGCTCTGCCTCCTCACGCTGCAGCGTGCCGGAGAAGTCGCCGGCGCAAGGATTGAGGAGTTCAACTGGTCTGAACGGCTCTGGATTATTCCGGCAGACCGAATGAAGGGTAAGCGGGCGCATGCCGTTCCTTTGTCCGGGCTTGCGATGGCGCGGTTTCAAGAGGCGTTTGCCCTGTCAGGCAAGCCAGTCGCCTTTTCGGGGCGCGGGCGCCAGGAGAGCCTCGATCCGAAACGGCTGACGCGGGCGATGAGCCGGTGTTGCCTGCACCTCGGTATCGCCAGAGCGGGTCCGCACGACCTGCGCCGAACGGGCAGGACAGTGATGACGAGCGAGCGGGTCGGCGTGTCTTATGAAGTTGCCGAGCGCGTCATCGCGCACCTCGTCGGATCGGCCGTCAGCCGCATCTATGACCGTAATGAGTATCTGCGCGACAAGCGCGATGCGCTGGATCGCTGGGATGCGGCCTTGCGCGAGATCATCGCGTGAGGACGCGGCCCCCCGATGGCTTGCAGCTTTAGACTGCGGCGCCCGTGCGTCCGGGCCCAAGGCTCAAGCTAATGATTAGCCTTGACTGAACGATGGACTGCTCCGAACGGTTCATGTCTGGCATCTACTGCGGGAGTCATGAGTGACCGGTATTGAAGTGTATCTTCGACAGAGTGGCGATCGCCTTTTGCTGAATCTGCACATACCCAAGGACCGCAAGGAAGAGTTCCTGAGGGCCTTGCAGGATGGATCATTCGAGGACCCTAATCTACCGATGGCATTTGAGGCCTTTATTCAAGAGCAATGGTCCACCGAATCCAACGGTCATGTTCGCGCCGCGATAGCTGCGATCAATGTCAACTGGTTCGATTGAAACGCCGACGCGGATTGTTGGGCGGGCGCTTACGGCACTGAACCACCTCTTGACATCGCAGGGCTCACAAGTTCGAACCTTGTACCTCCCACCATTACACCACAGAAAACAAATAGAATTCCCGGAGTGGCGCCCTGTGTACCCAGCGCCCAAGCTGTGCGATTTTCATAGCTCTCCAAGCCCTACACCCACCCGTACAGCGCACAAAACAGCGTGTTTTGTGCAAGATTGAGCAAGCTGCACGGGCAGGGCGCAGGCTGTTCTACGCAGCAGCTTTGGCAGCCTTGGCCAGCGTGTCCAGCACGGCGGCGAGCGCATCCAGCTTGCTAACAAACACCGCATTACTCTTCCCGCTAATCGTCAGTGTGCGGCTGCCGTACTTGCGCTGCACATACCAGCCTGCATCACGCTCGAAGAACCAGGGCTGCACGGTGCGCACCGTTTCTTTTGGGCGCGCTCACCGTCCGCGCCACTGACCCAGCGTTTCTTGGGCTGGCCGTAGACCTCGGCTTTGATCCGGGCTTTGAGCACCAGCTGCTGTTCGTCCAGCGCGGCAATCAACTTGGGGCGGCGTGCTTGAACCGGGTCTTCAGGTGCCACGCGTTCAATGCGCTTGAGATTCAGTTTTGCCATTACGCTCATGCTCCGCTTTCCTTTGGCTTCATGATGAGCTGAAGCTACAGTCAGAACAAAGAAAGAATAATCGAATTAATCTTTGTGCGGATTAAGTGGGTTTGGGGGCAAGAGAGTTGAGTTACTCAAGTTTGTTTTTGGGGCGGGGGCGGGATCGGAGCGCATCGGCTCCCATCATTCCGGTTGCAATCTCAGGTGGCTGTGAAATTATCACCCGTAGATACATTTTCTGAATGGGGGATGAAATGCGCTGGCTTATTGGAGTTGCATTGGCACTGTGCGTCGCTGGCTGCCAAACGGGGCCGAGCTACTACGTTAATGTAAGCGGGATTGCGGCACCCGAAGTACAGTCGGGAATGACCTATCGGGTTTGGCCAAGCGATGAAAACGTCAAAGCCACTGACCTACAGTTTCGCGAATATGCCGCTCAAGTCTCTAGAGCTTTGGAGACCCGCGGATTCAAGCAAGTTGCAGATGCAGTTTCACCTGATGTGATCGCTTTCCTTGACTACGGAATCGGTGAGCCTGAATCCCGGGTCGGTTCCTACAGCATGCCAGTGTATGGTCAAACAGGAGTGGCGTCGTCTACCACCACAACAACAGGTACGGCGACCGCAAATAGGTACGGAAACACGGTCTACGGCACCGGGAACGCTACTTCGACTACGACAAATACACCTAGTTACGGAGTAGTTGGATCAACGACACAGGTATATTCATACACGGAATATACTAGGTTCATTCGTGTAGACGCCTACTTCACGTCACGCTGGGAAGAGCAAGAGGAGCTCGTGCCTGCTGTTCCCCGTCAGCGACTGTGAGACAGATCGGCAAAATTGCTTAAGGAGGATT